>Ga0081455_10004525_pt1 | contig 15530 bp, 11 predicted proteins | sample TabmetS3T2R1_FD_70207 | JGI IMG/M metagenome (GOLD analysis project Ga0081455, IMG submission 70207) | Tabebuia heterophylla rhizosphere microbial communities from the University of Puerto Rico - S3T2R1 | ecosystem: Host-associated > Plants > Roots > Rhizosphere ... | reverse complement strand
AGAGATGGAGCTGCCGCCAGGACGGCTGCGCCGCAGCACCGCATGGATCCGTGCCACCAGCTCCGCCATAGCGAATGGCTTGATCAAATAATCGTCTGCGCCTTCGGTCAAGCCATGCAGCCGATCGGCGAGGCTGTCCCGAGCGGTCAACATCAACACCGCTGCGGTGCTGGTGTGGCGTACCACCTGGAGCAACTCGAAGCCGTCGCGGCCCGGCAACATCACATCCAAGATCACTAGATCGGGCGCAAAGGACGGCACTAGTTTCTCAAGATCGCCACCATTCGCAGCCGATGCAAGTTCGAAACCCTGGGCGGACAACGCCGTGACCACGGGCAACCGAATGGCTTTGCTGTCCTCCACCACGAGGATCCGGGCCGCTGTCACACGGTCATTCTGCCTGCTGGGCAGCCAAGCTGACCCCCATGCGCTCTGAGCTTGCGGCAGCGGTACTTCTTGCGGGCTTCGACCAGCTCAGCCCGCATGGCGACTGCCCGCATAGTCTGTGCGACATGGCGGCGAAACAGGTAGCGATTCTGGGCGCGGGAATGATCGGCGACGTGCACAGGCGGGCGGCAATCCTCGCCGGAGCTCAGGTTCTTGGAGTGATGGCCTCGAGCGCTGAGCGCTCGCGCGAAGTCGCCCAAGACTGGGGGATCGAAGAGGCATACGGCAGCATCGAGGAGGTCGCGGAGAGCAAGGCCGAGATCGTTCACATTTGTACGCCGAACGCCTCCCACGTTCCGTACGCCGTGGCGCTCATGGAGGCCGGCAAGCATGTGCTCTGCGAGAAGCCTCTGGGAGTCAGCGTCGAGGACGCCCAGCACGCGGCGAGAGTTGCCGACGACACCGGTGTGGTCAATACCATCCCGTTCGCGTACCGGTTCCACCCGATGGCTCGGGAAATGCGAGCGCGTGTGCAGGCCGAAGACTTCGGGGCGGTCAACCTGATGCACGGCAGCTATCTGCAGGACTGGCTGCTCAACCCCAAGGCCACCAGCTGGCGGGTCGATGTTAAAGCCGGCGGACCGTCGAGAGCCTTCGGCGATATCGGCTCGCACTGGTGTGATCTTGTGGAATGGGTGACCGATGATCGCGTCGCCCGACTCGTGGCCACCACCTCCATCACGATCAAGCAGCGTCCAGCCTCGAGCGCCGCCACCTTCAGCGCCGTTGAAAGCGACGCGCCGCTGGTGGATGTGGAGACCGAGGACACTGCCCTGATCTTGTTCCGCACCGCGAATGACGTCGCGGGATCCGCAGTGATCAGTCAGCTCAGTGCGGGTCGCAAGAATCGCCTCTGGATTGAGGTGGACGGCATGCACCAGAGCGCGGTTTTCGATCAAGAACTGCCCGAGCAACTGTGGATTGGCAGTGAGGCAGGCGCTCAGATCCTGGTCCGTGACCCGAACCACGGCTCGGAGGAGCAGCGACGCCTATCCAAGCTGCCTGCTGGTCACACCCAGGGCTACGCCCAATGCTTCGAGAACTATGTCGCCGACTCCTACGCCGCGGTGGATGCCTACGACGGCAGTGGGCAGGTTCCGGAGGGCTTGCCTACCTTCGCTGACGGAGCCCGGGCTGCGGAAATCTGCGATGCGATGCTGCGTTCGGCGGCGAGCGGAGAGTGGGTCAGCGTCGGCTAGTGACACGACGCGAGGCACCGCAGCACATGATGACTGCGTATGTTCGCTCCCTCGCCGATGAAGGTTTCGGCCTCTCTGAGATTGGCGGCAAGGGTCAGTCCCTCGCCCGCCTAGCCTCTGCCGGATTGCCGGTGCCGAACGGATTCCACATCACCACGGCTGCATACGACGACTTCATCGCTGAACACCAGCTCGAGGGCCCAATCGACCAACAGCTGGCAGCTCTCGGCGATCCGGCGGACGAGGCGACCGGCCAGGCGGCGTCTGCCATTGGGGCTCTGATCACCAGTCATCACATACCGCCCGCCATAGCAGCTGACATAGCGCGGGCGTACCAGCAGCTCGGCTCGCCGCCGGTGGCGGTGCGCTCCTCTGCAACTACCGAGGACCTGCCGGACGCTTCCTTTGCTGGACAGCAGGAGAGCTTCCTCAACGTATCTGGTATTGATCAACTTCTGGATGCAGTACGGCGCTGTTGGGCGTCACTGTGGACCGCCCGCGCCATCAGCTACCGGACGCAACACCAGATCCAGACCGACAAGATCAGCCTTGCAGTCGTGGTTCAGGAACTCGTTGCCGCGGAGGCTGCGGGGATCGCCTTTACCGCTGATCCGGTGACTGGAGACGACACCGCGATTGAGATCAATGCTGCCTGGGGTCTAGGTGAGGCGGTCGTCGGTGGTCGAGTGACTCCGGACACGATCAGCGTCGATCGCGACTCGCAGCGGATCATGCGCACCGTGATCAATACGAAGTCGATCATGACTCAGAGCAGTGGCGCGGGGACGACGGAAGTGTCAGTACCTCAACAGCGGCAGAATGCACCCGCTGTGACAGACCTGCAGGCTCTGCGACTAGCCGATCTTGCCCTCAGGGTCGAGGACATCGTCAAGTACCCGGTGGACATCGAGTGGTGTCGCACGGGCGATCAGCTTTTCCTGCTGCAGGCGAGACCGATCACCACGGCAATCCACCCCGACCCGTGGAACGACAGCCGTTCTGGTGACTTTCTGTGGAGCAACACCAATGTCGGCGAGGCCATCCCCGACGTCATGACGCCGGCGACGTGGTCGATGGTTCAGGTGTTCCTGACTGACGCGATGGCGACCGCCTCCATCCCGCCATACGTCGGCTATGGACGGATCGGGGGGCGGATCTATCTCAATCTCAGCGTGTTGGTGACGCTGTCCGCGGCAGTGGGGGTCGGTGAGAAGCCGTATCGCAGCCTGAGCGAAGAAGTCTTTGGAAGGCTTCCCGCTGATCTTGAGATACCGCCGGTGAAGGCACGCAAGCGAGACATCCTCCGAGCGGTGTTGCCAATGGCCCTGCACGTCCTCGGCGAGGCCCGCCGCGACGTCAAGGTGCTGGATGCCCATCTCACTCGGCATCCGGCACTCTGTGATCGTCGTCGAGCTCAGATTGCGACGGTCTCGAGTCCGGTGGAGCTCGCTGACTTGTGGACCGACGTGCTCAGTCCCGAGTTTCATCGGGTGAGTTGGATGCTGTCGGCGGCCACTCGATCGAGCGGAGCATCGTTCATCACCACTCGAAAGCGACTGCAGCAGCTGGTGGGCGACGCCGCCGCGAACGCCCTGACTGCAGGACTTGGCGCGCAAGCCGGCCAGTTGGCAAGCCTCGGGCTACTTGATGGCTTGGAACAGCTCACCGCAGGCAAGATCGATCGTGACACTTTCAACCGGCGCTATGGTCACCGCGGCCCGCATGAGTTTGAGATCTCTACGCTGCGGCCAGGCGAGGATCCCCGCTGGATCGACGAGCAACTCGCAGTGCGGGCGGCCTCGACCACCAGCTATCGCGACCTGCTCCGCGCGCAGGAACAACGTCGCAACGAGGCATGGGCCGAGCTAGAGCGGCGGCACCCCATACAGGCCAGGATCCTGCACCACCAACTGCGCGTGTGGGCCAAGATCTCCCGCGACCGGGAGCGGGCTCGCACAGAGGTGATCAGGTACTTCTGGGTGCTGCGCGCGTACGCGCTGCGTGCCGGTGAACTCACCGGGCTTGGCGAGGACATCTTCTTTCTCGACAAAGCCGAGATCGTACGCGTGTTGCGGGGCGAAACGATCGGTCCGGCGTTGATCAATCATCGCCGCGCCGCGTATCAGGCGTACTCCGCGCTTCCGAAGTATCCCGGGCTGATCCGCGGCGCGTTCAACCCGTACGCCTGGGCGGCCGACCCGAACCGGCGATCAGACATCTTCATCAAGGGCAGCGCTGGCGAAGCCGACGTCGCAGTGCGGGGCTTCCCGGGATCGGCCGGCGTTGTCGAGGGTCTGGTGCGTGTACTTGACGATGCGGCTGACGGTGCCGCGCTACAGCCTGGCGAGGTGCTCGTGACGACGATCACCAATGTTGGCTGGACGCCGCTTTTTCCACGGGCGGCGGCGGTGATCACCGATGTCGGCGCGCCGCTCTCGCATGCTGCAATCGTCGCGCGGGAGCTTGGCATTCCGGCAGTAGTCGGTTGTGGCAACGCCACCATGCGACTCAGGACCGGCGATCGGGTACGCGTAGATGGGACTGCGGGAACCGTCGAGGTGCTCACATGAGAATCGACCTCTGCCAGCCGGTGGACCAGGTGGCACCTCGGCTGCTTGGCGCGGTGATACGCCATGGGCCGGTGGCGGTGCGGCTGACTGAGCTCGAGGCGTACGACGGTGCCACGGATCCCGCCTCACATGCCTATCGCGGCCGCACGGCGCGCAATGCGGTCATGTTCGGCCCGCCTGGCCACCTGTACCTGTACTTCACCTATGGCATGCACTGGGCTGGGAACATCAGCTGCGGACCCGAGGGAGTCGGCTCCGGGGTGTTGATGCGGGCCGGCGAGGTGGTCGAGGGGCTCGAGGTTGCCAGGTCACGACGCGGGCGGGCGAGCGATCGCGATCTTGCGCGGGGTCCCGGTCGGCTTACCCAGGCCCTGGGGTTGCATCCTGAACACAAGGGCTGTGACCTGCTCGGTGACGGCCCAGTGACGCTTGAGTTTCCCGCGGGCAAAGCAGAGATGATCATGGTTGGGCCACGAGTAGGCGTCTCCGTCGAGGCGGATCGACCGTGGCGGTTCTGGATCGGCGACAGCCGCTTTGTGTCGGATTACAAGCGGAGCCCAAGGGCGCCCCATCTGACTACACACAACCCAATCGCACAGCGGTGGAGTGATCACTAGCTGGTCCCTGATTTCGCAGCACGGTGTTCAATCCAACGGTTGCAACGATCCGAGCGCGTCGTAGTGAGCCATGCGGGTCAACCTTCCTTGTCGGAATCGGCAAGTTCCAACGCTATTGCGGCTTCGCCGCACCCGCGATGGGCGATCGCTTCCTCTGAAATCGGTGGCATCGACACGATCAGGTAACGATAAGGACTCGTTCCGACAAAAAATTTCCGTCCAAACCTTGGGTCAGGGTTGGGCAATCGTGACCAAACTGTTTAGACTCCTGCCGGAGATAACGCTTTGGTCTCATTTGCTCGGGGGATTGAGAACACGTGTCCAGACCGCGCCCACGAAGGGCGATGCGGCCGCCTCTTGCGGCGCGCGTAGCACGCATCGCAGTTCCAACAGCGGTGATAACGGCGTTTGGCGTAGGGGTCGCTGGTGCTGTCATGCCCGGTGACGACCCACAGCTCGCGTTTCCAGTTCCAGCCTCGACGGCGTCTGTCGAGTCACCGAGCGAGGCGGCCGCTCGAGGGCAGGAACTCAGCCGAGGCACCAACCGACGGCCAGTAAAGGTTGCCTCGGCGCCGAAGCCCACGAGTTCGGCCTCGGAGACGATCGCACCCATCCTGCGGCTCAAGATCACCGGCAGCAAGTACGCCACCACTGATCTGAACGTAAGGACCGAGCCCAGTAATAGTGCCTCCGTGGTGGCGGAGGTGAACAAGGGAACCAAGCTGTCGGTCACCAAAACCATCAGCAACGGGTTCCGATACGTGTCATACCGCGACAAGGGTCGCTGGGTGAGGAACAAGTACCTCTCCGACACCAAGCCGACGGCCACGTCCAGCAGTAGCGGTGGCGGCATATCGTCGGCGCCCTGCCCCGGAGGGTCCTCGGTCGAGTCTGGACTCACTCCTGATGCCATCCGTGTCCACCGCGCCCTATGCCATCGCTACCCCCAATTCACGAGCTTCCTTGGCCGAAGGAGTTCGAGCGGCTACCACGGACAAGGTCGTGCTCTCGATTGCATGATCTCCGACTCGACGGTCGGTTGGGCTGCTGCGAGGTGGGTGCGAGCCAATGCCAAGACCCTGGGCGTCAGCGAAGTCATCTATCGGCAGCAAATCTGGACGGTGCAGCGGAGTTCGGACGGCTGGCGATCAATGTCGGACCGGGGTTCACCGACCGCCAATCACATGGACCACGTGCACGTCTCGGTCTACGGCAACAGCGGTACCGCCTAGTAGTTGAGGATTTCGAAACACCCCTTCCCGACAGAATTCTTGACACGCCGGAGGATGGACATGTTCTTGGGTGGGCCTCGGTTGGCACTGCGCCGTCATCACAAGGTGGTCATCGCACTCAGCCTCATCACCGGCCTCGCACTGAGCGGCCTCGGCCTCGAGTCCGCCTCAGCTTCGACAAGGGCAAGGCTCGCCGTGAGCTTCAAGCCGGATAGGTCGAGTGCGGTGCGACTTGACGGCTCGGCGGTGAAGGGGAAGATCTACGTCTTCGTCAGGAACTCGAAGACCCTCGACAAGGTCGACTTCTACCTGGACAGCTCACCGCGGACGAAGCCGCCCGTTCGAACCGACACTGACGCACCCTTTGATTTCGCGGGGACCGCCGCCGACGGCACCGCACTTCCGTACGACACCACGAAGCTCGCCGATGGATCACACACCATTCGAGTCGTACTGACCTGGGCCGACGGCCGGACCTCCAGCCGTCGCGGGGACTTCAAGGTCGCCAACAAAGGCGCAACTGCCACGCCCACTACCGCGCCGACGACAACCGCACCCACCGCGCCGGCCCCGACAACCACGACGAATGCGCCCGCTCCGCCAGCGACGACTACTGCACCTCCCACGACCTCGGCTCCGACTACGACTGCGGCGGCACCTCCGACCACATCCGCTCCGACCACGACCGCGCCGACGACGGCGTCAACAACGACGCTGCCCGCTCCGAATGGGTCGTGGCCAAGCGCACCTCCAGCGAAGATTTGCGGCAATGCGTCTTTGCTCAGCGGACCGGCTACCGCCCCGGCTGGTGCAATTGTCGTGCCGGCCGGTAACAACAGCTCCCTTGATCTGCGGCAGGCCGGCAAGACGTACTGGTTCGCTCCGGGTGTGCACACACTCGGCACTGGTATGTACGACCAGATCATCCCGAGCGACAACTCGAGCTACATCGGTGGGCCAGGAGCAATCCTCGACGGTCAAGGCAAGAACAACTATGCGTTCACCCAGCACGCACGCGACGTCACCATCAAGTACCTGACGATCAAGAATTTCGTTGCTCCCATGAACGAAGGCACGGTCAACCACGATTCCGGCGAGAACTGGACGATGCAGTACAACACCGTCAGCAACAACGGGGGCGCCGGCATCTTTGTGGGTGCAGGCAACGTCGCGGCGTACAACTGCCTCAAGGACAACAGCCAGTACGGCTTCCAGGCCTACGGTGCTGACGGTGGCGAGTCCAACATCGTGTTGGACCACAACGAGATCGTCGGCAACAACACCGGCGACTGGGAATCCAAGATCGACGGTTGTGGCTGCACTGGCGGTGGCAAGTTCTGGGACGTCCGCAATGTGCGTGTCACCAACAACTACGTCCACGACAACTCCAGCGTCGGGCTGTGGGCGGACACGAACGACAACAACTTCTTGTTCGAGGGCAACTGGCTCGAGAACAACGACGGGCACGCGATCTTCTGGGAGATCAGCTACAACGCCGCCATCCGCAACAACGTGATCCGGCACAACCTGGTGGCTGTCGGGCCCGAACGCATTCGATCGAAGGACAACTTCCCGGATGCCGCGATCTATGTCTCCGAGTCGGGCGGTGACGCACGCCTGCCTCACGACCTGGTGGGCAGCCCGACCGTCGACATCTCGAATAACTTGATCGAGGACAACTACAACGGCGTGACGTTGTGGGAGAACGCAGACCGCTTCTGCGGATCGCCGGCCAACACCTCCACCGGCTACTGCACCTTGGTGAACCCGTCGGTGGCAAAGATCTCGACCTGCAACTCGGCGAACATCGCCAATTCGCCGTACTACTCGGACTGCCGTTGGAAGACCCAGAACGTCAAGGTCCACCACAACACGTTCAAGATGAACCGCGCCAACTTCTTCGACTGCTCGACGAGCATGTGCGGCCGCGGCGCCATCCTCTCCAACTACGGCACCTACCCGTCGTGGTCGCCTTACAAGGCTCAGACGATCAGCAAGGCAATCGTGTACAACCAAGGCAATGTGTTCAGCAGCAACACCTACGTTGGAACATGGAACTTCACGGTTGTGGACACCGGCAACTTGGTCTCGTCATCGGCGTGGAGGGCGGCTCCCTACAACCAGGACGCAGCAAGCACCTCCACAGCTTGATATCAGGCGATGCACACTGCACGCCCAGCGCTGCTGAGTGTGCAGTTGGTGCCTGTGTGGCGCCCGACTGTCACGGCTTGATTAGCCCTCGTTAACTCGGGTTGTGAAGCCTGAACGCCCGACTTAGTGTTATTGCATGGCGGTGGACTTGTACCAAGTGATCCTTGGTGGTATTGCCGTCGCCGTCATGGTGTTCATCCCGATTCTGAGTGTGTTGTTCTACGACCTGCTGGTTGGAAGATGGGACGATGCCCTCCGTCGGTGGCGAGAGCGGCGCTCTGCGGCTGCTGCACACCGGCAGGCCGTACGCGAACTTCGCCACCAGCAAGGCGTCCCGATCGAGCAGCTGGCCGCCGATCTGAGGCGGCTACGGGCGATACTGGGTACCGACGCCCATCGCTCCGCCGCCCACCAGATGGGCAACCGCCTCGCCTACGACAAGCTGCTGATGCAGGTCTGCCAGATGCTCGAGATCGAACACGATCTAGAGGGTGAGTCCATTGGCTTCGAGCGCGACATCGAACGAATTCGAGTCGAGGCAGAGCTGGAGCGTGCTGGCCTGATCTTGAGTGACCGGCGCTTCGGACAGGCAGCATAAAGCCCAAAGCACAGCGTGACTGCGGCCTGGGGAAGGCCCGACAAGGGGAGCGGCGACACCGCGGGCGTAGCAAACTTAAGATGCTTGAATCGGCACCACCCCGCAACCGCACACGAAACGCTCAAGCAAGCACAGGTTTGCCTAGCCGCGGTGGCGTCGCTCCCCTTGTGCCCCCATGGAATATTCCAGTGGCTGCCGGCGTTGAAATTAGTGATCTTGGAAACCGAGAAACTCATAGAAAGAATGGTCGCCATGTCACGCCTCAGTGAGGCCATCCGTAGCCGCCGTGACATCGCTCGTACGCGCCGGGAGCTGAATCGCGCGATTGCAAACGCCGCCACCCCCGCCATGCGCGACGAGCTGATTCTGGTTGCTCAGCGTGGTCGCAACGTCTTGTAAAGAAGACTCGAATCAACAAGGCTCTCATCCGATTCCGGATGGGAGCCTTTGTCATCCGGCGTCTCAGGCACCCGCAAACTGCTGAGCAACGTTGTGTCCAAGCTCAGCCAGTACTGGTAGGAGCAGCGCGGACCCCAGAAGCAGGCCGAGGCAGTTAACGACCAGGAAGCCGCAGGCCCACACGCTGGCCGGAACGCGTGTCAGGGTGGCGAGCTGATCGGCGTCGGAGTGTGGCACGCGTCCGCCCCGTCGCTGGCGGATGAGCTCTATCACCGGTTTTGGTGCTGCGAGCAGTAACGTCCAGGTCAGCACGTACGCCAGGCCGGACTGCAACGTCGCCGGCAGGTACCAGCTCACCAGGATGAGCACGACGGCACCGCCAACGACCAGTACGAATCCGTAGAAGTTGCGGATCTGGACCAACAACAGCGCCAGCAAGATCACGAACAGCCAGAGCAAGGCCAGACTGTGCCCAACGATCAAGAGCCCGACTGCGCCCAACCCCACCATGGCCGGCCCGAGATAGCCGGCCAGGAGCATGATGACCATGCCTGTGCCACTTGGTCTCCCGCTGGAAACGGTCAAGCCGGATGTGTCTGAGTGCAACCGAATGCCCTGCAAGCGACGGCCCGTCAGCAACGCCGCAACGCCGTGAGCCCCCTCGTGGGTGATTGTGACAAGCATCCGGGTGTACGGCCAGATCGCTCGCGGCACAACGAGAGCACCGGCGATCACAGCCGCCAGGGCGACCACGATCGGTGCCGGTGGCGGCTGGACAGCGGTCGCCCGCCGCCACACCTCAGCGATCAGCTCCACGCGTCAAGCATGACGTACGGCCCACCGGCGACCCACCAACCGGCGCAATATCCCACGCTGCGTGGGTTGCTCCCGCTGTACCTGGCGTGCATGCCAGGTACAGCGTTTACGTCCCACGCAGCGTGGGACGTTAACGAGGTGGAGGGCGTCACAGACTGCTGCTCCACAACAACCCGGTGGCTCCACCCAGCCGCGCACCGAAAGCTATGGTTTGAGCGTCGGTCAGACTGCTGACGAAGTCGATGATCCCGCGACCTCGACCCATTCGTGCCAGCTCGGCATCGGAAACGTTCCCGTCGAACCACTCGGGATGCTCCTTGGCTGCTCTCTGATACCCGTAGCTTGCTGCGTTTACCAGATCCAGGAGCCGCCGTGGCGCCCGATCTGCGTCGCGGCGGTCTGAAAGCCAGTCGTCGAGGGCGAGGACGAGGTGTTCGACCGTCTGCTCCTGACCGCGTTGCAGCATCGCCAGGTCGGGCCGATCCAGGATGAAGTACTGGTTGACGAACTTCAGCACCGAGACCTCGTGCCAAGCCTGAGCGTCCATCGAGACATATCCGGAGCGGACCGCAGGATGTGGATTCGGACTGACCGAACTGATCAAGTGGTCGATCCACCTAGAGGTGAAGCCCGATACCGCGCGGTCCGCGGCCATCGATCCGTCGTACGGTGTCGCCAGTACGCCGTCGACGAACTCTTCGCCAACCGTCTGCACCGCAGCAGCGAAGATGTCCTCGTCGAAGATCCAGTCGTCACTGCGCTTCAGCCGCCGGCGCAAGCGTTCCAGGCCAGCTCCCGGCCGGCGGCGGGCGCGTACCAGATCACTGCCATCAAGATCAACAAGCTCCTTCCGCCCGATCTCCCATGATCGAAATTCACCAGAGACAGGAGAGAATTGCAGCACTCCCGAGCGATGAAAGTCATCAACGTCGTGCAAGGAATAGGCAATGTCATCGGCGAGATCCATCACCGAGCATTCCAATGTTTGCCGACCCGGCGGCAGTGTGGGGAACGCCGCGAGCGCATCCAGCATCTCCGGCAGGTCGATGATGTAGGCGGAGAACTTCGCTGCCCCGGCCGCGCCGCGCGCGTGTCCGGCACCACGTGGCGGAATGGGCCAGTCAACGGGGTGGGGATCGGGATAGTGGAAGCAGGCCCAGGGATACTTCAGCACCGCAGCTCGGGTCGCTGCGGTGAGGTTGAGACCCTGGGTGCCGGGTCCCAACACCTCCAGCTCGGTCAGGACCCGGAAGGTCTGCGCGTTTCCCTCGAATCCATCTGCCAACCCGAACCGCTCCCGAGCCAATCGATCAAGAACGCGCTCGCCCAAATGGCCGAATGGCGGATGGCCAAGATCATGAGCAGTGGCCGCGGCCTGCACCACAACATGATCAAGACCTCCAAGATCACGAAACGACTCCTGATCATGAGCGCTGAGTAGCCGCACGGCGATCGCGCGTGCGACGCCAGTCACCTTGATCGTATGAGTGAGCCGGTTGTGTACGACTCCGCTGGTTGCCATGGAGCTGACCACTTGCGTGACGTCGGCCAGCCGCGAAAGAGCGTTCGCGAACCGAATCCGCTCGAGATCGGTGCGATATTCCGACTCGCCTGGCGGGTACAGACGGTCCAGCTCCGTTCGTGACCTGGCGAGGCGGGGATCCATGTTCCGCACGCTACCTAGCGCGCGTGGAGGCAGGTGATTGAGGTGAGCGCGCCGGGCTCAGTAGTGTGACCTGGTACGAGCGAACAACGAGGGGAATCCTGATGAGCCAGCCTGTAGATCCGACGACGACTCCGGCATGGGCAAGGCTGACCGCCCTTTACGAAGGTATGGAACCTGATCTACGCGGCTGGTTCGCCGCAGATCCGTCTCGGTCGAAGTCGTTCACCTTCATCGCTGGTGATCTCTACGTCGACCTTTCCAAGAATTTGATCAACGCTGATGTTCTCAGTGCCCTCGTTGATCTTGCCGATCAGGTCGATCTGGTGGCCCGCCGCGATGCCATGTTCGCTGGCGAGCACATCAACGTCACCGAGGATCGCGCGGTGCTGCACACAGCGTTGCGCGATCCCGAGGGATTCAGTCTGGTTGTTGATGGGACCGATGTCATTCCCGAGGTGCACGAGGTGCTGGCCAAGGTGTACGCGTTTGCCGAGAAGGTACGCAGCGGCGAATGGGTGGGCGTTACCGGCAAACCGATCACGACGGTGGTCAACATCGGAATCGGTGGATCTGATCTTGGTCCGGTGATGGTCTACGAGGCTTTGCAGCCGTACGTGAAACCCGGTCTGCAGGCGCGCTTCATCTCCAACATCGACCCGACTGATGTAGCAGAGAAGACCAAGGATCTCGATCCGGAGACCACGCTCTTCATCGTTGCCTCCAAGACTTTCACCACGCTGGAGACGCTGACCAACGCGCGCCTGGCCCGCACCTGGCTTCTTGATCGGCTTCGCGAGTCAGGTGCCATCGAAGCGGGTGAGGACGCGGCACGTGGCGCTGTGGCCAAGCACTTCGTTGCTGTCTCTACCGCACTCGACAAGGTGGCTGCGTTCGGCATCGACCCGGAGAACGCCTTCGGCTTCTGGGATTGGGTCGGCGGTCGATACTCAGTCGACTCGGCAATCGGCACCTCGGTCGCGGTTGCCATCGGACCGGATAACTTCGCGGAGTTCCTCGCAGGCTTCCATGCAATCGACCGGCATTTCGCCGAAACAGAACTTGCCAGCAATGTGCCTGCGCTGATGGGCCTGCTGAACGTGTGGTATGTGAACTTCTTCAAGGCCGGCAGCCATGCCGTGCTCCCGTACGCCCAGTTCCTACATCGGTTCCCGGCGTACCTGCAGCAACTCACCATGGAGTCCAACGGCAAGAGCGTGCGTTATGACGGCTCGCCGGTGACCACGGCAACGGGCGAGGTGTTCTGGGGCGAGCCCGGCACGAACGGTCAACACGCCTTCTATCAGCTGATTCACCAGGGCACCCAGATGATCCCGGCCGATTTCATCGCAGTAGCCAACCCGGCCCACCCACTGGTCGACGGCGACAATGACGTGCACGAGCTGTTCCTGGCCAACTTCTTTGCCCAGACTGCGGCACTCGCATTCGGCAAGACCGCCGACGAGGTCCGCGCCGAGGGCACTCCGGAAGCGATCGTCCCGGCGCGGGTGTTCCCCGGGAACCACCCGACCACGTCGATCATGGCTCCGGAATTGAGCCCTCGCATTGTCGGCGAACTGATCGCGCTGTATGAGCACATCACCTTCACCGAGGGCGTGGTGTGGGGCATCGACAGCTTCGATCAGTGGGGTGTCGAGCTGGGTAAGCAGCTCGCGCTGCAGATCGCCCCAGCCGTCTCAGGCGACGACGAAGCCCTGGCCAAACAAGACTCCTCGACCCAGTCGCTGATCTCCTACTACCGCTCCCAGCGCAAGTAGCCCATCTTTTATCGGCGGCGGCAGCACGGATTAGGGCCGTGAGTATCCCACGCTGCGTGGGATACTCACGCTGTGCCTGGCGTGCATGCCATGTACAGCGTACGCAAGGTGGGCACAGCCCACAGCTAACAGGCTTCGACATGCTCAGCGCACATTGCCTGGCGCGCTTCGACGAGCTCGGCGCTCAGTCGTGGGGAGGTGTGCGCGGGCGTAGCAAACTTAAGATGCTTGAATCGGTACCACCGACAAGCCCCACCTGAACCGTCTACCAGGTGCAGGTTTGCTTAGCCCGCGCGGACACCTCCCTACGACGACATCGAGGCTCAGCCAGCAGTGGCAGTGGCTGGGCCTTCGGAAAGCTCAGCCTTGTCGCGCTTGCTCTTGCCAAAGGCGAGATACAACGAGGGAAGCACGAACAAGTTGACCAAGGTCGCAGTCACCAAGCCGCCGAGGATCACAATCGCCATCGGGTGTTCGATCTCGTGGCCGGGAATGCTGCCGGCGACCACCAGCGGAACGAGCGCCAGGCCAGTCGCCAGGGCGGTCATCATGATCGGTGCCAGGCGTTCTTTGGCACCCTGAATCACCAGTTCCGGCCCGAACTTCACACCCTCTTCCCGCTCCAGCCGTTCAAAGTGACTGATCATCAAGATCCCATTTCGGGCAGCGATCCCGAATACAGCAAGAAAGCCGACTAGCGATCCAAGCGAGAGCACCCGTCCGCTCATCCAGACAGCGATCGCGCCGCCGACCAGCGCCATCGGCAATAGCACGAAGGTCAGCAGAGCCGGCCGGAAGCTGCCGAACGCGACGTGTAGCAGCAGCAAGGTGGCGACGCCGGCCGCGATGCCGAAGGCAAGCAGCGTGTCTTCTGCGGCATCGAACTCGGTCGATTCGCCGATCACTTCCGCGTGGTAGCCCAGCGGGAAGGTGACTCCTTCCAGCCGCTGTTCGACATCGTCAACCACCTCGTTCAGCGGGCGGCCCCCCACATTGGCTCCGACATCGATGCGACGCGACTGCTTCGTGCGCTCGACGGCATTCGGCGTCGGGCCCATCTGGACGGTGGCCACATCCTTCAGCATGACTTTGCGGCCAGACGGGGTGTCCAGCTGCATGTTCTCCACGTCGGTGACGCTGTCGCGTGCGGATGGGATCACCGTCACATGGACGTCGTACGCCCGGCCCTTGGAGAAAATGTCACTGACCTCCTCGCTGGCTATCAGGGCCGATGTCTGGCGGCGGATCTCTCCAGGAGTCAGCCCGACGGCTCGAGCTTTGGCCACATCGGTTTCCACCTCGATATGCGGCAGGTCGGTCTGGAACGAGGCATGCGCGTCCTCAATCCCGGGGATGTCGCCGATCTGCCGCTCGATGGCCTTGGCCTGCTTCTGCAGCTCGGCAAGCTCGGGCCCGTAGATGCGCACCACGATGGACTCGCTGCTACCGGTCAGCACTTCCTTGATGCGCTCCCGGAGATAGGTCTGCACGTCGCGATAGAGCCCCGGATAGGACTCGACCACGCGGTGTACATCGTCGAGGGTCTTGTCGTAGTCGACGTCTGGACTGACACTGATCCAGTTCTCACCGAAGTACACGCCGTAGACCTCATCCGCCAGATACGCCTGCCCGATATGGGAGCCGCAGTTGCGTACCCCCTCGATCTCTTTGAGGTCTTTGCAGGCCAAGACTGAGACCCGGGTCTCCTCGGTAACCGAGGTGCTGGGCTCCGTCAGCCAGTGCATCAGGAAATCCCGTTCCTTGAAATTCGGAAGCAACTGGCTGCCCAATGTCGGCACTGCCGCGAGCCCGGCCAAGAAGAGCACTGCGGTCATCGCGATGGCTGGCATCGGCCGGCGGATCAGCGGCACAAGCAGGGCGGCGTACGCGCGCTTCAGGACCCGCATCACCGGCGACTCCTTGCTCGCCAACTTGCCGCGCGACAACAAGATCAGGCACAAGGCCGGCGTCACGGTCAGCGCCACCACCATGGAGACCAACACCGCCAGCCCGTACGAGAGCACGAGTGGGCGGAAGAATGACCCGGACAGTCCTTCCAG
>Ga0081455_10004524_pt1 | contig 15532 bp, 13 predicted proteins | sample TabmetS3T2R1_FD_70207 | JGI IMG/M metagenome (GOLD analysis project Ga0081455, IMG submission 70207) | Tabebuia heterophylla rhizosphere microbial communities from the University of Puerto Rico - S3T2R1 | ecosystem: Host-associated > Plants > Roots > Rhizosphere ... | reverse complement strand
ATGCGCGACTCGTGTCGGCGGTGATTTGGCAGGGCGGGGGGATAGTGCCCGGGCAGGGCTCGCTCGCCGATCAGCTGTTGCGGATGACGGGGTATCGCAACTTCAGCGCGGTGTATGGGCTCGCGAAGTGGGATGTGTTGCCGATCGAGTATCTGATTGCCTCACCGCCCGATGTGGTGTTGTGGATCGGGACGGGTGAGGACGAGCGTGATCGCATGCTTGGACATCCGGCGGTGCGGGCGCTGGCGGAGCGTGTGACCTTTCGCACGTATCCGTTTCGCCTGCTCCAATGCGGCGGGCCGACGATCATCGAGGCCGTCGCGCGCCTCGCCCAAGTGCGCAAAGAAGTGGAGTCGCGGCAGTGAGCCCTGACGCCCAGCCCAACGCGGCACCGACTGTGCGGGCCGCGGGTCATACGGAGGCGACGGCGCGCGAGCGGCGTGCGGGCGCGAGCCGCGCCGCGCCGCTGAACGTAATTCTGCTGCTCGGCATTCTCGCAGCGGCCGCACTCTCCGTCATCGCCGGCAAGGTCTGGCTTCCGTGGAACGCATGGATGCTCGACGACCCACGCTGGCTCATCATTGCGGAGCTCCGCTTCCCCCGGACGGTGCTTGGATTCTCCGTCGGCGCGGCGCTCGGTCTGGCCGGCGCAGCGATGCAAGGCTACTTGCGCAATCCGCTCGCCGACCCCGGCCTCTTCGGCATCTCGAGCGGCGCCGCGCTCGGCGCAACGGTCTCGCTGTACTTCGGCTTCGCCGCGTCCGCCTTGCTGCTCCCGACCTTCGCACTGCTGGGTGCCGCCGGGTCGATGCTCATCCTCGCGCTGCTCGCTGGACGCTCCGGCAGCCTCATTCTGTTCGCGCTCGCCGGCATGGTGCTCGCGAGCATCACCGGCTCCCTCACCACGCTCACGATCAGCCTCGCGCCCACCCCCTTCATCGCCTCACAGATCGTCATATGGCTGCTCGGCGCGCTCACCGACAGAAGCTGGGACGACGTGAGCATCACCGTGCCGGCAATGCTCGTCGGCGCGGTGCTCATTGTCGCAACCGCTCGCTCCCTCGACGCGCTTACGCTCGGCGAAGAAGCTGCGCGCTCGATGGGCATCGACCAACGGCGGCTGCAATGGCTGATCGTGCTCGGCGTAGGGCTCTGCGTCGGCGCGTCCGTGGCCGCAGCGGGCATCATCAGTTTCGTCGGTTTGATGGTGCCGCACATGGTTCGCCCGCTCGTGCGCGGCAAACCCTCCTCGATTCTGCTGCCCTCGGCGCTCGGCGGCGGCCTGCTGCTGCTCCTCGCCGACAGTCTCGTGCGCATCCTGCCGACGGTGAGCGAGCTGCGTCTCGGCATCGCAATGTCGATGCTCGGCGGGCCGTTCTTCCTTGTCATGCTCTTCCGCATGCGCAGGCAGCTCGCATGAGCGGCCTCGTCGCGACAAACATCCGTGTTCGGTTGCGCGATCAGCTCGTGCTGAACGACGTCAACGTTCGTTTCGAGCGCGGCCGAGTCACCGCGCTCCTCGGTCCGAACGGTGCCGGCAAGACGACGCTGCTCAGTTGCCTCGCAGGCTTGCGCGTGCCGGACGCGGGCGATGTTCGACTCGACGACGCCGACGTATTCGCGCTCGAGCGGCGCGCTCGCGCGCGGCGCATTGGTGTGCTTCCGCAGAGTAGCGAAGTGCACTGGGACATCGACGTGGCGACGCTGGTCGGACTCGGTCGCTTTCCCCATCGCGAACGCTGGGGTGAAAGCGCGGACGACAAGCGCGCGGTACTGCGCGCAATGGCCGCCACCGATGTCGCGCAGTTCGCGAGTCGCAGCGCTAAACAGCTTTCCGGCGGCGAGCGCGGTCGCGTGCTGTTCGCGCGCGTGCTCGCCGGCGAGCCCGAATGGCTGCTCGCCGATGAGCCGCTCGCGAGCCTCGACCCCGCTCACCAACTCGACGTTCTCGATCAACTCCACGACGTCGCCGCGCGCGGTGCAGGCGTCATCGTCGTCCTTCACGATCTCACTCACGCTGCACGGGTGGCCGACGATATCGTCCTCTTGCGCGATGGCCGAGTGATCGCGCACGGCACGCGCGACGAGGTGATGCTCCCGGACCGCGTGCGCGACGCCTTCGGCATCGACGTGCACGTCGGTCGCGCCGTCGACGGCGACCGCTTCGTCGTTCCGCTGCGCCGGAGCCGGTGATGGTGCCCGATCGCCAACGCAGCTTTGGCTTTGGCGTGCGTGCTTTCTGGTGTGGGTGATTGTTGTGGCGCTCGTATGGCTGCTGTGATGCTCCAAGGTACGGGCTCGGATGTCGGCAAGTCCGTGCTGGTCGCGGGACTGTGCCGGCTGTTCACGAATCGCGGGATGCGCGTACGGCCGTTCAAGCCGCAGAACATGTCGAACAATGCCGCGGTTGCCGAAGGCAGGGGCGAGATCGGACGCGCGCAGGCGCTGCAGGCGATCGCGTGCCGCACGCCGGCGACGGTCGATATGAACCCGGTGCTCATCAAGCCGCAATCGGACACGGGCGCGCAGCTCATCGTTCACGGGCGCGTTCAGGGTGCGATGGGCTCACTCTTCTATATGCAGGAAAAGGCCGCGCTGCTCGACGCGGTGCTCGCGTCGTTCAATCGGCTGCGGGCACAGGCAGACCTCGTCATGGTCGAAGGCGCGGGCAGCCCCGCGGAGGTGAACTTGCGCTCCGGCGATATCGCAAACATGGGGTTCGCGCGTGCCGCGAATGTGCCCGTGATTCTCGTCGGCGACATCGATCGCGGCGGCGTCATCGCATCGCTCGTCGGCACGCGCGCCGTGCTCGATCCGCAGGACGCTGCGATGATTCGCGGTTTTCTGATCAATAAATTTCGCGGTGACGTGCGCTTGTTCGAGGCGGGCTACGCAGAGATCGAAAAGCGTACGGGCTGGACCGGTCTCGGCATCGTGCCTTGGCTCGCGGCCGCGCGTTCGCTGCCGGCGGAAGATGCCGTCGTGCTGGATCGTCACGAGCGCAGCGAAGGCGCCGTCGTGATCGCCGTGCCGATGCTGTCGCGGATCGCGAATTTCGATGATTTCGATCCGCTGCGTCACGAGCCCGGCGTGCGGCTCGTGATGGTGCCGCCGGGCACGCCGCTTCCTGCCGACGCGGCGCTCGTCATTTTGCCGGGGACGAAGGCGACGATTGCCGATCTCGCGTTCTTGCGCGCACAGGGTTGGGACGTCGATCTGGCCGCACACGTGCGTCGGGGCGGACATGTCCTTGGTGTGTGCGGCGGGTATCAGATGCTCGGGCGAAGCATCGCGGACCCGGACGGTATCGAGGGTTCGGCCGAAACCGTCGCGGGCCTGGGATATTTGCCGATCGATACGACGTTGACCGGCGACAAGCGCGTCACGCGTACGCAAGGAGTGGAGTTGCTGTCGCAAGCGCCGTTCGAGGGCTATGAGATCCACGTCGGGCGCACGACCGTCGACTCGAACACGAGACCTTTGTTGCGGTTCGCGGATGGCGCGGTCGATGGTGTAATCAGTGCGGACGGGCGCATCGCGGGTTGTTACGTGCATGGGTTGTTCGATCGCGCGGAACAGCGGGCGGTGTGGTTGGCGCGAGTCGGCGCGATGTCGGACGGCGTGAATCAGCGCGCGCGCGTCGATGCGACGCTCGATGAGATCGCGGTAGCCCTCGAGCGCGTCGTCGATGTCGGAAGGGTGCTCGGCATCGCAAGTGAGGAATGAAATGGACGAGAAGACCGAGGGCAAACGGGCGCCAACCGACGCGGTCGGGTTCGGGGAACAGGCGTGGGCGCATCTCGACGGGCTGGCGAAGCCGCGACGCAGTCTCGGCAAGCTCGAGGATCTCGCGGTTCGGCTCGCCTGCATTCAGCGCACGTTGCGGCCGGTGGTACGGCCACGGCGGCTCGTGCTGTTCGCTGGAGATCACGGCGTTGTCGCGCGCGGTGTGTCCGCGTGGCCATCGGAAGTGACAGGGTTGATGGTCGGCACGATCTTGATGGGGCGCGCGTCGAGCAGCGCGCTCGCGGCGGCGCATGGTTGCAGTGTGCGGCTCGTCGATGTGGGTGTTGCCGGGCCGCGCGCGCCGAACGGGCCGGCGTTCTTTCGGGATGCGCGCGTTGCGTCGGGCACGCAGGATTTGTCGGTCGCGTCGGCGATGACGGCGGCGCAGTTCGATGCCGCCTGGCAAGTAGGTGTGGAGGAAGCGGAGCGCGCGGTAGCCGAAGGCAATCGCGTGTTGATCGCCGGCGAGATGGGAATCGGGAATACCACGCCTGCTGCGTGTCTCACGATGTTGTTCACGCATGTCGGCGCGGAAGTCGCGGTCGGACGCGGCGCCGGTGCGGACGACACGACGCTCCAAACGAAGCGCGACATCGTTGCCGCCGCCGTCGCGCGCGCACTGGCCTCTAACGCGCCCGCGGCGCATGAGCGGCCCGCGCCGCTGCGCGCCGCGATCGAGGCAGTGGCGGGGTTCGAGATCGTCGCGATGGCGGGGTTTTTCGCGGCGGGCGCGCGGCTCGGTGCCACGCTGCTCATTGATGGATACGTCGCGACCTCCGCCGCGCTCATCGCGTGGCATCTGCAGCCCGAATGCGTGCACTCGATGATCGCGGGACATCGCTCGGCGGAATCGGGTCACGGGGCTGCGCTCGCGTGTCTCGGCCTCGAGCCGCTGCTCGAGTGGAACATGCGACTCGGCGAAGGCACCGGCGCGCTCGTCGCGCTGCCGATGCTCGATAGCGCCGCCGCGTTGTTGTGCGATGTCGCCGCGCTATCCGACCTCGGCGTAGTGCGTGAAGACTGAATGCCCCGCTTGGGCACCTCCGCTGCTCGCGGTGCAGTTCCTCACGCGCGTCCCGGTGCCCGCTGTCGGGAGGCTCTCGGAAGAGGCCGTGCGCGTCGGCCTCGGACGCGCAGTGGCATGGTTCCCTCTCGTGGGCGCCGTGGTCGGCTCGATCAGCGCGGGAACGTTGCTCCTTGCCGAACACGCGTGGCCGCGCCTCGTCGCAGTGATCGTCGCGTTGATTGCCGAAGCACTGATCACCGGCGCGTTTCACGAAGACGCGGTCGCGGACTTCTGCGATGGCGTGGGCGGTGGCCGCAACCCCGAACACGTGCGCCAGATCATGAAGGACAGCCGCATCGGTTCGTACGGCACGCTGGGTCTCACGCTCGGCGTCTCCTTGCGAGCAACGCTGATGTATTCGCTATCCGAGTACCTCACGCTGGCGGCGATCGTCGCCGCCGCAACGTTCGGCCGGCTGAGCGCGGTGATCGTGATGGCAACCACTCCACCCGCGCCGACCGACCAGATAGGCCTTGGCAACAAAGTGCGTGCAGGCATGCGCACTCGCGACGTCGTGCTCGCGTGCGGGTTGGCAATCCCCGGCCTGCTGCCTTTCGCGTTCGCCGCGCCACTCCGCCTGCTGTGCGGGGTCGTCGCCGCAGCCACGTTCTTGGTATGGCTTCGCCCACTCCTCACGCGCCGAGTCGGCGGTGCAACCGGCGACTGCCTCGGCTTCGCGGTCTACACGACGCAACTGCTCTTGCTGATGGCCGCAACAGCATGGTGAAGCGCCAAGTCCTGCTGGTGCGCCACACCGAGGTCGCGGTCCGCTGGACCAATCGCTGCTACGGCTGCACCGATGTGGGCCTGAGCCGCGCCGGTCGCCAACACGCGGCAGAGTTGGCTGCGAAGCTCGCCGCCCAGCCGATCACCGCTCTGATTCATTCAGGCCTCGAACGCACGGCGTATCTCGCCCGCTGGATCGCCAACATGAACGGCATCGCGCTCACCATCGACGCGCGCTGGCAGGAGCGCAACTTCGGCACATGGGAGGGCCGCGGCTGGCACACCATCTGGAGGGAAACCGGCAATGCCATGGATGGCATGTTCACCGATCCCGCGCGCTATCGGCCGGGCGGCGGGGAGACCACCGCGGAGCTCGTCGTGCGCAGCGCCGCGGCGTGGGCGGCACTGCCGGCGCAAGGCGCGGTCGTCGTCGTGAGCCACGGCGGCCCGATCGCAGCGATCCGCACCATGTTGGCCGGCGCTCCGCTCACGGAGATCGTGAACTATCGCGTGGGCACCGGCTCGATCACGGCGCTAGCGCCGCAATAACGCGCCAACCGGCCGGCGTAAGACTTGCTCCTGCATCGCCGGTCCTCGGCTCAACTGCACAGGCTCCGTCATGCCCGCTACTCGCTCCGGCCCCGACCTCGACGCCATCGATGCCCTCTGGCGCGCCGCGAACTACTTGTCCGTCGGCCAGATTTACCTCTACGACAACCCACTGCTGAAGCTGCCGCTCGACCGCTCGCACGTGAAGCCGCGGCTGCTCGGGCATTGGGGCACGACGCCGGGCCTGAACTTCATCTATGCGCACATGAATCGCATGATCTTGATGCGCGATACGAATGCCATCTACATCACCGGCCCGGGCCACGGCGGTCCCGGCATCGTCGCGAACACGTGGCTCGAAGGCACGTACAGCGAGTTGTATCCGGATGTGTCGCTGGACGAAGCGGGCATGAAGCGCCTCTTCAAGCAGTTCTCGTTTCCCGGCGGCATCCCGAGCCACGTCGCCGCGGAAGTGCCCGGCTCCATCAACGAGGGCGGCGAGCTCGGCTACTCGCTGGCGCACGCCTACGGCGCGGCGTTCGACAATCCCGATCTCACGGTGTGCTGTGTGATCGGCGACGGCGAAGCGGAGACGGGCTCGCTCGCGACCAGCTGGCACTCGAACAAATTCCTGAACCCCGCGCGCGACGGCGCGGTGCTGCCGATCCTGCATCTGAACGGCTACAAGATCGCCGGCCCCACGGTGCTCGCGCGCATTCCGCGCGCCGAGCTGGGTCATCTGTTGAAGGGCTACGGCTATCAGGCGCACTTCGTCGAAGGCCACGACCCGTTCGACATGCACCGCCGGATGTCGCAGACGCTCGACGTCGTGTTCGACCAGATCGCTGCAATCCAGGCCGCTGCGCGCAACGGCAAGACGGAACGGCCGGTGTGGCCGATGATCGTGCTCGCTAGTCCCAAGGGCTGGACCGGTCCAGACGTCGTCGACGGCAAACAGGTCGAGGGCACGTTCCGCGCGCACCAAGTGCCGATGGGCGAGATGGACAAGCCCGAGCACATCCGCATCCTCGAAGACTGGATGCGCAGCTACAAACCCGACGACCTGTTCGACGAAAAGGGCCACATCCGGGAGATCGTCACGCGCGCGACGCCCAGCGGCGATCGCCGCATGAGCGCGAACCCGCACGCGAACGGCGGCATCCTGCTGCGCGATCTGCGCATGCCGGCCTACCGCGAGTACGCTGTCGAGGTGCACACGCCCGGCGCCGCCGCCGCCGAGTCCACGCGCGTGCAGGGCGAGATGATTCGTGACGTCATCCGCGCGAACCCGCACAACTTTCGGGTCTTCAGCCCCGATGAAACCGCCTCCAACCGCTGGTCCGCGGTCTTCGAAGTGACCGAGCGCATGATGATGGCGGAGATCGAGCCGTACGACGATCACGTGTCGCGCACCGGCCGGGTGCTCGAAATGTTGAGCGAGAACCAGTGCCAGGGCTGGCTCGAAGGGTACTTGCTCACCGGCCGGCACGGCTTCTTCAGTTGCTACGAAGCGTTCATCCACATCGTCGATTCGATGTTCAATCAGCACGCGAAGTGGCTGAAGACGTGCGCGCACATTCCCTGGCGCCGCCCGATCGCCTCGCTGAACTACCTGCTCACCTCGCACGTCTGGCGGCAGGATCACAACGGCTTCAGTCATCAGGATCCGGGCTTTCTCGATCACGTCGTCAACAAGAAGGCCGAGATCATCCGCGTGTATCTGCCGCCGGATGCGAACTGCCTCTTGTACGTCACCGACCAATGCTTGCGCAGCCGGAACAAGGTGAACGTCATCGTCGCGGGCAAGCAGCCGCAACCGCAATGGCTCGGCATCGAGGAGGCCATCACTCACTGCACGCTCGGCATCGGCATTTGGCGCTGGGCGAGCACCGATCACGGTGGCGATTGCGACATCGTGCTCGCGTGCTGCGGCGATGTGCCGACGCTCGAAACGCTCGCGGCCGTCGATCTGCTACGCGAGATGCTGCCCGACTTGCGCATGCGCGTGATCAACGTCGTCGACCTGATGCGGCTGCAACCGAAGTACATTCATCCCGACGGCCTGGAGGATACGGAATTCGATGCCTTGTTCACGCGCGACAAGCCGATCGTATTCGCCTTCCACGGCTATCCATGGCTGATCCATCGTCTCGCGTACAAGCGCACCAACCACGACAACATGCACGTGCGGGGCTATATCGAGGAAGGCACGACGACCACACCCTTCGACATGACGGTGCTGAACGGCCTCGACCGCTTTCACCTAGTGATGGACGTGATCGAGCGCGTGCCGCGGTTCGGAGCGCGCGCCGCGGATTTGATCCAGACGATGCGCGAGAAGCTCATTCATCACCGGCACTACGTCAACAAATACGGCGACGACATGCCGGAGATCAAGAAGTGGAAATGGAGCGGCGGCGCGCAGCGCCACGAGGAGCGACCGAGCCGCAAAGAGCAGGAGTGATGCGCCGATGACGCCGATCCTGATCGTCAACACCGGGTCCTCGACGTTCAAATGGGCGCTGTTCTCGGACGAGGACGAGCACTACATCGACGGCGGTACCGAAGAGTGGGGCGCCGACGATGCGCTCACGCGCAAGGCACAGATCGAAGAGAAGCTGCGGTCGCTGCCGCCCTGTCGCGCGGTGGGACATCGCGTGGTTCACGGCGGCACCGTGTTCCGCCAGTCCGTTGTGATCGACGATGCGGCTCGCCACGAGCTCGAATTGCTCGTGCCGCTCGACGCGCTCCACATGCGGCCGGCGATGGTCGGGCTCGACGCGGCGCTCGCTGCGTTCCCGAATGCGCGGCAGATCGCGGCGTTCGATACGGCGTTTCATCGCACGATGGGCGAAGCTGCATCAGGCTACGCGCTGCCTGCCGAGTGGATGCAGAAGTGGGGCTTGCAGCGTTTCGGATTTCACGGGCTCAGCGTCGCGTGGAGCGCGGATTGGGTGCGCAGGAAACGCGGCGCCATCCCGCAGCGCACGATCGTCGCGCACCTCGGCAGCGGCTGCTCGGTCACGGCACTGAGGGATGGGCAATCCGTCGATACGACCATGGGCTTCACGCCGCTCGACGGGCTCATGATGGCGACCCGCTCCGGCGCGCTCGATCCGGGACTCCTCCTTCATTTGGAGCTGCGTTGCGGGGTGTCCGCGCAGATCCTCGAGGACGCGCTGGCGCGCGAGTCGGGGTTGCTCGGCGTTTCGGGAATTTCGGGCGACATGCGCAAGATCGTCGCGGCGGCCGACGAGGGGAATGCGGCTGCCCAACTCGCGTATGACCGATTCATTCTCTATGCCCGTCGCGGCGTGGGTGCCATGGCCGGCGCGCTGGGCGGCGCGGACATGCTGATCTTCACGGGCGGCATCGGTGAGCACGAGCCGCGCGTTCGCCGCGACATCGCCAAGGCGCTGGGCAGCGGGCTCATCGATGAGGCGCGCAACGAATCCGGCGAGGAAGGCACAATTTCAGACAGCACCAGCCCGGTGCAAGTCCTGACGGTGCGAGCCCGCGAGGACCTCGTGCTATTGCACGAGGTTCAGCAGCTGCTCGGGTGACCTACAGCCCGTCGCGCGGGTGGGTGGCGTAATAGCTCAGCGCAGCGTAGGTGTACGACAAGACGAACACCGCGAGCGCTGACAGCGTCGCGATGATTCCCACGCTGGCCGCCAGCACGACCGGCAGAGTGAGCGCACGGCTCTCGTGCGGCGTCAGGGCGTCGAAGAACGAGCAGAGCAAGAACGCGATCGCGCCGCTCACCATCCAGCGCTGGATGTACGTCGCGAGGCAGCCGCGGTGGCTCATGTTGTGACGAAACGCCGCCGCTCGCTCGAGATACGTCCCGCGGCTGACGTCCTTCATCACTTCGAACGGGGAGAAGTATCTCCAGACACTATCCATCACGGCGCCCATCCTCGAAAGCGGTCTAGATGAAATGATCATGGCACAGCTTGGTTCACTATTTACCCCTCAAAGGAGCCTCGTCACTGTTCATTGGTTCACATCCGTCGGCTCTTGCCGACTGCTCGTCGAGCAACCGTGCCGGTTGCCGAGCTCGCACTGTCTTGGACTCCGTTCGAGGTCTGCCTCGACGCAAGCGACGCGCCCAAATGGTGCTTGCGGTGCCGGTCTTGCCGGTGACGGCGGGGTATTCACCGGCGCAAACGCGCTCATGACCTCCAATTTGGCGCCCCTGCAAGAAGGCTCTATTCTTCGCCCCGGCCTCGCAGCCTGCAGGGCCAAATCGGTGCCGTAAGTGGGGAGGCGCGCAGATGTTCGGTCGGATTGCCAATCTGTTTCGGGGCTTCATGTCCCTGTTCATCAGCGGCGTCGAGAAGCGCAATCCCGAGGCGCTGCTCGAGCTCGAGCAGGAAAATCTGCGCAAGCAGGTCGGGAATTTCAATCAAGGGCTGGCCGCGCATGCCGGGCTGTCCGAGCGCCTCATGGGGCAGGTGCGCAAGCTCGAAGCCGAAGAGAAGGATCTGCGCGCCAAAGTGACGGCCCATCTGCGGGCCGGCAACCGCGGACCGGCCGGCCAATACGCCCTGCGGCTGCAGACCGTGGAGCGCGAGCTCTCCGAGAATCGAGTGCAGCTCCAGCAGGCGGAGCAGACCTATCAGAACCTCATCAAGGCGCGGGATGTGGCGGTGAACGCCGCGCGCGCCAAGATCGAAGGGCTGAAGGGCGCCATCAACGACATGCGGATGAAGCAAGCGATGGCGGAGATCCACGAGATGTCAGCCGGCATGGTGGCGAGCCTCGGCGGCGGCGGGGACACCCTGAACCGGCTCACCGAGATGGTGGAAGAGGAGCGCAACAAAGCCGCCGGGCGCGCGCGCGTCGCGCGCGATGCGCTCAACATGAACGAGGTCGAGATCAAGGAAGCCGAGATGAACGCGCTCGCGGATCAGGCGCTCGCCGATTTCGCCGCCCGCGAGGGTATCAGCCTGCCCGGTGCGGAGGCCGCGCCGACGGCGCCGCGGAGCATGGGTGCGCAGACGGCGGCGCCGGCCACGCCCGCGACGCCGGCGAATCCCGAGGCCGAGAAGCAGGGGACTTAAATGCCAGCACCGAAAGGTGCGCCGGAGTGGGCCGCCGAACTATCCACCGCCTTCGAGAGTGGCGCCTCGGGCCAATTCATTCTCTACGGCAACGTGCACGACCGGCTTGCCGTCGGCGGCCGCCTCGTCAACATCGAGCGCTACATCCAAGACGAATTGCTCGCCGGCTTCGCAGTCATCTTCGCGTACGACTTGGGTAACGGGCTCACGGTCGAGCGCGGCGGCGAACGCCTGACGCAGTGGATTCCGGCGGCGATGCGCAGCTTGCCGCACGAGCCGCTCGAAGCGGTTCGCTTCGTGAGCCGCTACGCGCGTTATCTCGGCAATCTGAACACGCTCGGCCGCAGCGACAACGTGCAAGTCGCAGTGATCGTGCGCGGCGCCGATCAAATGCTGCCGGCCGATGGCAACGGCTTCGAGCACGGCAGTCTCACGAGTCTCGTGCGCGAGTGGGGCTCGGGCGCGCCGTTCACGCAGATCCCGTTCGCCAGTCTCTTGATCGCGGACAATCTGAACGATCTCGAGCCGCTCATCGCGTACGCGCAGCAGGCTTCGCGCGTGCGCGTGCCGCTCCCCTCCATCCCCGAGCTCCAGTCGGCTCTCGCGCTGCTGCAGAAGCAATTTCCCCAGACGATTCCATCGGACACGGACATGCCGGGGCTCGCTGCGGCGATGACCGGCGTGTCGGTGAGCACGCTCGAGCAGCTCACGAAGATGCGCGCGCACTTGAAGCACGTGCTGCAAGCGTCGGACCTCGCGCTGATGAAGAAGGAGATGGTCGAGTACGACGCGCCGGGGCTCGTCGAGTTCATCGAATCGAAGCGCACGCTCGACGACTACCACGGGCAAGACGCGCTGAAGAAATGGCTGCGGCAAGACATTGCGCTGTGGAAGGCGAACGATCTCAAAGCGCTGCCGATGGGCTATCTGCTGTGCGGGCCGATCGGCACCGGCAAGACGTTCCTCGTCGAATGCCTTGCCGGCGAGGCGGGCGTGCCGGTCGTCAAGCTGAAGAACTTCCGCGACAAGTGGGTCGGCTCGAGCGAGGGCAATCTCGAGAAGATCTTCCGCCTCATCCGCGCGCTCGGCCGCTGCATCGTGTTCATCGACGAAGCGGATCAGACGCTCGGGCGGCGCGAATCCGGCTCGGGCGACAGCGGCTTGTCGGGTCGCTTGTACTCGATGATCGCGCAGGAGATGTCGGACACGTCCAATCGCGGCAAGGTCGTGTGGGTGCTCGCCTCGTCGCGGCCGGATCTGATCGAAGTCGACTTGAAGCGGCCCGGTCGCATCGACTTCAAAGTGCCCATTCTGCCGACGACCACCCAAGCGGAGAGCGGCGGATTGATTGCGGCCCTCGCGCGACGCTATGAGCTCGAGATCGCCGCAGCGGACATGAAAGCGATCGAGTCGCGCTTGCCGGTGATGCTGACGCCCGGCGCGGCCGAAGCGTTGATCGTGAAGGCGTATCGCGTGGCGCGCACCGAGAACGTGGCCGGCGGCGCGGCGCTCGGGCGCTGCCTCGACGGCTATCAGAACCCCGTGCCGCAAGACGTGCTCGACGCGCAAATGCGCCTCGCCGTACGCGAGGCGACCGATCTGTCGTTCGTTCCGGAGGCGCTCCGCCACTTTGCCGCGAGCGCTAAACCGGGCACATGAACGGGAAACGCCGTTCGTATCTTGCCGCGGCTTTCAACGCACGGCCGTTCGGCATGCCGATTCCGCCGAACTGGTTCGGGCTCGTGGGGTTCGGCTTGCTCGGCGCGTTTCTCGACCCCGGTTTTTTGCTAATCGGCGCGGGCGTCGAGGCCCTGTATCTGTGGTGGCTGTCTTCGAACGCCCGCTTCCGCGCCGTGATCGACGCGGAAGCCTTCGGCGGCTCGACGGAGTGGAGCTCGCAGTACGAGTCGCTGATGTCGCGCCTGAGTGAGGAAGAGCGTCGTGCGCAGGCAGATATGGAACAGCAGGGCGCCTCGCTCACCGAGATCCTGACACGCTCGGGCGCATTCCCGACGCAGCTCGCCGATGTGCGGCAACTCGTCTGGCTTCATCTCAAGCTGCTCGCTGCTCGTTCGGCGCTTCGTGAAGTCATCGGCGTGGGCGCGCGCGAGCAGCGCGACCTCGAACAGCAACAGCGCGCGCTGACCGATCGCCTCAGCAAGACCGACATCGATCCCGAGCTGAAGGCCAGTCTCGAGAGTCAGCTCACGGTCATTCAGTCGCGGCGGAATGCGCACGCGCTCGCGTCGCGCCGCTGCGAGTTCGTCGACGCGGAGATCGCGCGCTTGCGCCAGCAGCTCTCGCTCGTGCGCGAGCAGGCATTGCTGGCGACGGACGAGGGAAGCGTCGCGCGCTCCGTCGACGCGCTCTCCGCCTCGCTGAACGAAGCCAACCGCTGGCTCAAGGACCAGCGGGAGCTGTTCGCCGGTTTCGAATCCTTCACCGACGAACCGCCGCCGCCCGAATTGCTCGGGCAGCGCACTTCATCCGCTGCGCCGCCGGCGAAGAAGAAACGGACACAGGGAGTCTCGCAATGATCTCGCGCCCCCATCTGCGTGCCGCGGCCGTGCAGCCCACACGGGCCCGCGGCTCCGCGGTCGGCAACATCCTCACGGCCATTCTGGTCCTCGCACTGATCGGGCTCGGAGCGTGGCTCGTTCTGAAGAATCGGCACGCTGCGTCCGAGGCGTCTTCGACCGCCGATGCCGGCGCGCCGCCGGTCGCTGAGGCACCGCAAGGCGATGTGCCCACACCGATCGAGCCCGTCACCGGTACGCCGGTGCTGGACGCGGCGGCGCCCTACACGGCGAAGGACAAGATCGTCGAGATCGACCTGAGCGAGTACGCCGGCTACGGCGGCATCATCGTCGCGAACGGCGGCCTCGCGCCGAATCCCGATTCGTTCTTCGCCAAGAACTACGGCTTTCAAGTGAAGCTGACGGTGAGCGAGAGCGAGACGTGGTCGAAGCTCAACAACGGCAAGCTCGCCGCGACGGCGACCACGGCGGACGCGCTCGCAGTACTCGGCCGGCAATTCGACGCGGTCGTGCCGGTGCAGATCGGGTACTCGCGCGGCGCGGACATGGTGGTGGTGGACTCGGGTCTCACGTCGATCAACGCGCTCGCCGGCAAGCGGCTCGCCGTTCAGCCTCGCGCCACTCCCGCGCTCGGCCGTCCACTCGTCGCCGGTCGCGAAATCGTAGACGTACCCGAAGCGAACGTCGTCCATCGTCCCGCCGTCGGCCACCGCCACGGAGAGGGAGAAGAAGGGAAGGCCGCGCTTCGCGTTGATCGACCCGTCGATCGGATCGAGGACCACCCAGGTGTCTCGAGCCGGTCGAGAATCGCTCTGACTCTCGGGCGGACGTACCCCCAGCTCCTCCGAGACCAGCGTGAAGGAATCGCCGGCAGCGTCGAGACGCGCCACGACCGCATGCTCGGCCGCGGCGTCGATCGCCGTGGTGTCGTCGCCCCCCATGCCCGCACCCATCACCGGCTCTCGATCCGAGCGTGCCGGCAACTCGGCAAGCACGGCACGAACGTCCCCGGCCGCGGCGCGGCAGATCGCGAGCCAGTCAGTCAACCGGCAGAAAGAAGAGCCCGGAGGTGAGCTTCGGGTAGAAGAAGGTGCTCTTCTGCGGCATCGTCCGGCCCGCCTTCGCAACCGCCGACACCTGCTCGACGGTCGGCGGCCGTAGCAAGAAGGCAGCTTCCGCGTCGCCGGCGTCGACCGCCGCCCGGGCCTCGTCGGCGGACGGCGTGTAGCCGACGTCGGCCGCGTACCGTGCCACCAGATCGGCGTCGAGTTCTCCCGGCTCGCCGCGGAGGTACCCGGAACCGGAGCGCGTGTACACCTCGGCGACGGCACGGTCGTCTCCGTTGGAGGAAGGCTCGAGCGGGGGCAGCGGCTTCGTGCGGGCGGCAATCCGATGCGTCGGGAAGATCGTCAGACCCTCCTGACGGGTCGGGACGATCACGACCGGCATCCACGCGCTCGCGTCGGTTCCGTCCTCCTGATGAAAGGCAAGAGCGGTCTCGTAGCGATGGTGGCCGTCCGCGATCACGAGCGGCGCGTCCGCGAGCACCTCCGGCGCGTCACTCGTCAGGCGCCACATCCGGCTGCGCACGCCCTCGAGCTCGACGTCGACGAGCGGCTCCCCGGTCGGTCCTTCCAGGCGCCCCTCGTAGAGGAGAAAGATCGGCTCGACATGGGTCCGTGTGGCGCGCAGGAGGCGCAACCGTCCCTCCTTCGGCCCCGCATGCGTGCGCTCGTGCGGCAGCACGACGCCGGCCTCGTAGGGCTCGACCCGGAGCGCTGCGACGAGCCCGTCCCGGCGGC
>Ga0081455_10004523_pt1 | contig 15534 bp, 14 predicted proteins | sample TabmetS3T2R1_FD_70207 | JGI IMG/M metagenome (GOLD analysis project Ga0081455, IMG submission 70207) | Tabebuia heterophylla rhizosphere microbial communities from the University of Puerto Rico - S3T2R1 | ecosystem: Host-associated > Plants > Roots > Rhizosphere ... | reverse complement strand
CGGCCCGCGCGCCTACGCCCTCACCGTCGGACCGGAGGATCGCGGCTGCGGCGAGGACTGCCAGCGCAACGAGATACGCGAATCGTCGCATTATCGCACGGTGTTCGGCGAGGAATGCTGGTACGCCTTCCGCTTCCGCATCGAGGGTGACATCCCGATTCTTGGCAGCCAGCGCTGGGTGGTCGGCCAATGGAAGCAGCAGAACGGGTACAGCCCGTTTCTGGCCCAGCGTTTCGACAATGGCGTTTTCCACATCACCGTCGAGAGCGGGGAGCAGCGCGTTCTGCTGGCCAAGGCGGATGGCGATCCGCAGCAGGTGGCACGGGCGCTGATCGGCGGCGACCTGTCGGCCTTCCGGTTTCTTCACGAAAAATATCGTTTCTTCGGCAAAAGACAGCTGTCGCTCGATGTCGGCGACAATCCGATCCTGCCCAACCCGAAGAACAATTGGGTCGAGATGATGTATCGGGTGCGCGGCGGCTTCGACGGCTCCGGCGTGGTCGAGGTCTGGGCCGATCGCCGCTTCATCATCCGCGCCACCGGTCCGATCGGGGCGGAAGGTGCAGAAGGTCCGGGGCAATATTTCAAATTCGGGCAGTATCGCACGCTGATGACCGGCACCTCGACCATTTGGATCGACGACTTCCGGCGCGGCCCGCGGCGCGAGGACGTCGAGAGGGCACCCTCACCCGGCAGCGGCTAGATTCGCGAGGTCGAGCTCCGCGGCGAGCGGCGAGAAGTGACGTTCGATCATTTCCGGTGTGATCTCCGCAAGCGTCGCCGGCCGCCAGCGCGGCGCCTTGTCCTTGTCGATGACGATGGCGCGGATGCCCTCGAAGAAGTCCTGCCCAAGGGAAATGCGGCACACGATGCGGAACTCGCGGGCGATCGCCTCCTCGAAGGTGAGAGCGCGACCCTCCGTGAGCTGACGGAAGGTGATGGCGAGGCTGGTCGGCGACTTGGTCCGAAGCTCCGCAAGGGTGGCGGCGGCGAAACCGTCGCTGTCATTGGCGAGCCCGGTCAGGAGATCATCGAATCCTACAAGACGATGTAGCTCGGGCAACGCCAACCCATTGGCCCGACGGCCTGACGGAGTCATGCGCTCGCTCGTTGCGCTCGGCCGCGCGCTCAGGCCCTGGCTGGACCGGCTGTATGACGCATGTGGCGCGCTCGCCGGACTGTTCCTGGTCGCGATCCTGGTCGTCATCGTGCTGCAGATGGCGGCGCGCTGGACCGGCCAGCAGTTCCCCGGCTCCACCGACTACGCCGGCTACTGCATGGCGGCGGCCTCGTTCTTCGCCTTGGCGTATGCCCTGAACCACGGCGCACACATCCGGGTGTCGCTGCTTCTGAGCCAGCTCGGCCGCTGGCGTCGCGCGGGCGAGCTCTGGTGCGTCGGCATCAGCGCCGCGCTCGCCTGCTATTTCGCCTATTACGCCATCAAGGGGGTCTATGTGTCGTACCAGCTGCACGACATCTCGCAGGGGCAGGACGCCACGCCGCTCTGGATCCCCCAGCTGGTGATGGCGATCGGCGGGTCGGTGTTCGCTCTGGCTCTGGTCGATCGGTTCCTTCGGGTGGCCTTCGGCGGCGGCTTGGAGACCGAGGCGCGTCTTGCCGGTGCCTCCCGGGCCGGTGAGCGTCAAGAGCCGGATGTCGTTGCGATTGAGGAGCTCGACCACCTCCCGGAGCTCGTTCTGGCGGCCCAGGAACGGCGTCGATGGCGCTGGCAGGCGGACGTTCCGCAGGCTGCGAATCGGCGGATGGTCGCCGCCATCGAACTGGAAGACCCGCTCGGCCGCAGCCAGATCCTTGAAACGATGCTCGCCGAGGTCTCGTAGCGCGACGTCGACGAGTGCCGCGGTCGAGGCCGAAACCAGCACTTGCCCGCCGTGCCCCGCGGCGGCGATCCGCGCCGCGCGGTGGACGTCGGCGCCGACGTAACCCTCGTCAGTGACGAGGGGCGTCCCGGTGTGAACGCCGATCCGAACCGAGATCGGTCCGGGCGCGAGCTCTTCGCCGATTGCCCGCGCCGCGTCGAGCGCGGCCGGAGCGGTGGAGAAGGCGACGAAGAACGCATCTCCCTGCGTGTCGACCTCGACGCCGCCGAAACGTGTGCACGCGTGACGAATCACGCGCCGTTGGGCGTCGAGCGCCTCTGAGTAGCGCTCGGCCCCGAGCTCGGCGAGCAACCGGGTCGAGCCCTCGATGTCCGTGAAGAGAAAGGTGACCGTCCCGGATGGAAGCTCGACTCGCACAGCGCAATGATGCGCCTGCATCGAGGCGATGTCACGAGGCCGCTACGGCCGAACGATCACTGTTGCGCGCGTGCGGCGGCCGTTCGCGCTCACGACGAGCGTGTACCGGCCCGGACGGGTCGGCGCCGGGAGCCTCAGCACCGGCGGGCGCGCCGTCCCGCTACGCCCGGCGAGCCGCCAGCGAACCGTCTTCGCATCCGTCGAGACGCGCACGCGCACCCGTCCCCTCCTCGCGCGGTACGTCGGCCGGAGCAGGTCGACGTAGCGCAGGCGGACGGTGAACTCGCGCGTGGACGGCGAGACGTTGCCGGCGAGATCACGAGCGGCGAGCGCGAGCCGGTACTCGCCCGGCCGCTTGCCGCGCCCGTACCACTGCCTCGTCCCGGTCAGCCGCTTGCTGTGGCTGCGTCCGAGCTGCTTGCCGTCGACGTAGAGGATCGAGTAGGCAGGCTCGCTGAAGCGGTAGTGCAGGTCGACCCGGTCGGCGCGCTTGTCGCCGTCGGGAGAGAAGGTCCCGTGCTTGACCTGCACGTCCTCGATCGTCGGTGCGGTCCCGTCCACCTCGATCTGGTCGGGGAACTCGAAGGTGCGGTCCTCGTCGACGAGCCGCAGCTCCGCCTTGTAGACGCCGTCCGGGACGACCCGGCCCGCGTCGTCGCGGCCGTCCCAGGCGAACGTCTGGGTTCTCGGCTGGACGACGCCGGCGCCGACGAGATGCCTGACGATCGCGCCCGAGGAGTTGACGACGTCGAGCTTGATCTGCGACTCGCGGCGAAGCCGGAACCGGACCCGGGCCGCCCGCTCCTCGGGCGTGCAGGCCGTGCAGACGGGCGAGAACAGGTGCGTGATCTCGGTGCTGAGGACGGGGCTGTCCTCGAGCTTCAGGTGCTCGGTGACCGCGAACGCAGTCGCGGTCGCGCCCAGCAGGCCGACGACGAGCAGCGTGGGAACGAGCTTCCGCAACGGATCCGGATCTTAGAGTTACGCCCGTGGCCAAGCTCCTGCTCAGCTTCGACTTCGAGGACTGGCACCAGCTCGTCCACCGCGGGCTCGGGCGCGGCGATTGGGACGAGCGCGGCCCCGCGCTCGAGCGCCAGGCCGTCGCGATCTTCGACCTCCTCGACGAGCTCGGGGCGAAGGCGACCTTCTTCGTCCTCGGGATCACGGCCGAGCGCTACCCGGACCTCGTGCGCGAGATCGCGGCCAGGGGGCACGACCTCGCCTGTCACGGGCACGCGCACGAGCGGGTCTTCCGGCAGACCCCGGCCGAGCTGCGCCGCGACGTGGAGCGCTGCGCCGAGCTGCTCGAAGGGCTGACGGGGAGACGGCCGCGCGGCTACCGGGCGCCCGCGTTCTCGATCAACCGGGACACGCCGTGGGCCTACGACGTGCTCGCGGAGCTCGGCTTCGAGTACGACTCGAGCCAGTACGACTCGCCGCGGATCCCGCGCCGGATCACCGCGGTACCGTCGACGCCCTACCGCCTCGAGCTTCCGTCCGGGAACGCGCTCTGGGAGTTCCCGATCGCCGTCTGGCGGCTGCGGGGGCGTCCGGTGCCGATCGGGGGCGGCGCGTACTGGCGCGCGTTCCCGACCCGCGTCCTCCGGCGCGCGTTGCAGGAGGTCGCCCGCTCGAGCTCGTACCCTGTGCTGTACTTCCATCCGTACGAGCTCGACCCGCGTCCGCTGCGGGCGTCCCTGCCGCCGAGCGCCACTTCGAGGCAGAGAGCGCTCGCCGCCTGGAAGAGCGTCCAGCGCAATCCGGGCAGGCGGCGCGTCGCGGATCGGATTCGTGCGCTAGCGCAGGAGTTCCCGCTCGTCAGCTACGAGGAGGCCCATGGAGAAGTCGCAGAACGCTACGGAGCTCGTTCGAGATCACTTTCGCGAGCAGGCGTCCTCGTTTGACGCGCTCTACGACGAGGAGCACCCGCTCCAGCGCGCGGTCCGCCCCGGACTGCTGAAGCGCCGCGACTTCGCGCTCGAGGTCGTCCGCGAGTACGACGCGCCGCGGGTGCTCGACATCGGCGGCGGCTCCGGCCGCGTCGGCGAGCTGATCCTCGAGGCCGGCGCGCGCGAGTGGGTGAACGCGGACATCGCGCAGGAGATGCTCGACCTCTCCGCGGAGCGCTTGGAGCGCTTCGGCGACAAGGTGAAGCTCGTCCAGGGCGACTTCATGACCGTCCCGCTCGAGGGCCCGTTCGACGTCACGCTCGCGCTCGGCTTCTTCGACTACATCCCCGACGCGCACCGCTTCGTCCGCCGCATGGCCGACCTGACCTCGGGCTCCGCGGTGGCGAGCTTCCCTCGCTGGAACTGGGTCAAGGGCCCGGTGCGGAAGCTCCGCTACGAGGTGATCAACAACTGCCCGATCTTCAACTACACCGAGCGTGAGCTGCGCTTCCTGTTCGGCGCCGCCGGCTTCGGCCGGATCCTGATCCGCCAGGGCCGGAGCGGGTTCCTCGTTCGGGCCGATCGGTAGGTTTTGGAGCTGTCGTGAAGCGTCTCCTCGTCGTTCTCCTCGGCTCGGTTGCGCTGTTCGCCGCCCATCCGGGCCATGCGCAGGCGCGCGAGTGCGGGCTCCCGTCGAAATCTCCGGTGTGGGTCGACTTCGCCGACGGTTCCGTGCCCTTCTGGACGATGTTCGCGCGCCCCGGAGTCGTCGCCGCCGCCGCGAACTTCATCTACCCGCCCCAGCTCAGGGCCCTCGGGGCGAAGACGATCTACTGGGAGATGAACTTCAAGCAGCGCGTCGGGACTCCCGCGAACCCGCTGCCGCCGGCGGAGGTCGAGGACTGGGCGGACCGCATCTTCTATCGCGCAGTCGCGTCGTCGGCCTGCGCGACGCCGTGGATCGCGCTGAACGAGATGTTCGGCTCGAACCTCGCCACGCCCTGGTCGCCGACGAACACGCAGTACCGCGACAACGTAATCAGGTTCGTCCGGCGGCTGAAGGCGCTCGGCGCACACCCGTACCTGCTCCTGAACAGCCGCCCCTTCACCGACGGCGAGGCCGGAGACTGGTGGCGGCAGGTCGCCCTCTACACCGACTTCGTGCGGGAGGTCTACTTCGCGGCGCCGCAGATCAGCCATCAGGGGCCGATCCTCGGCTCGAGGAACCTCCGGAATGCCTTCCGGCAGGGCGTGACCGACCTGACCGACATCGGCATCCCGCCCTCGAAGATCGGGATCTTCCTCGGCTTCCACACGAACCCCGGCCAGGGCGGCCGCGAGCGCCTGAAGCCCGCAAGCGCGTGGTTCAACCACGTCAAGCTCCAGGTGCTCGCGATCAAGCAGGTGCGGCGCGAGATCCCGTTCGCGACGGTCTGGTCCTGGGGCTGGGGTGAGTGGGCCGCGGCCGACCGCGACCCGGACAAGCCGGCGGCTGCGTGCGTCTACCTCTGGACGCGCAACCACAGCCTCTGCGCGGGGCCGAGGATGGCCGGGCGCGGCTTCGACAAGTCGCTCACCGAGGGCCAGCTGATCCTGCCGGGCGGCGTCCAGTGCAAGACACCGTGGGGCATGATCCGGCGCGGCGGGCTCTCCCACCTCGCCGGCGTCACCGGCGACCGTGAGATCGCCTACACATCCCTCTACGCACGGCTCGTGCTCAAGGGGTACGTCAAGGTCACGCGCGACGAGCTTCGCGCCGCCGAGCGCGCGATCATCTCGGCCCGCTTCGGCGGGAGCGGCGCCTCCTACCGGGCGGCCCTGGCGCGCGCGGGCGCCTCGCGGGGCCTCGCCCGGGGCGTGATCGCAGACGAGCTGCGCCAGGACCGCATCGAGCGCCGCTTCCGGGTCCCGGGCCCGAGTGGGGCGCAGATCGCGAGCTACCGGACGACCTACGCCGAGCGCAACGCGCGTCTCGTCCAGGTCACGCCCGCGCCGTCCTGGCTCGGGAGGCGGAGCCGCGGCGTCGCGATCGAGGGTCTCGCCCCGGCGGCGGCCCTCCGCGCCGGCCGCAAGCCGGTCACGCTGCAGACCCGCGAGGGGAAGCTCAAGGTCCGGTCGCTGGGCCCGGCGGCGCCCCTCGGCGCGTTCTCGCTCGCCGACGCACGGAGCGCGATCAGGTCCGCCCTCGTGCGAAACACGCAGGACCAGGCCTTCGACAACTGGCTGATGAAGCGCGAGTCGAGCTCGCTGACGTGGACGACGTGCCGCCGTGACTGGATGCCCGCCGCCGGCACGCTGGAGCTCGCCTCCGAGCTCCCCTTCCTCGCGCTCGCCAACTAAGGCGCCGACTCGGCGGCGCCGACCATCAGGACGTGTGGGCTTTGCCCACGCGTCCGTCGGAAATGACCGGTCGACTCGCTGGACGTCATTTCGAGACCGCCTCTAGGGCTTTCGGAAGACCACGAGGTCGTGCCCGCGCCCGCCGGGGGTGCCGCCTTCCGGCGTCAGCTCGACGAGCTCGAGCTCCGGGGCGAGGCGCGTCCGCACGTAGTCCTCGGGATGGAAGGTCGTGCAGAGGTTCGTGCCGGCCGTGCTCGGCCACCGGACGACGACCTCGCCCGCCTCGTAGCGGCTTCGCTCGCCGGTCTCGAGGCGGTCGACGTAGCCGGCGCCGTGGGTCGTGAGGAGCAGGAGGCCGTCCGGGCTCAAGATCCGGCCGAGCTCGACGATCCAGTCCCGTCCGAGATCCTCCGGCAGGTGCGTGAGGACCGAGATGCCGTACACGAGGTCGAAGGAGCCCGGCTCTGGCGCGTACTCACGGACGTCTTGCTCGAGGAGGACCACCTTGGCCTCGGGCACGCGAGTCTCGGCCTGCCGCCGCGCCTGTGCGAGCACGCCCGGAGAATTGTCGAGCCCGGTGGCTCGCACGTCGGGGTAGCGCTCGACGATCCGAAGGAGAATCTCCGCCTTCCCGCAGCCCAGATCGAGGAGGTGGGCGCCCGGCTCGAGCTCGAGCGCCTCGATCATCTCGTCGACGTCCTCCTCGGCCAGCGGGTTCATGAAAGCGAGGCCCTCGTGGGCGATGGCGGTGAAGTTGTCGCTGTCCAACTACCGGGAGCGCGCGCCGCCCTGCCGCCGCGAGTAGACGCGGTACATGATCGAGTCGACCATGTAGCTGAACGGGATGAAGAATGCGATCAGCGTCACGCCCGTGAAGATCTTCGCGCTCGTCGTCGAATCGCCCCCCGTCCAGAAGACGACGACCAGGATCAACGGGGCGAAGATCGCGGTGCGTTTGAAGACCCGTGCCATCGAGGGCTTCGGGATCTCTCGAGCGCCGCGTCGCGCGGCTGGCCGCGCCGAGGCCTTCGCGTCGGGCTTGGTCCGCTCGACCGGCTTCTCGACCGGGATTTCCTCGCCTTCCTCCGTCTCGATCACGTACTCGTACTCGTGACGCTGGAGTTTCTCTCGACGACGTCGTTGCTTCCGGCTCGGCATAGGGCGATTATGCCGTGGGCACCCCGCCCTGGATGACCTGTGCGACGTGGTTTCCGCCGAGGTGGTAGGCGAGGTAGCGCCAGTCGGAGGCGTCGAGGAGGACGATGTCCGCGGCATAGCCGGGGGCGAGCCGGCCGACGCGGTCGGCTCTGCCGAGCACGTGCGCGGCATTCACGGTGCAGGCGGCGAGCGCTTCCGCGGGGCTCACGTGCATCTGCGTGCAGGCGAGCGCACAGACGACGGGCAGGCTCTCGCAGAATGCGCTTCCCGGGTTGAAGTCGGTGGCGAGCGCGACGATCGCGCCCTCGTCGATCAGCGTGCGAGTCGGGGGCATTGACCGGCCGAGGAAGAGCGCCGCGACCGGGAGCAGCACGGCTGCGACGTCGCACTTCGCGAGGTGGCGCGCCCCTTCGTCCCCGGTCGCCTCGAGGTGGTCGACGCTGACCGCGTCGAGCTCGAGCGCGAGCGGCACGCCTCCGGCTTCCGTGAACTGGTCCGCGTGCAGGCGCAGGCGGAGCCCCGCCTCCCGACAGGCCTCCAGATAGCGCCGCGCCTGGGCAGCGTCGAACGCGCCGCGCTCGACGAAGACGTCGGCGGCCTCGGCGAGCCTCGCTGCCTCGGGCAGGACCTCGGTCAGCGTGAAGTCGAGGTAGGCGTCGGCATCCGGGAACTCGGGCGGGACGGCGTGCGCGCCCAACCAGGTCGGTACGCCGCCGGCGTCCCTGGCGACGCGCAGCATGGCGAGCTCGGTGTCGTGGTCGAGGCCATAGCCGGATTTCGCCTCGAAGGTCGTCGTGCCAGAGGCGCGCATCCATTCACGGTGGCGTGAGAAGGCGTCGCGGAGACCCCCCTCCCCAGCGGCACGCGTCGCCCGGACCGTCGAAAGGATCCCGCCTCCCGCCGCGTGCAGCTCCTCGTACGTTGAACCGCCCGAGCGCAGCTCGAACTCCTGCGCTCGAGAGCCTGCGAAGACCGCGTGCGTATGGCAGTCGACGAGCCCAGGAATGGCTGCGCAGCCGCTCCCGTCGAGCTCCTCCACGTCCTCCTGGAGAGGCTGGAGATCATGCATGCGGCCGAGGGAGACGATTCGCCCCTCGTCGCAGAGTACGAACGCGCCCTCGACGACGTCCACGGCGCGCATCGCCTCTCGTCCGCGCAGCGGCGCGTCCGTCCCCGCCGGCGAGACGGCCTGCGCGAGGTCGCGGATGAGCAACTTGGCCATGCGGCGGCTAGGAGCCGGGCACTTCGAGGCCGTGCTCCCGCGCGGCCTCTTTCGCCTCGTCGTAGCCGGCATCGAGATGACGGAGTACGCCTGTGCCCGGGTCCGTCGTCAGGACCCGCTCGAGCCGCTCGGCCGCGTCGTCCGTGCCGTCGGCGACGACGACCATGCCCGCGTGGATGGCGTTGCCGATTCCCACGCCGCCGCCGTGGTGGACGCTCACCCACGTCGCGCCAGCGGCCGTGTTCAGGAGCGCGTTCAGGATCGGCCAGTCCGCGATTGCGTCGGACCCGTCGGCCATCGCCTCGGTCTCCCGGTACGGAGATGCCACCGAGCCCGAGTCGAGGTGGTCGCGACCGATGACGACCGGTGCGGACACTTCTCCGGAGCGGACGAGGCCGTTGATCGCGAGGCCTGCCTTGGCGCGGTCGCCGTAGCCGAGCCAGCAGATCCGCGCCGGAAGACCCTGAAACGCCACGCGTTCCGGAGCGAGGTCAAGCCAGCGCTGGAGGAGGCGGTCGTCCGGGAAGAGACCCCGTAGCGCCCCGTCGATTGCTGCGATGTCCTCCGGCTCCCCCGAGAGCACGGCCCAGCGGAAAGGCCCGATGCCACGACAGAAGAGCGGCCGGATATAGGCCGGGACAAAGCCCTGGTATGAGAAAGCGTCCTTTACGCCGGCCTGTTGCGCCTCCCCTCTGAGGTTGTTGCCATAGTCGAAAACATAGCTCCCGGCCCGGACGTACTCGAGCATGCCTTCGACGTGGCGTGCGATCGACTGGGATGCGCGGCGCAGGTACTCATCGGGATCGTCCGCCCGCAGGCGATCGGCCTCGTCGACCGAAAGTCCCGTCGGCACATAGCCGTTCAAGGGATCGTGAGCGGCGGTCTGATCGGTGACGAAGTCGAAGTGCTCGCCGCGCCGTGCCAGCTCGGGGACGAGCTCCGCAGCGTTTCCGAGGAGCCCGATAGACAGCGGGCGGCCTTCCACCGCGGCGGCGCGTACCCGCGCAAGCGCGTCGTCGAGCGAATCGGCACCCTCGTCGAGGTAGCGCGTCTCGAGGCGGCGCTCGATGCGGTGAGGATCGATCTCGATGCAAAGGATCGTCGCCCCCGCCATCGTCGCCGCGAGGGGCTGCGCGCCGCCCATGCCGCCGAGGCCCGCGGTGAGGATCGTCTTCCCGCTCAGGTCCGGCGAGCCGAAGTGCGTCTCGCCGGCCGCGGCGAAGGTCTGGTATGTGCCCTGGAGGATCCCCTGCGTCCCGATGTAGATCCAGCTGCCGGCGGTCATCTGCCCGAACATCGTCAGCCCGAGCGCTTCGAGTCTCCGGAACTCCTCCCAGGTCGCCCAGCGGGGAACGAGTAGCGAATTCGCGATCAGGACGCGAGGGGCACCGGGGTGCGTGCGGAAGACGCCGACCGGCTTGCCGCTCTGGACAAGCAGGGTCTCGTCCTCTCCGAGGGCGAGCAGAGAGCGGACGAGCGCCTTGAGTGCGTCGTGGTTTCGAGCCGCCTTGCCCGACCCGCCGTAGACGATCAACTCCTCGGGCTTCTCCGCGACTTCGCGGTCGAGGTTGTTGAGGAGCATTCGCAGCGGCGCCTCCGTTTGCCACGAGCGTGCGTTCAACGTCTGCCCGCGCGGCGCGCGAATCTTGCCAAGATCGCCGCATAGCTCCTCGACGACCGCGCTCACCTCGCGGACGCTCACGCGAGCTCACCCACTTCGGCTTCGACCCCAGTTACCAGCGCGCCGGAGCGGATCGAGGACGCAACCAGCTCGATGTCGGGGGCGAGCGTCCGGTCCTCCATGACCGTCGGAGAAAGCGAGCGGACGAAGTCGTGGGCCGCGCGCGCGCCGGTCCCGGGCTCGAGCGGCGCGAGGAACTCGACGCCCTGCGCCGCGGCGAGAAGCTCGATCGCGAGGGCGCGCTCAACGTTGCCGAGCACGGCCCAGCACTTCAGCCCGGCGGCGTTCCCCATCGACACATGATCCTCCTGACCGGCACTCGTGGGAATCGAGTCCGCGGAGGCGGGGTGACAGAGGACCTTGTTTTCGCTGACGAGGGCGGCGGCCACGTACTGCGGGATCATGAACCCTGAGTTGAGCCCGCCGTCGTGGGTGAGGAACGCGGGCAGGCCATCGGAGAGCGACGGGTTGACGAGCCGCTCGACGCGACGTTCCGAGATCGACGCGAGCTCGGCCACCGCGAGCGCCATCGAGTCGAGCGCGAGCGCGACGGGCTGACCGTGAAAATTCCCGTTCGACACGAGCTCGCCTTTGTCCACGAGGACCAGCGGGTTATCCGTCGCCGCATTGACCTCGACCGCGACGGTCTGCTCGACGTATGCCAGGAGGTCGCGGCTCGCGCCGTGGACCTGCGGAGCGCAGCGAAGCGAATAGGCGTCCTGCACTTTGTCGCACCAGCGGTGCGCCTCGATGATCGCCGAGCCCTTGAGGAGCCGAAGGACGTTCGCCGCGGCGGCTGCCTGCCCGGCGAGCGGGCGGAGCGCCTGGATCTCCGGCATGAAGCTGACTCGGGACCCCTGGAGGGCCTCGACCGAGAGGGCGCAGGCGATGTCCGCCGTCTTGGCGATCCGCCGGGCGCGCACGAGGCCGAGTGCGCCGACGGCGCCCATGAACTGCGTCCCGTTCACGAGCGAGAGGCCTTCCTTCGCCTGCAGGCGGACAGGGTCGAGGCCGGCGCGTGAAAGCGCATCCGCACCGGAGAGGAGCTCGCCCTCGTAGCTCGCCGAGCCTTCGCCGACGAGGGGAAGCGCGAGGTGCGCGAGCGGCGCGAGATCTCCGGAGGCACCGACCGAGCCGCGACTCGGGACGAGCGGAAGAACGCCCTTGTTCAGGCAGTCGAGGAGGAGCTCGACGGTTTCGACGCGCGCACCCGAGAAACCCTTGGCGAGCGCGTTCGCGCGCAGCACCATTGCGGCGCGGACGACCTCGTCGGGATACGGCTCCCCCACCCCGCACGCGTGGCTGCGGAGGAGGCGAAGCTGCAGCTCCTCCGAGAGCTCCGGTGGGATCGCCTTCGAGACGAAGCGTCCGAAGCCCGTGTTGATGCCGTAGGTGTGCTCGCCGGACGCCTCGGAGGCGGCGCGGTCGACGAGCGCGCGGGCGGCGGCCATTCGCGAACGTCCGTCGTCGGACAGCGCGGCGGGGATCCTGTCGACCGCGACCGACCAGACATCGTCGATCGTGAGATCGTCTCCGTTCAAGCTGACAGCGGCGGCGACAGCCATCGCGAGCAAGTCTAGAACGCGCCGGACCGAGAATCCGGCTCGGCGAAAGGAGCCCGATGAGAGTTCACGTGATCAGCGACATCGAAGGGGTCTCGGGCGTCGTCAAGTCCGAGCAGGGCGACGGCGGCGAACCTCTCTTCGAGGAGGCCCGGCGCCTCTATACGGAGGAGATCAACGCCGCGATCCGAGGAGCCTGCGCGGCGGGCGCGACAGAGGTTGTGGTGATGGACTGCCACGGGGCGGGCAAGGGGTGGACGTTCAACTCCCTGCTGCCCGAGGAGCTCGACCCTCGCTGCGAGTGGGTCGTCCAGAGCGAGTGGACCGAGTACACGGGCTTCCTCGAGGAGGGATGCGATGCTGCGCTCTTCGTCGGGATGCACGCTCGCGCGGGCGTCGCCGACGGCGTGCTGAACCACACGATCTCGGGCTCCGACATCTTCGAGCTGCGCTTCAACGGCACCCCGGTCGGCGAGACCGGGATCAACGCTGCGCTGTGCGGCACCTTCGGTTGTCCGGTTCTGCTCGTCACCGGCGATGACGCCGTCTGCCGGGAGAGCCGCGAGCTCCTCGGCGAGAGCCTCACCACCGTCGCCGTCAAGCAGGGGCTCGGCCGCAGCAGTGCGCGCAACGTTGCCCCCCAGAGGGCGCGGGAGATGATCGAGGAAGGGGCCAAGCGGGCACTCGCAGACCTGAGCGCAGTGGCGCCCTACAACCCCGGACACCCATGCGCGATCGAGGTCGATCTGATGGGGTCACACCTCGTCGAGCCGTACCGCTCGCGCCACGGCATCGAAATCCTCGACGGGCGACGACTCGTCTCGAGGGCCGATGACTGGTGGACGGCGTGGAGGCAGTTCTGGCCGATGCCTGCCTAGTCGTCCAGCAGGCGCAGCTCGAGGACGTGGCGCGAGTCGAACCCCTCGATCCTGAGCAGGGTGCCGGCTGCTTCGACGGCCGCCCCCGCGGGCATCAGCCCGACGAGCTCGCTGCCCGCGACCTCCGCTCCACGCTTCGCCGCCTCGTCGGCGATTGTCGCCACGATCGTGTGGAGCGCCGCGGCCTCCCAGTCGGTCACGTTCATGCTCACCTGGACGAGCCCAGCCTTGGGGAGGTCGAGGCCGAGCGCCCGGACGCCCGGAAAGCCGCCGTCGCGCTCGCGGACGATGGAGGCGATCTCCCGCGCGGCGTCCACTGTCGCCCCGCGCAGGTTGACGTTGAAGGCGATCAGCGGCCGGCGGACGCCGATGAGCACGCCGCCTGCGGTCGGATGCAGGGTCGTCGGCCCGCGGTCGGGCGCGAGCTCACCGGAGTCGACCCGGCGCTGAAGCTGCTCCGGGCCGCCGCGGCGGAAGAACGCGGGCTCGCGGCGATCCTCCGTCAGCCGCGCGTAGAAGAAAACAGGCAGCCCGAGCTCCGAGCCGACCCGGTCGGCCAGGGCGAGAGCGGCATCGCGCGCTCCCTCCTCGTCCTCCGGCCGCAGCGGAACGAGCGGGACGACGTCCGCGGCCCCGATCCGCGGGTGCGCTCCCTCGTGCCCGCGCAGGTCGATTCGCTCCGCCGCCGTCGCAATTCCGGCGAGCAGCGTCTCGACGAGTTCCTCTCCGGAGCCGACGATGGTGAAGACCGAGCGATGGTGATCCCGGTCCGTGTGGATGTCGAGCAGCCGTCCGGGCCGGGAGAGCGATTGCTCGAGCGCGCCGATGACACCCGGATCTCGGCCCTCGGAGAAGTTCGGCACGGATTCGAGCGGTAAAGGCACGGTTGCAGGATAAAAGTGGGCGGGAAGGCCGTCGATAGACTCGGCGTTGGGGTCATCTGTGGACCGCGAAAGGCACCCGAACCTACACACGTTCGCCCGTTTGCTCGGGTTCCTGCGCCCCTACCGATGGTCCCTCGGCATCTCGATCGTCCTCGCCGCCCTGGCACAGGCCGCGGCGATCGCCCTGGTTCGCATCAGCCAGAGCGTGATCGACCTGGCGATTCGCCCGAAGGACGAGCAGATGCTCTGGGAGCTGATCGCGCTGATCGTCGTCGTCGGCTTCGCGAAGGCCATCCTCATGGTCGGCCGGCGCTTCATCTCAGGCCGGCAGGCCCTCGGCGTCGAGTTCGACATGCGGAACGCGATGTACGCGCATCTCCTGCGCCTCTCGTTCGGATTTTACGACCGCCACCAGACCGGGCAGCTCATGTCGAGGGCGACGGTCGACCTGCAGGCCGTGCGGTTCTTCCTCGGCTACGGCCTCATCTTCTTCTTCCAGCACATCCTCACGATCGTCGGCGTCACGGCGATCATGCTCTGGACGGATTGGCGGCTCGCGGTCGTAGCGCTCGCGATCACCCCGTTCGTGGTCGTGCTGGCGTACCGCTACTCGAAGGTCTCGCATCCGGTTCTCCGCGACGTCCAGCAGAAGATGGCCGACGTCGCCACCGTCGCCGAGGAGAACATCGTCGGCGTCCACGTCGTCAAGTCGTTCGCGCAGGAGGAGCAGGAGCAGGCGAAGTTCCAAAAGCGCTCGAACGCAGTTTTCGAGCAGACGGTCCTTGCGAACCGGCAGCGCTCGATCTACGTGCCGCTCTTGAGCTTCGTCCCGCTCCTCGCCCAGGCCGCGATCCTCCTCGTCGGCGGCTGGATGGTCACGCACGGAAACCTGACGGTGGGCCAGTTCTTCGCCTTCAACCTGTACGTGACGATGCTGATCATGCCGCTGCGGATGCTCGGGATGTGGATCGGGCAGTCGCAGCGCGCAACCGCCTCGGGTGAGCGGATCTTCCAGGTGCTCGACGAGCCCGAGGAGGTGGCCGAGAGGCCGGGCGCCGAGGCCCTACCGCCCGGCCCAGGGCAGATCCAGTTCGAGGGGGTCTCCTTCGGCTACGACTCCCAGCGGCCGGTCCTCCACGGAGTCGAGCTCGCCATCGCCCCGGACCAGAACGTCGCGGTCATCGGCCACACCGGGTCCGGGAAGACGACGCTGACCGCCCTCGTTCCGCGGTTCTACGACGTTACCGAGGGGCGGGTGCTGATCGACGGCTCCGATGTGCGCGACGTCTCACTCTCGTCACTCCGCTCGCAGATCGCGGTCATCTCGCAGGACCCGTTCCTCTTCTCGACGACGGTGCGCGAGAACATCGCGTTCGGGGCGCCCGACGCGACAGAGGAGGAGATCGAGTCCGCCGCGCGGCTCGCCCAGGCGGACGATTTCATCGTCGAGCTGCCGAACGGCTACGACACCGTCATCGGCGAGCGCGGAATCACGCTCTCGGGCGGCCAGCGCCAGCGCATCGCGATCGCGCGGGCGATCGCCATGAACCCGCGCATCCTCGTCCTCGACGACGCCACCGCCGCCGTGGACGCGACGACGGAGGCGCGGATCCGGCTCGGCCTCCGCGAGGCGATGAAGGGGGGGACGACGCTGATCATCGC
>Ga0081455_10004522_pt1 | contig 15535 bp, 13 predicted proteins | sample TabmetS3T2R1_FD_70207 | JGI IMG/M metagenome (GOLD analysis project Ga0081455, IMG submission 70207) | Tabebuia heterophylla rhizosphere microbial communities from the University of Puerto Rico - S3T2R1 | ecosystem: Host-associated > Plants > Roots > Rhizosphere ... | reverse complement strand
CCAGAGCGTTCGCCCAGTGCGCGCGTCGAGCGCGGTGACGATCGTCGGCGATTCGCTGATGTACATCACGCCGTCAACGACCGCTGGCGACGTCTCCTGTCTGCCGAGTTGTTTGAATTGATAGACCCAGGCGGTCTTCAGCCCGCCGACATTCGCCGGAGTGATTTGCGCCAGGCGCGAGAAGCGATGCGATTGATAATCGCCCGAATAGGTCAACCAATTGCCCGGCTCGGCGCCGGCGTCGGCGATGCGCTTGTAGGGGACCTGCGCTGTCACGGCGACCGGAAGCGACAGGTAAAAGGCAATGGACAGCAATCGGATGCATTTCATTTGGGGCCTCCCAGACTCGACAGATAGGCGATCAGATCATCAAGCTCCGCCGCCGCGAGCGTCTTGTAGCTCGGCATTGTCGAAACGCCGGACTCTTTCTTCAAATCCTTGAGTTCATTTTTGCGGAAGGAATGGAAGCGGTCTTCGTCGTCGCGCAGTTGGATGGTGAACGAATCCTCGTTGACTCGCACGCCGCGAATACTGCGTCCGGCGCTTGTAATCACGCTGACGACCAGGAATCCTTCGGGAGCGGACGCAGACGGATCAATCAACGCCTCGCGCAGGTAAGCCGCGCTGCGGCGAGCGCCGATCTCCGTCAATTCGGGGCCCGATGCGCCGCCCTCGCCGCGAATGATGTGGCACACGGCGCATCCTTTCGCGCGGTAAAGTTCCCTGCCCCGCGCCGCGTCTCCTGACAGCTTCGCGTCTTCGACGCGATTGAGAGAGCGTATATAACCGACCACGCGCCAGACTTCGCGATCGGTCATATGCCAGGCCGGGGGCATCTCAGTTCCCGCGACGCCGTTTTTGATAACGACGTACAACGCCTGATAGTCTTTGGCGCGGCTCAACGTGGGACGATTGAGCGCGGGGCCTCTGCCACCAACTCCTTCAATGCCGTGACAGAGGGCGCACTGGCCGACGTAAAGACGTTTGCCGTGCGCCAGATCATCGGCGGTCAAAGCAGCGATTGGGTCCTGGCCAGGCCGCGCGGCCGCAATCGCCGCCGCGAAGAACAACGCAAACAGACATAAACGCCAATTCCAATTCATCGCCAACCTCCCAGTGGTTAAACGGACCAGATTTGCGCCAACACGCGTTTGAAATTGCCGCCGAGAACCATCTCTATTTCGTGGTCGGCATACTTGCGCCGGATCAATCCTTCGGTCAGGTCGAAGATCCGCTTCGGATGGTCAACGCCTTCGATGTCTATCTTCTCGCGGAACCCGTAACTGCCTTTGTAGCCGGCGCGCAGCCGCTTGTTCTCTTCCGCCGGCATGTCGTCATAACCGTCCAGGTCGATGTCGCTGCCCACGCCGAGGTGTTCGACGCCCACGAGTTTCTTGACGTGATCGAAATGATCGAGGAAGTGCTCGACGGTCGTAGGCTCGTCGTTTTTGACGAACATCCGGACGCCAGTAATGCCCATCACCCCGCCCGAGGCGGCCATCTTTTTGATCGCCTCGTCGGTCTTGCAGCGCGGGTGGCCTGGAACGAGCGCGCGGCAGTTCGAATGCGTGATGAGGACGGGCGTCTTCGAAAGTTCAAAAGCGTCGAGCGTCGTGCGGTCGCCGCAGTGCGAAACGTCCACGGCCATCCCGACCTTGTTCATCCGCTCGATGATCGCGGCGCCGAAATCGCTGATCCCCTCGTCGCGCCGTTCGGTCGAGCCGTTGCCGATCAGGTTGCGCGTGTTGTAAGTGAGCTGCGAGACGCGCTGGCCCAGGCTGTGAAAATAATCGACGTCCGCCGGGCTGCGAAAATGCTCGGAATTTTGCACGCCCAGGATCACGCCGACCTTGCCCGAATTCTTCAGGCGGTCGAGGTCGGAGGCTGAGTCCACGCGCATCAGCCACCGGTCGTGGTTGGCCAGGAAGCTGTCCCAGGACGCGATGAAGCGCAGCGTGTTCAGGTAGGCCTCGACTCCTCCCGTGCCGACCGCAATGTGAAACACGTTGATGCCCGAATCTTTGAACCGCTGGAAATCGACCTGCTTGAAGCTGTCGGGGTTAGTGAACCACGTGGTCGAGCCGAGCTTGAACGGGCTGAGCATATCGATCACTACAGAACGTCCGACCAGTTCGACCGCCCGCGCGGAGTATTCTTGCTTCGAACCGGCGAACACTCGATAGCGCCCCTGATTGACCATCGGCGCGCAGACCGCCCCGAGACCGGCCCCTGCGACGACTTTGAGTAATTGACGGCGTTGCATTTGATCCTCTCCTTCGGCCCGAAAGAGCCTTCACGCCCGGTCTGAACCCGCGATTTTTGTCTTGAATGTAGGATTCGAGAATTGCAGCGCGAGAATCTACCACAATCGCCCTCTTGATGTAATGTTTCGGCGTGTGGCATCTTTGCCCCTCGATTCATTGTGTCAGTGGTCGGCAATGGCGCCGCAAAGCGGTCCAGTTTGCGCCGCTTCATCATTAAGCGAGCGAAGAAGGCAGGGGAACCACTGGGTCTCGGGCGATTTCCAATGTCGCTCGGATGAGGAAAACACGCAACCTGAACAGTTTGCGCTACGGCCTCCCGGTCCCGCCGCCCGCCCGACACATAGCTTCATCCTCAATTCGCCAGGAGAAAAATCATGAACGTTGGTCTAATCGGCCTCGGAATTATGGGCGCGCCGATGGCCCGCAATCTGCTCAAAGCCGGATTCAATCTGACCGTGGCGACGCGCACGCCGGGCAAAGCTGAAAAGTTCGCCGCCGAAAATTCTTCGCTAGGCGACGTGAAAGTGGCGCGATCGCCAGCCCAAGTCGCTGAGGCGAGCGAGATCATCGTCACGATGGTCACCGATTCGCCCGACGTCGTGGCCGTCGCTCGGGGCGACGAAGGCATATTCGCCGCGGCGAAGCCCGGCGCGATCATCATCGACATGAGCACGATCTCGCCGCAGGTCACGCGCGAGCTGGCCGAAGAGGCCAGGTCGAAAGGCCTGTTCTGGCTTGACGCCCCGGTCTCCGGCGGCGAGAAGGGCGCGATCGAAGGGACATTGACGATTATGGTCGGCGGAAGGCCTGAGGCTCTCGAACGCGCCCGGCCCGCGCTCGAAGCGATGGGCAAACGGATCACGCATTTCGGCCCCGCCGGCAACGGCCAATCGGCGAAGCTCTGCAACCAGATCATGACTGCGGTCAACCTGCTGGCCGTTTGTGAAGCGTTGACTTTTGGCGCGAAGGCCGGGCTAGACCTGACGACGTTGCATCAGGCGTTGACCGGAGGCGCGGCCAATTCGTGGGCGCTCGAAGTGCTCGGCAAGAAGATGATCGAGCGCGATTTCAAGCCCGCCTTCATGGTCAAACTTCAGCAGAAAGATTTGCGCCTGGTGATGGATGCCGCCAACGCCGGCCATACGCCGCTGCCGGCGGCTTCGTTGGCGAGCCAACTCTTCGCCGCAGTCGAGGCCGAAGGGCGCGGCGATGACGGCACACAGAGCCTGCTACGCGTTTTTGAAAAGATGGCGGGGTTGAATAGGGAGTAGTTAGGCGCTTACCTGACAGTAATGGAAGGTTCTTGCAACAATATTAAACCCATAGCGTTTATCTTCGGGATGCGCTTTCCAATATTTACCAACAAACGAAAAGGAGAGGGTGATGAAATACGAACCGGAAACTTGGAGAAAAGCTTATCAGGATAATGGGTTTGTTGTTGTCGAAGATCTTCTTGACCCCGCAACCCTCTCCAGAATGCGGGATGAGTTAACGAGAATTATCGAAAATCCCGAAAGCCTTCCACCCTCACTTAAAGAGAAGATCTTCTTTGAACGTGACCACGTGAAGAATAACCCACAATACTATGCCGGCATCCTTACCCCGGAAGAGTGCGGGGTTGCTGTGCGGCAGATCGGGGACCTGGCTCTATTCGACGCCTCGTTTGCAGAATTGATTTGCTACCCGCCAATGTTGGACGTGCTGGAAACTCTCTTTGAAAGCTCCGAGTTCAGCTTCAATTACCTCAACGGGCGTCCTAAGGCGGCGCATGTTGGTAACGGCATCAGCAACGGGCATTTCCATCGGGATACTCCGTTCGAGGAGTTTACCGCTGTGAATACAGTTCTAGTTATCATTTGCTTAAATGACATGACGGCTGAGAACGGGGCGACGGAGTTCATCAGGAGCAGCCACCAGGTTTCTGATGAGGAGGCGAAGAAAGCCTGCTGGAGAGATGTTGAGGCGGACAAACTAAATCTCAAGGAGAAGGTCAAAATATGCTGTGACGCCGGCGCAGGTATCTTCTTCAACACGAAGGCGCTCCATGCCGCCGGCCACAACCGGTCTGACCGCCCACGCCACACGATTTTGGCTGAGTGGGTCGGTCCGGGCGTGTTACCTACATCGCCTGTTCGTTATGCGTACCAGGGATTGAGGCCGAGGAGCAAAGACGCGGCGTATCAGTTGCAAGTGAAGATGTCGTTGGCCACGTCGCGCCTAACAGCAGCTTGAACCGTACGCGCATTCCAGCATGCCTATTATCTTCAAAGGTCACAGCGCGGCGGTTAAGCCGGGCGATAAATGGAAACGCCCCAAACTCACTGCCCCGCGTCGCGCCGCCGCTTGGAGTAATCAGATATGTAATCCTTCTTGCGGAACTGTATGCCGGCCAGCCCGAATCGCTTGGCCTCGTCGATGGCCTGCTCGGCGGTCCACTGGTTGCGCAAAATACGGTAGACGGCGATGATCACGCCAGTGCGGTCGGCCCCGCGCTGGCAATGGACGAAGACGGGCCAGTTCTCCCGCGCGTCAATGACGGCCAGAGCGCGCTCCACCTGCTCATCTGACGGGCGACCCAGGCCGGACATTGGGATGTTGAAATAGCGCATGCCCGACGCCTCTGCCTCGGCCTGCTCCTTTCGCGTATCATCACTGGCGCCGCGAAGATTGATGATCGTCTTGATCCCAAGCTCAGATAATTTCTTCAAGCCGCCGCGATGCGGCTGCGCGCCGCGATAAAGGTTTTCATTGACCTGGTGGAAGTTCGGCAGCTCATGGTATTCCCGATTTTCCTGAGCGGCGATGACCAGTGATAACACAGCCATCGCCGCCAGTAGAGCCTGCCATTGTCCGAGTCGTCTTGTCATAATTGCGTGAGCCTCCCTTCGAAATAGGAGCCGTGACGACCGAACTATACCCCGCGCAGGCCTTGCGCGTCACGCCTGGTAAATAAAGATTCAACGGGTGACGTTGACCACGCCGGCCATGTTGCGACCGCCTTTACCCCCGTGAAATGTGCAGTAATAGGGATACTTGCCGGGCTTGTCGAATTTATGGCTATAAGTCTGTCCAGCGGAGAGCGTTGAAGACGCCCATGAACCATCATCAGCCGTAACCGTGTGAGTTCCTTCTTTGTTCTCCCAAATCACTTCCGATCCGGCTTTGATGTTGATCATCTTCGGCTCGAACTTGTTATTGGTGATGGTGACTTTTCCACTGTCTTGAGAAAGCGCGGCTGCGGCGCATAAGAGGGCCGCGAGAGCCGCCACGATGATTGCCTGCTTTATTCGCATTGTTATTCCCTCCGAATATTGCCAGGTAGTCGCCGAATGTATTCCTCACGTGACGGATATATTCGGCGACTACCTGGAAAGAGACCTTGAAGAGACGCGCGACTCAAAAAAAGAGCCGGCGAAGGACGGGATGCGATCTTCCGTTGCCGATCGTTAATCCCCGGCCCATCGCCGGCTATTGGCACAGGCAATTAGCAAACCAAACTGATGAAGCGGGGCTGCATTCATCAATTAGCTCTGGTTGCTTTCATCAGTAGCCTTTCTTCTTCTTTTCTTCCTTCTTTCCCGTATCGCTCTTCGTCTTGCCTTCCTTCAGCGGCGGGGCGGGCTTGAAATTGGCAGGTAAAGGCGTTCCGGTCTGCTGACCTTTGACCTCGACAATGTCGGACTTCATCGGGCCGAGTTTGCCGAGCAGTTCATTCTTCTCCTTTTCCTTCACGCCTAACTTATCAAGCGCCTTGACCAGGTCTTCGACCAGCGCGCCAAATTCACCTTCAGTCACTCCCATGTTTTTGTGCGCGGTCTTCATATCGCGTCCCGTGTACTTGCAAGGCCCTCCCGTCGCCGCGCAGATTTGCTCGACCAACTCGAATTTCAAGCGGTTAATGTCTGTCTTGGCGAACTTCTTATTGATACGGGTGTCGGCGGCGGCGATTCCCACAAACTCGTCGACGACCGCCTTGATGGCGTCTTTACCGCCCAGACGGTCATAGAGCGACTGGGCCTGTGCTGAAGCGGCGCTCAGCAAGAACGCCGACAGACACAGCGCAACCGTTACTACTCTTAATTTAAGCATTCTTTTTCCTTTCGTTTTTAAAGAAGACTCCCTCGCGCATTAACGTGAGGTCGCCCCGAACTACGTGGTATTCCACTCCATCATTACGTTATGCCACAGTGATCGGATTTACGCGCCGAAGACGGATTATTAAGAAAGGGCCGTTCAGAACGCCGCAAATGCGCCAGCGCGCAAAACTTGTCTTGCTCCGCGAAAGTTGCAATACTACGCGCGCTTCGGGCGTCCGCTTAATTGATGACTTCATCATTGAAGCCCCAATTTATTTCATTACATCCAGTAATCAGGCCACATCTCCATGAAATACTTTCCCGAATTTAGCATCAGTTATCGGAGGAGGAGTTTGAGTATTGCCAGGGTTTCCGGTCTCAAGCCTACAGAGAAGGTTTTCAAAAGCAGGTTAGTCCAATCTTTAAAACAGGCTCTTAGTTTTCTGATCAGCAATACTGGCGCAACCATTTACCCACGCCGGACTTCGCCCGGAAGGAGGAGCGCTATGTGTAAACACCCTCACCGCCAGTCGCTTCGCAATCACACATCTCTGCTCGTCATAGCGGCGCTGTTGTTATGCTTCGTTTTGACCGGCCTCGCTACGGCTCAGACGAAACAGGAATCATTTCGCTTCGGCGAGGTCGATTTGGAGTTTCTCGACCAAATCAAACAACTGGACAAGAGGTTTGAAGAGCAGGGACTGGTATATCGCGAGCCGCAGTTGAACGCCTACGTCGATCGCCTGGGGCGGTCATTGCTCAAACCGGAAGATCAGTTGGAGAACGTGGTCTGGCAGTTTCGCGTCATGCGCAATCCGGTGGTCAACGCCATTGCGCTGCCCAACGGCTCGATTTACGTCTATACGGGGCTGCTGGCGCGGATGGAGAACGAGGCGCAACTGGTCGGGGTGCTGGCCCACGAGATCATCCATGTGCGTAATCGCCACACCTATCTGAGCTACCGTAGTTACCGCAAAAAGATGCTGACGATCAACCTGCTCAGTATCGCCGGCGCATACAGCGGCACGGGCGGATGGGGCGCGACCCTGGCGGCGCAGTATATGCTGGGGCTCAGCATCATAGGCTACAGCCGCGAGGTTGAAAAAGAGGCTGATCTGGAAGGGGCGCGATTGATGGCCGCGTCACCTTACGAACCGAAGGCCATGGTCGCCGCCTTCGAATCCTTCCTGCAAAAATATGAAGTCGATCTGGAAGGCGAGCCGTTTTACGGCGATCACCCCAAGACCAAAGACCGCATCGCCTATTTGAATGAATGGATCTCAAAATCGGCGCCCAAACGCGAAACAGAGTCCGCCGGTTTATCGAAAGAGGATTACCTGAAGAACGTGGCGGAAGCGACGCGTCACGACATTCAACTGGCGATTGACGCCGGCTTGTACCGCACGGCGACTGTGCTCGGTAAACGATTGGTCGCGGCGCAGCCCGAACCGGCGTCAAACCTGACCGCGCTCGCCGACGCTTACACAGCGCTCGGCCCGCGCGCGCCCGAGCCGCTTGCCGAAGAAAAAACCGGCCAGGGCAAAAAAGAGGCCAAGAAGCGCCGCAGCAAACTAACATTGCAGGAGGAAGAGCGGACTCTGTCCTCCACTCCGGCGGGGCGGGAGATGCAAAAGAGCAATCACGCCGAAGCCGAAAAGCTCTACCGGCGCGCTACCGAATTGGAACCGAATTACGCGCCCGCCTGGCGCGGGATCGGCGAGTTGTTCGAGAAACAGAGCCAATGGCGCCAATCTATCGACGCCTATCGCAAATATCTTGAGCTACAGCCCGCGGCGATGGACCGTCTGATGATTATGCGCCGCGTCCAAGCGCTGGAGTCCAAGACCGCGCCCAACGAGAAGACCGACAAATAACAATGGGAGACATCGCAATATGAACACCTCACTCTCGCGCGCCCTTTTTTTACTCTCGCTGTTTTTCATCGTTCTGTTTGCGCCCATCTCTGCGATGGGACAACGATTGCACCCCAGGCTCAAGGAAGCCAAGCCCGGCGACGCAAAGCAGGTGATCAGTCGCGTGGTCATCCTTCCGGCGCAAGTTTCGCTCGCCAAAAACGGAATGAAAGGCGATGAGCCGTTGGAAAAAGAGGCCGCGGCCGCCACGCCGATCATCGAGAAGGCGCTGGCTAAAGCTCTCGCCGCCAAAAATCTGATAGTGCTCGACAGCCCATTTATCCCGGAGGCGCTGAAAAATGACGAGAAGCTGAAATACGCAGTAGCCGACCTGCGGCGAAATTACGACGAACTGAACAGCAAGATCATCAAGAACCGGAAGGACATTGAAAAGGGCCGCTTCAGCCTCGGAGATCAGGTATTGTTGCTCAATCAGGACAATAACATTGACGCCTTCGTCCTCGTAACCGCCGCCGGGCAGCGCAAGAGCGGCGGAATGAAGGCGCTGGGAATAGCGACGCTCAATCCTATAATAATGGCGCCGTTATATGTCATCAACGTCGGAATCGTCGACGCGCGCAACGGTGACGTGCTGGCCTACACCGGGATGACTAGCTTCTCCGACATCGGCAAGGAAGACGACAAGAAATTGGTCGACATGTTTATAAGAAACCTGAAGAAGCTTCCCTCAGGAACGCCGGCGGAGAAGAAGTAAGCGTCAATAAACATCCAGATCATTGCCGCTGACTACGGCGCCTGAATAGCCTTCTTTGATCTCGCCCAGCAGCTGCTCCGGCGTCACGCCCCATTGTAATTGGTGATAGAGCACCAGCAAGCCCGGCCTGGCTTTTGTCGCAAGCCCCGCCAACTCTTTCGATGACGTGTGAAAGCTGGAATGATACCGCTGCCATTCCGGCGGCCGGCGCGCGAACCCGGCAGTCGAATAGACTTCGTGGATCAACACATCGCAGCCGTTGCAGGCTTCAATAACGCTTTCGCTGGGGCCGCAATCGCCAGAAATGACGACCACTCGGTCCGGAGTTTCAAATCGAAATCCGAGCGCGTGTTTCCACGAACCATGTTTGACCGGGAAGGCTTTGACCGTCACATTCTCATCCCGATAGATCACGCCCGCTTTGATTTCATGAACGTTGACGACATAGCCGCGCGGCTTGCTCGGCTCCAGACCGCGCAAACGTATGTTGACGTCTTCCGCGTAGGCTTTCAGGATGTGGTCAGTCATGGCCTTGATTCCGGGCGGGCCGTAAATTTCGAGCGCCGCGTCGCGTTCGAGCACCGCCGGAGTGAAGATGAAATCGGGCAATCCCACGGTGTGATCAGAATGCAGGTGCGTGATGAAGAGCCGCCGCAGTTTTGCGACGGACAATCCATTGACGCCTTTGCGCTCGGCCGCCGCGGCGCGACGAACGACTCCGGGACCGCAATCAACCACATAAGGCGTGTCGTTGATGACTATAGCCACCGCGGGGCCTGAACGGTCAGGGTCGGCGTTCGGCGTGCCCGTGCCCAGCAGTACGACCTGTGTTTTGCTTTGCGCGGGCAATGAGGGATTTGACAAGCTCTGACTGTTGATCGGCCTGCAAATCAGAATCAGTGTCAGCAAGGCGATTTTTCGCATGATTTGATCTCCTGACGTATGTGCCGTCAAAATCTAACACCGATTGGCTCGCCGTGATAAGATGCGCGCCGAAATCGACTTCATTTCAATCACGAATCACGAATCTAAGATCAACATATGTCAAAACGAATCTCGCGCAAGCTTTCGTTCCTCGTCTTCGCCCTGCTCGCGTTTGCGGCGACTGCGATCGCCCAGGCTCCCGCGCCCGTTTTCAAAGCCGGCGCCGCGCGGCGCGACGTCACTCCGCGCGAGCCTGTGCCGATGTGGGGCTATGGAGACAGGCACGACGCGTTATCGGTGGGAACGCTAGACCCGCTCTACGCCGAGGCGCTGGTCATTCAGGCGGGCGACAGGAGGCTGGCTATAGTCGGCCTCGACCTGGGGCGATCGCCCGCCGAGGCGTCACTGCAGCGGATTCGCCAGCGCATCAAATCCGAAGCGGGCGTCGAATATTCCTTCATCGCCGGTTCACACACCCATCACGGCCCCGTGCTCGAACTGACCGACGAAGAGGGCAAAGGGAAAGGTCGATTCGACGCCGCGCTGCGCTATTACCGCGAGATGGAAGACGCCATCGTCGCCGCAATCGTCGAGGCCAATTCAAAACTCGCGCCCGCGAAGATGGCCACAGGCTCTATTCAACTCGAAGGCTTCAACCGCAATCGCCACACCAAACAGCCCGTCAAGCCGAGCGACCGCGATCTGGCCGTGATGCGGTTCGATGACGCGAGCGGCAAGCCGATCGCGATCCTCGTCAATTTCACCGCGCATCCGACGATGATCCCCGCGACGACATTGAGGTTTTCGGCCGATTACGTCGGCGCGATGAAGGCCGAGGTCGAAAAGGCCACGGGCGCGCGCGTGATCTTTATGCAGGGCGCGTCGGGAGACCAATCGGTCAACGCGCCGAACCGAGATTATCAGGCTTTCGGACAATCGCTGGCCAAAGAGGTCGTCAAGGTGGCGACGGCGCTGACGCCGCAGGAGGTCTCTTCGCCATCGCTCGAAGCGCAAGAGGACCGTTTCAAATTCGCTTCGCGCACCGACTTGAACAACCCAATCACGCGTGGCCTTTACCAAAAAGCCTTCTTCCCCGAACTGATCCCGAATTACGTTGACGAATACGCCGACGGCGTGAGGCCGAGATTGACAGTGGCGCTGCTCAACGGCGAGATCGCGCTGGTCGGCGTGTCGGGTGAATTCTTCAGCAGCCATTCGATCCGTTTGAAAGAGCGCGCCCGTGTCAAACAGTTATTCTTCTTCGGCTATTGCAACGGCTACCACCAGTACTTTCCGACGATTGAGGCCGTGGCGGAGGGCGGATACGGCGCGGATAATCGGGTCGCGCCGGCGGCTGTAGGAGCCGGCGAACAGATGATGAATGCGGCGTTGATGTGGATTTATCAGTTGATGGGCAAGTTCAAATAGATTGAAACAGGAGAAGCTTACCTCAGCAGCGAGAAGGCCCCAACTTCTAATGGAATGACGCCGGCCGAAAACATCCCTCTTGCGCATAAGCCCGATGGCGCTGTATAAGCTTGCTCTCGGTCCTCACTCTCCCCGTAAACGCCCGAATAATTGTGATGGCCACTTGCCCACTCACACCCTTCGTGCATCCCCTGAACATCAATATCATCTGATAAGGAAGAATGAATATGCCGCAACAAAATGCAGGCGAGGATGGGGTACTGTGGGCTCGGAGTACGCGGAGGGAGCGCGGAGGTTCCCTCCGGAACGCCGGCGGAGAAGAAGTGAGTCCAAACATCGCCGGTTCGCACATGCGACACGGACCCGCGCCCGAACCGGCCTACGGGGCTGGCAAATGCAAAGGCCGCTTCGGCGCGGGCGCCACCAAATCAAATCAATGTCTTGTCGACCAGGTAAACCATATTCGGCGTGTCCTTAGGGTTCTTCACCTTGAACCTCAAGTTGATCCAGTTTCCATTATTGAAGTGTTTTCCTGCGGCGATTGTCGCCTCGTCGTCCAGCGTCATCAGATAAGCGGCAGCCGCTCCTACTGGCTTCAAATTCACATTTCCGCCACATCCGACGCATTCCAGATTGGTCGAGAAAAGCAACGTCCTCTTATTCTGTGAATAAATCTCGACGGAAATTTCTTCAGGAGCAATGTTCGAGTTTTGCTCGGGCGCAACCAATATTCCAAGATTTCCGATACCTCCCACAACGTTCCTAACGTCGGTTAGGCTGAACGGCTTGCAGCAAGGCTTGGGTTTGTTTGAGCAACACGGTGGCCCCAGCCGAGGGAGACCAATCAGCAAGTAACTAATCTTCAACAGCTTTCTCAGCCAAGCGGGACCAAACTCCACGTGACCAATCTCCAAAGGATACATTTTGATCCCAGATTTGACTTTTTTGGGATCCGTATCTATCTCGACCCTGCCCGCCATGGCCGTATTTCGATTTTTGAATTTGCACATTTGATCGTTCCTCCTTTCGGAAAGCGGCAATTACTCCAACGGAATAGCCATACAACATGCCCGCCTTGATCCTCACGGCAAGGCGATTTCAATCTGATTTGAGTTTTTCGACGTATCAAATGACAAAAGCGCGAGCCGCGGGCAAAAACCGCCATATCGTATAAATATTTTCCGGCTTCATTCCCGCGGCGGCCGATCTCAATCGCGGAGCAGAATGGCGTTACTTTGCTCTTTCCCTCGCAATACCGCGATACGCCGGCCGTCAGGCGACCAGTCGAAGGACAATATTTCTTCCTCATCGGGGTAGGTCAACCGTTTCGGTTTGCTCCCATCTATCGGCTGCGCCCAGATGCCGGTCTTCCCCTCACGGGTGTCGTAGTAATAAATGGCTTCCCCGCCGCGCGTCCATTGGATGATGCTGAATGGCGCTTCAAACACCCTGACAGGCGGCCCGCCGGAGATAGGAATGATTGCAATGTGCCTTTGCATCTCATTTTCATCGTTCCCGTAATAACAGGCGATGAACTTTCCGTCAGGCGAGACGGCCGGATTCCAGGACAACCTGTCGGTAAAAGGCTGTGGCGCTCCTCCCTCAATCGAAACTGCCCACACGGATCGCCGTCCGAAAATATCACTCCAATAGAAAATTCTGCCGTCAGGCGCCGGGCGGGGCGAATACTCGCCGTCGCCAAAGGTGAGTTGTGTTTTGTTCGAACCATCCGCATTCATGCGCCATAAGTTGATAGCGCCTTTTGGGTTTGAGACGTAAACTATGCGGCCGTCGCGAGTCACACGCCCTCTGAAGTTCCAGTAATTGTCGAATGTCAGTTGCCGGTGATTGCCCCAATCAGCGTCCATCAGCCACAGATTCCGGCTGTCATTGTCGATCTTGGAAGCCAAGATTTTGCTGTCAGACGCCCACGACAAATCGTAATACTCTTCCCCCGACGTAATTCGCTTTGCTTGCCGGAAATCGCCGCCTCCCGGCGCGATCCAGATGTCCGCATAGTTATAAAGTTCGGTCGTCACCAGTTTTTTTGAATCCGTCGACAGACTTATGCCATTATAGTTATTCGAATCGGTAGTGATCTTTTTAACTTCACCCGAAGGGTAAGCCAGATGAAATATCTGAGATCGTCGAGCCCCCTTTTCACTAGCCACTACCATCAGCCCATCGCCTTTGCCGGGCCAGGCCAGCCCTCTTATCTCTCTCCATCCGGCGCCGGGGACCTTCGTCTCTTTTCCGTCACTGACCTGAACCACCACCACATTTTCCAGAGCCGCATCCTCGACGTTGTATCTCGACGAGCAGGCGATCATCTTTCCGTCGGGAGACCAGGCGATTCCCCTTAGGCAGAAGTAATCCGCGAATTTGCGCCAGGCCAATGTCTTCTCGCCACTTCCATCAGCGTTGGCGACGATCAAATTACTTCGTCCCTGACCCGAGTCACCACGTCCGAAGGCGATCTGGTTCCAATCGGGTGAAAAAGTAACAGGAGTGTCTATACGCTCTATCAGCATTTTTGGCGTCCCTCCTGTCGAATTTATGCGGTAAAGCTCTCCCTCCGGCTTATCGCTTCGTCTGCTCACGTAATAAACAAAAACATCATCGGGCGAGAAGGTCAGTCCTTCGTAAGTCAAATCGGTCGACGGAACAAGCTCTTTAGGCTCGGCGGCGTCAACATGTTTGAACCACAGGCTCTGTTTTCCCGACCTCTCTTCAGCATACGCGATGTAGTTTCCATCGGGAGAAATGGCAGCTCGGACGATTTTGCCGGAACTCGTGAGCCGTTTCGCCTCGGCCCGGAAAGTAGGCGGCGCATGGGATAGTAGTTCGTAGATCAGGTAAGCAATAACAGCCGCCGCGATCGTCATCGTCGCGGCGGCGCCGATCTTCGCCGCGGGGCGGTTCGGCCGATTGACGGAGTCCTTAGCGGATATTGAATCAGCGCGGGTTTCGGCGTCTGTTATTGAGTTGTCGGCGGACTGCGGTTGTTCAAGCCGGGGATCGATTTCCAGACGGCGTTTGAGCGAAGTCAGATCGCCGCGCATCTCCTCGGCCGCCCGGTAACGGTCTTCTCTACGCTTGCTGATCGCTTTGGCGACGATTTTCTCGAGTTCCGGCGGAACGCCGGCGCGGTAGGCGCGCAGCGGGGGCGGATCAGAATGGAGGATCGAAGCAAGGGTCTCAGCGAACGTCGGCGAGGCGAACGGAGATTTGCCTGTGATCATCTCGTAAAGCACAACGCCCAGGCTGAAGATGTCAGTGCGCGAGTCAATATCCTTCTCACCCTTCGCCTGCTCAGGAGACATGTAAGGCGCAGTCCCGATGATCATGCCGGTCTCCGTCTCGTAGCGACTCTCCGCCTCCGGCGCCGAACGGGCTTGCCGGCGTCCTCCATCAATCATTTTGGCCTCGACCAGTTTGGCGATACCGAAGTCGAGTACCTTAACGATCCCGTCGCGACGCAGCATGATGTTTTCCGGCTTGATGTCACGATGCGCGACGCCGGCTTCATGCGCGGCTTCCAACGCGCTGGCGATCTGGATCGCGACATCGAGGGCCGTTTCGATCGACAGCCACTCGCTCTTTAACCGCCGGCGGAGCGTCTCGCCATCCACGAACTCGGTCACGATGTAATTCGCGCCGTCAATCTCCCCAATTTCGTGAATGGTCAGGATGTTGGGGTGATTGGTAGCGCTGGCGGCGCGCGCCTCCCGTCGGAATCTGCGCAGGCTTGCGCCGTCCGTGGCAAGTGTGTCCGGCAGTACCTTGATGGCGATCTTCCGCCCGAGCCTGGAATCCTGCGCCAGGTAAACGGCGCCCATTCCTCCGGCGCCCAGGTCCTCCAGAATCTCGTAATGTCCCAGCATCCGCCCAGGCTCGATCTTGTCCAATTTTTCAGCGATTGCCTCGGCGGCGGCTTCAAAGGCCGGTTTGACAATGAACTCCCCGGCGCGGTGGTGGGCGTCGAGGCGTCGACGAGCTTCACCCGCGAGGAGATCCGCTGCGTCATCACCTCGCGGCTGACCTGGTCGTAGTAGTAGCCGAGCGTCTTCATGATCGAGTGCTGGCTCGGGCGCCAGATGCACTTGTCGAAGTACATGCCGCCCTCGTAGCGGCCGATCAGCCCGCCGGCCTCGCTCGGCTCGCCGATCCAGCGCCACCACTTCTTCTGCTGCGCGAGCATCTGGTCGATCGTCA
>Ga0081455_10004521_pt1 | contig 15536 bp, 12 predicted proteins | sample TabmetS3T2R1_FD_70207 | JGI IMG/M metagenome (GOLD analysis project Ga0081455, IMG submission 70207) | Tabebuia heterophylla rhizosphere microbial communities from the University of Puerto Rico - S3T2R1 | ecosystem: Host-associated > Plants > Roots > Rhizosphere ... | reverse complement strand
GGAAGATGATTTCAAGCGCCGAGGTGCCGCTGTTCACGGCCACGGCGTGCTTCGCGCCGAGATACTCGGCAAACCGCTGCTCGAATTGCTCGCCGTAGGTGCCGAGGGTCAAGCGGCCGCTGGCAAGGACCTCCTGGATGCGGTCGGCGATCCACTGGCGGTCCTCTGCGGTGAAGTCGACGCGTGCCGGGGGCACCACGCGAGCTGGCGAACTCTTCACATCGTTCATAGCGCCGCTAGTCCCTCCTCAGTCGCTGCGATTCTCTCTGGCAAGTGCCGGCCCCGCCGAAGAAGCCTGGTTCGGGCGTTCGCGGCGCCAGTGCTCGCGCGCCTCGAACCATTGCCAGGCGAGGATACCGGGGATTCCGAAAGCAAGCTCCCGTGCACGCCGCGTCAAAGCCAGCGCGAGCGCCCCCTCTGCCGGTATGGACAGTAGCGTACCGACCAGCAGGAAGCCACCCTCCTGGACGCCAAGGGCGCCTGGAATAAGGAAGGCCGCCGCGCGCACGCCCTGGACCAGGCTCTCGATCATGAAGGCCTCGAAAAAGCTGGCGGGGTAGTCCAGCAGCCAGAGGGCAACCCACACTTCCAAAACGCCGAGAATCCAGACGGCCGACAGCCAGAAGATGCTGAGCAGCACGTCCGTGCGGCGGGCATAGATGCGGCGTCCTTGTTCGTCGATCGCATCGGCGCCATCCAGTAAACTTGCTTGAAGTGGTCCAGCAAAATTCTGAACGAGCCGCGCAAGGGCGCCGAATAAGCCGCGGTGCTGCGCCACATAGAAGCCGATGACGAGGACGACGCCAATCAGCACCGCAAGCAGCACCGGCAGCAGGACTCCATAGGCGGCAACGTAGAAGGCGAGCAGCACAAGCCCGACAAGGGTGAACGCAATTAGCGTGACGAGGGTAAGAGTGAGGTCGGCGACGAGGCTCGCGGTGACGATCGATGCCGACATACCGAGCTGCGTGAACAGCCTGATACGCACGAGGTCACCGCCGACGCCCACCGCCGGCAAGAGATTGTCCACGGATTCGCCGATCCAGCGGCCCCACAACAGAGTGCGGAAGCGCGGGCGCGTACCCGGAGCGAACAGAAAGCGCCAGCCGATTGCTTCTGCCGCGAGCGGTAGCACGTGAACGGCGGCGATCAGCGCAAGCCCAGATGCACCAGCCACGGCAAGCGCCGCCGCGATGTCGCCGATCCCGTAATAGCCGACCAGAAAGACGAACGCAGACAGGCCAGCGAGAAAGGCGATCAAGCTCGCGCGCTTCAGATGCGGGTTGATGGCGTGCATCGCGACCTTGAAGACCAACGAGGGCCTCACCCGATCAGGCCTAGGTGGTGCCGTGGCGAAGCGCAAGGCTCTCATGCGGAGCGTCGCGGAATGATGCGACCGCCGCGTGCAAGCTCGAATTCATGGCCTCGCCACACGAATTTCTGCTTTCCCAGCGCCAGCACCCAAAACAGGAGGCCAGCCAAGTCGCGCAGCGGCAGCAGCCAAAGGGCGCGGAGGCTGGCGCCATCGCGGAACAGAAAAGCCGCTCCGGCCGCTGTGGCGAGCCGAACCACAAGCGCCGCCAGAAAGACTGTGATGCCGAGCGGATCGAACAGCCTGAACGCAGCATAGAATAGCGCAAAGGGGAGGGCGCGGGTGAGCACCGATGCGGCGAAGCCGAGCGGTCTTGCCGCGCGCGTGTTCTGGTCCCAGTAAATCTGATGCCGCCACCAGCTCTCGGCGCTGTCGAGATCGACGGTAAGGTCCACGAAATAGGGCAGGAGAACCATGCGCTGGCCGCGCTCAAGGATGCGGCGGCCAAGCTCGTAGTCCTCCACGAGATAATCGGCGAGCGAAGCGAGTCCGCCCACTGCTTCGAGGGTCGTCCGGCGCAAGGCAACTGATGCACCGAGACACAGCCCGCTCGCGCTGGTCATATAGGCGAACACGGTGCTCGGTATGAACTCGACATTATAGGTCAGCAGTTCGAGCTGCTCGTACCAGCGGCGAGCGTCGACGCCCTTATATAATGTGCAGGCATAGCCGAGTTCGGTGTTGCTAAGCGGCGTGGCAATGCGCGTGAGGTAGTCCGCAGGCGTGAACACGTCGCTATCGCTGATGACGAGGATCTCGTGCCGGGCGGCCGACAGCGCACTCTCGAGATTCTGCACCTTGCCGTTCACCACCGGCTCCGATTGCACCGCGACTACAGTAGCTCGGTCGGGTCCGTACTCCTTCTCCAGGCGGCGCAGCAGTGGCAGCGCCGGGTCGTCAAGCCGTTGCACCGACATCACGACCTGATAGTCGGAATAGTCCTGGCTCAAGGCGCTGCGGAGATTGCACTCGAGATCACGCTCAAGCCCGTAAATGGGTTTCAGCATGGTGACCGGAGCCGCACCGCTTGTGCTCGCGGTTTGCGCTCCACCTGGCCGGAAAAAGAGAAAGGCCGTCACCAGCGCCGCGAGATAAAAAACCGACCCGGCAACCACGGGAATCAGCAGGAGGGCTTCCACAAGGCTCACGAGGTGTCCCGGTTCCTCAAAACCTGAGCAGCCAGGGCAGTTGCTCCAAGACCGCGTGGACGGAGCCTAGATTACCCTTGCGCGTCAGCGCCGCGGCCCCTTCGCGCAAGCGGCCGCGTTTGAAGGATTGATAGGCGTCATGCACGGAGACTCCGACATGCTGCATGACACTGGAATCGCGGTAGCAGTCGATCATGCATTTGGTGCAGCCGTCGCGAACCCGCTGCGAGCCATCGAAATCCTTGATGTGGCACATCGGGCGGTCCCAGTTGTGGCACCGCCACAAATCCAGGTGCCAGTCGAGGTAGAAATATTGGAAGCCGCCAAGGCAGGGGAAGCGCTGCTCCTTGCCACGCACAAAGCGCTGCATCTCTTTGAGCGACGCCGTGGGATTCACCACTGGAAAGCGTTTCTTGAGGGCTTTGACCTGCTCGAAGGCCTGGAGTAGCTCGGCGTCGGAATAGTTCACCAGGTCCGAGTCGGAGAAGCTCAGGAAGTTGGAGTCGAGCTTGGTGAGCGGATAGGAGAAGGTCACGGCCTTGAAGCCGAGCGACTTGAGGAAATCCGGCAGAACCTCATAGTCCACAAGCCGGCTCATGGTCACTGACGCCGTCGAATGCAGGCCAAGCTCATCGATGACCGCATTGGCTTCGCGAATGCGTTCGCACACGCTCGGCAGCCCCCGGTTCCGTTCATGGGTCTCCGCGTCGGCGGCGTCGATGGAGATGATGAAACTAGAGAGACCAGCCGTCGCAAGCTCGCGGATGCGGTGGGGCTTGAGTAAGCCCGCATTGGTCACGAGCAGGACCTTCATGCCGAGGCCGCTCGCGCATTGCACGATCTCGAGCAGATCCGGATGCAGCATCGGCTCGCCACCTGTCAGCACGAGATAGCGCACAGCCTGCTGGTAAAGAATGTCGATGGCTTCCAGAGCGCCGTCTCGCTCGACATAGTGCCAGTCCTTGCGCGGCAACTTATCGAGTGCGAAGCCGCAAAACCCGCATCGGGCGTTGCACGCATTGTTGAGAGCGAACTGACAAAAGCCGGGGCCGCCTTCTTCCAAAACCAGACGCAATGTCTCGCGGCCCTCACGCTGCGACTGCGTTGCTGCCTCTCGGCGTGGTGGATTAACGGCTGCGTCCGTGCTGGCGCCTTCCCCTGGCATGGCTTTAGTGATGCGCATTGATCTTCCCCTGAGGCATCCTAAGCCCTATTGGGAAAACAATCAGCCCGTCTTCGCGCGCCGAGGGGGGCCCATCAGAATCGGCTGAATCAATACTGCGGCGACAAAGGTGGTAAGAAGCGAGAGGCTCAAGAGCTTGCCCATGCTTGATGTGCCGGGATGGTTCGACAACCACAGGCTCGCAAAGGCGGTCGCCGTGGTCAGTGCGCTGAAGAAGACGGCACGGGTGAGAGCAGAGGAGAGCAGATTCGTCTCCCCCTCCCTCCAGGCCAGCACATAGTAGATCTTGAAAGCCACGCCAACGCCGAGCAACAGGGGCAGGGCGATAATGTTGGCGAAGTTGAGGGGAAAACCGAGCACAACGGTCAGCTCAAGGGTGACAATACCCGCAATCAGCAACGGCACGAGCGTCAGCAGAACATCTCGAGGGCTCCGCAGCACGATGAAGAGCAGCACCGTGATGCCGAGCAGCGCTAGAGCCACCGCGTAGATAAAGGCGCGCACGATAGTCTTTGCCGATTCCTGTATCAGGATCGGCATGCCTGTCGCTTCCGGCGCGGCCTTGAGCACGGCGGAAGCGAAGCGCGCCATCGTCTCGTTGTCGTTCTGGTCGTCGGCGGGCCGCACCTCGACGCGCGCCCTTGCGTCTTTGGCGATCCAATCTTGGGTCAGCTCCTTCGGAAGGTTGTCGAGCGAGACGCGCTCGGGGTGAAGGCTCGCGCGGATCTGCCGGAGTCGCAGTTTCAATCCGCCGAGCAGCGCCGTCTCCGCCGCGGCGCGCTTCTCGGGACTAGCGTCGGCAAGCGCTCTCAGCGAATGCGCGATCTTCGTGGCCAAGGCCTGATCATCCGGCTTGTCCAGCTTCTCAAATGCAGTCGCGGCCTTGCCGAGGGCCTTGCTTGTCTCCGCATCGGGCGGCGCGGGCTTTGTCTCCGAATCATTCAGCGTCGGGTCGAGCAGGGCAGCGGCATCGGTAATGACGGCAAGCTTTTGCTCCTGATCGCCAGGCACGAAGCTTTGCAACGTCGCAGTCTCGGAAACCTCAGGCAACTTGCCGAGGCGCTGCGCCAAATCGTTCGCTTCACCCAGCGATGGGGCGAGCACGTTGATGACGTTGGGCGTCGTGGTGGGGTCTTTGGTGAGGTCGAGGAAGGTCGTGACGGACTCGACCCCGCTATTGCGTAAGTTGATGGGATTGAAGTCGAATTTCAGGTGGGTGAAGAGCGGAAGTCCGGCAATGACGGCGAGCGCGATGGCAACGAGAAGCGGAACCCGATAGCGCGCGGTGAAGCGATCGACCCGCACAAGCCCGCGATAGCCGATAGCGTGATGCTCGGCGGGAGGCCGCAGCAAGGAAAGGAGAGCTGGAAGAAGGGTGAGGCTGGTAATGAAGGCGATGATCATCCCCGTTCCGGCAATCAACCCAAGCTCAGAGATGCCGACATAGTCGCTCGGCAGAAAGGCAAAGAAGCCTACCGCCGTGGCGGCCGCAGCAAGGGCAAGCGGCTTGGCGATTGCGCTCGCGGCGGCACCGAGCGCGCCCTGGAGATCGCTGTTGACGTGGCGCTCGCGGCGATAGCGCACCGCGACTTGGATGCCGAAATCGACGCCGATGCCGACAAACAGGACGGCGAAAGCAATCGAGATCAGATTGAGCGCGCCGACCAGCGCAAGCCCCACCGCGGCCGTAAGCGCAAGGCCGACGAGGAGGCAAACCACCACAGCAAAAATGATGCGGCCCGAGCGAAGCCCGATCCAGAGAATCAGCAGGACGGCAAACAGTGTGAGAAGGAGATTGCGCAAGGCGCCGTCAGCCACCGACGCGAACTCTTCGTCGGCCATGGCGACCTGCCCGGTGAGACGGACCGTGACGCCCTTGTCGGGCGTGAGCCCGAGCTCTAATGCCGTGCCGCGGATCGTCTCCGATGCCTTCGCCCCAGGCTCGAGGTCGTCGTAATCGAGGACCGGCTTCACGCGGATGAAGCGGCGAAGCTCGCGCGCCGGAGCAGGCTCGCCAGTCATCAGCTCGGTCCACGAGACTGAAGCCGGACGACCCTGAAGAATTGCATCGATGGCGTTTGCGAGGTTGCCGAGCGGAGTGGCGAAATCTTTGAGCGAGATCTGGCCTTCCTTGACGCCAGCCGGGATGAAGTCGAGCGCCTCCGCCAAACCCCGTAAGGTCGGATCGGCCGACAGCGTTCCGAGAAAAGGTTGAGCGCGGATCAGCTGCTCGGTGGTCGTCTTCACCTCATCGAGGGACAGGTACAGCAAGCCGTTTTTGTCGAAGAAGCGGTTGGTCTCTTCGCCGAAGACCGTTTCGATATGGTCGCGTCCCCGAAGCGTAGCGGCCAGCCTGTCCGCTGCATCGGCGGCAAGCTCCGGCGTTTTTCCATCGACGACTACGAGCAGCGTGTCGACCTGTTGCGGGAAGGCGGCGTCGAGCTGAATCTCGCGTTGGCGCCAGGGCAGCTTAGAAGAGATGAACTCGCTGGTATCGGTGTTGATCGCGAAATTTTCATAGGTGAAAGCGATCGCGCCGAGCGTCGCTAGAGCAGCGACGAGAAGCACGCGAAAAGGGCGACGGCAGCATGCCCTCACCACCCTGACGATGACGGCTTCGAACATGCCTCCGGAATTCGGCGGCGGTACTGCAGTTTGAGGACGAGGTTCGGGTGCACGACTTGTGTTGCGCTTCCGACGCGATGTCACTGAACGCGCGTCCAGGTTTGGCTCCGGCCGAAGATCGGCAATCCGATATAGCCCCTCACGGTGAGCCGGGCGCCGCCAGGGTCGAGGCTCATGCTCGCCTTGTAGAGCTTTCCGGTCTCCGGATCGAGTATCGTGCCGCCGGCATAGTCCAACCCAGACTGCTTCATGCCTTCGATGAACGTAAGGCCGAGGATCGGCTGATTGTGCCTTGCGCCGGGACATTCGGTACAAATCGGGTTGGGATCATCCCCGGGGTCGAGAAACAGGCGCGAGAGCCGGCCAATAAACACACCGTTCTCCTCGCTGATGGTGACAAGAGCTCCGACCTTGCCGCTCTCGTCGATCTGCTTCCAGACCCCGGCCGCAGTCGGTGTGGCCGCGCTCGCCTGGATCAGCATTAACGCGCAGGCGCCCGCGGCGGCTAACGCGAGCTTAAGAACGAACGCAAAGCGCTTATTCATGACATCAACTTAAGGGATCGCGGACTGGCGATTTTTCGCACGAATTTGGGCGTTGTTGTGGTCTAAGGCAAGACCGGAACGCGCGAGGAACGAACGTGTCTGACAGCGATTGCGTTCTCATCACGGGTGCTTCCGGTTTTGTCGGCTCGGCCGTGGCACGGGAGCTGGCCAGAGCAGGCTTCGCTCTGCGCGCGCTCGTGCGCGCCGGCAGCCCGAGAACCAATCTCAACGGTCTCGATGTTGAGATCGCCGAAGGCGACATGCGCGACGAGCGGGCTGTGTCTGCGGCGGCGAGGGGTGCGCGCTACGTCTTCCATGTCGCCGCCGACTACCGCCTATGGGCGCCGAATCCCGATGACATCATGAAGGCGAATGCCGAGGGGACCAGAGTGGTGATGCAAGCAGCCAAAGCCGCAGGCGCCGAGCGCATCGTCTATACGTCGAGTGTCGCCACGCTAAAGCCTCACCAGGACAACACACTCGCTGATGAGACCGCGACCCTCAGGGAGAATGAAGCCATTGGCGCTTACAAGTGCAGCAAAGTGGCCGCCGAGCGGCTGGTTGAGCGGATGATCCAAGAGGGGCTCCCGGCCGTCATTGTGAACCCATCGACGCCGGTTGGCCCGCGCGACCGGCGGCCGACCCCGACCGGGCGCATGATCGTCGAGGCGGCATCGGGGCGGATGCCTGCCTTTGTCGATACCGGTCTCAATCTCGTGCATGTCGATGACGTCGCCGCCGGACATCTTGCGGCGCTTAAGTGTGGCCGCATCGGAGAGCGCTACATTCTCGGCGGGGAGAACATGACGCTTGCCGAGCTGCTCGGCAGGATTGCGCGCCTGATGGGTCGGTCGCCGCCGCTTCTGCGCTTGCCCCGCGCGCCGCTCTACCCGCTCGCCTATCTCGCCGAACTAACGGCACAGTTCACCAAGCGCGAGCCGCTGCTGACGCTCGATGGACTGCGCATGTCGAAGCAGCGCATGTTCTTCACCTCGGCGAAAGCCGAGCGCGAGCTCGGCTACCGGACAAGACCGGCCGAGCAGGGCATTCGCGACGCGATCGACTGGTTTCGCCACGCGGGTCTACTGTCGTGACGACGCAGCTCGTCATCGCCTGGCTCGTACTTGCGGTATGGGTTTACCTCCTCGCATTCCATGGCGGTTTCTGGCTCATGCGCGAGCGTGAAGATCTCGATGAGCCGGAACCGCCGCGCGCATGGCCAAGCGTCACCGCCGTGATTCCTGCTCGCGATGAAGCAAAGCTGCTGCCGCAGAGTCTCGGCTCGCTCTTGGCGCAGGATTACCCCGGCAGACTTTCCGTCGTCGTGGTCGACGACCAGAGCAACGATGGGACTGCGGAAGTTGCTCGCTCGGTCGCGGCCGATGCGAAATTCGAGGTTGCCGTTTTGTCGGGCCAAGCTCCGCCTGCTGCATGGGCCGGCAAGGTTTGGGCAATGCATCAAGGCATCTCCCATGCCGAAGGGACGGGAGACCCGCCCGACTACTTGCTGCTCACCGATGCCGACATCGAGTATGCCCCCGATGCGCTGCGACGCCTCGTGGCGCGCGCCAAGCAAAGCGATCTCGTCCTCACGTCGATCATGGCCAAGCTTAATTGCGAGAGCATGGCCGAGCGCGCGCTCATCCCCGCCTTCGTCTTCTTCTTTCAGATGCTTTACCCGTTTTCCTGGGTTAATCGCCGAACCGCCAAGACCGCAGCGGCGGCGGGCGGCTGCATGCTGGTCGATCGGCGCGCGCTCGATCGGGCAGGGGGCATCGGCAAAATCCGCGGCACACTGATCGACGACTGCGCGCTTGCGGTGCTGCTTAAGACCGAGGGGCTAATCTGGCTTGGGCTTAGCAAGCGCGTGCAGAGCTTGAGAGCCTATCCTCGGTTTGGGGACATTCGCCGCGTGGTGATCCGTTCGGCCTATGCCCAGCTTCGCTATTCGCCGCTGCTCCTCGCCGTGACCATCGCCGGCATATCCTTGACCTATTTGGCGCCGCCCGTTCTGGCTGCGTATGGGGCCTATCCGGCGAATCTCCTCGCTCTCGTGGCCTGGGTCTTGATGACACTCGCCTTTCTGCCCATACTCGACATCTATCGCGTTTCCCCGCTGTGGGCCGTTGCGTTGCCTATGATCGCCGCGGCCTACGCGGCGTTCACCCTGGATTCGGCGTATGAGCACTGGCGGGGTAGGGGTGGGTTATGGAAGGGGCGCAGCCACACTGTTACGGCCAAGCGATGAGCGCCGCTCTTAAGCTCGAAGCGAGCAAGACCGAGCGCGAGGAAAACTTTCCCGTCGCCTCTTTTCTCATTTCGCCGCGCCTGCGCAAGCCGATCTTGAGCTTCTATCGCTTTGCCCGCGCGGCGGACGACATCGCCGACCATCCTCAACTGTCGGAGCGGGACAAGTTCGCGGGCCTTGATGCGCTGGAGGCCACGCTGCTTGGCAAGTCCAATAGCGCCAAGGCCGCCATCCCGCTCAGGCAAGTGCTGGCGGAAAAGGGCCTAGCCGCAACGCATCCGCTCGATCTCCTCACCGCCTTCCGTACCGACGTCACCAAGCGCCGCTACGCGAATTGGGACGAGCTCATACAGTATTGCCGCTACTCCGCCATGCCGGTCGGCCGTTTCGTGCTCGATCTGCATGGCGAGGAGCGCGCGACATGGACCTATTCCGATCCGCTTTGCTCTGCGCTGCAAGTCATCAATCATGCGCAGGATTGCGCTAGGGACTACCGCGCGCTCGATCGTGTCTATCTGGCGCTCGATATGTTGCGTGCGCGTGGAGCGAGCGTTGAGGACCTCGGCGCTGCCAAGGCCTCGCCGGAGTTGCGCGCCTGCCTCGGTGACATTGCCGACAAGACGGCGACGCTCATGCCCGAAGCGGCAAAGCTGCCGGCCTCCGTGCAAGACGCTAGGCTCAGTCTCGAGACAGGCGCTATCGTCGCGCTGGCTTGGAAACTGATCGCCCTTTTGAAAAGGCGCGATCCGTTGAGCGAGCGCGTGCATCTCACCAAGCTCGGCACGGTTTGGCACGGCCTGGAAGGGGCGGTGACGGCCGGTGCCACGCGCTTCCTCGGACCTTCCGCCTCGCTTCGGCTGCGACTCGGATGAGCAGCGTCGCTGAGATCCTAACGCGCGCAGCGCCTGCGCCGGTGGCCAAGCGGAGCTCGTTTTACCTCGCCATGCGCATCCTTCCGTCCGAACAGCGCAAGGCGATGTACGCGGTTTATGCATTCTGCCGTGCTGTCGACGATATTGCCGACGACGGCGGGCCCCGCGCTGCGCGCCTCGCGCTGCTCGACCAATGGCGTGCCGACATCGCGCGCCTATATGACGGCGGCGGCTCAACCGATCTTACGCAGGAGCTTGCTTGCCCGGTCGCGCGCTTCTCTTTGCGCCAGCAAGATTTTCTCGATGTCATCGCCGGCATGGAGTTGGACGTGCGGCGCGAGCTGCGTAGGCCCACTTGGGAGGCATTCGAACTTTATTGCGACCGCGTCGCCTCGGCGGTCGGCCGGCTCTCGATCAAGATTTTCGGCGTGGATGATGAGAGGGGGATTCTGTTGTCGCACCATCTCGGCCGCGCCTTGCAGATGACCAACGTGCTGCGGGACCTCGATGAGGACGCGGAGCTCGGACGGCTTTATCTCCCTGCGGAAGCGTTGGCCGCGGCTGGGATCGAGGAGAAGGATATCGGCAAGGTGCTCGCGCATCCCCGCCTTGGCGAGGCCTGCATGGTCGTCGCGAACCGCGCAGGACGGCATTTTGCCGAAGCCTCCGCGGTGATGGCGCGATGCGCCAAACAAAGCGTGCGCTCGCCGCGCATCATGGCTTCGGTCTATCGCGCCCTGCTCGACAAGCTCGTCACCCGCGGCTGGAAGGCGCCGCGGGAAAAGGTTCGTCCATCCAAGTTGCAATTTCTCGGGGCGGTCGTGCGTCACGGTATCGTCTGATGGCGGGTGGAACCGTGCATGTCGTTGGCGCCGGCCTCGCCGGGCTCTCTGCGGCCGTCGGGCTCGTCGGCACGGGGGGCGAAGTCATTGTCCACGAGCTTGCGCGCCATGCCGGCGGCCGTTGCCGCTCCTATTTCGAGCCGGCCCTGGGGCTCACCATCGACAACGGCAATCACCTCCTGCTTTCGGCCAATCGCGCCGCGCTCGCATTTCTGAAAGCCGTTGGCAGCGAGGGGAAGCTCGTCGGACCGGAGCACGCCGAATTCGCCTTTGCCGATCTTTCATCCGGCGAACGGTGGATGCTGCGCCCGAACGATGGCCCGGTTCCCTGGTGGATCTTTTCCAAAAGCCGGCGCGTGCCCGGCACGCGCGGGGCCGATTATCTGTCGATGGCGAAGCTCCTGCGCGTGAACGAGGATCGGCCCATCGGCGAGATCATCGACTGCGAAGGCGTGCTCTATGAACGCCTGTCGCGGCCGGTGCTTCTTGCGGCGTTGAATGCAGAGCCGCGAGAAGCTTCCTCTCGCCTTGCCGGTGCCGTCCTGCGTGAGACTCTTGTCAAAGGCGGCCGAGCTACCCGTCCTCTCGTTGCCCAGGATGGCCTCGGGCGGGTTTTCATCGACCCGGCACTCGCTTTTCTTGAGCGCAGCGGCGCAAAGCTTCGCTTCAGCCATCAACTGCGCCGGTTGGAGTTTCGCGACGAGCGGGTCAGCGTCCTCGATTTCGGCGAGGATGTCGCGAAACTTGCGCCGGACGACACGGTCATTCTCGCTGTGCCGGCAGCAGTCGCCGCCTTGCTGGCGCCAGGTCTCCCCACACCGAATGCCTTCCGCGCCATCGTCAACGCGCATTTCAAGATCGATCCGCCCAAGTCTCAGCCCAAGATCATGGGTATCATCAACGGAACGGTGGAATGGCTCTTCGCCTTTCCCGGTCGGCTTTCGACTACGATCAGCGCCGCCGATCGATGGATCGAGGCGCCGCGCGAGGACCTCGCGAAGAAGATCTGGGCAGATGTCGCCGCCATTACTGGCATAAGCGGGGAGATGCCGCCCTGGATCATCGTCAAGGAGCGGCGCGCGACCTTTGCCGCGCTGCCTGACGAGAACGCGAAACGGCCGCAGGCTGAGACGCAATGGCGCAATCTCCTGCTCGCCGGCGACTGGACGGCAACGGGTCTGCCTGCCACCATCGAAGGCGCGATCCGATCGGGCAACAGGGCCGCCCATCTCGCGAGGGCGAATGGCGATGCAAGAGGGTGAGATGTCGTCGAGCACGATCGAGGCTGCCGGCTCGAAGCCCCGCCTCGACGCATCGATCGCCGCGGCGGCGAAGGCGCTCTGCGCGCTTCAGCGTCCGGACGGCCATTTCGTCTTCGAGCTCGAGGCCGACGCGACCATTCCGGCCGAATATGTGCTGATGCGGCACTATCGCGGCGAGCCGGTCGACGCCGAGCTCGAAGCGAAGATCGCGCGCTATTTGCGCCGTATTCAAGCGGCCGACGGCGGCTGGCCGCTATTCCACGACGGCAAGTCGGACGTCAGCGCAAGCGTGAAAGCCTATTTCGCGCTGAAAATGATCGGCGATTCGCCGGAAGCTCCGCATATGGCGCGGGCGCAGAGCCTAATCTTGTCAAAGGGCGGCGCGGCCAATGGCAACGTGTTCACGCGCAACCTCCTAGCCCTTTATGGTGCGGTTCCGTGGCGTGCCGTGCCGGTCATGCCGGTCGAGATCATGCTGCTGCCGCGATGGTTTCCCTTCCATCTCGACAAGGTCTCTTATTGGGCGCGCACGGTGCTCGTGCCGCTGATGGTGCTGAATGCCGTGAAGCCGCGAGCCCGCAATCCAAAAGGGGTGGGTATCGAAGAGCTCTTCGTGGTGCCGCCAGATCAGGTGCGGCATTGGCCCAAGGGCGCGCACCAGACCTGGCCCTGGCCTGAGATCTTCGGTGGCATCAATGGAATCCTGCGCGCTGTTCAACCTCACATGCCGAGCCGAACGCGCGCTCGCGCAATAAGCCATGCAGAGAAGTTCGTGACCGAGCGGCTCAACGGAGAGGATGGGCTCGGCGCGATCTTCCCTGCCATAGTGAATTCGCTGCTGATGTTCGACGCGCTCGGCTATGGCCAGGATGATTGGCGGGTCAAGACGGCAAGGGCTGCAATCGAGAAACTTCTGGCCTTTAAGGACGACGAAGCCTATTGCCAGCCTTGCTTCTCACCGGTGTGGGACACAGCGCTCACAGCTCACACTTTGCTCGAGGTTGACGGAGCCGACTGCGAGCAGCGTGCGCTGGCGAGCCTGGAATGGCTCTCGCCCTTGCAGGTGCTCGACACGATGGGAGACTGGGCCGTGCAACGACCAGATATTCGTCCCGGCGGCTGGGCCTTCCAATATGCCAATCCGCATTATCCCGATCTCGACGATACGGCCGTGGTCGCCATGGCGATGGATCGCGCCACGCCCCGCTTGCCTGAGCCCGCCCGCGGCAAATTCACTGAGGCGATCGATCGCGCGCGGGAATGGATCGAGGGCATGCAAAGCGCAAGTGGTGGCTTTGCTGCGTTCGACGTCGATAATGAATATTACTATCTGAACCAAATCCCCTTTGCCGACCACGGTGCGCTTCTCGATCCTCCGACAGCCGATGTCACCGCGCGCTGCGCGTCGATGCTCGCGCAGCTCGGCGCGCGGCGAGGCGAGAGTGCGCCGCTCGACAAGGCAATCGCCTATCTACTGCGCACGCAGGAGAAGGACGGAAGCTGGTATGGCCGCTGGGGCATGAACTACATCTACGGGACCTGGTCCGTGCTCTGCGCGCTCAACGCCGCGCAGCTCGCCGCGGCGTCGCCGCCGGTGCGCAAGGCAGCCGCTTGGCTGCTGTCCATCCAAAATTCGGACGGAGGGTGGGGCGAAGACGGCGAGAGCTATAAGCTCAACTATCAGGGGTATGAGCCCGCCCCGAGCACTGGGTCCCAGACCTCCTGGGCCTTGCTTGGCTTGATGGCAGCCGGCGAGGTCGCCCACCCGTCGGTCAAGCGGGGCATCGACTACCTTTTGGAGCAGCAGGGTCCAGACGGGTTTTGGGCCGAGCAGCGCTTCACCGCTACCGGCTTCCCGCGCGTCTTCTATCTGCGCTACCACGGCTATGCGAAATTCTTCCCGCTATGGGCGCTTGCCCGCTATCGCAACCTGAGGGCCTCTAACACGACTTCGGTTCTGGTTGGGATGTGAGCGGCGGGGCGCAAAGCGCAAGCTTCGTCGTCGTTGCGACCGGTCTTCGCGCGGAGGCGCGCATCGCCGCGCGAGTCGCGCAGGTCAGAGCCGTCGCCGGAGGTGGGTACGGCAGGCTTGAGCAGCTTATCCGCGAGGAAATTGCAGAAGGCGGCGAGGCTATCGTCAGCTTTGGCATTGCTGCCGGACTTGCGCCGGGGAGAGGGCCTGGAACTTGCCTCGTCGGCAGCGAGATTGCACATGGCGGCATTCGCTATTCCGCCGACAAGGCATGGGCCGCGCGTTTGCAGTCGATCATTGGCGGGGCCGAGCTTGCGGCCATCGCTGGGGTCGATCATCCGCTGCAAAGTCCGGCGGAGAAGCAGGCGCTGTACGCCGAGACAAGCGCCCTGGCGGCGGACATGGAGAGCCACATCGCGGCACGTCTCGCAACGGAGCATGGCCTGCCCTTCGCGGCGCTTAGAGTCATCGCCGATCCCGCCGTCCGGGGAGTGCCGCCGGCGGCCCTAGCCGGCATGAGCAAGGATGGAAGAGTCGACCTGTGGGCCGTTCTCGCGTCGCTCGCGCGCGCTCCGGATCAACTCCCGGCGATGATGAGCCTCGCAGCGGATATGCGGCGGGCGACGGCGGAGCTATTCCGCTGCTACCGGATTGTGGGCCCTGGCTTCAGCTTCTTCGATTTCAGCTAGCTTTTGCTCAACGTGTCGCGCGAAGACATATTCGGCGGGCCGCTGACCGCTGAGCGGTATCTCCGGCGCCATCGGGCCTTCAGTTCTCACTCCCGCAAGAGCGACCTTCAGCGCTTTCCACGGCCGCCTGACCGCGTCCGTGACGGCGGAGGCCTCGAAGCCGCTATGCACCATGCAGTCGGCGCATTTCTCGTAGTTGCCGGTGCCGTATTTGTCCCAGTCGGTATCTTCCATCAGCTCGTCAAACGTCTTGGCGTAGCCTTCGCCGAGCAGATAGCAAGGCCGCTGCCAGCCGAACACCGTTCGGGTCGGGTTGCCCCATGGCGTGCAGCGATAGGTCTGATTGCCCGCGAGGAAGTCGAGAAACAGGCCCGATTGGAACAGCGGCCATTGCTGCGTCCCTCGCGCCCGGAAGATGTCGCGAAAGAGCTGCTTGGTCTTGGCGCGATTAAGAAAATGCTGCCGGTCTGGCGCGCGTTCATAGGCATAGCCCGGCGATACGGTGATGCCGTCGACGCCGAGCTCGACGGCGCGATCGAAGAATTTCGCCACGCGCTCCGGCGCGGCATCGCTAAACAGCGTGCAGTTGATATTAACGCGGAAGCCCTTGGCCTTGGCCGCTTTGAGCGCGGCGACCGCCTTGTCGTAGACGCCCGCCCGACACACTGATCTGTCGTGCATTTCCTTGTCGCCGTCGAGATGCACGGACCAATTAAACCGGCGATGGGGCCGATATTGGTCGAGCTTCTTCTCCAACAGCAGCGCGTTGGTGCAGACC
>Ga0081455_10004520_pt1 | contig 15539 bp, 13 predicted proteins | sample TabmetS3T2R1_FD_70207 | JGI IMG/M metagenome (GOLD analysis project Ga0081455, IMG submission 70207) | Tabebuia heterophylla rhizosphere microbial communities from the University of Puerto Rico - S3T2R1 | ecosystem: Host-associated > Plants > Roots > Rhizosphere ... | reverse complement strand
TCGAATCGCGACCGGTCATGCAAACCCTTGAGGACTGCTTGCGACCCCTGCGCAAGACCTTCTCCCTCCTCGTTAAGTTGGCGCAAAATTTCGAGCCGCGATTCCTTTTCTGCTTGTCCACGCTCACTTGCGGCGAGCTCTTTCTCCACGCTTGCCACAAGTTGCTGGTGCTGCCGCAGCTTTTCCCCGCCAGTCTCAACAGCGGCTCGGCATTGATCGAGTTTTTCCTGCAGCTTTTCGACCATCTTCCGCACAGTGGCGATCTCGCTCTGAATTCGAGTGCGGGCGGTTTCTATGTTTGAAACAGCCGCATCTAAGCCGCTCCGATTTTCCTCTGTGGTTTCACGGCGAATTTTAAGACCCGAGATCTCCTCAGCAAGGTCGGCGATTCGGTCCTCGATTTCTGACGCCGCTTTTTCCAACGTCGCGAGTTTCGATGCGCGCGTGGTTTGCTCGGCGCGAAGTTCCACCAGTCGGTCGCTGAGTTGCTTTAGCTCTGCTTCCCTGGTCTGCAGCGCCGCACCCGTCTTCTCAATCAGCGCGGTTGCCTCTTGAATTTCTTTCCCTTGCAGCGTGCGTTTAGTTTCTGCAGAAGCAATGTCCTTTCGAGAGCGTTCAACCAGTTCGTTTAACTCTTCGGCTCGCTGCCGATTGAATTGGATCCGATTTCGATGCGCATTAATTTCACTTTCAAGACGCTGAACTTCGCTGCGGCTATTCGCGATCTGCGAATCGATCTCTTCCAATGCGCAGCGTTGCTCAGCCAGATCGCTTTCTTCCGCGTCGATTTTGGCGCGAGTGGAATCTTCTGATTCTCCAAGTCGCGTAATTTCAGCCTGACAATGTGCGAGGTCACGCTCAAGCGCCTCCAGTTGGTTGCGCGAATAATGCGCATCAAGGATACGAAGGTCGTCGTGCAACGCCTGGTAACGCCGCGCTTTGCCCGCCTGCCGCTGCAGCGAACCGATCTGACGTTTTACTTCCTTAATAATGTCGCCGATGCGCAGAAGGTTCGCCTCGGTCGCTTCCAGTTTTCGCAGTGCCTCGCGTTTTTGCGTCTTGTATTTGGTGACTCCTGCCGCTTCCTCAAAAATTGCGCGTCGATCCTCTGGCCGCGAACTAAGGATCATATCGATCTTGCCCTGTTCCATCATGGAGTACGCAGCACGCCCGATACCCGTGTCGGCAAACAAATTTTGAATATCGCGCAAGCGGCAGAGCGTTTTGTTCAGCAGATATTCGGAGTTGCCATCCCGATAAACACGGCGCGTTACGCGCACATCATGCCAGTCGACGCCGAGCTCGTCAGCGCAGTCGGTGAAAGTCAGGGATACTTCGGCGAATCCCACGGGCTTGCGCGCTTCGCTACCGTCGAAAATCACGTCGGCCATTTCGTCACCGCGCAACGATTTCGCGGATTGCTCGCCGAGTACCCAACGCACGGCGTCCAGCACGTTGGATTTTCCGCAACCGTTCGGCCCGACGATAGCCGTCGTGCCTTCGTGAAAATTGAGGAGCGTTTTGTCGGCGAACGACTTAAAGCCGAGAAGCTCGAGCGATTGTAAATGCATGGTAGGCCAAACCTCTGACCTCATGTGGTCAATACAGCAGGCGTCGGAGGGTGACAAGAAAAAAACACACAATTTGAAGTGTTTTTGCGCCTGGCCAGCCACAGGATATAGGGGTTGCCGTGTCCAGCATTCGGTAGCGTAACGTCAAATTTGCAGGGAGGGCGCATTTTCGTCTCTCCCCCTGGGGGAAGGTGACAGGATGGAGATGAAAGGTTCGGACGTAGAGGCGTTTCGAAGTCAACCCTCACCCTCCTGCTCTCCCTCGCCAGGGAGAGGCGTCCCATCGCAGCCCCCACGCTAGTGTTACGCGCCATTCGAAAATGCGACTCCTTGGCCGCGGAACTTACGCCGGACTCTTGCCTTGGACAACTGAATCACACAGGATGCACCGATGGCGGACGGATCGATGGTGTCGATACAACAGGCAGAGCACGTCGATCATCAGTTGGTCCGCGGCATTGGAATTCCAGCTCTCACTGCCAACATTGTCAGCTCGACGATTGGCGCGGGAATCTTTGTGATTCCGGCAGCGGTCGCCAAAGAGCTGGGGCCGGCTGCCCCGCTTGCATTTCTTTGTTGTGCGGTTGCGATGGTACTGTTCGTCACTTGTTTTGCCATTGCAGGCAGCCGGGTATCGCTGACCGGAGGGCTGTATGCGTATGTCGAAGTCGCGTTTGGTCGCTACGTGGGGTTTCTCGCGGGGATGCTTTATTTTCTCACAGCACTTGGTGCGGTTGCTGGCGTCGTAAATGTTCTCGCGAATTCAGTCGCGCTCGTAATTCCATTCCTCGGAAGCCCCGTGATGCGCATTATCGTTATGCTCGTGGTCTACGGATCGCTTGTCTTAATCAATATCCGCGGCGTACGGGAAGGAGCAGGTGCGGTCACTGTGGTGACGGTGACAAAACTCCTGCCGCTCTTGCTGTTCATAGGCGTGGGAGTTTTTTTTGTTCACTTGCCGAATCTTACCTGGAGTGGTTGGCCCGGCAGCAAGTCGTTAGGCGACGCGGTTATTCTCTTGATTTTTGCTTTCGTTGGAATCGAGGTGGCCTTGATTCCCAGCGGTGAAGTGAAAAATCCGGCGCGGACTGTTCCTCGTTCTGCTTATCTCGCGCTGGTCATTACCACGGTCATCTACATCCTGATTCAAATCGTAGGGCAGGGCACGCTCGGCGCCGATCTGGCGAAGCATCCTGACTCGCCACTCGCTGAGTCCGCAGCGACTTTTCTGGGTAACCTGGGCCGCACCATTCTCCTGGCCGGAGCAACCGTTTCCGCGTTTGGATTTGTAACCAGCGACATTCTTAGCTCGCCCCGAATGATTTTCGCTTTTGGTCGCGACGGTGCGTTACCGCAGTTTTTCGCGCATGTTAATCCGCGCTATCGATCACCGGACGTCGCCATTATTACCTACGCGGTACTGGCTTTTGCGCTGTCAGTTAGCGGGACGTTTGAAAAGCTGGCCGTGCTTTCCAACGTCGCGGTGTTATTGATGTATTTGCTTTGCTGCGCCAGTTGCTGGGTTCTCGTGCAGCGGGACGTGCGAGCCGACGGCGCTCAGCCCTTCAACTTTCCGGGAATGAAAATTGTGCCTGCGCTCGCGATCCTGGCGATTTTTTGGATTCTCGCCCATGCGACGGCCCGCGAATTTGTTGTCACTGGGGTAGTGTTGGCGTTCGCGTCGGCGCTGTATTTCGTTCGAGGCCGGGTTGGACGTAAATCGTAGGCAAATTACAAAAACCGATTAGCTTGTGCCCATGCGTGACACTTACCTTGAGGATTATTATTCGTTCCTGCGATTTCCCAGTGTTTCGACTGATGACAAATACAAAGAAAAATTGGAGGAATGCGCACGATGGCTGGTAAACAAACTCACCGCCATCGGTTTGGAAACAGAGCTCGTTCCGACGAAGAGGCATCCGATTGTTTGGGCACGCAACAAGCATAAGGCCAGCCGCCGCACCGTTCTAATTTACGGGCATTATGACGTGCAACCACCCGATCCTCTGGAGCTTTGGGATTCACCGCCATTCGAACCTGTTCTCAAGAACGGATACGTTTTTGCGCGCGGCTCAACCGACAACAAAGGACAAATTCTTGCACACATACTCGGCATTCAAGAGACAATGCAACAGGATCACGATTTGCCTGTGAACCTGCATCTCGTGATCGAAGGCGAAGAAGAAATCGGTAGCGGAAATCTCGGCGGTTTTCTGAGTGAAAATCGCGATGCACTGAAAAGTGATGTGGCAGTGGTTTCCGACACTGGGATGATTGAGAAAGGGGTGCCGACCTTGAGTTACGGTCTGCGCGGGGTCACGGCTCTTGAGATCAAAGTGACCGGGCCGAAAATGGATTTGCATTCAGGCATTTTCGGAGGCGCGGTGCAAAATCCAATCACTGCGCTCGCGGAATTACTGGCTACGCTTCATGACCGTGAAGGCCGCGTGGCAATTCCCGGATTCTATGATCGCGTTAAGCCGCTGGAAAAATGGGAGCGGGAAGCGTGGCGAAAACTTCCAGTCGATGGCGACAAACTTATCCTTCACGAGACGGGCGTGCCGGAACTCTTTGGCGAGGCTGGTTACAATTCGTTGGAACGTATCTGGGTTCGACCCACTGCCGAGATCAATGGAATCGGTGGAGGATATCAAGGGCAGGGGACGAAGACAGTCATCGCCAGTCATGCGATGGCGAAACTGACGTTCCGACTGGTTCCGGATCAGGAGGGCGACGAAATCCTGAAATTGGCAGGGGAACATCTGCGAAAGAACCTGCCCAAAGGCGTGACCATGGAGATCACCAACGGCCATAGCGGGCCGTGGTATCTCACCGATCCAAATTCCACAATCGGTGAAGCAGCGCAGCGCGCATTGCGCAAGGCGTTCGACCGCGATCCTGCCCTGATCCGCGAGGGCGGCAGCATTCCCATTGTTTCACAATTTCGCGGCATCCTGGGTATCGAAACGCTGTTGATGGGACTCGCCCTGCCAGATTGTCGCGCGCACTCGCCTAACGAGAACTTTCCTCTCGAAAATTTCGAAGGCGGGATTCGCCTCAACAAAGCAATTCTTCAGGAGCTCGCTGGCTGATAGTTTCCCGCGACTAAAATCGTCTTCGTCTTGATCAAAACCGAGAATCAGTATCCAGATTGTAGGGCGTCTGTGTCAGACGCCGGACCGGACGGCGTTTCACAGAATGGAGCCGGGGGGAGCCGGGCGACATCGACGGGCAGGTCGCGAGACGAAGCGAGCAGGGGCGAGCGAGTCCAACGCCCTACAAGTCGGGTGGTGCCCCCGAAAATATTTCGGGTGCTTCTGATCGTTGCGATGCTGTTCGGGGCACCATATGCCGCCAACGCGGCGGGAGAGTCATTGGGCGCAAAAATTAAGAAAATTTTTACCAGTCCAACGCCCGCGCCGCGCAAGCATCGGAAACGCTCAAAAAAGAAAACCACGCCCAGTCCGTCGCCTACCGCTTCGCCGAGAAACACGGAACCTTCGCCGACTTCCTCTCCGACTGCCACGCCAGAGACAAAATCAAAGCGCAAGAAAGGGTCTCCCACGCCAACAGCGACCCCCGAAGAAAACCCGTCTCCCAGTCCAACTGAAACTCCAAGCGCATCACGTTCCCCGCATCCCAGCACAGAAAAAAAAGGCGCGCCGAACGTGACTCTTTCGCCTGATGAGATTTCAAATTTCGACAGTTATCCAGCAAAAGTGCGTCAGATTCTCGACGCCGGGCTTGCGCTTACAAAAGAAAATCTCGGTTACACCTACGGATCGGCCGATCCCGCAGATGGTGGCATGGATTGCTCCGGTTTCATTTATTATCTTCTCACCGAAAACGGATTCAAAAATGTCCCGCGCGACTCGAGTCAGCAATATGTCTGGGTGCGCGAAGCCGGAAATTTCAACGCGGTGTTGAGCCGGAACGAAGATACGTTTGAGCTCAATGATCTTAAACCAGGTGACTTGCTCTTTTGGAGTGGCACCTACAACATCGATCGCGATCCGCCGATCACTCACACCATGATCTATCTGGGTCGTGAAAAACGGACAAAAAAACGCGTGATGATTGGATCCAGCGACGGCCGCACATACGATGGGAAACAACGCTGGGGCGTCAGCGTTTTTGATTTCAAAATGCCGGCGCCGCCGAAAAGTGGAGACGCCAAGATTAGTCCAAACTTTGTCGGCTACGGTAAAATTCCTGGCTTGAGCGAAGATTGATATCTCAGATGTTTGGATCTGACATTTATTCGCTTTTTAACGGACTCGGAGACGGATTCGCTTCCATTTGGGAGGTTTGTTGAAACCGAAAGCGATGAATCCGTCGTTCATATCGTCCGAATGCGAGGGCAAGCAGGACAAACATTACGATCAATACGACGCGCTGTTCGTTTTTAGACCACTCGAAAATCCGGAATAGACGCTTCATTGTTTCGCGTAACGAATTGGATCTTTTATCCCGGCCTCGCGAAAGCCTTTGAGCCGCAGGAGACAGGAATCGCACTCGCCGCAAGCGACACCTTGCGGCGAGGGATCGTAACAACTGTGGGTGAGAGAGAGATCGACACCGAGTTCAACTGCTTTGCCAATGATTTCAGCCTTCGAAAATTTGATCAATGGTGTGTGAATCTGAAAGCGTCCGCCTTCGACGCCGGCTTTTGTTCCAACATTAGCGACGTTCTCAAACGCTTCGATGAATTCGGGGCGGCAATCGGGGTAGCCACTGTAATCGATGGCGTTTACACCGAGAAAGATGTCACGGGCTGGAATCACTTCCGCCCAGGCAAGCGCATAAGCGAGAAAAATGGTGTTACGCGCTGGAACGTACGTGACCGGTATCCCACTGGAGATTTCTGATTCCGACCGGCTCTTCGGCACGTCAACGTCGTCCGTCAGAGCGGAACCGCCAAAGATGCGCAAGTCGATCATGGCGATGCGTTGTCCCTTTACGCCTAACGAGTCGGCAACTCGACATGCAGCTTGTGTTTCGATTTGATGACGTTGGCCATAATCGAATGAGAGCGCATAGGCTTCAAAGCCTTCCGCCAGAGCAATGGCGAGTGTTGTGGTCGAATCAATTCCGCCGCTCAAAAGAACGACCGCGCGTTTCATTTTCTAACAGGACGCATTGCCACAACCACGACTAAATCGCCTCTCCCTTTTGAAGGGAGAGGGAAGGGTGAGGGTTTCCGCATTGTGATTAACTGTGGCAAAAATACCCCTCACCTCAATCCTCTCCCCTTCTGGAAAGGGAGAGGCGGAAAACAAAGCTGGATAGATCTCAGCGTCGTCACTTCATCTGCCGTCGCGAGTGCTTTTATCTTTGTCTGGATGCTGCGCGCGCACGGTTAGTGCGATTCCACCGCGAGCGGAAAATTGCGCAGTCACGATTGCCTCTCGAGGCGCACATGCTTTTACGAAATCGTCTAAAATGCGATTGGTCACTGCTTCATTAAAGGCGCGCTCGTTGCGGTACGACGCCAGATAAAATTTAAGAGATTTACTCTCGACGCAGAGACGGTCCGGGACGTAATCGACATCGATCCTGGCAAAGTCCGGCTGGCCCGTGATCGGACAAACCGAGGTGAAATCGTCGGTTTCAAAATGAATCCAGTAGTTGCGGCGGGGCGCGGGATTTTGAAAAGTCTCCAGCCGCGCCTCTGCTGGTGAGGCGGGCAATCTCGCTTCGCTTCGTCCGAGAAGCGTTAATTGACCGGGGCGTTTTCTTTTCGGCACAGTGATGTGAAGGTCGCCCGAAGCCAATTAAGGTCAATCGCCCCTACCTTGCTGGAATGCGCGCAGATCATCGGCCACGTCTCGATATTTCGCCGCCAACGCGTCGACATCGCCAATTTCGACGTCGACTTTTTCTACACCGGGCCATTCTGTGCTCGCGCCGAGGAACCATCGTCGCTGCCCGACGACGCGTGCAGTGTGGAACGTATTGCCCGGGATCAAAAGCTGTACGCGTTGACCAGCTTGCAGATCCGGGCCAACGATAACGCGCTCGCTTGTTCCATTTTCGTGTAGCATCAAAACTTCGATCGGATCACCTAAATAACGGTGATAAAGCTGATCATTCCGAATCCGATGGAGTCGCACTGGCGCATCTGGCGTGACCATAAAAATGAGGGCGGAGCCCGCCGGCCGCCCGTCCAGAAATGGTGCCGGGAGTCCGCCGGGCGCAATTTGTTCGTTGCTAATAAATGTGACGCGCACAAAACCGCACGTGGAGTGGGGCTCTAGCTTGAGCAATGCGCGAACTTCTTCGGCACTCAAATCGTTGGTCATTGGAGTTTGAACATCGAACGACGAACATCGAACGTCCAATGTCGAACCGGCTCCATGGATATCGAACCTGAAACCTCGAATCGCAAAAACCGAACGGGCGTCATCGATGTGATCGCCCACGATCCAAAGACTGGCGAAGTCGTTCTGGTGATGAATGAGCCTAACGAGTGGAGCGGTTCCGACGAACAATTGCTGGACTTGCAAGAGCGGTTCAACGCTTATGTTTCGTTCTTACTCGACGGCGAGATGGCAGAGGCGCATCCGGAGCTTGAAGGCAAACCGGCGCGGATCGAGTTGCGTTGCGCACACATGCCAGACACGAGAACTCTTGAGTTACTCGGCATGATCCATGATCACCTCGCATTCCAGGAGCTGAAATTGGAAGTGGTCGTCAGAACTGACGAAAATCCAAATAATGAATCAATGGCCACGCCCGAATAACGAAGACTTCACCTGTTCAACCGCTGAGCAAGAGCCGAATCATTCGGCTCTTACAGCTCAATCGCGTAGCGCTTCATTTTGTTGTAGAGCGTAGGCCGCTGGATGCCGAGAAGTTCTGCGGCCTTTTTCTTGTTACCGTGACATTCAGCGAGTGCCTGGATAATGGTGGTTCGTTCGACGTCGTCGAGGCTCTGCACACCTGTACGCGGCAGCGCCGCCCGCTCCGTCTGCTGCAGCGCGGTTGGCAACTGTATTTCCGTTGGCAACTCTTTCACGCTAATCATTCCCTGTCTCGCCAGCACCACGGCATATTCGATCGCGTTTTGCAGTTCGCGAACGTTTCCCGGCCACGAGTAATCGAGTAATTTTTGGAACGCTTCCGGCGAAATGTCTGGGTCTGGCTTGCCGAGCTGTTGAGCAAACTGTTTCACGAACGCGGCGATCAACGGCGGGATATCCTGCTTTCGTTTTCGAAGCGGCGGTACTTCAATTTGGAACGTGTTTAGCCGGTAATACAAATCCGAACGCAGGCGGTTCTCCGAAAGCGCCTGGGGAACCGGCCGATTGGTCGAAGCGATCAACCGGAAATCCGCTTTCATCGTTTGTGTACTTCCAAGCGGCCGATACTCGCGTTCTTGCAGAACACGCAAGAAGCGGGTCTGCAGCTCCGCCGGCATTTCAGATATTTCATCGAGAAAGAGTGTACCGCCATTGGCTGCGGCGATCATTCCAGAAAAATCCTGCGTCGCGCCCGTGAACGCCCCTTTCACATAGCCAAAAAGTTCTCCCTCAATCATGGTTTGGGGAAAGGCTGCGCAATTTAGCTTTACCATGGCCTTTCCCGCGCGCCGGCTCCTGGCGTGAATAGTATTGGCGATCACCTCCTTGCCGACGCCGCTCTCGCCCAGGATGAGAGCGTTGGCATCTGATGGCGCCATTGCATTGATCAATTCCTCGATTTCATGCATCGGTTTGCTCTTGAAAATCAGCGTGGGCCGCGCCTCCGCCATCTCCAGACGCCGTTCGAGTTGCTCTGTCTTCTCTCGAAGTTCCTCGGCTTCTTGCAAAAGGAACTGCTTTTCAAACGCTTTTTCCACGAGGCTGAGCAATTCCTCGGGGGCGTAAGGTTTGCTGATGAAATGGTAAGCGCCGCGCTTGATCGACTCGATGGCATTGTGCAACGAGTCGTGAGCCGTCAAAATAATAACCTGTGTCTGAGGAGCTTCGGTTTTGATTTGATCGAGCGTCTCCAATCCGTCGGCGTCGGGTAATTGGAGATCGAGCAACACCAGTGTCGAAGGTTTGGACTTTAATAGCTTAAGTCCTTGCGAAGCCGTGGGTGCTGTGTCCACCTGATAACCATGCCGCTTTAGGAGCGCCTCAAGAGTCATGAGGACGGGTCGTTCATCGTCGATGATCAGAACCCGATGATTACTGGCTTTCATTGATGGCCGCTTTGGTACTACGCATGACTAACGGAATCGAGTTTGTCAAAACCGAGAAATAACGCGACTCAAGCATCTTTGGAAGAGCCACTTGAAACGGGAAGAGCGAGAGTAGTAATGAGCACTGAAGCATTCGGATCATAGTGAGCGCGCACCTTGCCGCCGTGAGCCTCTATGATAGCGCGGACACGATGCAGACCAAGACCGTAATGATTGGCACTGACGTTCCGAAGGGGCTCGCATCCCCAATTGTCGATGTTCCCTTCCAGCCGGGCTTTTGGCTCCTCCATACTAAAGAGGAATTGGCCGTTTTCCGTTTTGGCAGTCACAACCACAGTGCCTTTGCCGTCATTGTGTCGGAAGGCATTGCCAAACAACTCGCTAAGCGCTTCCTGTAAAAGCTGAGGATCAACGTTCAATGTCGCATCGCCGACCTCGATATTCCAGGTGATTGCCGTGCCTTGCCCGGAGAAATCATCGTCAATTTTCTTGCGCAAATCTTCCGCCAAATCTGCAGCGCGATACGGGATAAAATTCGGTTTGACTCCACTGACTGCCCTCGAAAGCGATTGTAAAGCAGAGGTCAATCCAGAGATCATTCCACGCAAACGCCTGACTTCGCCCTTGAGTTCGTTTCCTTCCAGTTCGCTGATATACGCGGACTGCAGCTCGATCGCATTTAGATGATTGCGCAGATCGTGGCTAAGCTGGCGTATGAAACAAACAACATCGCTCCAAGCAACGTTGAGAGCATCAGTTGGTTTTTCCGAAGGCTTCGCCATACTCTTGCAGCCTCTCCAGGATTCTACCCGGCGAATGAAAATTGATCGTCGGCTGGCTCCCCGTCGCGCGAAACGCGAATATGAGGATCGTTGTTTGCCAAATGCCGCAGCACATGAAACACGTCTTCGGGGTCTGCATTGATGGAATGCGCAATTTCTTCGGCCGTTTTACCGGACTCCCGGGTCAATTTCGTGCGCACCTGTTTTTGAAGCTCCAATAATCTTGTGGCCGCTTTTTTTCCAGCTTCAACGCCGGGTTGATCATAAGCATTGACGTTGACCAGTGAGCCATAGAAGCCCACCGCGCGCTCGTAAAGAGCGATCAACGCGCCGATATTAAACGCGTTTGCTTCGGGTATGCTTATGGTAATTGATTCGCGTCCGCTGTCGTAAAGCGCGCTTCGCGTCCCGCGCAGAAATCCGTGGAGGTAGTCCCCACTCGTAACGCCATCCTCGATTTCAACTGCCGGGTTGCCACGGTCTTTGTCCACTTCGATGAAAGTTACGAAAAAATTCAAGACACCGTCACGCAACTGTTGCACATAAGCATGTTGATCGGTCGATCCCTTGTTGCCGTAAACAGGGATCCCCTGGTGCACGATCTTGCCCTCGAGGTCCTTTTCTTTCCCGAGCGATTCCATCACCAGCTGCTGCAGATATTTCGCAAATAATGCCAGGCGATCCTTGTAAGGAAGGATCACCATGTCTTTTTCGCCTTTGCCATTGCCGGCGTAATACCACATCAGGGCAAGAAGCATCGCGGCATTTTGGCCCAAATTTGGTGTACGGGTGTGCTCGTCCATGGCAGCCGCGCCGGTGAGAAAATCATCGATATCAAGCCCTTGCAGTGCCATCGGCAAAAGCCCGACCGCGCTCATCACAGAAGTGCGTCCACCGATCCAATCGTACATCGGAAATCGGGCGAGCCAGCCCTTTTTTTCCGCGTACTTGTCCAGGTCGCTGCCCACTCCGGTTACAGCCACGGCGTGCTTGTTAAACTGCAGCCCCTTTTCCTTGAATTTTGCTTCCGCCTCCAGCATTCCGTTTCGTGTTTCCTTGGTCCCGCCCGATTTTGAAACTACCACGACGAGTGTCTGCCCCAGTTCATCGCTCATCTTATCGAAGACACGGTCAAAGCCGTCCGGGTCTGTGTTATCGAAAAAAAAGATGTCCATGGGGTCATGCCGTGATCCAAGAGCGTCGGAGACGAATTGCGGTCCGAGGGCCGACCCGCCAATGCCAATGAGCAACACGTGCTTAAAGGGCCTTCCATCTTCAGCAATGATTTTTCCTGCGTGAACATCCGCTGCGAATGCCTTGATGGCTTTGATGGTCTGTTCGATTTCGGTGCGAATTTCCGCAGTGGGCGCGAGCGCGGTATTCCGAAGCCAATAATGTCCAACCATTCGGTGTTCGCTGGGATTGGCGATTTCTCCGGCCTCCAGTGCTCGCATGGCGGCGAAGGCTTTGTCGATTTTTGGCCGCATTTGCTCGAAGAAATCATCCGGAAATTTCATCCGACTGATGTCGAGAGAAAAACCAAGGTCCCGGTAACACAAGAAGTACTGTTGAAAACGCTGCCAGAGTGAAGAGGACGACATAAAAATATTAAGATTCTTTGTTACTTATGACACTTGAGTATTGGCCTCGAGTCTGCAAATCCAAATAAAACCAGATGAACTCTGTGGCTCTCATTGTGGGTGTCTGTCGTTTTCACGACAGGTTGACGATGGCCGACCAGCGTCGTCGTCTTTAAATGAAATTTAATTGCACCGCCGAGTCGCGGGAATAGCTTTCGCCGTATCATGGTCACTCGCCGCCGGAGGCAAGGCACGATGCATTTGTTTGCCGGACTGGTCGCGTTCGGCTCGGCGGCGGCCGTTTTGCTCGGCGCAGAAATAGCGGCGGTCCGCCTCGAGCGCACTACTGTTCGGGAGAGCGCTCCCGAATTGTTCCCGCTTAAAAACCAGGGCCTGGCCTTTCAACGCGTGGCCGTGCGTTCTCCTGGGATATTACCCCTTTATGGCAGCTCGGAACTGACTGCTGTTTTGGTGCCAGAGAGAGCGCACATTTTTTTCCGCACTTCGCCAACAGGGTTCCAGGTTTCTCCCGTGGGCGCGGGAGGCGCGGACTCACTGATCATGTTGCAGAAAGTCGCCGCACTGGGCTCGGACTTACGCGGCAAAAAGATCGCCATCTCTCTTTCGCCCGGCTGGTTTTTAAACCCCGGTCCTGGATGGTTGCGAGGGTACAAGGGAAATTTTTCGCTAATGGCAGCAAGCGAAATGGCGTTTGGAACAGCGCTCGACTTCAAGCTGAAGCGTGACATTGCTACGCGGATGCTGAAGTTTCCGAGCACCCTCGAAAAGAGTCCCTTGCTTGAATTCGCGTTGAAACGGTTGGCTTCCGGCCACTGGCTTGATCGCCTCATTTTCTGTGCGCTCTGGCCAATTGGAAAAGTACAGACGAGCCTACTTGAGTTGCAGGACCATTTGGCGGCGTCCAAGTACATTCGGGATAAGATCAAGCCCGCGGCGGCGTTTGATCCAGGAAATCCCGATTGGTCAAAACTTATCGCGAGTGCTGACGCAAGTAAGACCACGGATACGGACTCAGTTGCGAACGCTCCCAGCCTGACCGGGGAGAAAACTATCGACAGTCCTGACACGGCATTTCGGGAGACCATGAATTCATCCACGGCCTGGATTGATTTGGACTTGCTCTTGCGCACCCTAGCAAGGGTTCACGCGTCACCACTGCTATTTACCATGCCAATTGCCGGTGACCTCTACGATCGGAAAGGAGTATCGCGTTCCGCTCGCGAAGATTATTATTCAAAGCTTCGGGCTCTCGTACAGAGATACCACTTTCGATTAGTTGAATTTGAGGGACACGATGAAGACCCTCAATTTCTTTACCGACACAAAAGCCACCTGAGCGCGAAAGGCTGGATCTATTACGATCGTGCCCTTGATGATTTCTTTCATGGGCGCACTCCCCGTGGCTGATCAAAACGGCCGGTAAGGCAACGCCCTACGCTATCTTCGTATTCTGGCTCACATGCGAGGTGTTATTCGCGGGGATAGTCTCCATTCATCATGGGGGCCATTCGAACGCGTACGCCGCATTTGTTTTCAGCCGTTATCGCCTTGGGCGCCGCTGCCGCGATCTTGCTCGAGGGCCGAATGGTTGCGGTTCGTCTTGAACAACGCGCCCTGGCGTGGACCGCGTCCAAACGATTTCAGCTTAAAGACCAGGGTCTGGTTTTTCAACGGACAGCCGCGCGTGCGACGAGCGTTTTGCCGTTGTACGGCAGCTCCGAGCTGGTGATTGGAGTGCCGGATCGAGCCAGCAGATTTTTTCAAGACGCGCCCACAGGCTTTCAAGTATCGCCAGTCGGCACAGTAGGCACTACGTCGTTAGTTATCTTACAAAAAATCGCAGCGCTGGGATCAGACCTGCGCGGCAGAAGGCTTGCAATATCGCTTTCACCTGTCTGGTTTCTGATGCCAGTTACGAACGTCGATTGGTACGAAGGAAATTTCTCGCCGTTGGCGGCGAGCGAACTCACGTTCGGCAGCGCCGTCGATTTTGAGCTGAAGCGAGATATCGCGTCACGCATGCTGCAGTTTCCTGGCACCGTTGAGAAGCATTCATTCCTGGAGTTTGCGCTGCAGCGACTCTCGTCCGGTAGTTGGTGCGATCGGCTGATTTTCTGCGCCATCTTACCGTTTGGAAAGGTCTACACGGCCGGCTTGGAGTTGCAGGACCACTTCGCGGCAGTCGCGCACATTGTTTACCTAACAAAAGCAGCTCAGGCACGGCGCCGGCAAAGGCCAAAACCGCCGATAACTATCGCAAAATCGAGCCAGGCCAACGCCTGGGCACGAGTCAAACTTGAAAATGCACCCGCGAAAATTGAGTCAACGACAAGTGGTCGTTTTGACCGGGTGTTTCTTCAACGCATGAATGCGGCGCCTGAATGGGCAGACTTGGAGCTGTTGCTGCGCGCACTGGCTAAGGTTCACGCCCGTCCTCTTCTTCTCAGCATGCCAATGGACGGGCGGTTTTATGACCGGCTGGGATATTCCCGGTTGGCTCGAGAGAACTATTACGAAAAAATGCGCGCCCTCGCCCGGCGATACGACTTCGAGCTGATCGAGTTCGAAGACCACGACGAGGATCCGACGTTTCTCGACGCTCAACACACGCATCTGACGCAGGAAGGCTGGCTTTTTTACAATCGTGCTCTCGACAACTTTTTTCATGGACGGGGCCCCAGAAGTTGAGTGGTGGCCAAGGGTCTGTAACCCAGCCGGAGCCTCGCCATTTATCCGTTATGAATAACAACTTTCCCGAAAAAGTGTTGCAACTGGTGGCTTCCGTGGCCGAAACCGATGAGGTCCGTAACGATCTCGAGCTACCTCTTTATGAGCGCCAGCTTTTGGATTCGATTAGGACAGTGGAGTTGATGATCGGAATCGAGGAGGAATTTGGTCTCAAAATTTCACCGGCGGAATTCGAACGCGAAAATTGGGAGACGCCGCGCAAGATTATCGCGGACCTTGAGAACCGAATGCGGGTGAACGCGTGAGCTGGATCGGGGCACATCCAGCGCTCGGGCGAGCGCTGCTGATTCTGTACTACCTCGCGATTATTGCGGGCTTGATCGCGATGTACGGCCGCGGCGATTTCTCCACGCCACCGTTTGTTTACCAGGGGTTTTAGGTGAATCTGCTCGAACAAATCGATCATTGGGCTCTTGCAGCTCCAAATGCGATCGCGCACATCAGCGGAGATCAGAGGCTGACTTATGGTGAGCTGCGCCGCCGCTCAGATTTTCTCGCCACACAGCTGGCAGAACGGTTCGGCGACGATCGCTCTCCAATCGCGGTGCTCGGACATCGGGAACCCGAGATGCTTATCGCATTTCTTGGGGCCGTAAAGTCTGGCAGGCCTTACGTACCGCTGGACACGGCATTTCCTCAACAACGGATC
>Ga0081455_10004519_pt1 | contig 15540 bp, 11 predicted proteins | sample TabmetS3T2R1_FD_70207 | JGI IMG/M metagenome (GOLD analysis project Ga0081455, IMG submission 70207) | Tabebuia heterophylla rhizosphere microbial communities from the University of Puerto Rico - S3T2R1 | ecosystem: Host-associated > Plants > Roots > Rhizosphere ... | reverse complement strand
GGGGATGCCCAGCGCCTCGACCAGGCGGCGGAACTGCGCGTTGTTGCCGGCGATCACGATCAGTTCGCCGTCGCCGGTCGGCAGCGGCTCGTACGGGAACAGTGACAGGTGCGCGTTGCCCATCCGGGCCGGCACCACGTCCGCCGCCACGTACGCCATGGTCTGGTTGACCATCGCCGACATCGCCGTGGACAGCAGGTTGGTCTCGACGTGCTGGCCCTGCCCGGTGGCGTCGCGGTGGTGCAGCGCGGCCAGGATGCCGATGGCCGAGTGCAGCCCGCACATCACGTCGAAGACCGCCACGCCCGCCCGGTACGGCTGCCCGCCCGGCGCGCCGGTCAGGCTCATCAGCCCGGACACCGCCTGCACCAGCAGGTCGTAGCCGGGCAGCGCGGCGCCGCGGTCGGCGCCGAAGCCGCTGATGGAGCAGTAGACGGTGTCGGCGCGGCGCTGGCGTACCGACTCGTAGTCCAGGCCGTAGCGGACCAGGCCGCCGGGCTTGAAGTTCTGGATCACCACGTCGGCGCGGCGGGACAGCTCGTGCGCCAGGGCCAGGTCGGCGTCGGTCTTGAGGTCCAGCACGACCGAGCGCTTGTTGCGGTTGATCGACAGGTAGTACGTCCCGTCCTCGCCGCGTTTGGGGGGCACCCAGTGCCGGGTGTCATCACCGGCCGGCGACTCCACCTTGATGACATCGGCGCCGAGGTCGGCCAGCAGCATCGTGCAGTACGGCCCGGCCAGCACCCGGCTGAAATCGGCGACCACGATCCCCGTCAACGGTCCAGACGTCATGCGGACGACTGTCCGTCAGCCGTCGGGCGGACGTCAAGCTCGCGGTGGGGTCGCGCCTGCCACAGCGCCCACTCCGCGCTCACCTCACCGGCGGCGCGCAGCAGCCGGGGCAGGTGGTGGTCCACCAGGGTCGCCACGCTGGTCTCCGCCGCGTGCACGGTCACGTTCATGGCCGCGCGTACGGCGCCGGTGCCGTCGCGTACCGGCACCGCGATCGACCGGATCCCGGGCGCCAGCTCCTCATCGGCCAGCGCCCAGCCCCGCGCCCGTACGGTCATCAGCTCGCGGGAGACCTCCTCCGGGTCGCGGGGCAGGAACGGCGGCAGCCCGGCGCGGCTCGGCTCGGCCAGCGCGGCGGCCAGGTCGCGGGCGTCCAGGGCGGCCAGCAGCACCTTGCCCTGCGAGGTCTGCAACGCGGGGAACCGGGTGCCGATCTGCACCCGCAGCGTGATGATCTTCGGGACCGCCACCCGCGCGACGTACACGATGTCGGAGCCGTCCAGTTGGGCCATCGAGGACGACTCGTGGGTGTGCGCGACCAGGTCGGCCAGGTGCGGCCGGGCGATGTCCCACAGGCCGAGCGAGTCGGCGTACGCGATGCCCAGCCGCAGCACCCGCGGGGTGAGCGCGAACTGGCCGTCGGCCTGCCGTACGTAGCCCAGCTCGGCCAGGGTCAGCAGCAGCCGCCGCGCGGTCGGGCGGGCCAGCCCGGTCTCGGCCGCGACCTCGGCCAGGCTCAGCTGCGGGCGGGCCTCGCTGAAGCAGGTGAGCACGTCCAGACCGCGGGCCAGCGCCTCCACGAAGTCCGGACCGACGCCCCGTCCGGCCATCGCGCCACCTCCCTTGACACCCGGTCCCGGCGGCGGCATCGTCTCAAGCCTACCGGTAGACGGACAAGTGTCCGTACGTCGAGGAGGACTGCTGCGCATGGCTAACCTCGTCGCGATCCTGGCTACCACGCACCACCCGTTCTATTACAAGACCAGCCAGTTGCCGCCGGACCAGGCGCCGCCGTTCGCCGCGGAATGGGTACGCAAGGTGGCCGCGTACCGGGAGACGCTGACCCGGGCGAATCCGGACGTGCTGGTGATGGTGGGCTCGGACCACTTCCACCAGTTGTGGCTGGACAACATGCCACAGTTCCTCATCGGCAAGGCGCCCTTCTACGACGCCAACTGGTACAACGAGGAACGCGAGTTCGGGCTGCCGCGGCTGCTGCTGAAGGGGCACGAGGAGCTGTCGGCGTACCTGCTGCGTGAGGGTATCGACCGCGGTTTCGACCTGGCGTTCTCCAACGAACTGCGGGTCGACCACTCGATCACCTGCCCGATCTTCACCGTACGCCCGCAGAACGACCTGCCGATCGTGCCGATCTACACCAACATCTTTGCGCCGCCGCTGCCGCGCCCGGAGCGGTTCGTGAAGCTGGGCCAGACGATCCGCGAGCTGATCGACGCCTGGCCCTCCGACCTGCGGGTTGCCGTGATCGGCACCGGCCACCTGTCGCTCGAACTGGGCGGCCCGCGCCAGTTCGGACCGCACGGGCCCGACCCGGAGTTCGACGCGCAGGCGGTGGAATGGATCGCGAACGGCGACATCGACGGCTGCCTGGCCAACGTCACGCTGGACAGCCTGCACGCACCCGGCAACGCCACGCACGGGTTCATGGACTTCATGCTGATGATGGGCATTGCCGGCTACCGCAAGGCCGATTACGCCGACAACCTCGACCTGTTCCACACCATGGAGGCGTACTTCACCTGGTACCCGAACGGGGTGGATTCGCTGTGAGCAGATATTTGCTGAACAAGTTCCTGTTCACCATTGACCGCGACCCGGAGCTGGTCGAGAAATACCGCGACGACCCGGCCGGGACCGTGGCCTGGTGGGAGGCGGAGCAGGCCAACCGGGTGTTGAACTGCACGGCCGGCGAGGCGTCCACCTGGCTGGCCTTCGAGGACGCCGAGCGGCAGGCGCTCACCGGGCACGACCACGTCGCCCTGTTCGGCCTGGGCGCCCACCCGTTCCTCACGCTCACGCTGTGGATCGCCATGTTCGAGCGCGACCACACCGAACCGCTGGCCATGCAACTCGACTACGCGGCCAAGCTCGCCCACCTGACCCTGCCGTACCCCGACATCGCCACCTGAGGGCAGTGAGATGAAGCTTGACGGCCGTCCCCTGGTCTTCCGCAACGCAACCGTGCTCACCATGGACAGCCAGGGCGTGCTGGAGGGCGCCGACGTGCTGGTCACCGGCGACACGATCACCGCCGTCGGGCCGGCGCTCGCGGTGCCGGCGGGCACCGTGGAGATCGACGCCGCCGGCGGCATCGTGCTGCCCGGCATGGTCGACACCCACCGGCACATGTGGCAGACGGCCCTGCGCGGCCTCGGCGCCGACTGGACCCTCACCCAGTACTTCGTCTTCTACTACCTGAACTGGGGCAAGATCTTCCGGCCGCAGGACATCGCCGCCGGCAACACGCTGGCCGCGCTGGAGGCCATCGACGCCGGGGTCACCACCACGCTGGACTGGTCGCACGGCCTGCAGACCGTCGGCCACGGCGAGGCCGCCCTCGAGGCGTTGCGCGCCGCCCCCGGCCGGTACGTCCTGGCGTACGGCAACCTGCTGGGCGCGCCGTGGGAGTGGACCAACAGCCCGGAGTTCCGCGACTTCGTCAAGCGGGTCGCCCCGGACGACATGCTCGGCCTGCACCTGGCCTTCGACGTGACCGGCGACCCGGCCTTCCCCGAGCGCGGCGCGTTCGAGGCCGCGCGCGAGTTGGGGCTGCGGGTCACCACGCACGCCGGGGTGTGGGGCGCCACCAACGACGAGAGCATCCGGCTGATGTGGGAGGGCGGCTTCATGTCGCCGGAGGTCACCTACGTCCACGCGGCCACGCTCAGCGACGACTCGTACCAGCGGATCGCGGCCAGCGGCGGGTCGGTGTCGGTGTCCACCGAGAGTGAGCAGAGCGCCGGGCAGGGCTACCCGCCCACCTGGGCACTGCGCAAGCACGGCATCCCGGTGTCGCTGTCCATGGACACCAGCGTCTGGTGGAGCGCCGACCTGTTCGCCGCGATGCGGGCCACGCTGTCCGCGGACCGGTCCCGGGAGCACCTGGAGGCGCACGCCCGCGGCGAGACGGTCGTACAACACAAGCTGCGGGCGGCCGAGGTGGCGCACTGGGCCACCATCGGCGGCGCGACCACGCTCGGGATGGCCGACAGGATCGGCTCTGTCACGCCGGGCAAGAAGGCCGACCTCGTCCTGCTCAAGAACGAGCACTCGCCGGCGATGTACCCGATCCTGCACCCCTACGGCACCCTGGTCTACCAGGCCGGTCGGGGCGACGTACACACCGTGGTGGTGGACGGCCAGGTGGTCAAGTACGAGCACCGCCTCGTCGACGCCGACCTCGCCGCGGCCCGGGACGCGGTCGCCGAAACGGTGGCGTACGCGCGGGCCACGATGGGCGAGCAGGCCTGGCAGGAGAGCATGACCCCGGAGCTCCCCGACGCCGAGCACATCCCCAACCCGTACACCTACACCGACTACGAGGGGAGCACACCCCCGCCCACTGGATGAGGTAGGTGGGGTGGCTCCTGACATCATGGGCGGGTAGGTGGGCCGCCGGGGAGAGGGAGTCGCGTGACGCGGTACGCGGTAGATCGGGGTCGTGGTGAGCTGGTCGCCACCTGGGCGACCGGGCTGGGTGACGTGGCCGAACGCGTCGCCGCCGTGCCCGCGGACACCGAGGAGTCCGCCGCCCTGGCGCTGGCCGACACGCTCACCGACCTGTGCGAACAGCTCTGGCGTACGTACACGCACCCGGCCAGCTCGGCCGAGGACCTGGAGCCGAACGGGGAGGGCTGGCACCGCGAGGAGCACCGCAAGGCCTTCGACGGCGTGGCCGACGCGATCCGCTCGCCCAACCTGCCCACCGACGGGTACCTGCTCCAGTCGTACAACCCGGTCACCGAGTCGGCGCACCGGGTCGGCCGCGCCCTGCACGCGATCGGCGACGCCGAGCTGACCGAGTGCGTGCTGGGCGAGACGGCCACCGAGATCGGCGCGGTCGAGCAGGCCGAGCGCGGCGAGCTGACCGGCCGGTCCAAGCAGGCGCTGGTGCTCAGCCGCGCCGACGCCTCCCCGCTCCAGGTCGCCGCCGCGAACACGCTGCTGGAGTCGAACCCGCTGGGCGACGACCGGCTGTTCACCGAGATCGAGCCGAGCGCCGCGGCGGTGGCGGCCGCGCACTGGCTGGCCGCCGCGGCGGAGACCACCGCGGAGGTGTCGTCGGTGGAGTTCGCGCACGTGCTGATGGAGGCCGACAACATCGAGGCGCTGCCGCACGAGTCGCCCACCGCGATCCTGCACGGCATCGCCGAGGGCGAGTCGCCGCGGGACCTGGTGCTGGGGATGATCTCCGGCGCGCAGCGGGCCGCGGACGGCGAGATCCCCAACCTGCTCGGCCTGCTCGCCGAGATCGCGCACGTCACCGAGACCGCCTCGGAGCACGACATCCCCGAGGACGAGCTGCCCGACCTGCTGCCCAGCCGCACCACGACCCTGGACCCGAGCCGCCCGGCCCGGGACCTGCTGGAGGACCTGCTGCTCGGCATCCACGGCTGCTGGCTGCTCTACCAGGAGTTCTACGAGGACGAGGACGACGACCTCCCGGACGACGACGTCAGCGAGCGGGCCAGGGAGGCGTTCTTCGCCGAGGTACGCGCGCTGGCCGGGGAGCACGCCGACCGGCTGATCTGACCTGCGATAGTCCCCGGGACGTATCGGGCGGACCGGCGCCGTACGCCCGAGGCCGTGCGAGGCTGGAGGCATGTACGAACTGGCACGTGGCTACCACGGCGGCATGCACGGCGGGTGGTCGATCTGGTGGGTCCTGGGCACGATCCTGTTCTGGGCGGTGTTGATCACCGCCGCTGTCCTCGGCGGCCGCTGGCTGCTGCGCAACTACCGCCGCCAACCCGGCGGCCCCACCCCCGAGCAGGTCCTCGGCGACCGCTTCGCCCGCGGCGAGATCGACGCCGAGGAGTACCGGGACCGCCTGGCCGTCCTCCGCGGCGGTGCGCCCGGGGCTTAGGCAGGGACCGGGTTGGTGGCCTGGGCGGCCCAGATCTTGGCGATGACCTCGCTCGGTTCGGGGCGCGAGTAGTAGTAGCCCTGGGCGAGTGAGTAGCCGAGGGCGCGCAGGTAGTCGGCCTGGTCCGGGGTTTCGATGCCCTCGGCGATGGCGCCGAGGTCGAGCGCGCGGGAGATCTGGAGTACGGCCGTGGCGACGGCGGACTGCCGCGAGGACGCAGTGGTGACACCGTCCACAAAGGACCGGTCCAGCTTCAGCATGGTCATCGGGCAGGTGAGCAGCAGGCCGAGCGAGGACGCGGCGGTGCCGAAGTCGTCCAGCGCGAGACCGACGCCGAGCCGGTGCAGGTCCCGCAGCGCCTCCTGGATGGTCTCCTCCTGCAACGCCGCGCTCTCGGTCACCTCGATGGTGAGCTGCGCGGCGGGCAGCCCGGTCCGGGCCAGCACGGCGGCCACCTCGGCGGCGAACCCGGGCTCCTGCAACTGCCGGCCGGACACGTTCACGTTCATCACGGCGCCGGCCGCGGCCGGGTAGCGGTCCCGCCACTGCGCGGCCTGCCGGCACGCCTCGCCCAGGATCCAGCGGCCCAGCGGCACGATCAGCCCGGTGTGCTCGGCGACCGGGATGAAGTCCAGCGGGGACACCGTCGTGCCGTCCGGCCGGCGCCAGCGGACCAGCGCCTCGACGCCGACCACCTGACCGCCGGCCAGCCGCACGATCGGCTGGTACAGCAGGTGGAACTGCTCCTCGTCGATCGCCTCCCGCAGGCGTACGGCGACCTTGGCCGCCTCCAGGATGCGCGCGCTCATGTTCGGCGTGTACATCCGGTAGGCGTTCTTGCCCTCGTCCTTGGCCGCGTACATCGCCACGTCGGCGTTCCGCATCAACTCCTCCAGGTCGCCGCCGGGCACCACCTCGGCGACCCCGATGCTGGCCCGTACGGTCATCAGGTGGTGACCGGCCACCCGTACCGGCATGGTGACCGCGGCCAGGACCCGGCGGGCGATGTCCTGACCGGCCTCGGCGCGGCACAGCACCGCGAACTCGTCGCCGCCGAGCCTGGCCACCACGTCGCCGTCCCGCACCGCGCCGGTCAGCCGCCGGCCGACCGTACGCAGCAGGTCGTCGCCGGCCACATGCCCGTGGGTGTCGTTGACCGCCTTGAAGTCGTCCAGGTCCACCAGCAGCAGCCAGGCGGCGCCGCTGCCGGGTTCGCGCGCCAGCGCGGCGGTGACCGCGTCCACGAACGCGGTCCGGTTCCGCAGCCCGGTCAGCCCGTCGTGGGTGGCCTGCTCGCGCAGCCGGCTCTCGTGGTCGCGCAGGTCCGACAGCGCGTTGTCCAGGCGCAGGACCAGGTTGTGGTTGTCGTGGAACATCACCAGTTGCCGGGTCACCACGACCGCGGTGATGCCGACCGCGCCGACCACCACCCCCCACACCCGCGGGCCCAGGTCGTGCGGGAGCACCAGCAGCAGCACCAGGAAGGTCACCGCGATCGAGGCGTACGGGAGCAGGCGGTACTGGCGCTCCACCCGCGGCGCGGTCCGGACCTGGTCGAACTTCCCCTGTACGTACTGGATCCGCGGGCCGAGGACGACCAGCAGCGAGGGCAGCAGCCGCAGCGCCAGGGCCTCGTGGTCGGTGGTCTCGGCGCTGGCGCCGATCCAGGGGCCGAGCAGGGTGGGCGCGCCGGCCAGCAGCGCGGCGGTGATCATCGGCAGCGCGGAGGCGCGGCTCATCGGGATCAGCCCGCTGTAGGCGACCCGGGTGGAGGCGAAGGCGACCAGCAGCAGGACGGCGGCGGCCAGCACGGTCGCGCCCGGGTACTCGCCGCTGCCGGACTGGCGGGTGACCGAGCACCAGGCCAGTACGCCGCCGGCCAGCAGCACCGCGGTGGAGTCCAGCCAGAACCGCAGCCGCTCCCGGTCCTCGCCGCTGGGGTACCAGAGCATGCTGCACACCACCAGGACCAGCCCGCTGGTCAGGAACAGGCTCTGCACGTTCCCGCCGTTGACGTTCTCCGGCACCGGGTTCGGCAGGGTGCGGATGGCCTGGTAGGTGTCACCCAGGGTGAACAGCGCGGCGGTGCAGCCGAGGACGTACCAGTAGCGGCGCTTCGGGCCGGTCATGGCCGGCGTACGGGCGACCTGCACGGCGAGTACGCCCAGCGCGACGTCGCCGACGGTCTCCAGCGGCCACAGCATGGCCACCTGCACGGCGTAGCTGCCGATCCCGCTGACGTACCAGCCGCAGGACAGCACGATGAAGGCGACGACGCCGGCAATGACCGGGTCCCGTACGAGCAGGCCCAGTTCCGCCCCGCGCCGGTGCCTCGGTACGCCCTGTCCCGACACTCCGGTCCTTTCCCCTGGTCACACCTGTCCGGGGGGTGAGGTCGGCCTTTCCGGGACCGAGTTGAGGGCTCCCGGATGTGGTCCCGCACACGCGCAATAGTCCCTAGGGGCTATTCCTGGACTGGTTCCAATGGATCAAGGAATTGCCCGCCGAGTAGCGGCTGTCGATTAGTACGACTAGTGCAACTCGCACTGATGAGTTCGCTATCCAGGCATTGAGTCGATCATGCGCTGTCTGTTACTGACAGGTGCGGTTTGGACCGCTTGTTACCCGGTGGCGCGAGTTCCGCGACCAAGGAGGGCTCAGTGCACAGATCAGGGTGGTCGATGGCGCGTACGGCGGCGATCGCCGCGGGGGCGTTGGTCCTCGCGAGCTTCGCGCCCGGCAGTGTGGCTGGCGCGGCACCCTCCGCGCGGGCTGCGGCGGACGGCCCCACGGTGTACACCGGCGATGTCGCGCACCCGGCCCGGGACGCCGACTTCCGGACCGGTGCCGTCGTGCCGAACGCCCGCCAGGTGGCCCTGGCCGGCCAGATCGGCAGCAAGGTCCGCTTCAACAACCTCGGTACGCCCGAGAGCCTCCTCGGTCCGGCCGGCAAGCCGCTCGCCACCGGGCTCGCCGCCGACCCCGAGGCGGCCGCGCGGCAGTACCTCACCCGCAACCTCGACCTGTTCGGCATGGACACCAAGGCGGTCGCCAACCTCCAGCTCATCCAGGTCAGCAAGATCGGCACCGGCTCGGTCGTACTGCTGCGGCAGCAGTTCGGCAGCCTGCCGGCCGGCCGGGACGGCCTGGTCGCGATCGCGGTCCGGGGCGGCTCGGTCTTCCGGGTCACCTCCTCGCTGTCCCGCAACACCAGCGCGCCGGCGCCGGCCACCGTCACCCCGGACGGCGCGATGACCATCACGCTGCGCGATGCCGGCCTGAAGGCGGAGAACCTGACCGGCAGCGACATCCGCACCGTGGCCGTACCCACGCCGGCGAACGGCCCGCGTACGGCGTACGAGGTGACCGTGATGTCCAACCAGGGCAGCGTCCCGGTCGCGCAGACCTCCTACGTGGACGCGGTGAGCGGCGCGACGCTGATCCGTGAGGACCTGGTCGACTTCGACGCCGACAACCCGCGCTGGGCGGTCTACCCGGCCACCCCGCCGGCCGCGGCCGGCGTCGACCAGCGGGTCATCTGGTGCGCCGACGCGGCCACCGGCTGCGCGAAGGCGCAGCGGGACGCGGCCAGCGGCCAGCCCTGGGACGTCGACCTGACCACCAACGCGCCGACGCTGACCACCATCGGCAACTCGGCCAACGACGTGCTGTCGCTGGGCAACGGCAGCCCGCTCACCAACGCCACGGCCAGCCCGACCCGCGACTACACCTACCCCTTCACCGACCAGTGGCACGTGGCCCGGTGCAACCCGGACACGTTCACCTCGGCGCAGCGGGCCGACGCCGACGCGGCCATCGCGAACCTGTTCGCGATGCACAACGCCATGCACGACTTCTCCTACAACCTCGGCTTCACCGAGGCGAGCTGGAACCTGCAGGCGGTCAACGTCAACGCCGGTGGGCTGGGCGGCGACTCCGAGCAGGGCCGGGCGCAGCAGGGCGCGCTGAGCGGCAACCGCAACAACGCCAACCAGGGCACCCCGCGGGACGGCCTGCCGCCGACGACCAACATGTTCCTGTGGCAGCCGCAGGCCGGCGCGGCGTACCCGCCGTGCGTGGACGGCGACTTCGACATGACCGTCATCGGGCACGAGTACACCCACGCCATCACCAACCGCATGATCGCCGGCCCTGACGCCGGGATCGCCGGCTTCCAGGGCGGCTCGATGGGCGAGTCCTGGGGCGACCTGGACGCGGGCGAGTACCTGTTCGAGAACGGCTTCCGGGCACCCGGCAACACCCCGTGGGTCACCGGCGCGTACGTGACCGGCAACAACGCCCGCGGCATCCGCAACTACGACATCAGCCTGAACCCGCTGAACTACTCCGACCTCGGCTACGACATGGTCGGGCCCGAGGTGCACGCCGACGGCGAGATCTGGAACGGCACGAACTTCCGGGTACGCCAGGCGTTCGTCAACCGGTACGGCGCGGGCACCCCGTCGCTGAACCTGTCCTGCGCGCAGGGCACCACCTCGGTGCAGTCCTGCCCGGGCAACCGGCGCTGGATCCAGCTGATGTACGACGCGTTCCTGCTGCAGGCGCCCAGCTCGGTCAGCATGCTCGACATGCGCGACAACATGCTGGCCGCCGACCTGGTCCGCTTCGGCGGGGCCAACCAGGACATCATCTGGGGCGCGTTCGCGCAGTCCGGGATGGGCATGGACGCCAGCACCAACGGGTCGGCCGACACCGAGGCCGTACCGAGCTTCGCCTCGCCGCTGGCCAACAACGCGACCGTCCGCCTGTCGCCGCTGGGCGACTCGGCCGGCGCGGTGATCCGCCTGTACGCCGGCGACTTCGAGGCCCGCGCGGTCCCGGTCGCCGACACCGACCCGGAGACGCCCAACATCCCGGACACCTTCCAGGTGCTGCCGAACATGTTGATGCAGTACACCGCGGTGGGGAACGGCTTCGGGGCGCACAAGTTCAACGCGGTGTTCCTCGGTGGCCGTACCCAGGACCTGCGGCTGAACCTGCCGCGGAACCTGGCCTCCAACACCAACGGTTCGGTCGTCAGCGGCGACGGGGTCAACCTGACCTCGCTGTCGGATGACACCGAGGCCACCGACTGGGCGTCGCTGGACGGGGTGGCCGGCAAGACGGTCACCATCGACCTGGCCGGTACGGTGCCGCAGACGGTGACCGAGCTGAACGTCAGCGCGATGCTGCGCCCGGCGATCGCCGGCAACGCGGACGCGGGCGGGCAGAACAGGTTCAGCGCGCTGCGTACGTTCGAGGTGCTGGCGTGCAACGCGACGGTGGCCGACTGCGCCACCGACGCCGGCTACACCAGCATCTTCACCAGCCCGGCCAACGCCTTCCCGGCCGGCGGTTTCCGCCCGGTCGTCTCCGACCTGAACCTGCGCAACTTCCACCTGCCGCCCACCGACGCCACGCACCTGCGCATCCGCGTCCTGAGCAGCCAGTGCACCGGCAACCCGCTGTACGCCGGTGAGCAGGACCTCGACCCGCGGGCCAACACCGACTGCGCCGCGAACAGCCAGTTCGCGCCGCAGGTCCGCATCTCCGAGGTGCAGGTCTTCACCCGCTGACAGTCCACAATGGATAGACACGGCCGGGGGACATCGGCCCCCCGGCCGTGTTGATGTCTTGAGCCGGCTGGGGGGATTTCCGCACTCCGGATGGCTTACTGATGATCGGACGGGGTGCTACTTTTCGGGTGATCGCCGGCCGGAAGGCGCGCACATGACTGCATCAGCGGACTTACCGCAGGCCTCCGTCGAACAGTTCGGGTACCGGCAGGAGCTGAAGCGCTCGCTCGGCTTCGGCGACCTGCTGGTGTACGGGCTCATCTTCATGGTGCCGATCGCGCCGTTCGGGATCTTCGGCAGCGTGTTCCAGGCCTCCGGCGGGATGGTCGCGCTGGCGTACGTGATCGGCATGGTGGCCATGGCGTTCACCGCGCTGTCGTACGCCCAGATGTCGCGCGCCTTCCCGGTTGCCGGCTCGGTGTACACCTACGCCGGCCGCGGGCTGCACCCGACCGTGGGATTCCTGGCCGGCTGGCAGATCCTGCTGGACTACGTGCTGGTGCCGGCGCTGCTGTACATCGTGGCCGCGGCGGCCATGCACAGCTTCGTACCCGGCCTGCCGGTGTGGTCCTGGATCGTGATCTTCGTGCTGGCCAACACCGCGGTGAACTTCTTCGGCATCGAGCTGACCGCCCGGGTCAACCGGCTGATGCTGCTGGGCGAGCTGGTGGTGCTGGCGATCTTCATCGTGTGTGCCGTGGTGGCCATCGCGCACGGCCGCGGCGACGGCTGGTCGTTCCGCCCGCTGTACGATTCCTCGACCTTCTCGGTAGGCGTGGCGTTCTCGGCGGTGTCGGTGGCAGTGCTGTCCTTCCTCGGTTTCGACGGCATCTCCACCCTGTCGGAGGAGAACCGGGACTCCGCCGCGCAGATCGGCCGGGCCACGGTCGCCGCGCTGGTGGTCGCCGGCACGCTGTTCATCGTGCAGACCTGGCTCGCCGCGCTGCTAGTACCGGACCGGGCCGGGCTGATCGCCAACGGCGACCCGGCGGGCTCGGCGTTCTACGACACGGCCGAATTCGCCACCGCGCACTGGCTCTCGGTACTCACCGCGGTCGCCACCGCGATCGCCTGGGGGTTCGCCAACGCGCTGGTGGCGCAGGCGGCGACCTCCCGGCTGCTGTTCTCGATGGCGCGCGACCGGGTGCTGCCGTCGATCCTGGCCCGGGTGCACCCGGTGCGGCGGGTGCCGGAGAACGCCACGTTCCTGGTGGGCGCGGTGTCCATGGCGGTCGGGGTGTGGCTGGCCACCCGGGACGACGGGATCACGGTCCTGTCCACGCTGGTGAACTTCGGCGCGCTCACCGCGTTCCTCGCCCTGCACGCGGCGGTCATCGGCCACTTCCTGATCCGGGAGCGCAGCCGCGACTGGTGGCGGCACCTGGTCGTACCGGTCTGCGGGCTGGTCATCATCTTCTACGTCGTGGTGAAGGCGAACGTCGCCGCCCAGCGGGTCGGGCTGATCTGGCTCGCGGTCGGCGTGGTGGTGGCGGTGGCGCGGTGGTACACCGGCCGCCGGCTGCCAGATGTGTCTACAGTGGACAGTCCCGTGGAGGAGCGCGCGTGAGTGACCTGGAGGTCATCCGGTACCGGCCGGGTCCGGAGCAGTACGCCTGGACCTTCGGGGGGCGTCCGCCGGTGTTGACCGTGCCGGCGGGCACCATGCTGGAGCTGTACACCGAGGACTGCTTCGGCGGCCGGGTCCGCGGCATCGCCGACCTGCCGTCGCGGGTGTGCGAGTTCCCGTACCTCAACCCGGTGACCGGGCCGATCGCGGTCGAGGGTGCCGAGCCGGGGGACACCCTCGCGCTGCACTTCGCCGCCATCGAGCCGGCCCGGGACTGGGGCGTGTCCTCCACGTTCCCGCACTTCGGCGCGCTGACCAGCACCCACCAGACCGTGACGCTGCAGGAACCGCTGGAGGAGCGGGTCTGGGTGTACGCGGTGGACGCGGCCAAGGGCACCGTGACCTACCAGGCGCGCAACTCCGAGTTGGCCGTCGAGCTGCCGCTGGACCCCATGCACGGCACGGTCGGGGTGGCGCCGGCCGGCTTCGAGGTGCGGCAGTCGATCACGCCGGACGCGCACGGCGGCAACCTGGACTCGCCCGAGGTGCGCGCCGGTACCACCGTCTACCTGGGCGTGAACCAGCCGGGTGCGCTGTTCGGGATCGGCGACGGGCACTGCCGGCAGGGGCAGGGCGAGGTGTGCGGTACGGGCGTCGAGGCGGCGATGATCACCACGGTCGTGGTGGACGTGGTGAAGGGCGTGCCCACGCCGTGGCCGCGGTTCGAGAGCGACGCCGCGATCATGTCCACCGGGTCGGCGCGCCCGCTGGAGGACGCGTACCGGATCAGCCAGCACGACCTGGTCACCTGGGTCGCCGCCGAGCACGGCATCGACCTGCTCGACGCGTACCAGCTGGTCAGCCAGGCCGGTGAGGCGCCGGTGGCCAACGTCTGCGACCCGAACTACACCTTCGTCGCCAAGCTGGACAAGCGGTACCTCCCGGCGCCGACGACCTACGGCGACGTCCACGACCGCCTGCGCATCATCGCCACCGACTACCTGGCCCAGCGCTAGAAATGGTGACACGTATTCTGACTGGCCACAATTCGCAGCACGGCCGGGCCGATTCTTGCCCAGTTGTCGGCCGGCTCGGAAGTGGGCGGATTTTGTGCCAGAAACACGCCGAAGGCGATTGCCAGTAAGATTCCGAGGCCGCCGATGCAGCGTCTCGCGCCGATCATGATGGTGATGTTGTCTGCCATGAAATGAATGGTCACCGGGCCGCGGCGACCATTTCTGGAATGCTGGCCGGAACGGCTCGAAGTGACTAAGGAATGTGGGTTGCGAGGGGGTGGAAGACTGGGCGGCATGGGCTACCCGACGTACGTGTTGTTCGCCGTGCTGCTCGTGCTCGCCCCCGGGCCGGACGTGGCGGTGGTGCTGAAGAACTCGCTGCTCGGCGGCCGGCGGCGCGGGCTGCTGACCGCCATCGGCGTGGCCAGCTCCGCGGCCGTACAGGGGACCGCGGCGGCCTTCGGGCTGGGCGTGGTGATCGTCCGCTCGCAGTGGCTGTTCCAGACCATCCGGTGGGCCGGCGTCGCGTACCTGGCCTACCTGGGCCTCGGCGCGCTGCGCTCAGCCTGGCGCGGCCGCTACCCGGCCGTGGACGCGACCGGGTCGAGTGGGCGGGCGGCCGCCCTGCGCGGCTGGCGGCAGGGCTTCCTGAGCAACATCACCAACCCGAAGGTGCTGGTGTTCTACCTGTCGGTGCTGCCGCAGTTCATCGACCCGGGCCACACCTCCGCGCTGCGCATCCTGGCGCTGGCGTACACGCACGCCTTCATTGGCGTGATCTGGCTCACCGTCCTGGTCTCGGCGTTCCACCTGATGCGCGAGTGGCTGGCCAGGCGGCGGGTACGCCGCGCGGTCGACACACTGACCGCCAGCGCGCTGCTCGGGTTCAGCGCGCGGCTGGCCACCGAGTAGCTACAGCGGCGGCAGTTTGGCCAGTTCGTCGATGGTGCCGCGCAGTAACTGCGCGGTCGCGCCGCGGGTCGGCATGTTGGTGCCGACCAGCATCGCGGTGTTCCCGTGCACGGCCGTGCTGCGGGAGGCGTGCGGCGCGCTCACCACCGGGACGTGCGGCGCCGGCAGCACGCCCACCTCGCCGCCACCGGACCGGTACACCCCGGCCAGCGCGGCGGCCGAACTCTGGTCCGGCATGCCCACCCAGGCGATCGAGACGACGACCCGGTTGCCGCGCGCGTCGGTGGCCGCGAACACCGCACGCCGGATCGACCGGCACGGCGTGTTGGCCACCAGCGTGCGTAACTCGCCGGTGAAGAACCGGGCGGTGCACGGGCTGTCGGTGTGCACCCCGTGCGCCTGCGGTGTCAGGGTGCGCTGGCGCAGGACCGTCTCGTACTGGTGGATCAGGGCGGCCTGCCGGGCGGTGTCCCCGGCCGCGCCGCTGTCCCGGCCGCTCATGACGATGAACAGGCCGATCAGCGCCAGCACCACCAGGACCGGCGTGCCCAGACCGCCGGCCTGCTGCTG
>Ga0081455_10004518_pt1 | contig 15542 bp, 14 predicted proteins | sample TabmetS3T2R1_FD_70207 | JGI IMG/M metagenome (GOLD analysis project Ga0081455, IMG submission 70207) | Tabebuia heterophylla rhizosphere microbial communities from the University of Puerto Rico - S3T2R1 | ecosystem: Host-associated > Plants > Roots > Rhizosphere ... | reverse complement strand
ATGTAATTCTTATCTCAGATGCAACAGCGTCAGGTATTAGTAAACATTATGAAACAACTTTGGAAAGAATTCGTGATTACTATGGTTTGGTTATGACAGTAGAACGATTCTTTCGTATAGTAAATAGCTTGAAAAAAGTTATGACTGGAGAGGTCAGGGTTGAGGATATTTCAAAGGATGTCATGACAGATTTTTTGAAAGAGTTTAATTTATTAGACATTCGGGAGAGAACAGAATGAATTAGTATACCAGGGATCATTAATAAAAGTCTCTGCCGTCAATGTTGGTTATGGTTAACGGGAGAGAATTGCATCCCCTATTAAGTCAAGTAGAAACATTTGCCAATCATACAATAAACAAGAATTAGTACAGTATAGTATATATATAGTTAAGTTCTGGATTAGTCGGCATCGGCCTCAACAACAAACTTAGTGATTGATTTCAAAAATGAGTAGAGTGCATCTTACCGTAATATCGAAGTCATTCTACATCAGCGTCAACTTCTATCGTTAGCTTCACGACCTCATAACAGATCGAGTGTCAATAGTCTAATATTATAATTAGCGTCCAGAGGTCGGCAGCCTCATTCGTCTTCCTTTAATTCCAGCTACAATCATTTCTATTCCGACTATCAGTACGGCAATTGCGATTATGAGGCCTACGAATGCGGCTCCAAATCCAGGCGAAACCATTATCAGTATGCCTAGGACAATTTCCAGTGCTCCCACACCAATACGGAATCCTCTTGACCAGCCCCGGCGCTCTTTGTCTCCAAATCCATGCACAAGTCTTGAGATACCATCTATAAGGAGTACAATTCCAATGAGTATTAACACAAATACGCCTACTGCCGCTGGAAATGCAATTACTATTAGTGAGAGTATGATAACTAATATCCCTAAACCGATACTTGCCATACGAGATTTGCTCTTTACAAAGAGCCCACTGATAACACTTTCAATACCTACAATTAGCAAAAGGATTCCTATAATAAAGATAATTGTAGTCAAAACGGCTCCTGGAATAACTAGAAGCGATATAGATATGATTATGGCGAGCGCTCCCAAACCTATTTGAGCTGCCCGAACCCATCCTGGAGCCCTTAAATCACTCATTACTTACATGAGGTATCAAGGGTGTATAAATTGTTTTTGATAATTTGAACACTTAGTTAAATAGCTATTCTTCATCTGGTAGATTGCCTTACTCGCTGGTTATTCACTCCTAAAATTTCCTCAAAGGAAGATTCATCTCTAATTAGCTTCGTCTTGTTAAATGGGATTGATCCTAGCTTTAGTTCGCAAATCTACCCATGACTTAATGTGAGGAATCGGCGTGAATTGAGATACTGAGAAAATGCTAATTTCAAATTTCATTAAGTGTCATAGGAAATTCATTTGTTCATGAATGATACGAGAAATGAAAAATAAATAAATGGGAGATAAAAAAGCGACAACGAGTGTTACTTCATACTCAATTTGAAAGCTGATAGTCCATCTTTCTGTTAGACCAATATCTATGTGTTGAAAATTAGCGCTTGAATACTGCTCCAGGATTTTCAAGTGTCGAGAACAACGCCTAAATCCCAATATTCAGATTTGGTATCAGGTGAAATAGATCTAGACAATTCTATCATATTGTTTTGTCTATTTACTTAAATAGGCCATGGATGCATAAGCAACGTAAATTAAAAGATGAGTTCAGTAAAGCAACCAGGATGGAAAAGAGCAGCGCAAATCGGACTAGGTATTCTTGCCATAATCGTCTCAGGAGCAGCACTGTTTTTCCCAGGTTTGACCGTGATTTCACTTGTTATCCTACTTGCTATAGTACTAATTTTCGTCGGTATTGAAAAAATCATAAGCGGTATATTTATCCAACACAAGGCTAGATGGGCAACAGTTGGTCTTGGAGTTATTGTAATAATTCTTGCTTCGATCGCCTTAGCATTCCCTGTTGGTGCAACGATTTTCTTGATATTCCTTATGGCCTTCGCGTTGATGTTCGACGGCTTTGCGCGGATTATCCATGGATTTACTGACAAGCAGATCAGAGGATGGTCTAGAGGATTTAGTATTGGTGTGGGAGTTCTCGCGGTAATAATATCGGTGATGATACTGGTGTCGCCGTTCTTTGGACTTGTGCTTGCGGGATTCTTCATAGGAATTGCGCTAATAATAATTGGTATCCAGATGATCGTTGCAGGATTCTCAGGTAGGGAATCAGACATAGTACCTGCTGGGTTTAAAGACAGATTATCAAGGGATTCTTAAAGGATACAGTTGACTGTTGGATGAATGAATGTAATCTATGTAGTAAACATTTGATTGATTCCAAGAAACGGTAATGACTCAAGGCACATGAATTGAATTCTTCGGAAGATATTAAGTCTCCATTTTTTTGTGGTATGCGCTCTAGCTAATTAAAATTCAATTTCATTTAATGATTTCTGTTACCCTATATCGACTAGGTAATTAACACCGTAGATTTGGTTTGGTTTACTGATCATGTATTGGGAATACAATTATTAATGGCCACGCCGCGCTTTCATAAAATCGATGAAAGAGGTATCAACCAGTTCCCAGTGGCTTAGAATTCTTCAGATTGCAATTGGAGCAGCAGCGATTGCTCTTGCAATAGCAGTTATTGCAATACCAAAACTTGCTCCTGTGACAGCCATGGTTATCTTTGCCATAGTTTTATTCACAGTTGGAGTAGAGAGGATCGCAAGCGGTATTGGGACAGAATACCTATCCAGAAGGTCTAGGATGATAAATATTGGGATCGGTGCGGTTGTGCTGTTCTTTGCAATTATCACTATTGCCTTCCCTCAAAATAGTATAGAATTCCTTGTTCTAATTGTGGGACTGGCGTTACTCTTCAATGGCGCCATACGCATAATAGATGGAATTAGAAAGTCATTTCCGAGCAATTCCCAGCGTATGTTTCGTATTGCTACTGGGGGGATATGTATTGTATTGGCTGGATTCGTACTCACTAACCTACAATTTGGTATTTTTGTAGTGGTGGTAGTAATGGTTGTAGCGTTGGTCATCCAAGGAGCAGAAATACTTTATGCTGGAATTAAAGGAGAAAAAACTCGGCTAATCGGTAAGAGATAATGTTGTCACGCTTATCGATTGCTCAAATTCAGAGGAGAATCCTCCTATCGTCTTTGGTATAAATAATATTTTAAGCAGTTATTAGACAGTTCTGGAAACAATTTATTCCCTTATTGCTTTTGTTCCTCCACCTTGTCGATAGTGTCAATCCAATGAATATACTGATAGCATTCCACGCACATTTCTTTATGGTCAGTGTGCTCGCAAGAATACGTAACATAGCATGCTGCATTGCACCTAGCACATTTTTCTTGTTTCAAGTGATGCAATAATCTAAACCTTGTGAGTTTTAAATTAAGCGTTAAGATTCGAATTCGCCTCTGCATCGTGGCTTCATGGAATACAGGCACTACCTAATATTTGCCGAACCTGACGAGAACCGAATCGGCATAGATGATTTTTGTCAATCTTATATAATTGCATCGCTTCTCACAAGTTTTCATACATTAAATCCCTAGATGAGATGTAGGATCAACAGGATGATTTTTGGTAACGACTCCCCCCCAAAGTTTTTTTGTTCTTAATAGATTCGCAAGCTTCGCTGATTTTCTTACACGCATGTTGTGGACTGATCTCCAAACAGATTGCTGCTAAACAATATACCGAAATAGTGCATAAGTCCTCGACAGAGTTTTTGACTGGACATAATGGACTGAAATTTCTTAACATCCTTGTTATTGCTTCATCTATTGTACATCCCTGGAGATTAGCTAATAGGCATGCATCTACGGTTGATATAAAAATAACCTGGTACGATCTCAAAATATGACAGATACTTTATGGAGCATCGTCCTATTTGTCATAGGGCTGGTAATTTCGACAGTCATAATTTACATTGTAACTAAACTCTTTGGAGAAAAAGAGGGAATAAAGCATGCCTTTGCAGCCGCTCTTATAGGTTCGGCGGTTTATGGTGTAGTCTACTTCATTTTTGGCCAGGGCTTTTTGGCTGCCGTAATAGGGGGTATCGTATGGCTCCTTGCGCTGAAGGCTCTTTATAGCTTCGGTTGGATAAAGGCATTCATAATAGCGGTGATTATTTGGATTATTTCTGGACTATTAGGACTCATCGTGCCCACCGGGCCTGGCCCGCTATGAAACTTTTCCTTTAGGTAGTGCTAGACGAATTTGAAATCAGCTAAATTAGGTCATTGGCTAACATCATCTACAAATGAACTGCGAGACGTGACATCTATGAAGCACATTTGGCGATGTCTTGTATGAAGGTTAAAGTAAAAGTACGAATCCCCATCGGTCATTTTCCCTTAATGACTATGTTTGCAGACACCATCGAAGTAGATCCGACCGAATTGTGAAGCTGGTTTTGGCGCGTCTGACGATCCTGGTTTGTCCGTTTGTTTTCAATGATATTAAGATAGTGACATAATTCGCATATCGACCATTTACATTGAACGTTAATCACAAAGTATTGATGCAGATTTTCGGGACGAAATTAGTCTGGGCCTCACAGAAAATTATCAATTAGGACATATCTAATTACTTGTGCAACGCGATTTCGTGCTTCAGTCTTGTCGTGAGATTCTCAATTTCTATTGGTTTATGGATCAGACAGATAGCAGAGTCATGCGTGTTATTATTCGGAAACAAATCCATTAGAATCTCATAATACTCGTCGAAGGCTGTAATGAAACAAATTGGTGGGGGGATCACATCTGCATTCTTTGCCAGTTTCTCAATTTCCTTTGCCAATTCCACGCCGTTGAGTTCAGGCATCTTTACATCAATTAGCAAAAGATCATACGGCATCTGAACGGGTGATCCATCCCTGTTACCATAAATGGTCTTAAAGATTGAAAGAACAGTCAAGGGTTCAGAGTATGCTTCTATTAAAAATCCGCTATCCTCCAATCCCAGCTTTAGCGTTCGGAGTATGTCCTTATTGTCATCTACAACCATTACACGAGATTTTGGAACCAAATCGCTATTCTCACCTTGCGTACTTAGATCTTGTTGCTTCTTCAGGTCTATCATGCTCCCGGGAGTTCTCATATATCTAAAGAATTAACTCCATAAAGTGTGCTATAATGTGGCGCATTGTACTCCCGATCAAATAAGGAGTAAGAATTACAAATTGAATAATAAATTACGAGTTCAATAATCAATTCTATTACAGTCAATGCACCACTTATTCAGCACACAATCAGATTTAAGCATAATGAAGATTGGTGAGAAATTAATAAAATAAATGATTACCTTTGCACACATAGTCCTTAATACAGAGACAAGGAAAAATGTCGGAATTAAGAGCTAAAACAACCAAAGAAAAGACGGGATGCACTAATTGATGCTCCAGATTATGAATCCACCTAACTACTATTTTTCAGTCTGAATGTGACTAAATTTCCATTATTGGAAAGTCAAGTGCTGGCTTACAATAATCGTGAGATTACGATAGCTGAAATGAAGTATCAAAATTAATGTAAAACCAACTTGATGATAGTTGCTTTTCTCCCAAGTTTCACCCTTTATTCAGTAGTGAATGAGTCAGCAAACCTCCTTTGCCGCATTTGTCTAGATCTCCTTAGATCGATATTTACAATTATTATTTGCTCTTTGGTAGCTACTGCAGTCTTAATTTTGGGGGTAGCAATATCTGTGCTCCTGTCATATTCGAGGTCCACTATCGTACTTTTCCCTCCAAAAAAACCTCCGCACACATTCGAAGCGACCACAGGAATTCGATTTTCTAAAGCTCGTACCTGCAAATACAAATGCCAGGGATCGATACCTGTTTTGGATATTTTTGACGGAAAGAAGAGTAACTCTGCGCCTTTGCGTACAGCAGATCTTGCTATTTCTGGAAACACTAAATCATAGCAGATAGGCACACTGAACTTAAGTTTGCCAACTTCAAAGATCTCCATTTTTGAGCCTGGTTTTAGCGCCTTCCTTTGATGTCCAAATAAATGAATTTTAAATTGCCTTCCTAATATGCTTCCATTTGGGGTAACAACGGGGCATGACACGTAGGTATTATCTTCAATTTTTTCTTTAAATGCCCCGGGTATTATCGTGAAGTCGTATTCCCTAGCCGCATCGGTGATAACCTTGAACTCCTTTTCAAAATCTCTAACTACTCTAGTGTACCAAAGTTCTGGTAAGCAGACGATTTCTATTTTCGAGCCATATATTTCAGATGCTTTATGAAAGAGTCTCTTAAACTGCTCATGTATCAAGTGATTTCTCCGAGCAGCTCCGAGTCTATCATATTGGTGCAATTGGATAAGGCCAATACTGACCACAGCTAGTGATCCGCCCTATCAGTAATTATTCATTTGCAATGTATGACGGTTAAATTATGGGCGCATCGAACTCTACGAAAAGAGTTTCCTTTTCGAAATTGAACAGGTAGTTAGGTAAAAAAAAACCTTAGCAAAAGGATGGTGGCCGGAAAAGGGCCATTGCACCGAGTATTTGCCGATCAGCAAAGTAGCTATAATTATCAAACTTCCGTCCTTTTATTCTACTTATTACCAAAGAAATTGTTAGAAATAGGACTTGGCATGACTGAATTTAATTAACGCTGACTCCAACAAAAAATCTGTTTTAGGTCGAAAACGGTATCAATACAGAAATGAACTAACTTTGCTCCGCAAACGGTTATTATATCTATTTTGTATCTGATCTGACTCACACAGGATAGGCGTGAGTTTCAGCCCACCACTACGTCCTAGCAATTGTACGACCAGGGGCAGTAATTCTAGCTAAAAATGTCGAATTGTTTGGGGCAAATTATAGAGAAGGGGAGACAATCATCTAGCTCCAGCCTCCTCCTACAAACACTACAGCTAATCTACCTTCAAATACTGGCAATCTGAAAAAGGATTCATGCGTTCAATAGGTGATAACGGGAAACACCCAGCACGTTACCACATAACAGTTTAGATGTTTCTGCTTACACTACAGATAATATACCTGTAGCATTTTTGGATTCAGCTGAAAATTAAACCATTGTATTTTGAATAATTCTAGATGACGGGATGTATGTTCTTTTATCTGCTCCACGTTGGATCCTAATAGTGCTGACGAAGATGTAGGCGGATATATAACCCACAATTTTTTGATAAACGTTACAACAAAACAGAGCACGTAGTGCACTTTGGAGAAGTCATTATTATAAAAGGACCTAATTCCGAACTACTACATTAGTAATAGGTGAGATAGTTTTTACTTCTTCTTGCCACTGAAATGCAGATTTAACCTCGAGTTTCTCCAAATCTTCACATGTCTGGATCTCCCAGAAATAGTCGAATGCTTCAAATTCCAATGTTTAACAAAATAGTCAATTGTTGGTCGGAGATGGTCTGGCGCAGCCAATGGGCCAAATTCTTTTGCAATTTTGCCCATTGCTCTTCCTAATTTTATACACTCCCAGCATCCTAGAAATGGAATTAAAGGAGCCAAATAATATCCTGCCTGCCTTCCAGTATATCCCCACGCCTCACCTACAATACAATATTTTGAATCATGAACGAGAGTCTTCACGTCTCTTTCATTGAATCCAGACCTAAGTTTGAATGACCAAGAAGGACAGATATCTTTGAAGTCTAAACTTTTCGGTAAAGAAAAGAGTGTTTCTTGTTCCTTATCTGTCTCATTGCTATTCATCAATGTATATTGGGAGAACAATCATTTATCCCTTCTCTGTCAGGGATACATTAACTGCTAAGAAGAGGTTAAAACCTTGAGACTGATTGTCTGAGATGACAACCTTGAAAACATAAACACGAGGATAGAAACCAGTAAAAGGTTCTTAAATATCGATGATCTAATATACTTGTGTTAAAAATACCCTTCAATGGGAGGCACACAGAAAACGGCTAGAATACTTTCTGTCAATATATCACTTCCAAGAGAAATAGATTATGGGGGACAAAAGATATCTACGGGTATTTTCAAAGAGCCAGTCAAAGGACGTATAACGTTGAGGACACTTAATCTTGATGGCGACAGACAAGCAGATTTATCAGTCCACGGTGGACCTGATAAAGCAGTGTATGCATATCCTGTGGAGCATTATGAATATTGGCATAGCGTTTTTCCCGATTTAGCGATGCCAAATGGAATGTTTGGAGAAAACCTTACCGTAGAAGGACTGATCGAGAGTGAAATTAGCGTAGGTGATGTTTTTAGAATCGGATCTGCTACTGTTATTGCAACACAACCACGAATGCCGTGTTACAAACTAGGTGTTAAATTTGGACGTATGGATGTCATCAAAAAGTTTTTGGCCAGCGGCCGTTCAGGGATATATTTTAAGGTATCAAAGGAGGGTGAGGTCGCAACAGGTGATACAATACACCAAATTACAAAAGACCCCAACCAAATTACGATTAGCGACATAGTACGATTATACTCGATTGAGAGGGAGGATCTTCAAACGATGCGACGTGCTGTAAATGTTGATGCATTACCTAAAGGATGGAAACACTATTTTCTTGAACAAATCCAAAGGTTAGAAAAATGATTTACCAGATAGCGAAGATGGATTAACGGGTAAAAAAGAGGTCATCAAGATAGATGAAATTCAAAAGGTTGATGGGGAGGAAATAAGAGAGATGAAGAGAAGAAAGGAGCAAATAGATGAAAATGATGATCTTGAAGTTGAGAATGTGCTCGTTGACAATTTTGGCCGAATTGCAAAGAAACTAAGGATCTCAGTGACAGACAAGTGCAATATGCGTTGCATGTATTGCATGCCAAGAGGAAAGGTTAGTTGGTTAAATGAGCATGATGTATTAGATTATAATGAAATCGGGAGACTTGTTACTATTTTAGCAGAACTTGGGATAGATCGGATAAGACTGACTGGAGGAGAACCCCTCCTTAGACCAAATTTACAGAACCTCATAGTTGCATTGACCAAGATAGAAGGCATTAAATCAATTAACATGACAACAAATGGTATTTTATTCGGAGAAAAAGCCAGAGCGTTTAAAGCTGCTGGACTTGAAGGAGTAAATGTAAGTCTTGATACCTTTAGACCAGCAAGATTCAAAGAGATAACCGGCGTAAATAGATTAAACACAGTAATTGAAGCAATTAATGCCGCTGAAGGAGTCGGTTTAAATGTAAAAATTAACACCGTTGTAATAAGAGGATGGAATGACGATGAAATTGTTGATTTTGCTAATTATGCACGGGATACTGGCCACGTGGTACGCTTTATAGAATTTATGCCATTAGATGGAAGCGGAATTTGGCGGTCAAATTTGGTTTATACTAAAAGAGAGATGATCGAACTGATAAATAGAAGCCTGGGCGGACTTGTGCCTTTAGATAATTTCTCAAAATGCGATCTCAACGATACCAATGGTATGAGCTACAAAAATAATTCAATTAAACATGAAAACCAAAACCACAAATCCGATCCTGCAACAGTCTTTTCATTTTGTGATGGAAGGGGTAAAATCGGATTTATCCCGTCAATGACTGAGCCTTTCTGCACTAGCTGCGATAGAATGCGGCTAACATCAGATGGCAGATTGTTAACATGTCTTTTTGAAAACCCTGGACATGATCTTAGAAATATGCTTAGAAGCGGCAAGCCAAATTATTATATTAAGAGAAAGATTTCAGAAAATGTGATGAAAAAGCCCGAGGGAATAATCAAGATCATTAGGACAAACGCATTAAAATCTTCTTTGAATTTGATGCATACAATAGGTGGATAACATTCATACACTCAGGTTCGATTGACGTTTGCAATATGACCTAATAGAGATAGTATTTATCCCTCCTAAGTATCAGATTTTTTAATAGCCATTATGCAACAATGAATTCTTAGTTCTGCGAATGGAATGAAATATTAGATTTCTCCATTCTTCCAGTACGCCTACTCAGCATTTTAAATGAATCTAATGCATCGATTTCGATGACTCCTGGTAGATGTTGAATGCTTTGAACATAGTTGTTCAATACATAGAGATCTTGCAATCTTACTTCTATTCTGATGTCACTTTCCTTCAGATCGTCTGACGGAGATCTGTTGATCACTTGTACTAGACCCGCCAACTGTTTTTCAGTCTCCTGATTCAAAGGATATCTTCCAGATTGAATGGAATATTCAATCATCTTACATAATTCAGATATTTTCAATTGTCATAAGAATGCTTCATATCTTATTTTATTGTATTTGAAGGAATGACACACTAGGAGACCCATTATCTCCAACTGTCATTGAAAAAGGAGAGTTATTAGTTTACGTTTGCGATTTTGTGCCTCCAAATCCTAAATATGAAATATCGACAAGTTTCGAATCTCGTCTCATAAAAAAAATGACATGATGATCATATTCAATTGGCATTAAATTGAATTAAAAAAGAAATTCATGCAGCGAGCAATTAATGATGTAGATAAAATCTTATATTCTTCGTGGTATTACAAATCTGCTATGCCCTCTGCAGCCACTTATGAATCTGAATCGAGCTTACCGTCTTCTTCCTGGAAAATTGAGGGTGATTATTTTGAAGGTTGCAATTGTGATGTAATTTGTCCATGTATATTTATGGCCGATCCTGATGTGGGCTTTTGTGATGTAATTCCTGCATGGCATATCAATAGAGGAACTTTTGATAAGATTATTCTTGATGATCTGAATGTAGTAGCTTTTTTTCATGCCCCTGGAAATATGCTGACTGGCCCGAAGTGGAAAGTTGTAATGTATATTGACCAACGGGCAACAGCAGAACAGTTGGATGCCATTACTAAAATTTACTCCGGACAATCTGGCGGCTTCTTTGAAGCAGCGAAGAATTTGTTCGGAGAAGTATTAGGTATCAAACAATCTACAATTGAGTTCGGCTTCGAAGGAAGGCGCAGATGGTTACGAATTAATGATTCATTAGAATTAGATATAGAAGGGATCAAAGGAGCAGACCAGAGTAGAGAAGCTCTTATTATCAATCCAGCATTTTCTGCCGTGCCTGATAGTGACTTGGTGGTCGCACACTCAACTAAAAACATCTACAATGATTTTGGATTCAAATGGAATAATTCAGGGAAGAACGGCTTTTACTGCAAATTCAAGTATTCATCATCTTAGCCCGTCCATCTTCGCTGTTGATTGGTTGACCCAGGGGGTTCTAATGGACCAGATCAATGAATGCGAAGATTGACAGAACGAAAAACTAAGAAGATTCAGGATTCGGAACGGGCTAAATTTGATCAATTGGACCGAGCTGATGTTTTGTTTTGTAATCCAGTGGGAAATTAGTGGCTGCCAAACAATCTTGTAGATTCCAGTTGACTCAAGTTTGGTATTTAGAGAAATTAAACTAGATAAGTAGCAGCAGCCCTGTACTAGTACTGATTCGGCTACTTCCCAACGCTTACTTGATTTGAAGGATTAGCCTCGCAAACTGTCTTGGCTAAATTCAGGTGAACCGTACTCACGGATTTTAGACTTTCGGTCGTGTGTTTGTTTATGTATTTCAAGACGTCGTTTTTCTTCAAATACACTGCCACATTTGCTACACCTGAAAACCATTCATCTTTATATGTGATGGATAGAAATATACATTTATCGGTATTCGATAATTTTGATATTAGGGACACTATCTTAATTATTGTCCACAAATCGTAGGTCAATTATTGTTCTCTATCAGCAAGTACTTAAAAAGCGCTGACAGCTATGACCATAAGAACAATTACTGTATCAGCTGCAAAAATGGCTTTCAAAACCAAACATGTTTAATGATCACATAGGAAGTGGGTTAACCAATACCAATACCATATAAGAATCAAGAGCAACAACCTTGATTGATAAAATTAAAAGTCTAATTTTATAAAATTTGTTTATCTTTCTATACTTTCTATCGTCTAATTGCTATTTTTATTGATGCGGGCCGATATTGGTTTGAAATTTAGAGCTTAAAGACGTTCTTTGACCAGAATATTAGACGAGTATATCCATGGTTACGACGCGAAAAAGATTCACAATTAAAGGCAATTATGCAATAGATATTCATCAATTACCCTAGCTAACACGTGGCTTCCAATAATTAATAGCAATGTCTGTAGATCAGCTAACTGTATCTTTGCATCTTAAATAACCTATTAGCTTAGATTGCATTCTGAATCTAGTTGCTTTCGAATCATTTACGACTGAATTAGAACTTAGAAGTAATAGTTTCAAAAATAAGAAAAAACAAATACTATATCGACGGGCTTCACCCAGTTGGTTCAGCTCTTGGCGTATTCTTTTAGCCCTGTAAAATCAATACCAACTACAGATTCATCGCCTACAACCCAAGCATTGTGGCCAGGTGGAATTACAGCAGCATCGCCAGGACCAAATTCTTCTTCTGCACCGTCGTCCATAACTACCTTAATTCTACCAGATATAATGTACTGAGTATGCGGTGCTTGACAGCTATCTGTTTTTACAATTGGTTTCACACATTTTTCCCAGCTCCAGCCTGGTTCCAATACGGCTCGACCGATTGTAACATCACCAAGGTTTGCCAGCTCAATCTTGCCTTTCTCAAACGTTCGTGTTTCATCTGGTGAAGAATCTAGACTCTTTTTCTGTATCTTTGCCATTAGATCTCATATTTGATAGCGTCTTCTTATAATGATAGCGATTATCTGAGCACTGTTTTATGGCTTCCCATTGATCATTATTCCTTCTACTAACCACGTCTCGAATTTACATTCGATCGTTCGTGCACAACTTATTGATCTAAGTTAGAATAATAAAAGGAAAGATAAATCAGTCGGAGGGGTTCAAATGGCGAATAGAGTAAATTGTGATCAATCGCGAGTAGCCAGTTACTATGATGTAATTGACACCACATTGCAATGAATCATTCAAATTGTCAAATTAAATTTGATGGTAACGATGACGAACTGCAAGATAATTAAGAAATCTACTATTCAGATCTAGATCGTTAATTAGTTCTAGTGCAACAGTTGAAAAACCAGACTACCGAACGTTTAGACTACCGAATATGTCAGCTGCTACCCCGTCGTGGTTGAACAAATGCAGAAAGGACGGGATTTCTTTTTCCTATCAATTTGTTAAATATTGGAAATAAAATTAAACATAGATGATGATCCTTTTTTGAAGTACCAACTTTTATGAGCACTCTGAATGATGATTGAACTCTGGCAAAGTATCTCATTGGACCCTCTTGAACGCTTAAGATCAGTATGAAATCATTTAATGGGCATGGACGGAGTGTAACGAAAAACGGTGGAGCGTGTTGTTAACCAATCATTGTGTTGGGCAGCGGTAGGCAGAATAAGTGAAAATGGGCAGTAGTAATTTCAGATTTGCTGTTAAAGTGACAACGATCAACACAACAATATCCTTGCTATGGAAATGGAATCACTGCAGATTCATCTCCTGAATCATCTTCATTATTCTCGTCAGAATCTTTATTATTCAGCTCTCCTTCGCTTTGTTCATCGTTATCAGAATTGATTTCAACATTATTTTTAACATCTTCTGAATCAGTAATTTTCCCTCTATCGTCGCTTTCAATATTGTTGAGATCTTCTCTTGTAGGTGAAATATCTGGAAGTAATAAAGGCGTTACTATATCATCAGACTGTATGTCATCATTAGATTCAGAATTGGATGAAGAAGATGATCTGTCATGACAATTAGTCAGATTAGTCAGATTGACGGTCGGATCACAGGAAATGCTGCTTCCGTAAAGTTGGGTTGGTAATATTAGGAACGCAATTAAAAAGACCACTGGGACAGCTGATCCAAATATTCGCGCTGAACGGTCATTTTTGAATCTAAAGTTCAACGCAATCTAATCAGTTCCAATCATAGTAGTTATTTGTACTTTTTGCGGAAAACTGATTATTACTTCACTTTCCTAAGGTATATGTGCATCGCTATTACATGATTAGGGGACAGCGGCACCAATGATTGGCTCTGCTATAGATTCCTTTGGAAAAGTCTCCCCCCACTTATCTTTCCCAGTGTCTATTTAGCAAGTATCCGCTAGCTTATGTTAGAAGACGTTAAATCCTTTTGCACAGGCTTAGCTAATCGTAATTACTTTTTCATTGATCAAGAATGAAATCCAGTTATGAGTAATAAGCGTAGGAATGCCATCTACTCCTATTCTCATCGTATTCAGATCTTGAGAGTACCTTTGCTAGCAAGATCCAGAACTCTGAGATATGCCATAATTATGGTTATCTGCACAATTTGATCGAGGATTTTAGTACTTCGAAATTCCATGACTGTGTAGAATAATGCTGATGCATACTTGCCGGCGGCAATAATTTGAGTGTATTCAGATGGTAATATCATGTCCCCGAAATTTGAGACTGTGGATCCATAGCTTGGTGTTATCATTCATACTAATGAATAACGACTTTAGTAAGATCTTGGTTTATGTGAATTTATATTCAATACACCACCAATTTAATCTCATTTATTTTCTAGTGAATAGTATAAGTTCCAATAAAAATCTGGTCCATCGACAAAATAAAAAATGGTGAAAAGATTAAGCTAGTGTCCGCAACCGCAGCCGCTATGTTGATGGTGATCTTGGCTTGCAGAACACGATGGACATAAAGTTGTTGTTGCACTTTCTGCTACAAATGTTGTCCCGCATGAGCTACATGTTGTTTTTTGAATTTCTTGCATTCTCTCAAGCCATGTGCGTCACAGGTATTAAATTCTTTCCAAATCGTGGATCGGTTTCATCCGCTAGAGGAGTATTAGGAGTCACATCTGATTTAATTGCATCTCCCATATGCTCGTGATGTACGCTATTGCTGCCGTCCTGAATTGTTGAGGTGGGAAAAATTTTTTCTTTGATAGCTCTTTCCGCCATACAATCATCCCATATCCATGAACCGCGAATGCATATATCCAATTTACTCTTTCATAATTTTCTATTTCTACTAGTATAGAATCAGTAACAGTGAGCTACATTGATCGCATCGAGACAGAGAATCCAATATGCACCCCGTAGTTTGGCGCCGAGCATAGAGCTCGAACCCACGAGTTACAGTCGTGGAGTGAATAATTGTTGCCCATAACGGGTTCTGACTGAGAGTAACACGATCTCATCTGATGCTATAGTGTTTCGGTTTGATTTATTTAAGTTTAACTCATTTGGGATTCCCAACATGATAGTCGAACGATTTAAAAGAATTAGTATGGAGAGATTCTGACTTAATCAAAATGTGAACGTCGTGATATAATATGCAGCAGAGGCTTGGCTATTCATCGTCTGAATTGGAATCGTCTTCAGAAGAGCCCGATTCTTGGTTTTCTCCACTATTCACTGTTGAAGCTGGTGGTGGTACTAAAACTTCACTTAGAATTGCTCCTGGCAAAGAAACAGGTAATATCGCACTCAGATCAAGATCCGATCTAATATCATTGGAGTACTTTTCAGACTTATCTGCATTAGTAAGTGTTAC
>Ga0081455_10004517_pt1 | contig 15542 bp, 13 predicted proteins | sample TabmetS3T2R1_FD_70207 | JGI IMG/M metagenome (GOLD analysis project Ga0081455, IMG submission 70207) | Tabebuia heterophylla rhizosphere microbial communities from the University of Puerto Rico - S3T2R1 | ecosystem: Host-associated > Plants > Roots > Rhizosphere ... | reverse complement strand
CATGTTCCTCTCCCCCTTGGGGGGAGAGGAATATGAGAGGGGGTTACGTACGCTCTCCGAGCACGGCTTCAATCGCCGCCCAGACGCCCTCCCGATTCGCGATGACCTCGCTCGCGGGAAATCGAATGACGCGCCAGCCCGCGCCCTCCAGGAACGCCGTACGGCTGGCATCAGCCTCCAATTGACGGTCGTGATGCTCGCCGTCGATCTCGATCACAAGCCTGCGTTGAATGCAGGCGAAATCGGCAAAATACGGGCCTATTGCGTGCTGACGGCGGAACTTGATGCCAGCCATCCGATGGGCGCGCAGGAGCTCCCAGCAGATCTTCTCCGGGTAGGTACTGTCCCGCCTGAGTTTTCGTGCCCGAACTACCTTTCCGTCGATTCCCCCTCTCCTAGCCTCTCCCCCTAGCGGGGGAGAGGAATCAGAGATGCGTGAATAGAGGGCGTGCGACTGACTCGCGCGGACAATGGATGCTACGGTCCGGAACCGCCTGTCCATCCGGAGCGTTCCATGACCGTGCATGCCTTGAAGCCGTCGAAAGTCGCCAATCTTCGCTCGAATGTCTCGCCGGAGGAATGGCAGGCGCGAGTCGATCTCGCCGCCTGCTACCGGCTGATCGACCTCTATGGCATGTCCGACCTGATCGCGAACCACATCTCCGTGCGCGTGCCGGGCGAGCCGGACGCCTTCCTGATTAACGCCTACGGCCTGCTCTACGAGGAGATCACTGCCTCGAGCCTGCTCAAGATCGACCATGAGGGCAACATCCTGGCCAAGCCGGATTTCGGCGGTCACGACTATGGCGTCAATCGCGCCGGCTTCGTGATCCACAGCGCCATCCATATGGCCAAGCCCAACGTCAACTGCGTCATCCATACCCATACCTGGGCCGGCATGGCGGTCTCGACCATGGCCTGCGGGCTGCTGCCCAACACGCAGACGTCGATGCGTTTCGCCAGGATCGGCTACCACGACTACGACGGCGTGGTGCTCGATACCGCCGCGCGCGCGGCGCTCGTCGAGAGCCTGGGCGACAACAACGCCATGATCCTGCGCAGTCACGGCCTGCTCACCACCGGCGCCACGATCCCCGAGGCGTTCAACGCCATGCACCGGCTGGAGCTCAGCTGCAAGACCCAGATCGCCGCCATGTCGTGCAACACCAAGCTGATCGAGGTGCCGGCCGACGTGGTCGACGGGACCTACATGAATTATCAGCCGCATGTCCGCCGCCCGTTCGGCGTGCTGGACTGGCCCGCGCTGCTGCGGAAGCTCGACCGCATCGATCCGAGCTTCCGCGAATGAGTGGACAAGCCGCATAGCACGCTCCGTGCCTTCGCCGCCATAGCCTGCGGCTACTGGACGGCGCGCGGCTATCGCGGGACGGCTTGGGCGCTTACGGTCGGCATGGTGCTGTTCGGCGTCATCAATGTCGGCATTGCCCTATGGTTCAATCTTTGGAATCGCGACTTCTTCAACGCACTCGAGCAGCGCGACACGTCGCAGCTGGTTGAGCAGCTCTACATTCTGGCGGCGATCGTGGTCTCGGCCGGCGTCGCCGTCGCCATCCATCTGCATATCAAGCGCCGGCTGCAGATCGACTGGCGCGCCTGGGCAACCCATGCGACGTGCCGGCGGTGGCTGCATGCCGGCCGGCAGTATCAGCTCGGCCTTCTTGCCGCCGACTGCGACAATCCTGACGGACGCATCGCCGAGGACGCTCGTATTTCGACCGAGACCGCTGTCGACTTTGCGGAAAGCATCCTGAAATGCGTCCTGCAGCTCTTCACTTTCCTCGGCGTGCTGTGGGTGCTGTCCGGCTCGATGCCGATCAGGATCGGCAGCCTCGAGCTCTCGCTGCCGGGCTACATGGTGTGGGCAGCGGTTCTCTATGCCCTGTTCGGCTCGATCCTCACCTATGCGCTGGGCCGAGGGTTGATCGAAGCGGGCAACGTGCGCCAGGGGCGCGAGGCCGATATGCGCTCGGTCCTGGTCCGCGCTCGCGACAATGCTGAAGGCATCGCCCTGATGCGCGGCGAAGCGGGCGAACGAGCCCGTTTGCGCAATGCCATGCTGGACCTGCGCCAGGCGTGGCACGTGCAGACGCGCGGCCAGGGAAGCCTCGCGTTGCTCACCAGTGCGCTCTCCTATCTGGCACCGGTGGTCCCGCTCGTCGTCGCTCTGCCGCGATACCTTTCGGGCGATATCCAGCTCGGCGGCCTGATGCAGACGGCACTGGCTTTCTCTAGCGTGCAGTGGGCGCTGTCCTGGCTGATCGACAACTTTGCGCGCTTCGCCGAATGGCGAGCTTCGGTCGATCGATTCGTGCAGCTGCACGTCGCCCTGAGCGACCTCGAGGACACGATCGACTTGGGCGAGGGCGAGCATGTCGAGTTGACGCTCGGCCAGGCCGACCGACTGATCCTGCGTGAGCTGGGCCTGTCGCGTCCCGATGGCGAGGCTCTGGTGGCCGAGGCCGAGGTCGAGATCGCGTCCGGCGAGCGCGTGCTGATCCGCGGCCAGTCCGGCAGCGGCAAGAGCACCATCATGCGCGCCATCGCCGGCGTCTGGCCGTGGGGTCGCGGTGCGGTCGAGCTGCCGCGCGGCACCATCGCCTTCATGCCGCAGAAACCGTATTTCCCCTTGGGCACGCTGCGCGACGTGCTGCTCTACCCCAAGGCGCCTGAGGGCATCGATGACGACGTCCTGCGCGACGCGTTGCACAAGGTGGGGCTCGACCATTTGCGCGGCCGGCTCGACGAGACCGAACGCTGGGACCAGATCCTGTCGGGCGGCGAGCAGCAGCGCGTTGCCTTTGCGCGCGTGCTGATCCACAAGCCCGCCTGGGTGTTCATGGATGAAGCGACCTCGGCACTCGACGAGCCGGGCCAGGCCAACATCATGCGTCTGCTCGCCGAGGAGTTGCCTGAGACGGCCGTGGTCAGCATCGGCCATCGGCCGGGCCTCGAAGCTTTCCATACGCGCGAGCTGGTGCTCGAACCGGGCCGCGATGGCGCCGAGCTCAAGCCGCCTGCGAGCCAACGGGCTTTGCGCGACATCTACCGCAAGATGGCGGAGGCCAGCCGCGACGAGTCCGCGGTTCCCGGCTTCTGGTCCGGTTTCCGACAGACGCTGATTGGAAGATGACACTAATGCTGCTGCGCGGCGCAGTGCGAACTCGATATGCAACTGCGTTGTCGGATCGAGGTTGTGATGCTAGCCTGTCAGGCAGGGTGTGGCAGGTATGGTAGCGAGAGGTGTCCCATGACCTTGCCCAAGCTCAAGTCTTCCTGGCCAAGATCTTCTTGGGTAGCCTTGACGGTGGGGGCTGCGTTGGTGAGCTTCACCGTCGCGGTCGCTCAACAACCCCCAACTCAACAGCAAGCGCCTCAACAGCAACCGCCGCTGCGCGGTGCGACCAGCTACATGCCGGTCGACATCAAGGAGCCGTTCGCCACGACGATGGCGCGCATGAAAGCGGCGCAATCGGAGGTCCAGAAGCGCCAGGCTGATCTTCTGGCCGAGCGCTACGATCTTGCCAACCGTCCCGCGGCGGGCGTGACCATGTCCAAGGGCAAGGCGGTGCAGGAAGGCGTGCGCGTCAAGTTGGCCGCAGGGACGACGTGGGAGCAGCTCGCCGGTCTCAGCGCGTCGGACATTCGTGACAGGAACCTGTTCCCCAAGGGCTTCATGCCGCTGTCCCATCCCCATCATGCCGAAGGCGGCATGGTGTTTCCGAAGTTCGAGATCGAGGAGATCAAGCGTCAGGAGGGCCGCGATCTCACGCGCTTCGACCTGGAGTTCGACATTCCGGATCACCTTCTGCCCGAGTTCCCGCCGCCGATGTTCCTGACCGTACGGCCTGATCTTGGCGATGTGTCGCAAGGAAAGCTGGTCACGATCGACAATTACTATGAGCTGTTCAACGGTATCCTCAATCCCAAGGACATCGAGGGGCTGCGGCTCCTGGTGACGCCGTTCCCGCAACAGCAGTTCAACCAGACCGAGGATCGTCGCACGGAGAAGGCCAGCCGTGGTGTTGCCTGCTTCGACTGCCACGCCAACGGCCATACCAATGCCGCGACGCACCTGTCAGGCGATGTGCGCCCGCAGGAGCATCGTCGCCGCATCGATACGCCGCCGTTGCGTGGCGTCAACATCCAGCGCCTGTTCGGCTCGCAGCGCGCCCTGAAGACGGTCGAGGATTTCACCGAGTTCGAGCAGCGTGGCGCCTACTTCGACGGCGACATGGTGATCGCCACCAAGAAGGGCGTGAACATCCTGGAGCGCGGCAGCCAGGTCCATTTCATGGCCGAGTTCCAGGAGCTGCTGGACTTCCCGCCGGCACCCAAGCTCGATGTTTTCGGCAAGCTCGACCCTGCCAAGGCGACGCCGGCCGAGCTGCGTGGCCAGGAGATCTTCTTCGGCAAGGGCCAGTGCTCGACCTGCCACATGCCGCCTTTTTACACCGACAATCTGATGCACAACCTTCAGGTCGAGCGTTTCTTCAAGCCGGTGATGATCAACGGCCGCTTCGCCAGCGCGGACGGGCCGATCAAGACCTTCCCACTGCGCGGCATCAAGGATTCGCCACCCTACCTGCATGACGATCGCCTGATGACGCTCGAAGACACGGTCGAGTTCTTCAATCTCGTGCTCGGCACCAAGCTCGCCACGCAGGAGAAGCAGGATCTGGTGGCGTTCATGCGGGCGCTCTGACTTCCTCCCCAAGCGCAGCTTGGGGAGGAAAGTTCTAACCCGCCTTCGGCTTGCCCAGCAGGTGGTCGGAGATGATGCGCTGCTGGATCTCCGACGTGCCCTCGAAGATCTTGGTCAGCCGCGCGTCGCGCCAGTAGCGCTCCACGGCGTGCAGCGTCGTGTAGCCCGCGCCGCCGAAGATCTGCAGCGCTTCGGAGGTCACGCGCTCGGCCATCTCCGAGGCGAAGAGCTTGACCATCGCCGCTTCCTTGTCGCAGCGGCGCTTCTGGTCGATCTCGTCGCACACGAAATAGAGCAGCTGGCGTGCCGCCTCGATCTCGGTCGCCATGCGGGCCAGCCGGAAGCGCGTGTTCTGGAACTCGCCGATCGCCTGCCCGAACTGGTGGCGCTCCTGCGCATAGGCCGTCGCATCCTCCAGCGCGCCGCGGGCCAGCCCGATCGAGCGCGCGGCGGTGTGGGCGCGGGCGCGCTCGAGGCCGGCGGAGATGTAGTAGAAGGCGCGACCTTCCTCGCCGATCAGCGCCGAGCCGGGCAGGCGGCAATCGTCGAACGCAAGCTCCCAGGTCTTCCAGCCGAAGTAGCCGATCTTGGGAATCGGCGCGCCCTTGACGCCCGGCGGCAGCGTGCCGCGCGGCTTCTCGATCAGGAAGGAGGAGAGACCGACATGCTTGCGCTTCGGATCGGGCGGATCGGAGGTGCGCGCCACCAGCATGATGTAATCGGCGCCGTCGGCGAAGGTGCACCAGTACTTGTTGCCGTTGATCACCCAGTCGTCGCCGTCGCGCCGGGCGCGGCAGGCGATGCTGCCGAGGTCGGAGCCGACATTGGGTTCGGACATCGCCGCTGCGCCCAGGAACTCGCCGCGGGCGGCGCGCGGCAGGAAGACGGCGCGCTGCGCCTCCGTCATGCCGCGGCCGGCGCTCAAGCCGTTGCCGCGGGCGATGAGCGAAGCGACGCTCATCCAGGCCCGCGCCAGCTCCTCGGTGATCAGGCAATACTCGAAGACGCCCAATCCCAGGCCGCCGTGCTGCTCGGGGATGACGATGCCGAAATAGCCCATGCCGGCGAGCTTCTGGATCAGCTCCGACGGAATGTCGCCCTTCTCCGGGTCGAGCTTGTTGGCGAGAGGCAGCACCTCCTTCATGGCGAAGGCGCGGGCTGTCTCCTGGATCAGCCGGCGCTCCTCGGTCATGTACCCCATGGCATTTCTCCTTCCCTTGCCGCAGCATAGTAGCCAATCCACCATTCCTTCGGAGTTTTCCATGTCGAAGGCCCTGCTGGCCGCGCCCCTGCTGGCTGCGTTCACGCTCTTTCTCTCTGCGGCCTCCGCCTTCGCCGAGGAGTGGCCGGCCAAGCCCATTACGATATTGATGGGCTTCCCTGCGGGTTCCGGTGTCGACGTGGTCGCCCGCCTGCTGCAGCCGTCGCTGGAGAAGTCGCTCGGCCAGCGGCTGGTGCTCGACTACAAGACCGGCGCCGGCGGCAATGTGGCGTCGGAGATCGTCGCCAACGCCAAGCCTGATGGTTACACTTTCCTGCTTGGCACGGCGGCGACGCACGGCGTCAATCCGGCGCTCTATCCCAAGCTCAGCTTCGACGTCGAAACCGACTTCACGCCGATCTCGACGCTGGTCGATGTCTCCAATGTGCTGACCGTCAATCCCGAGGTGATCGACGCGGAATCGGTGAAGGACTTCATCGCCAAGGTGAAGCTGATGCCTGGCAAGTACAACTATGCTTCGACCGGCAACGGCACGGGCACGCATCTCGCCTTTGCCGAGTTCAACGCCAAGGCGGGCCTCGACATGGTGCATGTGCCGTATCGCGGCGGGCCCGATGCCATCCAGGCCGTGCTGAAGGGCGACGTCTGCTGCATCTTCAATCAGGTGCAGACCATCCTGCAGCATTGGCGCGCCGGCAAGGTGCGCCTGCTGGGCGTGACGACGAAGAAGCGCGTCGCTGCGATCCCGGACGTGCCGACCATCGATGAGTCCGGCGTCCCGGGCTATGAGAGCTACACGTGGTTCGCGATCTTCGGTCCCAAGGGCCTGGATCCTGTGGTTGCGCAGAAGTTCAATGCCGCGATCAAGGTCGCGCTGGACGATGCCGAGACGCAGAAGAAGCTCGCCGAGCTCGGCAACACGCCACGCTACGAAACGCTGGCGCAGTTCAAGGCGACAGTGAAGCGCGACCGTGCTAAGTGGGCAGAGGTCGTGAAAGCGGTCGGGGCCAAGGTGGACTGACATGAAGCGAAGCGACGAGCGCATCTTGACGACGCATGTCGGCAGCCTGCCGCGCAATGCGGTGCTGACCGAGCTCCTGATCCGCGACGAGGCCGGCGAAGCAGTCGACAAGGCCGAGCTTCGGCGCCAGAGCGAGGCTGCGGTTCGCCATGTGGTGGCCGAGCAGGCTGCCGCCGGCGTCGACATCGTGAACGACGGCGAGCAGCCGCGCGTCGGCTTCCAGACCTACGTCGCGCAGCGCATGGATGGCTTCGGCGGCGAGTCGAAGCGGCCGCGCTCGCCCGACTATGCGCGCTTTCCGGTGTGGGCTGCCCAGCTCGCGCGGCGCTTTCCGCGGCGCGCCAAGGTCACCAACGCGCCGCAGGCCGTGGCCGACGTGGTCTATGAGGATTTGTCGGCCGCCGAAGACGAGTGCCGCATGTTCCGCACCGCGCTCGACGGCCTCGGCAAGTCGCCGGTCGAAGCGTTCATGACGGCGGCGTCGCCGGGCATCATTGCGACGACCCTGCTGAATGCGCACTACGACAGCCACGAGGCCTATGTCTTCGCGCTCGCCCGCCAGATGAGCAAGGAGTACGAGCTGATCGCGCGCGACTTCCTTTTGCAGATCGATGCGCCGGATCTTGCGATGGAACGCGGCGTGCTGTTCCAGGACAAGAGCAACGCGGAGTTCGTGAAGGTTGCCGAGATGCATGTCGCGGCGCTCAACGAGGCACTCGCCAACGTCCCGCGCGAGCGCGTGCGGCTGCACTGCTGCTGGGGCAACTACGAGGGGCCGCACCTGCACGACATACCGATGCGGGAGATCCTGCCGGTGCTCTACGGGGCCAAGGTCGGCGGATTGAGCATCGAGTTCGCCAACCCGCGCCATCAGCACGAGTATGCCGCGCTGAAGCAGGCGAGGCTGCCCGATCCGTTCGTGCTGCTGCCGGGCGTGATCGATTCGCTCACCAACTTCGTCGAGCATCCCGAGGTGGTCGCCAACCGTATCTGCCAGGCTGTCGATGCCGTGGGCGACCGCGAGCGGGTGATCGCCTCCGTCGATTGCGGCTTCGGCACCTTCGCCGGCAGCGAGTACGTCGCCGAGGACGTGGTGTGGCAGAAGCTCAAGGCCTGCCGAGAAGGCGCCGACATCGCCACCAGGAGGCTTTGGGGCTAGAGCTCAGCGCGCCATCCCGGTTGCGCCGTCCGGCACGTCATAGAAAGCGAGCGTCATCGCGACGCTGGTGTAGTGACCCATCAAGGTGATGACATCGGTGATCCCGACGTGCCCGAGCAGCTTGACTGCGCGGTCATGGAGCCCGCGCGGCACCCACCGTGCGTTGGACAGCACCATCGCCATCTCGTAGACGATCTGCTCCCGTTCGTCGTCGAACACCGTCGGCATACCGCCGATGATCGCCTCGACCTTGGCGGCCGGCAGCCCGACCTCTTTCGCATGGCGTTCGTGCGCGGCCGTCGGATAGGCAGCGTGCCAGTGGCTGGTGATGACGCAGACTGCAATCTCGCGCTCGCGCTCGGTCAGGGAATAGCGTCCAGGCTGGAAATGCGCGCCGAATTGGCCCGCGACCTTCGCGAGCTTCGGGTTGTGCACCCAGATCTTGGTCGGGCCCGGCAGGCGGCCGCGGGCCTCGATCATCGCCTTGTAGCCTTCCTGCTGCTCGGGAGTCATTTTCTCGTACGGGATCTCGGCGTAGCGGCCGAAGGTCGGGGTCTCGGACATCAGCCTTCTTCCTTTCTGTCGTTGCCTCACGCGCCTATCGGGCGATGGCCCGGCGACACTGTCAACCGACATGCGGGGTCCCGAAGCGTGCTTGAAGGCCGTCCCGCGCCCTGTTACCCTCGGTTTCGCTGGCGGTACCGGCCACCAACGGACGGTTGGGCACTTCGTTACCAGTCACGCATAGTCACCTGTTACGCACACCAGAGAAGAGCGTCGCGCAGCGTTCATCACGCCATCCGCCGGCCAGCGGAGGGAACGTCATGATCGAGCTCTTGGACCAGCAGAAGAAGCTGACCGCGAATCAGTGGAAGCTGATCTGCACGGCGAACCTGGCAGATCTGCTCGACTTCTTTGATTTCTTTCTGATCGGATACGTCACCGCAGCCCTGACCCGGCAATGGTCCCTGACCTATTGGGAGGGCGGTGCCATCCTGCTGGCCTCCGGTCTCGGTGCGGTGCCCGGCGCCTTCTTCTGGGGGTGGCTCGGCGACAAGATCGGCCGTCGCACGGTGTTCATCCTGTCGGCGATCACCATCTCGCTCGCCACGGGCCTCATGGTTTTCACGCCGGGACAGGATGGCTTCGTTCCCGGGTGGCTCTTCCTGATGTTCTTCCGTTTCTTCGTCGGCGTCGGCAATGCCGGCATCTTCACGATCGACCTGCCGCTGGTGCAGGAGTTCATCCCTGCCTACAAGCGCGGCTGGGTGAGCGCGCTCATCACGACGCTGCTGCCGGGCGGCAGCATGCTGGCCGGTCTCGCGGCTTGGCAGCTGCTCCCGATCGTCGGTTGGCGCGGCTTGTTCCTGGTCGGCCTGGTGCCGCTGATCCTGGTGTTCATGATCCGCTGGTGGGTGCCGGAGTCGCCGCGCTGGCTGTTGCTCAAGGGACGTCCTGAAGAAGCGCGGCGGTCGCTCGCCTGGGCGCTCATGGTCGATCCTGAAAAGATCGTCTTGCCGACCACAATGCCCGTGGTCAGGAAGACCCGCTGGGTCGAGCTGTTCAGGTATCCGCGTCTGGTCGCCGCGGGGTGCCTCACCGGCCTCACCCAGACCGGCGGCGCCTCGCTTGGCCTGTGGGGGCCGACCCTGCTGGTGCTCGTCCTGGTGCCCAAGATCGCCCCGGAGCACGCGGCATTCCTGATGATCTTCGTCAACGTGGCGGGGATCCTCGGGCGGTTCAGCATCACCGCGCTGATCGAGCCGCTGGGGCGGCGCGGCTCGGGCACGCTCTACTGCGTGCTGGCGGCGGTGCTGATGGTGCTCGCGGGCTACCTGCACGATGTCTACATCGCCGGCGCTTCGCTGTTCTACATCCTGATCGTGGCGCAGGCTTTCTTCGGCAGCGCCGTCTACACCGTCGTCGGGCCGTACATGGCGGAGATCTGGCCGGCCCGGCTGCGTGCCAGCGGCATGGGCCTGAGCTACGGCGTCGGCAACTGCGGCAAGTTCATCGGCCCGCTGGGGCTGGCCCTGATCATGGGGGCCGGCGATTTGATCAAGCCCGCGGCACCCAACCTCGTCATGCTCGGCCCGGCGCTGACCTACTTCGCCGCGTGGTACATCGTCGGCGTGATCGGATTCTGGGTGTTCGGGTTCGAGCCCAAGGGCCGCACCTTCGATGAGATCGACAGCAGGCACGATGCACTACCGGCGCCGGCGGTTGCCACGGCGATGCCGCCCGCGGCGTGATGACGATGCCGTGCGGTCCTGTTTTCTGTGATGCACAACACGGCTATCATTCCTGCCGAGGAACATGTCTTCGAGGAGGATGGCATGAGTGATCTGGTCGTAATCGCATTCCCGACTGAGGCGAAGGCGGAGGAAGTCCGACAGAAATTGCTGTCGATGCAGAAGGAATACCTGCTCGAGTTGAGCGATGCCGTGGTGGCCGTGAAGGACGCCCAGGGCCACATCAAGCTGCATCAGATGATCAACACCACCGCCACAGGCGCCGTCGGCGGCGCCTTTTGGGGAACGCTGATTGGCCTGATCTTTCTGATGCCGCTCGCCGGTGCTGCGCTAGGCGCCGCTGGTGGCGCTCTCGGCGGCGCTTTGACCGATGTCGGCATCAACGACAAGTTCATGAAGGACACGGCGGCCGCGATCCAGCCTGGGACGGCGGCGCTCTTCGTCCTGGTGCGCAGGCTCACGGCGGACAAGGTGCTCGAAGGTCTCAAGGGCGAAGGCGGTACGGTGCTGAAGACGTCGCTTGACCACACCAAGGAGGCAGCGCTGCAGGCGGCCTTGGCCAGCGTCCAAGCGGCCGTCCCTGCTTCGTCTTCCTGATTGAGCTGTCTTGTCGGGAGGTTCCCAAATGGTCGGCGCGCACACCGTCAAGATGCTCGCCCAGTACAAGGCCTGGGCGGACAAGGTGATCTTCGATGGTGTCGCCGCCTTGCCGCCGGGCGAGGCGGAGAAAGAGCGCAAGACGCTCTTCAAGACCATTATCGGCACGCTCAACCACAGCTATGTCGTCGACCTGATCTGGCAGGCCCATCTCGAACGCCGCGAGCACGGGTTCAAGGCGCGCAACATCGTGCTGCATCCGGAATTGCCGGCGCTCTGGGCGGCGCAGCAGAAGACAAATGATTGGTTCATCGATTGGGCCGCGGCGCAGAGCGAGGCGTCGCTTGACGAGGACGTGCCCTTCGCCTTCGTCAACGGTACCCAGGCGTCGATGAAGCGTGGCGAGATGTTCCTCCATCTGGTGACCCACGGCTCGTACCACCGCGGCTGGGTGGCGGAGATGTTCCTCGAGGCAGGTGCGCGACCGCCGCAGCCCGATCTCTCGGTGTTCCTTTGCGAGGCGCCGCAGTCGACGCGGCCGCCCACGCCATCTAGGCCGCATCCTCCTTGATCATCACGGCGCCCTTCTCGCCGATCATGATCGTGGGGGCGTTGGTGTTGCCGGTGGTCAGCGTCGGCATCACCGAGGCATCGATCACCCGCAACCCCTGGACGCCGCGCACCCGCAGGCGCGAATCGACGACGGCGCGTGGGTCCTCGCCCATCTTGCAGGTACCGACCGGGTGATAGAGCGTGTTGCCGGCGCGCCGTGCATAGGCGAGGAGGTCGGCATCGCTCTGGAGATCGGGTCCGGGCTGGATCTCGCCGGTCGTGTAGGGTTTCAGTGCCGGCGCGGCAAAGATGCGGCGCACATGCTTCGTGCCGCCGAGCAGCGCCAGCTCGTCGGTGTGGGCGCTGAGATAGTTGGGCTTGATCGCCGGCCGGGCGAAGGGATCGGGCGAGGTCGCCATGATGGTGCCGCGGCTGTCGGGCTTCACGACGCAGACCACGCAGCTCATGCCGGGCTTGCGGTCGAGCTGGCCGAAGCGCAGCGGATCGGTGCTGCCCGGCGTGAACAGCAACTGCAGGTCGGGCGAGGCCAGCCCTTCGCGGCTATCGCAAAAGACCTGCGCCGTGGTGACGCCGAAGGTCAGCGCGCCCTTGCCCGTGATCGCAAAGCGCACGATCTCGGGGAACACGCGCGGCCAGCGCGCCAGCTCGTTCACCGTCGGCGTGCCCTGGATGCGATGCACGACGCGGATCACGTAGTGGTCGATCAGGTTGGCGCCGACACCCGGCAGGTCGTGCACCACCGGGATACCGAGCGATTGCAGGTGTGCCGCCGGCCCGATGCCGGAGACCTGCAGGATGTGCGGCGAGTTGATGGTGCCGCCGCAGACGATCACCTCGCGGTTGGCGCGCACCTCGGTGAGACTGCCGCCGCGCCGGAAGCTCGCGCCGACGCAGCGCTTGCCCTCGAACAGGAGCTTGCCGCTCTGCGCGTCGGTCTCGACCCGCAGATTGGATCGCCCGCGCGCCTCGCGCAGGAAGGTCTGCGCCGTCGAGCCGCGAAACCGTCCGCGCCGCGTCATCTGCGAGTAGCCGACGCCCTCGCGCTGCGTGCCGTTGAGGTCGGGATTGAACGGGAAGCCCGCCTGCTGCGCGGCTTCGACGAAGCGATGGGTCAGGGCCAAGATGGTGCGGTAGTCCTCGACCTTGAGCGGTCCGCCCTGGCCGCGCACCTCGGGGTCGCCGCCCTGCACGTAGTGCTCCGACTTCTTGAAGTAGGGCAGCACGTCGTCGTAGCTCCAGCCGCGGCAGCCCATCTGCGCCCAGCCGTCGAAGTCGGCCGGCGCGCCGCGCACATAGAGCATGCCGTTGATCGAGCTCGAGCCGCCCATCACCCGGCCGCGCGGCCATTCCATGCGCCGCTCGCCGGTGCCCTTCTCGGGCTCGGTCGTGTAGTTCCAGTTGACCAGCGGATTCCTGATCAACGAGCGCATGCCGGCCGGGATGTGGATCATCGGATGCCAGTCGCTCGGCCCGGCTTCGAGCAGGATCACCGACGCGCCCGTTTCCGACAGCCGGGACGCGACGACGCAACCCGCCGACCCGGCGCCCACGACGACATAGTCCGCCCTCATGGCCTCGCTCTCATTGGCATTTTCTCCCGATATCGCTCGACAACCTCCATCGCTTTCCCATACCAAGCAACAAAATTGAAAGGATGCTGGCATGCGCGGTCGTCAGGTGTTCATGGAGACGCTTTTGGCTCATGGTGTCGACCGCATCTTCGGCAATCCCGGCACGACCGAGAGCCCGCTGCTCGATTCCCTGCTCGACTATCCGCAGATCCAGTACATCGTGCATCTGCACGAGGGCATCGCCGTCGGCGCGGCGAACTTCTACGCCCAGGCGAGCGGCAAGACCGCCTTCGTGAACCTGCATGTCGCGCCGGGCCTGGGCAATGGCATCGGCATGATCTACGGCGCGCTCAAGAACAGCTCGCCCATGGTGGTGACGGCGGGCCAGCAGGACACGCGGCTGCGCCTGCGCGATCCCGTGCTGGGCCACGATCTCGCGGCGATGGCGGCGCCCGTCACCAAGTGGAGTGTGCAGGTCGAGCACGCCGACGAGCTGGGGCCGATCCTGCAGCGCGCCTTCAAGATCGCCAACGAGCCGCCCGCGGGTCCGGTGTTCGTGGCGCTGCCCATCAACGTCATGGAGCAGGAAACGAATATCGCCGCGGGCAAGCCCGCCCATATTTTTCCAGCCAGCCGTCCCGACCCGGCCGGCATCGAGGCGATGGCGCAGCTGATTGTGGCAGCGAAGAACCCGACGATTGTCGCCGGCGACGAGGTCGCGCGCGCCGGCGCCGTCGAGGCGCTGGAGAAGCTGGTCGAGCGGATCGGCGCCTCGGTCTGGTTCGAGGGCTTGCGTGGCCGCAACGCCTTCCCGACCGACCATCCGGCGTATCGTGGAACGCTCGCCTTTGACACCACCGGACTCGCGATGCAGTTCTCGGACACCGACCTGGTGTTGTTGGTAGGCGGCCCGTTCTTCGAGGAAGTCTGGTACGCTTTCGGGCGACCCTTCCCGCCGGGTTGCAAGGTCTTGCAGATCGAGTCGGCACCGTCGCGGCTCGCCTACAACTTCGCGGTCGATGCCGGCGTCATCGGCGATGTCGGCGCAGCGCTGGAGGCCTTGTGGCAGGCGACGACCGGGGTGAACGGCGCTGCCGTGCGCGAGCGGCACGACGCTTTCAGGACGCAGAAGGAGCAGGAATCCGCCGCGCAGAAAGCGCGCGTGCAAAAGGCCTGGTCGCGCACGCCGACCTCGATGGCGCGCGCCCTAGCCGAGATCCGAAACGGTGCACCTGCCGACGTGATCGTGGTCGACGAGACGATCACCGCCAACCTCGATCTCTTCAAGACCTTCAGCTTCGCCGGCGCGGACGACTATTACAGCGGCCGCGGCGGCGGCATCGGCCAGGGGTTGGCCGGCGCCATCGGCGTTGCCGTCGCCGAACCCGGACGGCCGATCCTCTGCCTGTCAGGTGATGGCTCGTCGATGTATTCGATCCAGGCGCTGTGGACTGCGGCGCACCACGACCTGCCCATCGTGTTCGTGATCCTGGCCAACCGCGAGTACCGCGTGCTCAAGCACAATATCGACGCCTACCGCCAGCGCTTCGACGTGAAATCCAACAAGCCCTACATGCACATGGACCTGAGGGGGCCCATGATGGGTTTCGTCGATATGGCCAAGGGCATGGGCGTCGACGGCACACACATCACCAGGGCCGAGGACATCCAGGCCGCCGTCGCTGCCGCCTTCAAGTCGGGCAAGCCGCACCTTATCGAGATCGAGATCGAAGGAAAGCGGTAGAGCGAGATCGATCTTTGTCTCCTCGGCCCTCCTCCCCAAAGCGATCAGGCTCTGACGGAAGGTCGGCGTGGAGGACTGCGTCGAGATGCTGCTGCAAGAGCGTGGCGAGCGCTTCGCGGTCGTAAAATGTAGAGTGCACTATGCTTGATGCGGCACGCCCCCGAGCCGAATTGCGCTGTTGCGAAGCCGCGCGCGGCTGCAGTCGCAGCGACAGCATCGGGGGCCAGCAGCACTCTTCATGGCGATCGGGGGGTACCAGGCGATCATTCCTGTTTCGCGTGAATGAATAAAAAACGCAGATTGAAACGTGCGTTGGTCGCAGTCATGTAAAGATTCATGACCCCGGCATGGCATGACCTGTCACGACGCTTGCTCCTGCACTTGCGGCCCGGCCTGACGTGCTGCTCGATAAGGAGCGCGCGAATTTCTGCGTCGTACGGAGCGCAGAAACTATTCTGCAGCCGGGAGTTGCCGTTGCCGGCGGGCCGGGTGACAGCGATGCTGGCACGCAACGCGTTACCCCCCGCTCCGGTGCTTGGTTATTCGATTGCCGCAGCACTAGCGGGAATTGCGGGAAATGCGAAAACCCCTTTTGTAGCGGCCCCCAAAAATGAGACAGGGAAAGTGCGGACAGTTTCTCGTAGAGAGGAACTGGCATGACGAAGAAGTATCGGTATTTC
>Ga0081455_10004516_pt1 | contig 15543 bp, 14 predicted proteins | sample TabmetS3T2R1_FD_70207 | JGI IMG/M metagenome (GOLD analysis project Ga0081455, IMG submission 70207) | Tabebuia heterophylla rhizosphere microbial communities from the University of Puerto Rico - S3T2R1 | ecosystem: Host-associated > Plants > Roots > Rhizosphere ... | reverse complement strand
TCGACCTCTCCGGCGCTCATGTGCTTGGAGTGCGACGCGACGACGACGAGGGTCGGCACCCGGAGTTGCTCCCAGGCCGGCGGATCCGTTGACATCTCTCGCCACGCCTCGGCAACAGCCTCGCCGGAATAGCGATACCGAAGCCGCCCGTCTGCTCCCTCCTGGAGGTGCTCGACCATCTCCTGCTCCACGACCGCGCGCGGAGTACGGGTTAGGCCTCCGGTCCGGAGTCTGTCGTCAACTGCCTCTTCGGCAGAGGCAAACGAAAGGTCGTTCAGCTCGTCCTGCGCGAGGCGGGACGTCGCGTCCGATGTCAGCCACAGGGCTGGATCGAGAAGCACCGCCCGTTCGACGAGCTCGGAGTGACGTGCAGTTACTTCGGCGACGAGCCGAGCCCCGAAGCTGTGCCCGATCCAGGTCGCGGGCTCCGTGACGCTGTCAAGCAAGTCTCCTACGTGCGCTTCTATCGTCCATGGCGGATCCCAGGACGAGTACCCATGGCCACGCAGGTCGAGTGAACGGACATGGAATCGACCCGCAAGCTGCTCCTGGGCGAGTCGTGCGAAGCGCAAACCGTGAGCTCGTACGCCGTGAAGGCAGACGATCTCGGGTGCACCTCGTGCACCCCAGCTGTACTCGTGGAGCTTCAAGTCAACAGGCGTTCCCGGCTTGATCCTGGGAGAAGTCCACCGACGGTGCGAAATTCTCTATCAGAACTTGCGGTGGAGGCGGCGGGAATCGAACCCGCGTCCGCAGCGTCGCGCTTCGCCGAGTCGGCGCAACGCGTCGCGGGGAGGGCTCGCACAACCGCAGGAATACAGCTGGCTGGACGACGCGATGAGCGACCTCCGCGCCAAAACCGCCGGGGAGCCGTGGCTCTTCAAACCAGCTCGGGGCGAACCTAGCGGGTCTTCTCTTGCTCGTGTTCGCGATTGGGCTCTCGCGCTCCCTCGGTCGTCATCGGTCCGCCTTCAGGACGACGGTCGCGAGCTGTGCCGTTGCGGCGTCTCAGTCCGAGTCATCGCGGACGCGTCGGTAGCGCTCGTAGATCACGCGCGAGCCGAACGTCCTGGTCTCGATCAGATCCAGCGGGACGTCTTCGGTGACCGGTGGAAGGAACGGCGTGCCGCCACCGACAACGTGGGGGTTGCGGAACATGCGCAGCTCGTCGACGAGGCCAAGCTCGATCGCTGCCGCGGCCAGGCCGGCGCCGCCGATCCCTACGTCCTTGTCTGTCGCGTCGAGTGCCTCTGCGGCCTCCTCGGCCACGGATGCCCTGGCGAGCCGGGCGTTGCCCTGGACGACGTCTAGGGTGCGGCTGAAGACGACCTTCGGGATCGCGCACCAAACATCGGCGAACTCCGCCCCGGCCTCGTCGTCGCGCAACGACAGATCCGTCTCCCACACGAGCATCGTCTCGTAGAGCCTGCGGCCGCACAGAAAAACCCCCAGCTCGCGTGTCTGCTCGATGTGAAAAGCAAACTGCTCCTCGGTGGGAACGCTCCACCCGAACGCGCCCTCGCGGTCGGCGATAAAGCCGTCCACCGAGACGCCCATCGAATAGATCAGCACGGCTTCAAACTGTCGGGCCAGAGCAGCCGACGATCCCCGGTAGTGGGATCCACCCATACGCTCCGCATCGGGCTCTCCTTCGTTTCGTAGTGGCCTTCACCGTCAGACGGATCGCGAGAGAAAGAACTCATCCTCGTGGCGCTCCAACCGAATCGTACGGCCGGCGGACCAGGCGGCTGAGGCAACTCTGTAGTCTCCCGCCAGATCGTTGAGGCCCACGACGGGGGCATCGCCTTCAGCAGCCCGCCGGGCGTCGGCTCCCTCTTCTGGTTCGAGCTCCGGGCGGTGTAGCGTGCCGCGCTCATGCGCCTCTACGTCGCCGGACCGCTGTTCTCCGAGGCCGAACGCTCGTGGCTCGACGCCCTTGCCGCGCGCCTGCGGGCGGAGGGCTTCGACTGCTTCGTCCCGCACGAGAACTTCCCCGAGCTGACCGACGTCAGCGTCGACGCCGTCTACCGCATCGACGCCGAGGGACTCCGGTCGTCGAACGCTCTCGTCGCGTGGCTCGACGGCCCGATCGTCGACGACGGGACGGCGTGCGAGATCGGCATGTTCGCCGAGCTCGTGCGGAGCGGCGGCGACCAGTACCGGGGCATCGTCGCGATCTCGACCGACATCCGCCTCGAGCGTCGCCGCCAGGTGAACGTCGTCGGCGGCGGCATGAACCTGTTCGTCGCAGGCGCGATCGAGTCGTGCGGGCGCATCTGCCACACGGTAGACGAGGCTCTCGCGGCCCTACGCGAGCTGTGAGGCGTAGGTCTCGAGAGCGCCGGGCCACTCGAGGAGAGAGGCAACTCAGTAGTCGGGCGTTAACTGGTCGAAAGTGAGTTGGACAGCCGCATGCTGGTCGGCATGCTGGCCGTCGCATGCGCGTGCTCGTCGCTCTTGCAGTTGTCGCGGCCCTCGGGTGGCTCTTCGTCGCCGCCCAGGCCTCGCGTGGCAAGGAGTGCCATTTCAACGTGCACTTCGCCCAGAAGGTGGTCTGCTCGAAGCCGGACCCGCATTCGGTTATCCGCAGCGTGGATGAGCCCGCGTTCCCAAGACGGGCTCCACCGTCTCGAGGCCCGTAGAGCAATCGCCGCAGAGTCGGACGGCCGCCTTTGTGCGATGGATCAGGCTCGAGTACACGTTCAGCGGGAGATGGGCGGAGCCGAGCTCCAGGATGACCTTCCCGGTCAGCTGCTCCTGACCCGGCGCCCCGCGCTGCGAAAAGGTCTGCATCCGCTCCTCGATGCGCTGCAGCCGCCGGATGTCGGCGCGCGCCAGCGCAACGCCGCGACGCTGGGCCCTGTCGAGCTTGCACGAGGCCGAGCTGTTTGGCGTCCTGGCCGTCGGGGTTGCGGCACGATGCCCGCTGCTGTCGCTGCAGCCGGCGGCCAACAACGCGAGCAAGGCGACGGCGAGCGCGAGAGGGATCCGCGACATCCCGACCGAGGCTAGCTGTAGAGCTCGGCGATATCGCGGAAGAACCCACGAGTCTGTGCCGTCCCGTTTTCAACAGTCAACGAAACAGGGCGGCGATCTTCCGGAACCAGCCCGCCGCCTCGGGGGAGGATCATCAGATGGCACAGATCGAGTCCATCCAGATCAACATCAACACCGGCGAGGAGTCTGGCGCAGGAACCGATGGGGACATCTACCTCGGTGTCTGCGGGCGTGAGTTCCATCTCGATACGACTGCTGACGACTTCGAGCGTGGATCAGGCCACACCTATGTGCTCGGCGACGGCAGTGACGTCGTCAACCGCGCGGTGAACGACCCGCGCAAACAGTTCCTTGAGATCGAGGACGTCGACTCGTTTCCCGTGTACGTTCGCTTCGAGCCGAACAACGACGGGGACAACTGGAACCTGGCGCGTGCAGACCTGAGCTTCAACGACAGCTTCTTCCCGCGCTGGGAGACTCAGACCTTCGTTTCGGAAGAGGACGGCATCTGGCTCGGCCAGCGATCGGGCAACGTCGTCCACCTGCGCAAGCACCTGGACCCGACGCCGGCCTGACGTCTTTACGAGGGTCGGGCCGCCGAGCAAGCTGGCGGCCCGATCTCTCGGCCCTGCACGGCGCGGGTCGACCTCAGTCAGTAGTGTCCCCGCGTGGGCGAGCTCGAGGCGATCGGGATCACGACCTCCAACCTGGCCGCCTCGCTCCGCTTCTACGGCCTGATCGGCGTCGACGTCCCGGATCCCGACGAGGACCACGTGGAAGCCCCTGTGCGCGGCGAAGTGACCCTGATGTGGGACACGGAGGAGCTGATCAGGCAGATCGAGCCCGACTTGCCGAGCCCGGTCCGTCAGCGGGTCGTGCTGGCCTTCCGCTGCAAAGACCCCGCCGAGGTCGACGCGATCTACGCACGTGTCGTCGACGCCGGCTTCGAGGGGAAGACCGAGCCCTGGGATGCCTTCTGGGGGCAGCGCTTTGCCTACCTGCTGGACCCCGAGGGGAACACGGTCGCGCTGTTCGCGCCGCTCGGCTAGGCCATGCCCGCCCTCAGGGGCGAAGCGGGAGCTGCGTGATCCAGTACGGCGTGGTCGGCTCCGGTGGGGTCGTGAAACGCAGGTTGACCGCCCACAGCCGGCCCGCGGCCACGGTGGCGGTCGAAGGGATGTCGAGGCTCGGGTCGGTGATGTCGCCGAGCACGACGCCCCGGGTCATCCTCGCTCCGAGCGAGATCAGGGTCACCCGGTTCTCGAACGGGCGGACGACGTAGAGCTTGTGGCCGACCAGCTCGAGCCCGTCGGTGTACCCGAGGCTGGCTCCGCCGAGGTCGAGCTCGTCGGCGACGCCGGTGGCCGGATCGACGCGGAACAGCTTGCCCGTCGAGGACTGGTCCACGAGCAGCGCGCCGTTGTCGGCGATGATCCCGTTGAGGTTGAAGCCCGGGGTCTCGATGAAGTCGCCGCTCAGCTGTAGGGCCGTCGCCGCCGAGGGCGGCGGGAGCGACCCGTGTCGCCCGAGTGGGATCACGACCAGCTGCGGAAAGCCCGAATCGGTGACATAGACCGCGTCACGGGTGACGGCGACGTCGTTCATCAGCGCGACCCCCGGCACCTGGTAGGTCTCGAGGAGCGCGCCGCTCGAGGCGTCGTACACGCGGACATCGCCCCGGCCGACGAGCATCGGCCCCACGCCCGCGACCCAGATCCGGTTGTGGCGGGCGTCATATGCGATGCCGGCCGAGGCCAGGCCTGGTTCGCCGGGCGCGAGCACGGACAACGACCCCGTCCGGACGTCGCCCCGCCAGATCGTTCCGTCCGTCATCGAGCCGACGAAGAACGAGGTGCCGCGCCCGCTTTCGATGCCCTCCGGGAAGGACCCGTCGGGCAAGTCGATGCGGGCCGGGAAGTTCCCGCTGTGCCCGGCGGGCGAGGCACCGGCGGCCGGCGACAGGGTGACGAACACGAACGCGGCCACCAGCGCGATGAAGTAGTTCGTGGGCTTGCGGGTCATGATGGACCTCCTTCGGCGTCCTTCGCAGCGCGGGCGCGCCGGGTCAGGTCGGCCAGTTCACGGTTGAAGCGCTCGGAATCCTCGAGGTGCGGGACGTGGCCGACGCCGTCGTACCAGGACACCTCGCTGGTCGGGCACGTGGCGAGCACGTGCTCGGCCATCGCGGGCAGGACGACCGTGTCGGCGCGGCCCTGGGTGACGAGCAGCGGAACCTCGAGACCGCGCAGCACGTCGTCGTAGTCGAGCTCACGGGCTCCGAGATGCGCGCGAACCGCCGCCGGCACGACCACGTTCCAGCAGACCGCGGCCTCGAGGTCGTCATTCGACACCCGCTTGACGAAGCAGGAGCGCACGAATGAGCGCATCGCTTCGATGTTGGTGGGTAGGTCGTCGGCAGTGGCTCCGACGAAATGGTCGAGAAAGGCGGGCCCGATCAGCGTGCCGAAGGCGGTCTCGCCCAGCCTGACCGCCCCCTCGACGAAGTTGATCGCCGCGACGCTGCCCTGCCCGTAGGCGCGGATGTAGTCGCAGATGACGAAGGCGCCGTAGGACCAGCCGACGAGCACCGGACGGTCGAGACCCAATGCGCCGACGATCGCCGCGACGTCGTCGGCCCACCGCCTGCCGTCGGTGTAGTGCTCGGGCTCGAGCGGCGCCTCGGACATGCCGTGGCCGCGAAGGTCGTAGGCGACGAGCCGGAACTCGTCGGCGAGCGCACTCTCGTACTGCCTGGCCCAGCAGAGGTGGTTCTGCGACCAGCCGTGAATGAACAGGATCGGCGGCCCGTCCGGGCTCCCCCACTCGCGCACGTGCAGCCGCAGACCGCCGCCGCCCCGAACCGTGTGAACCTTCATCCGCCAGATCCCTGTCTGTGCTCTCTCCGCGACCGTTGTCATGGCCGCAATGCTCGGCACGGACGGGCTCGCGCACATCGGGAGGACAGCCTTATCTTTCGCCCGAGACCGCCTTATCTTGGGTCTCGAGCTGCGCGATACTGGACGGAATGGAGGCTCGCGCGAGCGAGGTGTTCATCGGACGCGCACGCGAGCTCGGGGAGCTCGCGCGTGCGCTCGATTCGACGCGCTCGCGGTCCGGTTCGACGGTCCTCGTCGCCGGGGAAGCGGGAATCGGCAAGTCGAGGCTCGCAATCGAGCTCTCGAGACGGGCGCACGAGGCCGGGTTCGAGGTGCTCCTCGGCCGCTCGATCGATGTCGTCGGCACGGAGCTGCCGTTTCAGCCGTTCGCCGAGGCCCTACGTCCGTTGGGAACGCCGTGGCAGGCCGATGGGCAGACACCGGGTTCGCAGCTGCGAGTGTTCGAGGAGACGCTGGCGCTGCTCACCGAGCGCGCCGCTACGGCACCCGTGCTGCTCGTGCTCGAGGACCTGCACTGGGCCGACACGTCGTCGCTCGATCTCGTCGTCTTCCTCGCGCACAACGTCGACACCCGGCCTGTTCTGTTGCTCTTGACCTACCGCGCCGGCGAGCCCGAATCAGCCGAGCGAGTGCGCCGGCTCGCCGACGGCGTCCGCCGCTCGGGGTCTGCGCTCGTGCTCGAGCTGGCGCCACTCGGCCGGGAAGACCTGGCCGAGCTGCTCGAGGCTCACGCCGATCAGCCCCTCCCAGCGGCGCTGACCGACGCGATCGCCACGCGCTCCGAGGGAAACCCGTTCTTCGCCGAAGAGCTCCTCGCCGCGGCCGCCGCCGAAGGGAGCGCGGTGCTCCCGCAAGGCCTGCGTGACGTGCTCTTGGGGCGCGTGGAGGGGCTCGACCCCCCGACTCAGAGCCTGCTGCGCGTGGCCGCTGCCGCCGGACGCGACGTCGAGTACTCGCTGCTCTGCGCAACCGTGGAGCTGCCCGAGCCGCAGGTGCGCGACTCGCTGCGTGAAGCGGTTGGGCGGGGTGTCCTGGTCGCCGAGCCGGGGACGAGCGTGTTTCGCTTCCGGCACGCGCTCCTTGCCGAGGCGATCTACTCGACCATCCTCCCCGGCGAGCGCGAGGAGCTGCACGGGCGGCTTGCGGAGGAGCTGGCTCGGAGCGATGCCGCGACACCAGCGGAACTCGCGCCCCATTGGGCGGCGGCCGGTCGCAGCGCAGAGGCCCTCGTCGCGTCGGTCGACGCCGCACGGCAGGCGAAGGCCGTCTTCGGTCTCGCGGAGGCTCACGGCCACCTCGAGCGGGCGCTCGCGCTCTGGCCCGCGGTACCCGACGCGGCCGAGCTGGTCGGGCTCGACCTCGCCGAGCTGTGCGCTCGGGCAGCCAGGCTCGCCACTCGGGTCGGCGCCTCGACCCGTGCAGTGGAGCTGGCGCCGCAAGCGATCGAGCTCCTCGCGGAGGATCCGCATCGAGAGGCGATTCTTCATGTGGACCTCGGCGAGTACCTCTACGAGCTCGGCAGCTACGAAGCCGGCTTCGCGGAGCTCGAGCGGGCGGTCGAGATCGCGCCGGCCGAGCCACCCTCGCCCGAGCGCGCGTACGCGCTGGGGTCGCTAGCGGGGGGATTGATGATCGCCTGGCGTCATCGGGAGTCGTTGGCGACCGCCGAGCAAGCGCTCGAGGTCGCTCGGCAGGTCGGCGCAGGCGAGGCAGAGGTCCGGGCGCTGACCGTCATAGGCGCCGAGCTCGCGCATGTCGGCCGTGCCGAGGAGGGTGTCGCCTATTTCCGCAGGACCTTGGAGCTGGCCGAGGAGATCGGCGATTACTGGGGCCTCGACCGTGCGTACGTCAACTTCACCGAGACGCTGACGATGCTGGGCAGGCACCGCGAGTCGGCGCGGGTGGCGCAGGCAGGGCTCGAGGCGATGCGCAGCTACGGGATCGACAACCCGCCGCTCGTCTCCAACCGGATCGAGGCTCTACACGCGAGCGGCGACTGGGACGAGGCCGACAGGCTCAGTGCCGGCGCCCTCCGCGGCATCACCACGAGCTTCGGGTGGGAACTGCTCATCGCCCGGGCCCTTGTGGAGACCGACCGCGGCGAGTTCGACGCCGCCCGAGCTCACTTCGAAGCCGCTGACACCACCCTGCGCAAAGACCGCGGGCCCGGCTTCTACGATGGCTGGCTCGCCGATCTCGCCCTCTGGGAGCACCGCTGGGCCGATGCAGAATCCGCCGTCGAGAGGGGCCTCGCCGACGCATCTTGGCCCGAGGCCGCACCGATCCGCGTCGAGTTGTCCGCCAAGGGAATGCGCGCCCAGGCGGAGCTCGCGGCACTCGCGCGCGCCCGCCGGGACGCCGACGCGCTGCACGAGCGTCTCGCGCGAGCGGGGGAGCTGTGCGACCTCGCACGGGAGGCGGCCTCCGAATCCGCCGGTGTTACGCCGAACGCGACCGGGTGGCTCGCACTGGCCGAGGCCGAATACCTCCGCGGGTGCGCCGAGCCTCGACCAGACCTGTGGTCGAACGCCGCAACCACCTGGGACCAGCTCGAACGCCCGCCCCTCGCCGCCTACTGTCGCTGGCGCCAAGCCGAAGCACTGGTCGCCGTCGGTGCGCCCCGAGCCGAAGCGAGCGCGCCGCTGCACGAAGCCCACGCGGTTGCCACCCGAATCGGAGCAAAGCCCCTCCTCCGAGAGCTCGAGCTGCTGGCCCAGCGCTCGCGGCTCGACCTCGCGGCTGCGGAGGACGAGCCACCCGCCCGACGGCGTGGTCTGGAGGAGACTCTTGGCCTGACACCGCGCGAAGCGGAGGTGCTCGCCCTAGTCGCCCGCGGCTACACCAACCGCGAGATCGCGGCGGAGCTCGTCATCAGCATCAAGACGGCGAGCGTGCACGTCTCTCACATCCTGGCCAAGCTCGACGTCCCTAACCGGCGCGAAGCTGCGGCGATCGCCCACCGCCTCACTCCGCCCCTGGAGGCACGAGCCGAGCTGCACACTCAGCCGAGTTCGACGCCGTAACGAAGGTGGACTGTGCCGTTGCCGAAGCGGCGTTCATCCAGCAGCTCGAGGTTCAGGCGAACGTCCGGGAGGGCGCGCTTTCCGGCTCCCACCACGACCGGCACCAGGAACAGGTGGTACTCGTCCACCAGACCGGCCTCGATCACCCGCGCGGCGAGCTCGGCGCCGCCGATGCCGAGGTCGGCCGACGTGGTCTCCTTCAGCCGCCCGACCGCTGCGGGATCGAGCTCGCGCTCGATGCGGGTCCTGGCGGTGGTCACCGTTTCCAGCGTCCTCGAGTAGACGACCTTGTCGGCAGCTCGCCAGATCTCCCCGTACTCCTGGACGACCGTCGGCTCGCCGGCCGTGTTGGCCGGGCTCTCCCAGAAGGCCATCGTCTCGTACATGCGGCGTCCGTAGAGGTACGTCGCGATCGGCCGCTCGAGCTCGTTCACGAACGCGTGCACCTCGGCGTCCGGCGCCGCCCAGTCGAAGTTGCCGTCGGCGTCCTCGACGTACCCGTCGAGCGACGCGAGCGCCGAGTAGATGAGCTTGTTCACGCCGGCGCGTACGTCGCGAGGATCGCGCCGAGGCTCGTGGTTCGGCCGTCGACGAGCCGCCACGACCTGAGCTCGCCGTCGTCGGGGAAGATGCGCTTGCCGCCGCCGACCGCGACGGGGTCGATCATCAGCCGGAGCTCGTCGACCAGGCCGTGCTCGATCAACGACCGCACCAGCTCGGTGCTGCCGATCACGTGGAGGTCGCCGCCGTCCTCCTGCTTCAGCGCGGCCACCGCGTCGGCCAGCTCGCCCTCCAGCAGCGTCGAGTTCTCCCACTCGAGCGGCCCGGCCAGCGTCGTGGAGACGACGTACTTCGGCTTGCTGTTCAGCGGCTCCGCCACCACCTGCTCTTCTTCGGGCGCGTTCGGCCAGAAGCCGGCGAAGATCTCGTAAGTCCGGCGGCCGAGCAGGAAGCCGCCCGCCTCGACGATGCTCCTGAGCACCCACTCCTGCGTGGGCCCGTCCTCCATGTACTGCATGTGCCAGCCGCCGTTGGCGAAGCCGCCGTCGGTGTCCTCCTCGGCCCCGCCGGGCGCCTGAGCGGTTCCGTCGAGGGTCAGGAACTCGTTCACGATCACCTTGCGCATCTCGGTCCCTCCTGTCGTCGTCTGTCGGTTCAGACGGGGGCGCACCGAGGATGTCATCGGTCGCTCAACAGGCCCGGTGAGGCTGCCAGTCGACCCGGTCGCCGCTCAGCTCGATGCGCGTCGTGCGGACGTTGTTCCGCTCGCTCGACTCCTGCAGGCGGTTCTCCGGGTCGGCGCGTGAGACGAGGCAGTACGCGCCGTCAGCGAGCGAGGTGACGTCGAGCTCCTGCCCGCTGACCCGCGCGCCGTAAAGGTCGCCCCACCCGATCGAGATGCCGCCGACCGAGTCGCGCCGACAGCCGCCGTAGTACTTCCGGCGCGGGGAGCCGGCCGCCTTCGGCAACCGGCGCCGCGTGTCGAGCACACACGAGCTGGTCTTCTTGCCTCCGGAAAGGAGCGGGCCGGCGGAGAAGACCGGGCGAAGGGCGTACTCCGCCAAGGCGTCGAAGTGCCAGTGCCTGTGGGCCGGGTGGTAGCGCGTGCAGCCCGCGCTCCGCGCGCGGAAGGGCGTGTCGACGTCTCGGGTGAACCGACCGTCTCCGTTCCCGTCGCGGTAGACCCGCTGCCACGAGGCACGGTCGTCGGCAGGGTCGCCGTTGTGGTTGCAGTCGCCAACGCGAGGCCGCAGCTCGAGCGGGCCGGCGCCGACGTTCACGACCTCGTTCGAGAAGCGGACGAAGTGCCTGCCGCGCGGCGTGATCTGGAGATAGACCTTCCCGGGCGTCCGCGTGACGAGATCCGGGAGGAGCTCACGTGCCGAGCTACGGCTCGCGACCCCGCTCGGAAGCAGCAGGGCGAGCGCGAGCAAGAGCCTCGGGAGCACCAGCCCGAGGGTAGCTGCGCCTCAGCCGCCGAGCTTCTTGATTCGCGCCTTGAGCTTCACGCAGCTGACGCGGTGCGACTTGACCTCCGCGATCACGCGCTTGAACGCCTGGTAGGACGGCTTCGGCGTCCAGTCGCTGAACAGGACGCCGGACTGCCAGCCGCGCAGGCTGGGCTCGTCGGCGAGGAGGAAGTTGAAGAAGGCTCCGACGGCCGGCTGGCAGTAGGCGAGCCGGATCGCGTCGGTCAGCTGCGACGCCTGGTCAGCCTTCGAGGTGCCGCCGAGGGACGGGACGACGGAGCGGTCGGTCTCGCTGCTGCCGTAGAAGGAGCGCTTGGCGGCGACGCTCGTCTGGAAGCCGCCCTCGAGGTACCAGATGCGAACGTCCTTCTGGCCGGGGACCGGCTGGCGCGTGCCTCCGAAGGCTGTCCTCAGGTACGAGAGCAGCCGCGGGTAGTCGCCCTGGCCGATGTCGACGCGGTGCCGCGCCCACGGGCGCTCCTTCGAGCTCGCGCCGTAGATGTTCTGCCCCCAGGCGTCGAAGATCCGCGCCCGGCGATGGGAGTGCCGAAACGCCTGGCCCATCTTCCTGATGAAGTTGCCGGGCGAGTGGGAGACGTTCGAGCGGGCGCGCGGGTTGTCGTTGCCGCGCGGCGAGACGGAGGTGAGCACCCGCACGGCCCGGTGGCGGCTCTTGATCGTGTCGTAGCACCGCGCCATCAGCGCCTCGTAGGCGGCCGGGGCGGCGCTCTTCCCGCGGCTGAACTGCGGCTTCCAGAAGTAGCTGAGGTTCGCCTCGTTCCAGACGTTGACGGCCGCCACCTGCGGGTAGCGGTCGAGCAGCGAGGACACGAAGCTGCAGTACGTTCTGCGCGATGCGAGGCTGACCGGCGCCGCGTTCGCGGAGCCGAAGACGCTCAGGAGCACCTTCTGCGAGCCCGCGTTCCGGAGCGCGGCGGCGACCGAGGCGGTGTCGGCCGCACTGGGCTGGGAGCGTCCGGCCTCCCACCGCTGGGTCACCCGGTAGTAGCCGAGACCGAGGTCGTTCGCCGTCGAAGAGATCCCCGGCCGCGCCTTGACCGCGTCCTCGTTGACGCCGACGACGAGGCTCCGCCCGGCAAGGGCCGGCGACGCGAACGTCGAGACCGCGAAGAGCGCGAGCCCCAGAACGAACAACCACTTCTGCCCCGGTCCGAGATGCATGTGTTCCCCCGACTGTCGCCGCGCGCACCTACCGCGCGCGATTCCGTTCCACCGTACGCGCGGCCGGGCCCCAGGGCTCTAACCCAGATGGGTCGTTCGTCGACTCGTTTCGCGCGGTCGTCGAGGATCGAGGAGCATACGCAGGCCCTCGCGAGCCACCAACGGAGGACCCGGCCATGGAGTACAGCCACGTCAACCTGACCGAAGTCGACGACCAGGCGGTCAACCTCGGGCTCGACCCGGCGGAGTTCAACCTGCGCTTCGGTCGCGTCGCGCTCGGGTGCGAGCACTGCGGCGTCAGCTACCTGCGCTTCGCGCCCGGCGCCAAGGCCCACGGGCACCGGCACAAGCGGCAGGAGGAGATCTACGTGCTCGTCAGCGGCTCGGCCGAGATGAAGGTCGCCGACGACGTGCTCGAGCTGCGGCCGTTCAGCGCGGTCCGCGTCCCGCCGCACGTGATGCGCGGGATCAAGGGCGGGCCGGAGGGCGCGGAGGTGATCGCGGTCGGCGCGCCGAACACCGGGCCCGGCGACGGCGACACGCCCGATCCCGACTGGACCTGGTGAGCTAGGCCTCGCGCAGCCGCGGGTCGACAGCGGCGAGCGCGATGTCCGAGAGGAGGTTCACGAGCACCACCGCGGTCGTGAGCACGACCGTCAGCCCGAGCGTCAGCGGGTAGTCGCGTGCCTGCGCGGCGGCGATGAAGTACCGGCCGATCCCGGGGATCGCGAAGATCCACTCGACGAGGAACAGTCCCAGCACGAGCTGGCCGACGAGCGGCCCGGCCATCGAGAGCACCGGGACCGACGCCGGGCGCAGGACGTGTGTCTTCACGATGCGCGGCCGCCGCAGGCCCTTCGCGCGCGCCGCGGTGACGAACTCCTGCTCGCCGACCTCGACCATCTCGAAGCGGAGCACCCGCGCGACGCGCGAGAGCGGCAGCAGCGCGAGCACGAGCGACGGCAGCACCCACGAGCGCCAGCCGTTCCAGCCCGAGGTCGGGAACAGCCCGAGCTTCACCGAGAGCACGTAGATCGCGAGCGTCGCGAGCAGGAAGACGGGGATCGCCGTCATCAATGCCGTCGAGGCCGTGATCGCGCGGTCGAGAAGGGTCCCGCGCCAGACCGCGGCGGCAACGCCGAGGCCGATTCCCAGCACCACCACCCAGACCAGCGAGAGCGCGACCAGCTCCAGCGTGACCGGCCCCTGCTCCTTCAGGATCGAGTTCACGGAGCGGCCGGGAAACGTCGTCGTCGGGCCGAAGTCCAGCCGGGCGAGGTTGCCGAGGTAGCGGCCGTATTGCTCGTACCACGGCATGTCCAGCTCGAGCCGGCGCTCGATGTTCCCCGTGATCGCGTCCGGCTTCGGGTCGCTGTACTTGACCCAGGCCTCGTTGGAGAGCCCGAGCGGCGGGCCGTGGCGAAGCGGACTGCCGCCGATCGCGCGCATCAGGCCGAAGAGCAGGGTCACGCAGACCAGCAGCACGGGCACGGCCCAGAGCGCGCGCCTGAGCACGAAGAGAAGCATCGGACTAAGTTGTAGCGAGAGCCGGGCGCGCTACGTCGTGAAGCGGGGCCTAACCGGTGCCGGCGGGCGGCGGTACTGGAACACGCGCCAGATGCGCCGCGGCTGCTGGAGTGGTGCGGGCCGGGGCGACTGGCGCTTCATCGGACCCGCAGCGACCGGTACGCGGGCTGGTAGCCGGACTTCGTCGCGCTGAAGACGAGCTTGCCGCGCTTCCTCGGCTTCAGCGTGAAGACGACCTGCCCCTTCTTGTTCGTCCGCTTCTTGACCGCTCGGACGCCGACGCCGCGCACGCTCACCCGGACACCCGCGACGGGCCGGCCCTGGCCGTTCAGCACGCGGGCCGTCACGCGGGTCTTGACCTTCCGGCGAGCGCCGCCGAGGAGCGACAGCTTCAGCCGGGGCTGGAGCCTGATCTGCTGAACCTGCGTCCAGTCGCCCTGGTTGCGATCCTCGTCCACTCCGGCGACGCGCCAGTAGAGATTGCCGCCGGACTGGTAGCCGTACGAGGTCATCGTCGGCCCGTAGCTCGGGTTCTCGGTGTCGACCGACTCGACCACGCGGCTGAAGTCGGGCGTCGAGGAGATCTGCACCTTGTAATGGTCGACGCCGAGACGCGGGTCCCAACTGAGCAGGACGTGAGTCTTGTCGCTGTCGGTACGCGCGTTCACGGGCTCGCCGATCGTGCGCGTGAACGACTGCGTCGCGGAGTACGGGCCGGGAACGGTGCCCGTCGTGTCCTTCGGGAACTCGGCCCGCACGCGCCAGTGGAAGACGCCCGTGCCGGTCATCTTGATGAACGACGCCACGGGGGTGCGGAAGCCCTCGAAGGTGGAGTGCGTGCCGTCGGGCTTGTCGACCGAGATGTCGTACGAAGACGCGCCCTGTACCGGACTCCATGCCCAGACCGGAAGCGCGTCGCCCCTGGTGGCGTTCGCGGCGCTCGGCACCGGAGCCGCCAGCTTCTTCTGAAAGGTTCCGATCGCCGACCAGGTCAGGCCGGTGAGGTTCTCGTCGTCCGCGCGGACGCGCCAGTAGAGGACGGTGTCCGCCGGGTAGGTGGTGTCGCTCGAGTACGAGGTCGCGTCGGTGACGACGTCGTCGAGCGGCGAGCCGAAGGTGGGATCAGCGGAGACCTGCAGCCGGTACCGCCGCGCGCCGAGCGTCGGCGACCAGCGGAAGGTCGGCTGGTCGAGGAAGGCCTGCACCCCGACCGGCGAGACGAGCGAGGGCGGGGTCGACTGCTTCTGGAACGACCCGTTCGCCGCGCTGAGCGAGACCGTCAGGGCATCGTTGCCGTTTGCCAGCGTCGCGGGCAGCACGAGCCAGTAGAACGTCGTCGTCTCGTCCGCGTAGGTCGTCGGCTTGAGCTGGTTCCGCGGTGCGTACGCGGGGATCCGGGTGAACGCCTCGTCGATGATGTTGCTGAAGTTCGCGTCCTTGGCGACAACGACGAAGTAGCTGTTGGCGCCGGACATCGCATGCCACGTGAACAGCGGCGTGCGCACGCTGGTGCTCCCGGTGACCGGTCCGAGGTAGTCCCCCGAGCACAGGTAGCCCGACGCGCACGTCGGCGAGGCGCCGGCCGGGTAGGCCGTCCAGGTGAACGCCGGTCCGACGGGGTCCTTCGAGTCCGTGTTGCCGTTCTGGAGGTAGGTGTAGTCCCCCCAGACCTCCTGGTTCCCCGGTGCGCGGTCGGCGCGCGCACGGACGCGGAAGCAATAGTCGCCGGGGGTGATGATCGGGAGTACGTCCTCGGCCAGCGTGCCCTGCCAGGGGGCAGGGTCGGCGCTCGTGCTCGCCAGCGGAGCCCACTCGGGGACCGCGGTGTTCTTCAGGTAGTCGGCGGTACCCCACAGGCAGGCGCTGCCGTTCCAGTCGGCGACCTGGACCTCGTAGCTCGCGGCGCCGGGCACGGGGTCCCAGCGGACGACGGGCACCTCGGTCTGG
>Ga0081455_10004515_pt1 | contig 15545 bp, 15 predicted proteins | sample TabmetS3T2R1_FD_70207 | JGI IMG/M metagenome (GOLD analysis project Ga0081455, IMG submission 70207) | Tabebuia heterophylla rhizosphere microbial communities from the University of Puerto Rico - S3T2R1 | ecosystem: Host-associated > Plants > Roots > Rhizosphere ... | reverse complement strand
CTTTCCTGATCAATGTGCCGATTGCCATTGTGGCTGGCTTCCTCGTAATCGCCGGAATGCACGAGAGCATGGGACATAGCGTTGGCCGATTCGATTTTGTCGGTGCGCTGTTCGCCGGCGCGGGAGGTAGTTGCCTGATGTGGGCGTTTGTCGATCTCGGTGAAGGACAAATCGGATTAACGGAGGCCGCGCTGATTGGCGCCGGAATCATTTTGCTTGGCATCTTTGTCTGGCACGAAGGCCGAACGCCGCATCCCATTCTTCCGTTGACCTTCTTTCATCATGCAGGCTACGCATCGTCGATTTCTTCGTCATTCCTCGCCTTCTTCAGCGGATTCGGACTGAGCACTTATCTGCCGCTCGCAACCAACGCCGCTTTTCATGACAATCGCGCCTTCGTAGGCGTGGTGGTTGGTGCGTTCACCATTGGATGGAGCACGCTCGCCTTCTGCGCGGGACGATTGGTCCATCGAATCGGCGAACGACTTCCAAGTGTGATTGGAATTGTTGTGCATATTCTGGGACTACTCTTCTTCATGGTCGCATTCGAACATGGCCTCGGCTGGGTCATCGCTGCGGCGCTCATCTCAGGTGCTGGGATGGGACTGCTCTCGCCCGCGCTCACTGTGGTGGTACAGAATAGCGTCCCGGTTGCCCGCATGGGTAGCGCGACCACCAGCCAGCAATTCATCCGGCAGATCGGTGCCGCGCTTGGCGTCAGCGCGTTTGTCCTGGCCGCGACTGTAGGTGGATTTCGGTCAGGCTTGCTGTTGATGATTTCAGTTAGCGCCGGAACATTTGCGTGCGTTCTTGCGCTGCCCGCGCACAGCCTTCACCACGAAGCGCACCAAATTGATGCTTGAGAGCTCCTGCTGTCAGCCCTTAACTCAAACCGTACTAATCACGAATGAACGCGAATAGACGCGAATAGGGACAGGAGCTACAAAATCAATTCCTCTTTGTTCCCATCCAACATCCGTTCGCCGCTCAGCACGAGACGCTCCCACTCCAGACGCGCGTGTTTGAAATTCAGGATGATCCCAACGGGTAGAGTAGTGATCCGCAGATAATTTAACATCTGACCGCGTTCGTGGTCGGTGATGCGGTCAATTGTCTTTGTGTCGACGATCAATTTCTGTTGGACGACAAGATCCGGAATGTATTCCCCGACCAGTTCGCCCTTGTACAACACCTGATGCCGTTCCTGCTGATTGTAGAAAATATTACGTAAGCGGAACTCCACGCACAGGCAGTTCTCATAAATCTTTTCGTGAAGACCGTGGCCCCGAACGTTTAAGACCTCAATGGCACATCCTACGACCGCATAGACCTCTTTCTGCAATAATAATTCGCGTCTATTAGCGTCTATTCGCGGTTAGTCTGCAGATAACCGCTGAGAGCGTAAAGCTTCATGGAAGCTTGTTGCGCGATTACGCCGGCTAGCCCCGCACCCTGTCGGTGCAGAATAGCGTCCCCGTCGCCCGCATGCTCCCTTCCTATTCGCGTTTATTCGCGTCCATTCGCGGTTAACTGAAGTCAATTGGCGCCACCAACCGAAATCAGTTGTGCAATTCGAACCAGGCGGGTTTCAGATGCGCCAGCGGCTCTTTTAGTTTCGCGAGCTCTGCGGCTGGTCCGTGGACTTCGATGCGAATCAAGTCGGCCATCGCCTGCGCCTGTGCCAGCATCGCACCCACGTTTTCCAAGTGCGCCAGCAGCGCTTCGGCGTTGACGTAGCCTTCGCGGCAGAACACTTCGTCGCCGTTGATGGTGAACTCATAGAAAAGATTGCCCGTTTCGTTCCGCGTCTTGGCCACAAACTCCGGCAGAATCGCCTTCAGATACGGCATCTTGTCCGAAGGCACCTTAAAGTAGGGATGCAAACTAACGAATCTCGAAAGCTGATTCATACCTTGATGGTAAACCTTTCCGGAACGCAGGGCGAGACCAGGCGGCTTCGCCAGAATCAAATACGCGCGCCAACAGGATCGCAAAGCTCGTCTTATGCTCCAGCTGTCGTTTCAAAGGAGATGAGGAACGTGCATATCCAGTAGGCGATTATCCGAATGCTTTGCAGTCGCCTGCCCGGCCCCCAGGCATTGTGAAAGTACGCCGTCAGACCCACTCCATCTTTCATGGTTGGTTGAACCCCTTAATATTTCGCTGCTCACACGGGCATTCAATCGCATTTGTTCAGCCGTCAAATTGGCGTGTCATGTCGATGTTCCCCAGCGCTATCAGCCAGACGTCGTGTGATCTCTTTCATGTCCACACTCCCATCTGATGCGCGCTCGACACCGTACGCTTCCGTCGGAAAGTTGAGCGGTTTCTGGATTGCCCAAATTTTTTCGTGCTCGTTTGGCGGTAGAATTTGCGCCGGGTCGCCAACGGCCACCCAGTTAATGGGAACCACTGCTTTTTGTGGCAGCACACTCTTCACGTGAACGACGCCATTAATTCGCACCTCCGCCTGTTTGCGAACCCGAGCGCCTTGGAAAACCGTGACGCCGGTTGCCAGGAAAACTTCGTCCTCCAGCGTGCAGCCGTACAACGCCGCATTTGGTCCGACCCGCACGTAATCGCCAATTCGAACAGGATACTTCGCGGTCGCGCGAATGAGCGCGTTTTCTCCAACGATCGATTGGGTTCCGATCACGATGGGATTTCCCTGGGCGACAAGTACCGCGCCGAAGGTGACCTGTGAATTCGGGCCAATGGTTACATCGCCGCAGACGACCGCGGTCGCAGCGACGAACGCAGTTTCGTGAATTCTTGGACGCCGGCGGCGATGTTCAAACAGCATTGTCGATATTATCTGCGTCTCCAGCCGTGGAACAAGCTGCGATGATCATCGGCAATGGACACACCGCAATCAGACCTTGCGCGACTGCCTAAGGGCTACAGGGGATATCCGTATCCTGCGCAGCCACGATCTGCCATTTCCCGGCGCGTTTGAGCCACGTGTCGGTCCAGATCAGACAACGCTTCGTCTCCTTGCCATCCTTAGCCTTGACCGCGCTTTCCGCTCCATACGCTATCGCGATGGAGTCACCGAAAAATCGCACCTTTACCTCGCCGAGTTGGCAGTCGCGCGAGAGCGACTTGGTATCTGAAGTGATCGCTTCGTTCTTGCCGTAACGCCGTCCGCTTGGCGATGTCCCTTGGAAGTCGTCCGCAATCACCTCCTTAAGATCCGGCTGCGGACTACAAGCCGAGTTGGCCCATTTCGCTTCGGCCGCAATGATGAACTTCACCGTCTCCTCCCCCGCCGATCCCCATCGAGATTCCTGCGCAAAGCTAGGTGAGGCAAACCCGCCGAGAAACAACACAAGAGATGCCGGGATGATTGAGAGAAATTTCATTTGACGCCGTTCTCCGGATTCCAGGAACCTTGTAACTTGCGGACATAAACAATCTGCCCTGTGTGATAGGCGTTGTGCGTGCTGATATGCGAAATCAACGGCGCTTTCAGGGCTAGTGTCTCCTCCGGCATTTTCTCCACCGCCGCTTCCAGGCCTTTCATCACGCGATCGAGCCGCTGCACGATCTCGTCCCAACGCGCCGCGTCGAAGTCGTTAAACGTCTCGTCGTTGTTTCCCGGGCTCGCAGGCTTTTCACCGCGTAGACGGGCCAGCGCATTCTCGTTCCAGAAAACCAGATGATGAGCGAGCATTCCGACCGAATGGTTCGCGTTGGAATCAGTTTTGCCCTTTGCGTTTTGCGGCACCCACTTCGCCTGCTCGGCCGTTAGTCCCGCCACCGCAGCTTGGATTGGGGTAAACCACTCCGCTTTGTCATGCGTGCTATGAAGCTCCGACAAGAGAAGCGAACGGAGTGTAACCGGAGTAGGAGCGGGCGTGGGAGATGACTGCGCGATCCCGCTATGGAGGCTTGCTGCGATTATCAGTGAAATGCTGAAAGTAACAGACGGATGCATACGCCGAATCCTAGCAAGAAGCTCGATATCGGTAAATTAAATCACTTCTTCCTTCATCCCCTTCATCCTTCACTTCGCTCTCGCCGGCGAACGCAACCAGCGCCAGAGTGCCCGCAAGATCAGAATTATTGCTACGAGCAAAACAACCGCGCCAACCCCAAGAAGAATCAGGATGCGGTTCTGGTTCATCAGCACATACACGCCGCGCTTAGCGTAGAGACCGTTGAATCCGTTGACCATTCCGGGCAACGCAAGCAGATCTTGCTTGCTCAGTTGTAGCGGGCGCTCGTTGGGATGATATCGCGTGCCCCAAAAGGTCTTACCGGACTCATCCAGCTCGATATGCCCGCCAAGCACATAAGTGACTGGACGCTGTCCGACGAATTCAGCGACACGCTGTGCGCTCGCGAGATCCGCGTCCGCGTCCTCGATCAGAAGGCGCCCTGGGAGGACGAAGTCGCCTGAGAAAAAGAGTCCGGTCTGCCGATCGTAATAGGCAACATGTGAGGGGTAGTGTCCCGGGGTTGGTATCACATCGATGACACGGTCGCCGAGATCAATCTGGCCGATACCGTTTGGCCAGTCCGCGATGCCCAAACGGCTCTTCACGCTCTCAAGGTCCGTTGGCACTACTTCCGTGTTCGGCAAGGCTCGAAACTGATCGTCGCCAGACCGATGATCGAGGTGGCCATGTGTATGCACGACCATCAGCGGCAGCCTTGATTCCCCGTTCGGCAACAAGGAAATCACCGTCTCAGCGAGCGGCATGGTCTTTGCGTCAGCCACAGCACCCGTGTCGATCAGAAGCGCTTTGGTTTTTCCAATTAACAGATAGATGAACGGCGCCTCATAGGTCGCACACAGACTCTCGCGCAGGATGAACGTCTGTGCGTTATACCGATGCACCTGAATCGGCGGCTGTGGATTCTTGATACAGTCATTCGAACCCTCCTTCCAGTGCACGTCCATCGTTCCCGGAACAAGCTGCGAGTATGCAGGCGATAGGATCGAACATGCCGCCAGCACGGCCCACAGCCAAAGCCCTCTCTGCCAGTCAATCTTCCGCAAATTCATCATGACGTGATCTTACTTGTTCATCCGCTGGTGCGAAATTGTGTTTCACGACCGATAGAATATTGCCGGCGGGATTTTTGAACCAAGCAATCGTCGGGTTCTCGCATGAAGGCTCGGGCGAAGCACCGCGCGGCTTTGTTGTTCTCGAGCAAGGCGCGGGCGCCGATGAGTGCAAGCTGCGCGAGTTTGCGCGGGCGAAGGCTGCAAGTAAGTGACGCCGTGCACGGGAGAAAAGCGATACTGACGGATTCATGAAAATTTGGTGGACGCCGAAACGAAAAATAGAATCGCTCCTCAGAATCGAGTGCGTGATTCAGCGCGCCATGGACATTCAGCCGATCCAGCAAATCGATGTCCCTCAATTTTCACTATCAACTCCACTTCTGTGAACCGTGCTCGTGAATGGAGCTGACGGGATCAGCGACATAGATGGGCAAACCGAGAGGTCGAAATGCGCGGGAGCACATGAGTCAACCCAAGACGCGAGCAAGTTTCAATTGAAGCCGCTGAGAGTAAACGAGCTCAAGAAATTTGCGGCTTCCGATGCAACGATTCAACGATTCAACGATCACGCGGGTGAGAGCCCAATGTTAAATATTTACATCTGATCGCTGGACGCGCCGCGATTTAATTTAAGCATCGAATGGAGACAGGAGGAGGGAGTTTCGTATGAATGGGAAATCAAATCGCAAAATGCGGGCGGTGGCTATCGATGAATTTGGCGGGATCGAAAAGATGAGGCCTCGGGAGCTGCCGGTTCCTGAGATTGCCCCCGATGAGATCCTGGTTCGGGTGGATACGGCAGGGGTTGGCGTGTGGGATCCGTTTGAACGCGAGGGCGGGTTCGCCAGGGAGTTCGGCGTGAAAGCCACCTTTCCTTATGTATTGGGTGCTGATGGCGCCGGAACGGTGGAGGCGGTGGGAGACGCGGTGCATTCTTTCAAACGCGACAATCAGGTTTATGGCATCAACTTGATGAGCCCCAAGGGCGGCTTTTATGCGGAATACACGGCGGTCAAAGCCGATAATGCCGCCATGATCCCGCAAGCGCTGTCTACGCGGCAAGCTGGCGTATTGGCCGTCGATGGTGTTACCGCGTTGAATGGTTTAGACAAGACGCTTCATCTGAAAGCCGGTGAATCCATTCTAATTCTTGGCGCCAGCGGCGGTATTGGTCATCTGGCGGTCCAATTAGCCAAGCGCATGAAAGCGCGCGTCCTGGCCGTGGCATCGGGTCAGGATGGTGTGAACTTTGTGAAAGGGCTCGGGGCCGATAAGGTTATCGATGGGCATAAAGACGATATCCTGAAGGCAGCGCGTGAGTTCTCGCCAGATGGTCTCGATGCCGCGCTACTCACCACCGGTGGAGAACCGGCTGAGAAAGCGATAGCCGCACTGCGGGAAGGAGGACGAGCGGCTTATCCGAATGGCGTGGAGCCTGCCCCGAAAGCACGAGCCGGCGTGAAGTTGATGAACTACAATGGGGAACCCCATCCGCAAACGTTTGCCAAACTCAATCAATTGATCGATGGCGGACCGTTCCAGGTCCATATCGCACGAACGTTTAAGCTTGAGGATGCCGACCAGGCGCAGAAGACGCTTCAGGATCATTATCTCGGAAAACTTGCGCTGGTGATGAACTAAACGACGATCACGGTCAGGCTCTCTGATTAACAGCCTGCCTGTTCGTAGCGATAAACCACTTCGTAGACGCGGGGATCGATGCGCTCGGCGAAGGGAACAAGACCCTCCATTTGCTCGCGATACTTCTTCTGAAAGCGGTCCAGATCCGTTTCCGATTGCCATTGCGCGTAGTTGACGACTCGCTTGCCGTCCATACTGCGGTGCAGCGCGGTCCCGATCAAACCCGGTTCACGCTTCACAGAATCGACGAAGCGAATCCAGTTCTCAATCAGCGCCTGCTGCTGTTCCGGCCTGGTCTCAAAGACGTTGATGAGCGTAACTGGCTGACTCTCTTTGGTAATCAACATGTTCAGTTGTCCTTTCTTTTCTTTCGAGCCGGGAACTTTCCCCGGCTGTTTTCTGTTTATGCGTCTCGATCACCTGGCGAGAATTCGGCAAATCAATTGCCAGTATCACGCACTCGCGACCTGACATTCGATGCCGTCCGGATCGGCAAAATACACACGCCCGTCTTCGCGTCGTGGCGTGAGACCGGCGGCTTTGAGTCTTGCGACCGCATCGGCTGGATCGTAATTCGCGATGCTGTAGCAATAATGATTCAGGCCGGGCTTCTCGTCTTGGAAGAGCGCCAGCCAGCCTTTGCCGGTGGTAAGGAAGCCTTCTTGTCCCTTCGGTTTCAAGCCAAGATGTTTCTGGTACCATTTCTGCGAGCGCTGCACATCGGTCACGTTCAGCGCGATGTGATTGAGATCGGTGGCATCAAAGGTAGGGGCCGAATCCGCTGGATTTGGTGCGGCGCGGCCGTCTTGTTGATCGGCTAAGCCGATGGTCGCGCCCAGGCTCGCGGCAAACATGCCGGTCAAATACGCGATCAGTTGTCGTCGGCTCAGCCGGCCGTGCTCGAAGTCGTCGATCATTTTGATAATCTGAGTTTGCATGGTGGCTCCTTTACCAAGGTTATCTCGTTCAGGATCGATCTGTTTAAGTCAGGCTGACCTTATTTAAACGCAAGGTTTTCGTTCGAATCTGTTTCAGAGCGTCCTTCTTCCTTCTTCTTTCTGCCGCTGCCCGTAGTTGAAGCCAATGTCCGCTCGAAAAACCAATGCTATACGTGATTCACGTATAGCCTCAATTCACGCTTGTTAATAAAGACCAAACTATGCGGTTCGGCTTCATCGTTGGGCTCGGGCGGTCCGATTCCTGCGGTTAGTTGACCGTTCTACCGCTGACTCAAAACCGCTTGCGCTGTCGGTTTGCTTGTCTCGAGGTGTGTGGTCACTTTCTCCAAGCCTGCGGTAAGCACTTCAATTTGCTTTTGTTGACGTGCAATGATCGCATCCTGTTCCTGTACGTGGCGATGTTCTTTCAGAAACTCATTGAGCAACATCGTGTTTACTGCCTCGTAGCGGACGGTCTCAGGTTTGCCGGCGCTATCTCGCACAATCAAGTCGGGGTTCACCTCAGCGACTTCCTCAGCGATCAAGCCGAAGGAGAGAGCGTGCGTCTGATCAATTTCCTTCTTGTAACGGAACGTGACCGGATTGAGCTGGTAGAGCGCCTCGCTGGTTTTGTCCATCGGTTGGATCTCTTCCTTGTAACGGCGTGATGACGTGGCGTGACCCAGTAAGCCCGTGTTCACATCCACGGTAACGGCAGCGCCGCCGGGCAAGGCAGTGGCGTTAATGTTTCGGATGTAAGTCTTGTTGGTTTCACCAGCCACGCCAACCATCGATGTGCCGATATAGACATTTCCGCTGCCAGTCGTCTGGTCGCGGCCGGCGTCGACGCCCAAGGCAGTGTTTTCGTTGCCGGTGGTGTTGCCTATGAGTCCATGAAAACCGACGGCAACGTTGTTGTCGCCCGTGGTGTTGTTTCCGAGTGCAACGCCACCGGTGGCCGTGTTGAAGCTGCCGGTAGTGCTGCTTAAGAGGGTCGATTGTCCATTGGCGGTGTTGGCGACACCGGTGGTATTGTTTAAGAGGGCCGATTCTCCATTGGCGGTATTGACGGCACCGGTGGTGTTGCGATGGAGAGCTTGAAAACCGGTGGCGGTGTTGCTGTTGCCGGTTGTGTTGTTAGCCAGAGCTTGAAGACCATTGGCGGTGTTGCCAGCGGCGGTGGTGTTGCTAGCCAGAGCTTGAAAACCTGTAGCCGTGTTGCTGTTGCCAGTGGTGTTGTTCAAAAGCGCGTTAGCACCATTGGCCGTATTCTCGCGACCGGTAGTGTTGAAAAAGAGCGCGCTCTCGCCCGAGGCCGTATTGTCGCGGCCGGTGGTGTTGCTCAAAAGCGCTCCTGCACCAATCGCAGTATTTTCGACTCCGACGTTTGTGAGAAGCGTCCCGGCACCGACGCCAGTATTGAAGCTGCCAGCCGTGTTGGCCCTGAGCGAAAACAGCCCGATTGCCGTGTTGTACAATCCGCTGGTCAGGTTAAGAAGGGCGTCTTGCCCTACTGCCGCGTTGCCTCCCGGATAGCCTCCGTCCGGCGGCGGAGAAACTGCTTCCGCTGATGTAAGCAATGCGCAAGATAGCAGTGAGATTAGAAGTAATCGATTCCGCAAATTTGTGTGTGGAATTGTCGCTCTCATGCTGGAGATCTTTCAAGAAAAGTCGCGAGCTTGGCGAGACAAAAAGAGAGTTCGCTCGATACCCGCGAAACAGGTATCCACTTCATTTCGTCGTAGCTCCAAGACTTTACCTGGCGGGATCACCACTGGTTTTGTGTTCGCTGTGTCCACTTATCGGAAGAGGCTCTGTGGAGTGATAGTTGGCTCTGACGCCATTCCTCCATTTCGGGCGCTGTGTTCCCGGCCTCTGACGATTCGAACTGCGGAAATGCTTCTCATTTCAGCCGATCTGCGTTAGATTGTACAAGCAAACGGTTCCGCAACAGGGAGGAAAACATGAAAACAAAATTGTTTGCTGTCGCGCTTGTTGCGAGCGCGGTCACGATTGCTCAAGCGAACCCACGAGCGGTTCCTGCCGCGAGAGGGGCATCTCGCGGGGGGCCAGTTGCGCGCAGTGCCCCGGCGGTTCATGCTCCGATGCGGCCCGGCGGTGTTTCATCGTTCCGCTCGACGCCGATGCGGTCATACGGCAGTAGACCGTTTTATTCAGGCCAACGCTCTCCCTCGTTTGGGATGCGTTCGTCACCATCCTTCGCGTACCGGCGGCATATTTATTCGAGTCGACCGTTGGTTACGCGTTCCGGTCCATACGCGATAGCAACTATCGGCAATCGTGTCGCGCCAATCGCGAATCGCAGAAATCCAGCTGTCGCACGCGTTTGGAACCAGCGAAACACACAATTCCGGAATGGAAATAATCCTGCGAACAATTTCCGGAACCGAAACAACCCGCCGAACAATTTGCGAAACAATCGTCTGCGGCGTGACTGGCAAAAACACGTGTTCGCTCACGCCCCAGGGGATTGGCATCGCGATTGGAACCGCAATTGCGATCACTGGTGGAATGGTCACCGATGCTCTTTTATTAATGGAACGTGGGTGATCTTCGCTCTGGGATTTTCTCCATGGTGGTCTTCGTACTACCCGTACTACCCGGACGATTACTTCTACGACTATGGCTTTCCGAATGACGGCTACGGCTCGTCGACCTACGGAAACGGGTACGATTATCCGAACCCGTACAATTACCCCGACTACAACTCCGGCGATTACCAGGATCCGGGACAGATGAATTACGAAGATAGCTATCCCGACCAATCGCAGGGCTACTACGACTCCGGTGTTTACCAAACTGAAGTGTACGACGATCCGAATGGCTACAGCGATCAATCGCAATCAGACGATTCGATCATTGTCGCAGCGCAGGAACGACTGGCTCGCCAGGGCTACTACCGCGGCGAGACCGACGGTGTGCTCAGCGCTGAGATGCAGAAAGCCATCAAGCGTTATCAAAGCACCAACGGCTTGCGCCAGACTGGCGACCTCGACAGCGATACCCTCGCAGTAATGGGATTATCCAAAGGCACGAGCCCCTAAAATTTGAGATCGGCCAATTGAGGAAGGAACTGGGGCCAGATCTCAAGGGCGCGTTGCCCAAATCGATCAGGCTTTGCGCGACAAAAGCGGAGGAATTTCGTGGCGAATTTGCGCCTTACCCCACTCCAAACGGTAACGAATCTTCGCCGTGTGCATCGCTCCAGTGTAAGCACGCTTCGCGCGCGGCCAAGATTGGACATCGCCTAAAACGGTGACTTTGAATCAAAAACATTAATATTCAGCCGGCGCCGACGTATCGTAGCTTTCACACCTTCCGCGCTGCCCATGCAAACACCCGAAAGGTTCAGAAACGGCGGCGGATGTCCGGTATACGCGCCGACCTTTGCTGCACGACGCGCACTTAACCGTTTTGGCTGAAGTTCATGTACGAGCCCGATAAACCCGGCGACCAATTCTGCGTATGCGTCCATGTGTTTTGCTTCTGCAAACGTGATCAAATCATCCTTATACACGTGCATATTCCCTCTCAAATGGTCATAAAATCCGTCTCGCACAACGGCAACGTCACAAACTACATTTGCACGCGGTACCCGCTTTCCTTTGCTGCGATTGTGGAACAGTTCAACACGAATCTGATGTCGAATTTGCACGGATGACCCGCCTTTTATGCAACGTACGTAAGTAAAATTCTTGGGATTTCCTTTTGTATTGTATTTTAGACGAAACCGCCGCTTACCTGCGATAAGCGGGTTCAAGATCTGCGTTTTCCAACCGGCGCGTTGGTACCACCTAATCACCTTCGCAAATGTTGAAGCTTCGAACGTTTGATAAACCCTGCGTCCGAAGTCTTGGGCGCGGGCGCCGTTAGCCGCAAAGAACGCGGTTAACGTTCGAATTTCTCCGGGTTGGTCAAACCACGCCACGTTCGTCCCGATAAAGTGCTACGATTTCGTGCCAAGAAGCATTATTCACGATTTGTCTTCGAAGCGCTTCGTCTTTAATCGAAGCGAGGAGGCCTAGAGCCAGGCGTTCGCCGAGATCGTAGAAATCGGAACGACGTGAAAGTATAAGGCCGCCGATTTGTAGTTCAGAAACTCCCAGTTCCCCGAAGGTGGCGACAGTCTCTTTGATCGTCGCATCGCCAACAACAAACTTTCGATACGTTGCGTGGCAGAAAAGCGCAATGCTGAGTTGTTCCACAGAGGCTCTGATCGCGGCAAGTTGCTCCCGACGCTCATCGCGATCTTTAACGGCATCGAGGACCTGCCGACGTTGATCTAAATAATCCAGCGAGGATTCGGCATACTGACGAATGCCGGACAAGGTCTTCTTCAAGTCTGGCGGCAAGCTGTCACGGAGTTCTTGATATGCCGTCATACCGGGTCGTCACATGTAAAATCTGTACAGGCGCTCGGGATTCGTACCCTTCGGAAGTTCGCGTAGAATTCGACCAACGGTCCGAGAGAACTGTAAAGTAATAGGTTCCGTACAAGCAAAACTGCAGCTGTTCCAGTTGACCTTCGTTAAGGCAATAATCTCACTGCACACTGTGTGGCCAGAAGAATCTCCGTGATGCTCAACGATTTCTAATGGAAGAGGAATTCTCATTCCCGGATATGCACCCAATGCGGGCACATATCCAACAGTATAGAGGACATGATGATTATCCGCGAGGGAGAGCACGCTTCCTCGAACAACCGGAGCACGTCCCATCCGCATGAATCGATGTCCAATACGCTCCAGCGATAAGAAATCGTGCCGCGCAACGTTTGGAATTGCAGCTTTAAATCCCCGCAGCTCCTCCGGCGAGTAACGTGACGTTTTATGAACCACAACACGATGCGGCGGAACGCCATCATGAAAATCGGAATAAAGTTTCACCACGTCACGAAGCAATTGCTCGGCTTCCTTTTCGCCAAGATGCGGCGCAGGATCGCGGTCACGATCTACAATCGCTTTCGGCCCTTGCAAAACTAGGCCCTCTCCGCTGCCGGAGAACGCCTGCGCAAGGCTTGTATGTAGGACAGAATCGCTCGGATTTTTGCGGAAAAACGAAACACCAACAAAACACGTGTTGGACGGCACGCACTCCAATTGCCATGGGATGTTATTGGCCTTGTAATAAAGCGCGGTATAAAAATTCCACGCCATTGTTGCATCGTCCTGGGTGCGGCCGTCGCCGGTGAACGTACTCTCCCAAACTTGTTGGGTTGGGATTCCATAAGCCATCACATGTGCTTTAAGAGCGTGGTGAAGGTTCCAATAACCAAGATCGGCCTGCGGCTCTGGTTCAACAAATCCAAAGTCGAGGATCTGCTGTCCTGTTTTAGATGTCTCGCGGGAAAAACTTTTTTGCAATTTTTCCACTGGCGTTAAGGCAACACGCCGATACCGAGTAGAACTTCCTATTCCCGCGAGTTCGTCTTCAACACACTTTGGAAGTACCACAAGGACAACATTAGGCGTCGGCTCTTTCGCTTTGATCATTTCGATTTGTTTCGCGACCAGTTCCACGACCCGCCGAAGCTTCTCGTGAACGAAACTTCCGATCACTGCGCGTTCAAAGCTTTCCAGCGGAATATCTCTTGTAGTTGTTACACTGAATTGCGAACGAAATCCGGAACTTGCTTTCGCTCCCGGAAAATCCGGAAAGCAAAGGCAGTCATAATGCTTACCTCTACTGTTCAAGCCGGGTCTAACTCTTTCGACGGTTTGCTCTAGATACATCTGTGCTCTCTGAATTCCGCCGCCTGTGCCGACTACTCCCAGACTGATATTTTTCGGCGATGACGGGTCACTGCCAACCGGTCCGAATGAGGTAATGCCAACTTTTGGGTCGACTGCCGTCTGTCCGCCGCCGAACACCAGTCGTGGTTCGTCCACATAAAAACTCGAGAACTCCGGCGTCGCTTTTTGTAGCAACGTGTCCAGATCTTCGATCCGGCGCTGGTCGCGGGATTTCCTTCGTCTAGTCTGTCTCACTCGGCTGCGATTCATCCTCCTCATCTCGCTCAACGACTTCCGCTTCGGCGACGACCTGATCTAGGGTGGTATCGAATTCCTCAACCAACGCTCCAATGCGGATATAGTCTCCCGCGATACCGAAAGATGTGCTGCCCAAGGCCGGGACAATTGACGCAGTCAAGTATCCGCTGCCGACGGGAATTCGGATTCGGGGATGCCCGTTGGAAAGAACCCGAGACCAGAAGACAACCCCACGAAGAACATCGGGATTTTGTTGCTTGCCATTCCATCGAATTGACAGACGGCCGACACTCTTGCCGTCGAGGGGTTCGCGACCATCTCTCGTAAAAATATATGTGGGCTCAATTCGAAGGAAAAACTTGGGGTTGAATAACTCGACCTTGATCCGCGCGGCGTAGTGTACCCAAAATGTAGAACTGTCGACCGGATTGCTCTTCTCCGCGGCAACCGCACGAAGTTTCTTGTCTCCGGGTAACCTGAGGTAACGCGTGCGAGGTTTGGCCGGAGTCTCCGAGGTGCCGGCTTTGTCGACGACGGGCCAGAAATAAAAACGTCCCTTTTCGTCCTTTCCGATCCGTCTTTCGCGAGCGTGTTGCTTAACACAGTCATTTAGCAAAGCGATTAAGTTGCGTCTTTTGTCGGAATCTTCTAACCACAAGGAGCTGTCATGCGGATTTCCGATAGACGCGGGATCAACAACGTTCCGAAATGGACAAAGATCGTCGGTGAGATTTGCGAAGGTATATAAACGTTTGTCCCGAAGAATAAACCCATCGCTTGTCTGAATTTTCTCCCAAATTTCTGAGGGCCTCCGAGCGTCAGTTTCTGCGCTCCAAATTATGGTTGGAACGCCTTCGAGCTTGAAAAGGTTCGAGACAACTAGTTCAGGTATTACCGAGGGAAAAGCGTATGCATGCGCCGCAGAAGAAAGTTGCGATGTAGCGGGTCGCATTACGGTTGGCGCACCAGCAGTTCCTCTCGGTTTGGGCAAACCTCTTAGAATTCTGATTAGTTCGTCGAATTGTGCCTCGAAATTCTCGTTTCGACGAAAATCGAGGCGATTTAGTGTGGTAAACGGTGCCGGAAAATCTATACGCTGCTTTTCATCTTTGGAGACTTCTCGGAGCAAGAGTGGAATAATGCGGCCAGCTGCGTTTGCGGGATCCAGTGCCACTTGATCCGTCCACTCGAAATTTGCCCAACCTGACTCAAAAAACTCAGGTGAGAGAACAGGTGCAAAGAACCTCGCGTCTCTTAATCCTTCATTGAGTCGATTAATAAAGTTCGGACCGCATTCGATATCCCAAGGCGCGAAAAACACTGACAGTTTCGGGCCGTCGAGCGTACCGTCGAGAGTTTCTCGCTCGATTCTTTCCGCGAGCGCCTTTGCCCATTCTTCGTCAGCGCCGTTATAACTAATGAAAACGTCTTTCAGAGAGGTTCGGCGGCTACCGTGCACTATCAAGCCAGCTGACGCAAAACAATTGGTCGAACAACGCAGATAGAGAAGACTGATCTATGACCGCTCAACGCCCCTGAGATTTCAGCTTGCGCTCGCGGCGAATTCGAGCAGGAACGAGTTTGATTTATGGCCACGCCTTCTGCAGGGGATCTTCGGAATTTTGCCATCGTGGGTCATGCGTCGTCGGGCAAAACGACGCTGAGCGAGGCGATGCTCGCCTGCGCGGGGCAGCAGCAAACGCGGCGTTCCCGGCCGCGAGCATCGAGCAGGCATAACTGAAAATGAGGAAACGCGAAATCCGAATTAAGGGGAGAATGAACCCAGTTGTTTGATTGCCGCAGGTCGAGGGGCACGAATTTTTCCGGTTTCAATCTCGCGTAGCAGTCGGCGCAAAGATCTGCGATCAAGTTGGCGAATTTGAATCAGGTGATCCATGAGATGTGAATTGCCGCTCCCAAGAGCCGCGCCGAGCTGCTTTT
>Ga0081455_10004514_pt1 | contig 15548 bp, 21 predicted proteins | sample TabmetS3T2R1_FD_70207 | JGI IMG/M metagenome (GOLD analysis project Ga0081455, IMG submission 70207) | Tabebuia heterophylla rhizosphere microbial communities from the University of Puerto Rico - S3T2R1 | ecosystem: Host-associated > Plants > Roots > Rhizosphere ... | reverse complement strand
AAGCCGCACACAATGCACAGGCCTGCGAGAGCAAGGGCGACGTCGAGGAAGCCAAGGAGTGGCGTCACATTGAAGACGCGATGAAGATCATGCGGGGGCCGCATCAGAGCTAGCGACGACCCCGGATGCGGTGTGCCGCATCCGGGAAGCGCATGACTTACCGCAGCGGCATCGGCGGGCGTATCACCGGCGCGCCGTCGTCAGCGATCGTTTGCTGAGGCGGTGGGGGCGCGGCGGCCTGCACCGGCGGAGGCGGCGCTGCGGGAGCGGTCGCCATCGGCGCGGGTGAATAGGACGGCGAATAGGACGTGACGGGCTTCGGCCTGCGCGGGGCGGGCGGAGGCGTGACCTGCCGCGCCGGAGACGGCGGCGTCAGCGCCGACACCCGGGGCCGCGGGCTCGGCTCGGCGGTCCTGGTCTCGGTGGCCTTACCGTCGGACGCCCTGGCCTCGGACGCCTTGGCAAGGTCGCGCGCCATCTGCGCCTGGCTGGCCTTGAGCTGCGCAATGGTGGCTTTGAGCTCCTCGACCTGCTGGCCCATCGCGGCGAGATCCTGCGCCATCGATTGCAACTGGGTCGTTTCGGCTGACGGCGCGGCGGCCGCAGTGGTCGCGGCAGGTTGGGCCTCGGCAGGCGCTGCTTGTGCGGCCGCTGCTTGTGCCGGCGGCGGCGCGGCGGCCTGATCTGTTGCGGCGGCCTGGGTGACCGGCGCGCTCGGTTCTTCGGCGGCCGCGGGCTGGCCTGTCGAGGGCAATGCCGCCAGCACGAAGGGTGGGACCCACTCAACGGCCATCGCCTTGGCTTGATCGCCGTAATTCTGCCAGGCTGCGGCAGCGATGGCGGCGCCAAGGCCGAGCAGCGCCATGAATGCGCGCTTCACCCATTTGGCCGTCGGCCGGTCGGCAGCAGGCCGGAGGCCATCCACCTTGATCTCGGCCGATTTGACATTCTCGAGCTTGATATCGTGCATGTCGGCGGCGCGAATCGTCGGTTCGACCTGCGGCGCCGGCGCGCCGACCGATACGGCGGGCGCAACCTGAACCTGTGGCGCTACCGGCGGGGCCGCCGGGGCGGGTTCGTGCGCCAGCGGCGGCGCTTTGTGGGCGTGTGCGGCCAGTACCGTCTCGATCGCAAAAACGTCGTGCGGATCAGCCTCTTTCAGCATTGGCGTGGATTGCATTGGCGGTCCCTTGCATAAGTCCAATGGCTCCCGCGGCGGGGCGGCGAGCATGCTTGCTGCGTGAAAATTCCCTGCCCACGCCGCCACACGGCCAGCGAGGTTTGACCAAAGCAAGGCAATCTCGTGGAGAGGTTGGGGCCGCGGGACACGTAAGGGATGCGGGAACCGGCAACAGAATCGATTGAGCCGAGGCCAATCTGGCGCTTGTCAGGGCCGGAGTTGATCCGGCCATCCGCGGCGCTTGCGCGATTGCGATCTAGAGATTGGTTGCCCCCGTCTCAGAAATGCTGGGCACCATGCCGGGCGTGCCATTTCGGGCCGGGGCCGCGCATATAATGGCGCTCGGGGCGATAGGGGTCGAAGGCGCGCTCCACCAGCCTGTGCCAGCGCGCCAAGATCGTATCGAGGCGGCGGAGCAGCATGGCGGCCTCTCAGTGCGGTTTGCCGAGCACGAAGGCGAAGGGCAGAACGAAGAGCTCGTCGTCGAAATCGTCGTTCACATGCACGACCCAGTCGCGCCAGTCTTCGGCGTCGCGGCCCATGATCATCGAGCGCACGATGCAGGCGGCGCGTTCGCGCGCCTCGGTGAGGTCGCTGACCGCTTCGCCGGAACGGTCGATGCGGACTTCCCGGGAGTTCGAGCAGTGGAAATAAACCTGGGCCATGGCGGCCTCCTGCGTTTGAGACGATCTGTCTCGTTGGTTGCAGGCTAGCCGGACAAGGTTCTGCATCTCCGTGAGGCAGATCACAGTCTCTACTTAAGATTTTATTAAGGGTGCGATGGTCAAACTTTAGGCAAATGGAATCGCGGCGGAACCGGACCTCCCGAGCCGGCAGTTGCAAGAGAAGGCCGGCGGCGTAATGCCCGCCGGCCTTTTCTCTTGGCCGATTCTCTTGGCGACCCCTCCAGAACTCACAGCGGTGTGAATCGGTGTCCGGAACGGCAGCCGGGCCTCGCTCGTTCGTCCTTCATACGTGAATGGAGGAATGAGCAATGACCAAACTTAAGCTGCTTGGGGCGGCCGCGATCCTGGCGACGGCGATTGCAACGCCGGCAATGTCGCAGGAAGTGACCCAGGAGCCCGGCATGATCGGGTTCAACTACCCCAATTCCAACTATCTGCGCGGCGGATACGGCGTGCGTACGCCGAGCCCCTATGACTACAGCTACTACTATGGCGATTACGGACCTCCGGTGTACGGACCCCGGGTGTACGGGCCTCGCGTGTATGGACCTCGCGCGTATTACAGGCCTGGCCCGGTCGGGCTTGCAGCCGGCGTAGCCGCCGGCGCGGTTGGAACGGCGGCTGCGATCGCCGGCGCGCCGTACGTTGATTCCTACGCCTATTATGACGGGCCCGGCTATTGGTAGCCGATCCGCAACTGCAACAAAGCGGCCGCAAGGCCGCTTTTTTGTTGGCTGCCAGTTCTGTTGGCTGCCAAGCGCTTCAGCGGCTGGCCGCGGCGTAGGACGACAATAGCGCCAGGAAGATGATCGTGTTCAGCGCGGTTGCGCCGAATACGAGGGCCAGCGCAACGCCGAGACCGCGCCCGCCGATCGTCTTGACGGCGGTGGGGAGCGTCAGCGCGAAGAAGATGATGGTGAACGGCATCACCGGCAGCATGTCGAAGCCGGTGCCTTTCGGATCGGCATGGGCATAGACGAAGGGGAAGGTATAGATCCAGAACGCCGCGTTGCAGGCCGCCAGCGCCAGCGCGGCGATGCGGGTCGAGGGCACATCCCAATCGGAGGCGGAAGGTAGCGGAGGCGGGGTCGACATCTTCTCGCTTTCGGCAAATCCGTAAAAGATGCTGATCCATCCGGGCATTGTCAGGAATCAATGATGCTTGGCGTTAGGTGCTTCGGGCCGGCCTTCAGGTTCATTGGATAAGTTGCCGGTCTTGCGTGGAATGGGCGCGCATGGTTCGACTGCATCATCCAATGTCTTAAGGGTGAGGCGCCATGAGTAACCGCATTCTCGTCTTTTACGGCTCCTACCGTTCCGACCGCATGGGCATTCGTCTTGCGCAATTCGTCGTCGAGGGATTTCGCGCCCGCGGTGACGATGTCGAACTGATCGACGCCAAGGCGATCGGCCTGCCGATGCTGGACCGCATGTACAAGGAATATCCGAAAGGCGCGGCACCCGCGGTGCTCGAAGAACTGGCGGGAAAGATCCGCGCTGCCGACGGATTTGTGTTCGTATCGGGCGAATATAATTGGGGCATGCAGCCCGGACTGAAAAATCTCACCGACCATTTTCTCGAAGAATGGTTCTGGCGGCCGGCGGCAATCGCGAGCTATTCGGCCGGCCGCTTCTCCGGCGCGCGCGCCGCGATCGCCTGGCACGGCACGTTGTCGGAAATGGGCATGGTGGTGATCTCGAGTTCGATCGCGGTCGGGCCGATCGCGCAAATGCTCGCCGAAGACGGCAAGCCGACCGGCGAGGGCGGCAAGGCGCTGGCGCACGTGTTTCCGCGCTTTGCCGATGACCTCGAGTGGTGGATGGAGGCGGCGCGGGCGCAGCGGGAGCGGAAGAAGCCGCCCTATTGAGGGACGTCCGTCGGCATCCGCTCCGCGCCGCGAATGGAGCGCAATGTTGGCGAAAACACACCCACTTTTCGCCACGGCTGGACAGCAGATTGCGCCTTGCCTGCCACCTTCCGACTGTATCGAGCCACCATCGGCGGCTCGCTCATGCCCCCTGCACGGATCAAGAAACGATGTCGCCAACGAAAGCGCGCTGCGGTCTGTTTGTGGTTGCGCTCGCGGCCATGCTCGTCGGCTCGCCGGCCGGTGCGCAGAATCTCGATCAGGGCAAGCCGCCGGCAAAACTGTTTGCCGAAGGCTGCGCATCCTGCCATCGCAGCGCGCGCGGCCTCGCCAAGGGCCGTTTTCGCCTCTCGCTCTACCTGTTCCTGCAAAAACACTATGTCAGCGGCTCCAGCTCGGCCTGGGCGCTGTCGTCCTATCTGGAATCCATCGACAGCGCGAAACGCGTCGCGGCGAAACCGGCCTCGAAAGGCGCGTCGCGGTCATCGATGCGTCCGCCCGCGCCGGTGCCGGCGCGATAGGGCGCCGGCGCGCCGCCATCGCTTGCTCACGGCAACGCTGCGAAATCTCCTCATGCTTGTCATCTTTTTGACGTGTGCCCGCATAGCATCGATGGCGTGAGTGTGGCGGGGAGTAACGACCATGGTAGTAGCTGAACTTCAGACCAAGGTAGAGAAGTGGGAGATCAAGGCCGGCAAGTGCGAGACCATGGCCAAGGAGGCCAAGGACAAGGCGCAGAAGGCCTTTTATGAGGGGCTGGCCGGCTATTACGCGAGCCTGGCGACGGATTTCCGCAAGATCCTCGAGAAGCGAACCGCATAGGCGGAAGCCGCGATGCGCAGGGCGGGTTAGTGAAAGCGTAACCCGCCGACACCTACCGCGAAGAATGGCGGATTATGCTTGCGCTAATCTGCCCTGCGTCCTTCCTTAGCTCGTTCGGCGAGCTTTACCATCAGCTGCAGCGCCTGATTGGTCGGTGTCGCAATGCCGAGCTCGGCGCCCTTGCGAACCACATGGCCGTTGAGAAAGTCGATCTCGCTGGGCTTGCCGCGCGCAAGATCCTGCGCGGTGGATGACATCTGGTTCGGCATCAGCGTGGGGATGTTCAGGATCTGCGCAAGGAGGTCGTCGGGAATCGCGACGCCGCTGGCGCGGGCGACGGCGGTTGCTTCCTGCACCACGCGTGTGACAACGTCGCGCGTGCCTTCGACTTCCAGCATCGGTCCGTAGGAAATGCCGGCCACGGCGGACAGCGCGTTGAAGGCGCAGTTGATGATCAGCTTGCTCCAAAGGGTCTTGCCGATATCGTCGGCGATCGTGATGTTGACGCCGGCGGCCTGAAACATCTGCGCCAGCGCTTCGCTCCCGGTAGAAGGTCCGATGGCGAGGCCGCCGCCGCCGTGATGCCTGACATGGCCGGGCCCGGCCATCTCGCTGCCGACATAGACGACGACGGGAATGACAGCGTGGCCGGTGACGGCGGAAAGACGCTCGGCATTGTCGACGCCGTTCTGCAGGCTGAGCACGGCGGTCTCCGGCCTCAGTCGTCCGGCGAGCGAGGCGCCGGCCGTTTCCGTGTCGGCGGACTTCACGCAAAACAGCACCAGATCGGGCGGGACGAGGTTGGTCGTGTCGGTCGCGGCCCTGGCGGGCAGGCGGCCGTTGAACGTCTTGGTGTCCAGCAGCAGGCCGTGCGCATTGATGGCGTCGACATGCGGCTGCCGGCCGATGAAGGTCACGTCATGACCGGCTTTCAGCAGCAAGCCTCCGTAATAGCAGCCGACCGCGCCGGCTCCGATGACCGCGACTTGCATGGATTTCTCCCGTTTGTAGCCCGGATGAGCGAAGCGACATCCGGGACCACTCTAACACCGTCCCGGATATCGCTGTGCTCATCCGGGCTACAAGGAGGACCGCTAAATTCTGTGACACAATCATCACACTCAAACCGAATGCACTGTGGACGCCGCGTTCGGCCACGTTTCCGCCCGTATTCGGTCCCGCCATTGCCGCGTGTTGGTTTCGGCTTGGGCTGGGTCACGAGCGGGGGATTGCAACATGTCTTCCATTGGCTGCGCCAGTACTTCGTGCGTCGACGTCAGAACAGACCGTACTCCATTTGAAGCGCCGTTGCTCACGGCCGCGCGCGCAGGGAAATTTGTCCGGCTGCTTGCTGTCGCGTTGGGGGCCGCATCGCTTGCGGCCTGCGCGCAGCACTCGGTCGTCACCCAGAAATCCGAAATTCGCGCCAGCCGGTACGCGTCGGTGGACCAGGATCGAGCGGCATCCTCCATGATGAAGAGGCGCGTCGTCGCCGTGAGAAAGCACACCCGGTTCGCCTCGCGCAAGAATTCAGGTGGCGCCAAGACGGCCTCGCATGGGGTTGCCAGCTTCTACACCGAGGGAGAGAAGACCGCGAGCGGCGAAAAGTTCAACACGCTCGATCTGACCGCCGCCCATCCGACGTTGCCCTTCGGCACCAAGCTGCGCGTGACCAACGTCGCGAGCGGCAAGTCGGTAACGGTACGGGTCAATGACCGCGGCCCCTATGTTCAGGGCCGTGTTGTCGACGTCTCCTATTCCGCGGCCGACGCGCTGGGAATGGTGGGCAAGGGTGTGGCCAAGGTCAAACTCGACGTCGTGGAGTAGCTGACGGGGCGAGCTCGGCCATCGCCCCGCTCTACGGGCCGCCCAGGATGTCCGATAGAGCCGACAGCAGCCGGTCAGTTTGCTCGTCCGTGCCTACGCTTATCCGCAGATGATCGGCGATGCGCGGCGCGGAAAAATGGCGGACGATCACTGCTCGTTGACGCAGCGCGGTGGCGAGCGCCGCGCCCTCATGCGCCGGATGCCGCGCGAAGACGAAGTTGGCCGACGACGGCAGCACGTCGAAACCCAGCCCGATCAGCCCGCGGTTCAGCCGCTCCCGGCCTTCGATCACGCGCGCGCGGCTCGCTTGAAAATAGGCTTCGTCCTGCAACGAGGCGATGGCGCCGGCCTGGGCGGGCCGGCCGAGGGGATAGGAGTTGAAGCTGTCCTTGACCCGGGTGAGTCCCTCGACCAGGTCGGCGTCGCCGATCGCATAGCCAACCCGCAAGCCGGCGAGCGCCCGGGACTTGGACATGGTTTGAACGACCAGAAGATTCCGGTGGGAGGCGACCAGCGGGATCGCGGTCTCGGCGCCGAAATCGACATAGGCCTCGTCGATGACAACCGGCGCGTTGGGATGTTGCTCCAGCAGGTTAGCGATCTCGGCCCGTGACAGCGCAATCCCTGTCGGCGCGTTCGGATTGGGCAGGATGAGCGCGCCGGCCGGCCGGCGATAATCGGCCACGCGGATTTGCATGGCCTGATCGAGCGGCACGGTTTCGTAGGCGATGCCGAACAGGCGGCAATAGACCGGGTAGAAACTGTAGGTGATATCGGGGAAGAGCAACGGCGCGTCATGCTTCAGCAGCGCGGCGAAGGCGTGGGCCAGCACCTCGTCCGAGCCATTGCCGACGAACACTTGCTCCGGCCGCACGTCGTGGTAGGTGGCCAAGGCAGCCCGCAGCGCTGACGCCTGCGGGTCCGGATATAGTCGCAGCGTATCGGCCGCTTCGCCGCGGATCGCTTCCAGCGCACGTGGTGAGGGACCAAACGGACTTTCATTGGTGTTGAGCTTGACCAGCTCCGCCATGCGGGGCTGTTCGCCTGGCACATAGGGCTTCAGGTCGTGGGTCAAGCTGCTCCAGAAACGGCTCATTTTTTTCTCCAGATCGGCGACCGCGCAATCTGCCCTACGGCCCGATCGCGATACATTCGAATTTGCGTTGAGGATGCACGAGCAGCTCGGCGCTCTCGACGATGCGCATTTCCTCGGTGCCGCTGGCCGCGGTATGCTCGAGCACGGCGAAGATGGCGGATGCGGCGCGGCTCAGCGCCTCCGGCGTGTCGGCGCCGCGGAGGCGCGCAGCGACCAGCAGCGCGGCGAACAGGTCGCCGGTGCCGTTCGGGCTGATCGGCAGTTTCGGCGTGCGCACGCGAAAGGCATTGCCGCGTTCGACTGCCAACGTCTCGATCTCGCCTTCAGGTGTATCGGCAAGCTCGGCGCTGGTGACGACAACCGTCCCGCGCGCCATGAACGCGCGCGCCGCCTTGAGCACCTGATCGATCGTCGCTGACTTCGTCCCGCACAGCCATTCGAATTCGAAATGATTGGGCGTGATGATGTCGGCGAGCGGACACAAGAGATCGCGCACCAGCGGCGGGATCTCGGCATGGACGAACAGGCCGCGGTCGCGATCCCCGAGCACGGGATCGCAGCAATAGCGCAGCGCGGGATTTTTCGCTCTTGCGCGCGCGACGAAGTCCGCGACCACTTTGGCATTGTCGGCCGAGCCGAGATAGCCGGACAGGATCATCTGCGCGTTGTCGACCGCGCCGCGCTCCTCGATCCCGCGCAGGAGGTCGGCAACGAGCGCCGCATCGAGCACGCGGCCACGCAGCGTCGGGTAGCCCGGGCGGTTGCTGAGCAGCGTGGTCGGCACCGCCACGACGTCGATGCCGTGCATCTGCATGGGAAAGACCGCGGCGCTGTTGCCGACATGGCCGAAGGCGACCTGCGACTGAATGGAAATCACGTTCATGTGGGGTCTGGGGATTATCTTATTTGTGGGGACAGGAACCCGCCGAGGTTAACACATTGGTTATTTGTTTGCGGTCATTTTCACGATCTCATTCAACAGGGAGTCACCATGTCTGACGTCACCATTCCCGGCGGCCGGATCCGTTCTTTCGTTGAGCGGATCGAGAATCTCGACACCGAATTGCAGGAGCTGAACGAGCAGAAGAAGGAAGTATTTTCCGAGGCCAAGGGCGAAGGATTCGACGTCAAGATCCTCAAGGAGATCATCAAGCTGCGCAAGCAGGACCAGGACGAGCGCGACGAGCGCGAAAGCCTGCTCGATCTCTACATGCGCGCGATGGAAACCGCGCCGGCGGAAAAGGTAGCCAAGGCGGCCTGAGCCGATCGACGAGAGGGCGTAGCCCGGATGGAGCGAAAGCGAAATCCGGGGCGTTCTCCGTTCGGATAAACCGTTCCCGGATTGCGCTGCGCTCCATCCGGGCTATTTGCTACATACGTCTGAAAAGCACTTGAGTGCATTGAAGCGATGAAGCTGCCCTATGGTGAAGGTTCTGTCTTCTTGGTCGCGCTCCGAGAGGGGGGATTTGCCAGAGGAGTTGTGGCCCGGACAACCCGCAGGGGAAAGGTATTGCTCTGCTATTTCTTCGGGCCGCGACTCGAGACCCAAGCCTTGGCGACGCTTGATGACCTCAGCCCCGATCGTGCACTGACCAGCATTCGCGTTGGGGACCTGAGATTGATCACGGGGCAGTGGAAAGTAATTGGGACTGTCCCGAATTGGCATCGAGCCGAATGGCCAATGCCGAATTTTGTGAGGCGAGATCCAATATCAGGGAAAGCCTGGTTGATCCGATATTCTGACGTTGATCCGGTACACAGCGTTTCAGAACCGCTCACAAACTATGATGATTTCGGCGATTTGGCTCGCGATGGCTCGTACGGAGCTGAGGCAGCGGAGATATGGATTTCAAAGCTTCTCGGCGTGTAGGATGTGACGAGGGTAGGGCGAGTGCAGCATAATCCGCCGATCAACGAGCGCGAGGTGGCGGATTAGGCTGCGATAATCCGCCCTGCGCACCCGCTCATTCCGGCTGCAGGGCTGCAATCGTTTCCCTCACCAGTCGCTCAACGGCGACGTGGTCGTCGTGCGGCGTAAAGGCCCAGCCGAGCTTGACGATGACGAGATCGTGGGAAGGGATCACGATGGTGTATTGGCCCTGGCTGCCGATGGCCATGAAGCTGTCGGCCGGATAGCCTGAGGCAATGCGCGCGCGGGCGGCGGCGGAGTTGCCGCGCTGGGTCCAGAAGCCCGCGCCGTAGCCGTATTCGTCGGCGCTTTGCGGGGTGAGGCGCGCCGAATAGTCGACCCAGCCTTCGGGCAGCAGGCGCTGCCCGGTCTCGGTGACGCCGTCGCGCAGGTACAACAGGCCGAAGCGTGCCCAATCGCGCGCGCTGGCCCAGAGGTGAATCGTGCCGAGCGGCACGCCGGCGCTGTCATATTCGAGGGTCGCGTGCTCGAAGCCCAGTGGGGCGAACAGCTCGCGCTCGATAAACCTTCGTGCAGATTTTGCATCGCCCCCGGCGGCATCGCGGATCATCCGCGACAGCAGGATGAAATTGCAGTTGGTGTATCGCCACTCCGTTTCGGGCCTGGCACGCAGGCTCGCATTGGCCGCGAAGGCCGACTGATCGGCCATGTCGAATTCCATCTGGGTGTCGGCATCGAAGATGGTGGTAAATCCCGTCTTCAGCGACTGGCCGCAGCCGATGCCACTCAGCATGCGCAGCAACTGGTCCGGTGTAATGGCGCGGCGCGGATCGCCCGGCGCCGACCACTCGGCGATGGCCGCCGGCTTTTGGATGTCGAGTTTTCCGTGGCCGACGAGAATGCCGAGCAGCGCATTCGTCGCCGACTTGGTCATCGACCACCCGATCAGCGGCGTCGCCGGCGTGATGCCTGCCGCATAGCGTTCGCCGACGACGCGGCCGCGATGCAGCACGACGACCGCCTTGGTGAAGCGGCGTGGCCCGGAGGGATTTTCGGCAAACGCGTGATCCAGCGCTTCCGACAATCTATTGTTCACCGGGCCGACGATGCCCGCGCCGGCAATCGCCGAGGCTGAACGCACCAGCGGTTCGTCGGATTCGCCCTGGAAGAAGCGGGCCTCGCGCCCGGGATGCAGCACGCGGCATCCGAACGGCCCGTCATGAACGGCGCGGCTCTGCACCAGGCCGGCGAGGCTGGTGCGGACTTCCCGCTGTTGCCGGTCGACTTCGTAGCGGAGCAGGGCGCCGATCGGGCCGAGCTTGGGCTTGATGGCCTCGTTGTAGTATTCGTCCGCATCCAGCCCCGCGACGAAGGTGGCCGAGCAGAGCTGATGGCTGGTGAAATGTACGGGCACGCCTGCCACGCGTGCGGGGCCCTCGCATCCAGTCAGCGCGGCGGCCGCCGCGCCAATACTTGCAAACGTCACTACGAGCCTCCAGTTTTTCCGCAAGGAGATCATCCACTTCGCCCATCGGTTGCGCGGGTGATGGTCTAGCCGCATGATGCGCCGGCCGTCTGTCGGCGCGCCGACACATGCGCCAATGACTTGCTGCACCGGGAAAGCGCGATGAACGAGGCCGTCAGATCGGTTGCGATCACATCGGAACAGCTGGCCGTTCTGAAAGGCAGCGAATGGTTCGCTGCGCTCGAGCCTGCGTTTCAGGAGGCTGTGCTCCGATCCTCGCGCGTCATGGCGCTGGCATCGGGCGAAACCGTGTTCCACCGCGGCGACGCCAGCGACGGCATCTACTGCGTCATCTCGGGCGCCGTTTGCTTCGGCGCCATCGCGCCGTCGGGCCGGGGATCGATCGTGGCGCTGGCCGAGGCGCCGCAATGGTTCGGCGAGGTGGCGTTGTTCGACGGCGGAGCGCGCACCCATGACGCCTGGGCCGACATCGCCTCGACGCTGCTGCATTTGCCCTTGCGCCACCTGACGCGAATTCTCGCCGACGATCCGGCGAGGTGGCAGCAGCTCGGACGGCTATTGGTGCGCAAGCTACGGATCGCGTTGTCGCTGCTGGAGGATATGGCGCTCGAACCGCCCCGGGTCCGGCTGGCGCGATGTCTCATCCATCTGCTCGAAGGATATGGTCAGCGCAAGGCCGAGCCGTCCTGCAGCGTGCGCGTCTCGCAGGAGCGCCTCGGGATGATGCTCTCGCTCACCCGCCAGACCGTCAACGAATTGCTCCGGCAGATGGAGCGGGAAGAGATCATTCAATGCCGGCGCGGCGGTGTCCACATCCTCGATCCCGGCCGGCTCAGGGACGCGGCGCAGGTTTCGTCGTAACTTCTTCGCCGGCGCTCCCGCGCAAACGCGTTGTTAAGAAATGCCCCGCGCTGATTTGTACGATTCCGATTCGTTCTTTGCGAACAAAATGGAGTCGGATGGAGAACAAAGTTGTGGCGCTGCTTGCTTCTCCACTAATGTCGCCGCCATCTCATCCGGTAGTGTCCGCATCACGCGTGGAATCAAAAGATCGGCTCGCCGATCGCGACCTCGCTGCCAGGGCCCAGCACGATCACATCGCCTTGCCTGTCCTTCGCCGAGGATCAGCGAGCAATAGCCCACGCGCTTGCCGGCAAGCCCGGATCACTTGAACAGCGCGAAATAGATCACGTAAAGCCAGCCCAGGATGCCATGGATGATCGCCCAGAGGATCGAGTGGTTGTTGGTGTAGGAGATCGCGATGGCGAGTGCAGAGCCAAAACCCACGCCGTATTTCGCGCCCTCGACGCGCACCCCGTAATATCGATTTCCGTTCATGGCGATCCTTTCCGGCGACCAGGGTGAGTTAGCGTAGCGCGCCGGCCATCGCGCGTGAATGGCGAATTGCGAAAGGCCGGTCCGGCAATGCGCCCGTCAGCCCTGCGTGGGTGTGGGTTGAACCGCTGTGCGGCCCAAGTTAAGCGTCTGCGATGAATGAGCCGACCGGCGGCGTTGATATTCCAGCCCAAAAATCCGATCCGAAACCGGCCCTGCTTGGGATCGCATGCGGCGCTGGCGCCGCGCTGTTCTGGGCGCTCGGCTTCGTGGCGACGAGGCACGGGCTGAAGGTCGGGTTCACGCCCGCGGACTTGCTGATGCACCGCTTCCTGTGGTCGGGCATCGCGTTCCTGCCGCTCGTGCTTCGCGCTGGCATCAGCAATCTCGGCGGCATCGGCTGGGGCCGCGGACTGGCGCTGATGGTGCTGGGCGGGCCGGTGATGTCGCTCATCAGCTATACTGGTTTTCTGTTCGTGCCGCTCGGCCATGGCAGCGTCATCCAGCCTTCCAGCGCGACGCTCGGCGGCCTGCTGCTTGCGGCGGTGTTTCTCCGCGAGCGGGTTCCGCTCTCGCGCGTGCTGGGGGCGGTCGCCATCGTCGGCGGTCTCGTGGTGATCGGGGTCGAATCGATCGGCCACATCGGTCCCGACGGCGTGCTTGGCGATCTGCTGTTCGTGCTGACCGGATTCATGTTCGCGGTCTTCGGCACGCTGCTGCGGCATTGGCGCGTGTCCGCCTTCTCGGCCGCTACCGTCATCAGCGTGCTGTCGCTCTCGCTGCTGCCCCTCTATGCGGCCTCCGGCGGGTTCGCCCGCGTGGCGGCGCTTGGCTTTGGTGAAAACGCGCTGCAGGCGCTGGGGCAGGGCGTCCTCGCCGGCCCGGCCGCGATGTACCTGTTCGCGTTCTCAATCCAGACCATCGGCGTGGCCCGCGCTGCGGTCTTCCCGGCGACCGTGCCGGCGCTGACGATACTCACAGGCTGGCTCCTGCTCGGCGAGCAGCCAACAGCGCTGCAGGCGGCGGGACTGGTTACGGTGCTGTCGGGGTTCTATCTCGCGCAGCGCCAGCGAGCGTAGCGATCCGGGCTACGCCTGCTCAAAAGACCGGCTCGCCGATCGCAACGTCGCTGCGCGGGCCGAGCACGATCACGTTGCCATCAGCGTCCTTGGCGCCGAGGATCAGGAGTTCGGACGTGAAGCCCGCGATGTTCTTCGGCGCGAAATTGCAGACACACACGACGAGCGAGCCGAGCAGCGCCGCCGGTTCATAGTTCGTGATTTGCGCACTCGACCACATGATTCTGTCAGCGCCGACGTCGACGCCAACCTTGTAGGACGGATTGCGCGCGCGGGGGAACGGCTGCACGTCCACGATTTTGCCGATCCGGATGTCGAGGCGGGCGAAATCGTCGTAGGTGGCTTGAGGTTTAAGCGGGGGCACGGCGTTGGGCTCGGTTGGCAAGCTGAATGTCGGGAACTGTCCGAATGAGGCGGCACATATCCTCATATCGCAGTTGCCTTGTGGTTGGAACGCGCGTGGGCGCAGGTTGGTGATCACTCGCCGAATAGGTTAGCCTCGCCTGAACTCTCCGTCCTCCAGCTGTTCGAGTGCCTGGCCATGCACATCCTCCGACCTCAGTTTCGCATCGAACAGGAGCGCGCGCTCGCGTTTGCGGCCGAGCGCGGCTTTGGCGTGATCGTTGCTGCCGATGAACGCGGGCCGCGCGGCTCGCACGTGCCGTTCGTGATCCTGCGGCACGACGACCGCGTGATCGTGCAGATCCATCTCACGGCCAAGAATCCGCTCGTCGCACTCGCCGACGGCAACAGGCGCTTTCTCCTGATCGTCTCCGGCGACGATGCTTATGTCTCCAACGATTGGTACGCCTCGCGCGATAACGTCTCGACCTGGCTCTACGAGGCCGTGCATCTCTCAGGCGTCGCGCGCTTGGGTGCGCTCGACGAGAACCGCGGCCACGGCGACGCGCTGCTTGCGGTCGCCGAGGCGCGCCTGCCGAAGCAGCCCTGGGACCTGGCTGGAATGGAGCCCGCCAAGCGCGAGAGCATGCTTGCCTCGATCCGCGTCATCGACCTCGTCGTCGATCAGGTCGAGGGACAGTCAAAGCTCAACCAGCACAAGAGCGATGCGGAGCATGTGGCTGTTAGCAACCAGTTGGCGCGGGCGGAGGAGACCGGGAGCCGAAGGCTGGCCGGGCGGATGCGGGCGCTGCGCCGGAGCTGGCGTATGAGTGTGGCAAGCATGGCCTGGAGACCACCGCAGGCTGAATGTGGATGCGAGGCGCCAAAACGGCCATTCGGAATCTCCATTCTGTTCACAGCAAAGGATGGCCGAACGGCTCGAGCCAGGGACATCGTAGAAACCTTAGATGGATATTGACGCTGGCCGGCTGATGGCGTGCCTGCCCGGCCAAAATTCCAGCGAACCTTCACGGCACCTCGTGCGACCAACCCGCAGTTCCGCATTCCATTACCGCATGTGTGCATTGCAGCAATGAACTATTGCAACGCAGCAAAATGGATATTAGGTCCATATTTCAAGCTATTAAGGAGAACTGACGTGAAGAAGATTTCCCTGGCCGCTGCCGCCGCTGTGTTCGCGATGACGGCTGCTACCGCCGCTGTCGCAGCCGAGTTGCCGACCTACGAAAAGGCGGGCTTTCCGGCCTCCGCCATGCAGCTTCGGGTGCTGGGCGCCGAAAACGTTCAGGAAGCATCGCCGGTCGCAACATCAGCCACGCCCGTCCAGCTCAGCGTGCTGACGCCGCGGAACAGGATCACGACCGCACAAGGCCAGACCAGCACCACCGGTCACGCCATTCGCTAAAGGACGGCCGCCTGATCGGCGCGCGAGTTGGCGCCGACTTGCGAGAATCTTCCAGCCAGCAGAAAGCCCGCGATATCCTCGCGGGCTTTTTCCTTGATGCATGTAAGCGACGGGCAGCGTTGTCGCCAATACGGCTTACGCCTTCTTCACGAATTCCGATTTCAGATTCATCGCGCCGATGCCGTCGATCTTGCAGGCGATGTTGTGGCCGTCTGCGCCCTCGGTCAGGCGGATGTTCCTGACCTTGGTGCCGCCTTTGACGACCGACGACGACCCCTTCACCTTGAGGTCCTTGATGACGATGACACTGTCGCCGTCCGAGAGCGCGTTGCCGTTGGCATCGCGCACGCCCACGTCAGGCGAGGCCTCTGCGGCGGCGCCGGCCTCGGCGCTCCACTCATGGGCACATTCCGGGCAAACCCACAGGCTGCCATCCGGATAGGCATGTTCGGAATTGCATTTCGGGCAGTTCATGGCGTCCGTCCATTGTCGTCCTAAAACCCTGTCCAGGCGAGGCGCACCCTAGGTTCA
>Ga0081455_10004513_pt1 | contig 15559 bp, 16 predicted proteins | sample TabmetS3T2R1_FD_70207 | JGI IMG/M metagenome (GOLD analysis project Ga0081455, IMG submission 70207) | Tabebuia heterophylla rhizosphere microbial communities from the University of Puerto Rico - S3T2R1 | ecosystem: Host-associated > Plants > Roots > Rhizosphere ... | reverse complement strand
GGCCCGCACGAGGAACTCCAGCGCTTCGTTGGCGTCCGGGTAGTACAGGTACGGAACGACCTGCGGAAACGTGAAGCTCATGGCCGCAACTCTGCATTCGTTTGCCTAGAAAGTCAATACTTGCTAGCAAGTGATATCCGACTAAGCTTTGGGCTGTGCCCACGACGATGACGCTCGACGACCCGGTCGCCATCGCGGCAGCCACCCATCCGGTGCGCGCCGCGATCCTCGACGCGATGCGCCAACCGGCCACCGCGGCCGCCGTCGCCCGGCGGATCGGGCAGACGCGGCAGAACGTCGCCTACCACGTGCGCGAGCTCGAGAAGGTCGGACTCCTGCGGCACCTCGGCCAGCGCCAGAACGGCAACTTCCTCGAACAGACCTACATTGCGGCGGCCGGCACACTCGTCATCTCGCCGACGTCCACCTGGGGAGATCCGGGCCCCCGCACCGAGGCGCTCGCCGATCAGCTCAGCCTGGCCGAGCTGATCGCAACGGGCGAACGACTCCAGCGCGACTGCGCCCTGTTGCTCGATAGGGCCGCCTTCGACGGCGCCGAGGTCCCCAGCGCGTCGGTCACCACCGACATCCGCTTCGACTCCGAGGACGCCAGATCCGCCTTCCTGCGCGACTACGTCGACGCACTGACCACCCTCGCCCGAAAGCATGGCTCCCGCCGCGGCACCCCGTATCGCCTGCTGCTCGCGGCCTACCCCAACCCGGAACGGTCATGACACCCGATCGCTTCGAGGCGACATTCCGCCTGCGCATCGACCGCCACACGGCTTGGCGTCGCCTGACGGAGAACGCAACGACCCACGAGGGCGAGCACCTGTGGCTCGCCGGTTTCGACTCGCAGGCCACGGTCGTCGACGCAGACCCACCTGGGCGTCTGCACGCCAGCAAGGACGACGAGCCGTGCGCGGGCACCGACATCGTCGTCACGCTGGAGGACGACGAGATCGGCGTGCGCATCCACGTCGTCCAGTCGCGCTTCGGCGCCTGGCTTCCCGAGCGCTACGAGATGATGGCGGTTGGGTGGCGGTACATCGTCGCCGACCTTCAGACATACCTCGCGACCGGCGTCCATGCCCGCCGGCACCTGAGGCCCTGGGGTGACCTGGGCGCCGACGCGACCGCCATCGACGGCGGCATCCGCGTCGACCGGATACGGGAGGGCGGACTTGTCAGCCGGCTGGGGCTCGACGACGGCGACCTCCTCGTGACGCTCGCCGGTGCACCGGTCGCCTCGCTCGACGACCTCGTCACGGTGCTCCGCGTCCTCGACACGGACAGGCTGCCGGCCGCCGAGTGGATACGGTCAGGCTCGCTCCTCACCGCCCGGGCCCACCGGTCGAGCTGACTCCGGGTCGACACCGAGCTCCTGCAGCTCCGCCTTCGTGCACTCCATCACGACCGTGTTCGGATGCCGCACGACGACGTAGTCCTTCGTCGACCGCCACGGACCGACCAGCCAACGCACCTGCCGGACCGACAGCACCAGTGGCCCCGCGTAGCCGAGAAGGTCACACTCGGAACGAGACAGGCGCCGTACGGGCTGGAGCCTCTGCAGTCCCCCGAGGATGGCCACGCCGCGGCCTCAGTAGGCGCCCTGCTGCTCGAACAGCCGCCGAGGGTTGGCGACGAGCATCTGCTCGATCTGCGCCTCCTCGACCCCCCGCTCTCGGAGGGCCGGCAGCACGTCGTCGGAGAGGTGCTTGAACACCCAGTTCGGGAACTGCGCCTGCACGCTGCCATACCTGTCGGAGTGGCACATGGTGTCGTGCGACAGGACCATGCGGTCCACGTACCCGAGCTCGCAGAGGCGGGCCACGGTGTCGACCCGCTCGTCGAAGGTGGGGAAGCCGTTGCCGTAGAGCCCGAAGCGGTCCATGCCGATGGTGGAGCCACGGTCCATGAGCTCGCGCAGGTAGTCCAGGTCGGTGCTGTCACCCGAGTGTCCGATGACGACCCGGCTGAGGTCGACGCCCTCCTCGGCGAACACCCGTTGCTGGTCGCGGCCCGTCTGCTCTTCGGCGTCCGTGTGGGTGCTGATCGGCACGCCGGTGTGCCGATGCGCCCAGGCGACGGCCCGGAGCACGCGGTCGATGCCGCTGGTGACGCCCGGCCGGTCGGTGCAGCACTTGAGGACGCCCGCCTTCACGCCCGTGTCCGCGATGCCGCGGGTGATGTCGTCCACGAACATGTCGACCATCACGTCCTGGAGCTCGCCGGCATCGGGCGCCCGGGTCGGCCGCCGGTTGTGGATGAAGTCGGGCAGCAGGCGGAACGTGTAGACGCCCGTCGCCACCACGATGTTGATGTCGACCTCCGCGTTCACGGCCTGGAGGTTGGGGATCGAACGCCCGAGCCCGAGCACGGTCAGGTCGACGATCGTGTCGATGCCCCGATCGACGATGCCGCGAAGCGTCTCCGCGGCATCGTCGATCTGGGCTTGCCTGGGGCCCTCCCAGCTGCGCTCCGGGTAGTTGTGGTTGACCTCGCTGTCGAGGATGAACACGTGCTCGTGCATGAGCGTGGGACCCAGCTGGGTCGAGTCCACCGGCCCCCGTACCGTCTCGACCAGCGCCATCGCCGTCGCTCCTGGGTCCGACCCGGTCAGGCCTCGATGCAGGGGTTGCGAAGCTCGCCGATGCCCTCGATGTAGCTCGTGAGCACGTCGCCGGGGTGGAGGAACCGCGGCGGCGTGCGCGCGTAGCCGACACCCGACGGGGTGCCGGTGAAGATCAGGTCCCCCGGCCACAGCGTGACGATGTGGGACAGGCGGCTCACGAGCTCCGGCACCGGGAAGATGAGGTCGGACGTCCGCGCCTTTTGGACCTCCTCGCCGTTGACGGAGCAGCCCAGCTCGAGGTCGTCCCGGTCGGGGACGTCGTCGGCGGTCGCCAGGTACGGGCCGGTGGGGCCGAATCCGCTGAACGACTTGGCGAGCGACCACTGCGCCGGGGGCCGCATCTGGACGGCCCGGTCGGAGATGTCCTGGCCCACCATGAGCCCGGCGACGTGGTCCCAGGCGCGATCGACGCCGAGTCGGTGGGCGGTCCGCCCCAGGACCACCACGAGCTCGACCTCCCAGTCGACGGTCTCGCTGCCGACCGGGATCTCGCTGGTCGGCCCGCCGATGCAGCCGGGGAACTTGGTGAACACGGCCGGCTCCTCGGGGACGTCCCGGCCACCCTCGGCCACGTGGAGGCGGTAGTTCAGCCCCACGCCGAACACCTGGCGCGGCCGCGGCACGGGGCCCCCTAGGGCGGCGCCCGCAATCGGAACCGACGGCGCCGACGCGCCGTCCAGCGACCGCGCCCACTCGACGACCGCATCCCACCGTTCGAGCGCCGCCACCGGGTCGGCGGGCAGGCGCCCGCCGGATGCCTCCTCCACGTCGACCAGCCCGTCGCCGACCACCACTTGCATCCGCCCACCGACGTTGCCGAAGCGCATGGTGTCAACCTAGGGCACTGCGCGGCCGCCCGACGATGCGTGAGCCCTTCCCCGGTCGCCGTGCGTAGCGTCGGCCCGATGCCCCTCGCCCGGCGTCACCAGAGCTGGTCGGTGTACGTGTCGGTGCCGACGACCGTGGCCAGGAATGGGGCCGCGAACGTCACTCTCCCGGCCCGGCCCGCGTCGACGCGATCGGCGTAGGCGCGGATCTGACCCCAGGACGAGGCCGGGTCGCCCTCCAGGAACAGGAGCTGTACCACGCGTTCGGGGCTGCCTCCGTCGGTCCCGAGCGCCATGGGAGCCGGCGGAGCGTCTTCCGACTGGCCGCCCATCGGCATGACCCGCCAGGTCGAGCCCAATGCGACGCCGCTTCCCCGGTCGCCCTCGAACAGTGCGGGGACCGCCTCCGCCGACAGCCGCGCCACCAGCTCGTCGCGGGTCACCCCGGCAGACGGTTCGACCACTACGACACCCAGCCCGTCGTAGCCGTGGTCGAGCGCCAGCTCGAGCGGCACGCCGTCGGCGTCCCGGTCGTGGCGAGCGATCAGGGAGTACAGGGCCGTGTGGGCGTGCGTCCGCTCGTCGAAGCCCCGCCCGTTGCCGTAGAGCCACCGCACCTGCTTGGTCGCCCACGCGAAGTGCTCCCCCTCGTGCCCCTCGTGGACCCAGTAGATGGACAGGTACGAGCCGGCGTCGAGGGGATCGGCGAACGGGCTGTCGGCGGGGAATCGCAGGTCCTTCAGCGGGCGCGTCGCGACCCAGCGGCCGCCGGCGAACAGCCAGGGACCGATCAGGCAGCCGGCGTAGAAGTGGTCCCGTTCGTACCAGCGGTTGTATGCCACCTCGTGGCCGCGATGGGGGTCCACCATCGTGAAGAGCATGCTGCCGACCTTGACCGGATAGTCGTCCACGGGCACTCCTCGTCGTCGGTTCGACTGTTTGTATCGTTCGGCGGATGGACACGGGCGCTGCGGGTGGCCGCTTCGGGGGCAGGGTGGCCATCGTCACCGGGTCTTCGCGCGACCCCAGCATCGGCCGGTCCACCGCCCGCCGCCTGGCGCGCGAGGGCGCCTCGGTGATCATCAACGGCCGGTCCGACGAGGCGCTTCGCACCGCGGAGCGCGAGCTGCGCGACGAGGGCCTCGAGGTCGCGGGCGTCGCCGGTTCGCTGCAGGACGACGCCACGGCCGCTCGGTTGGTGGACACCGCCATCGACCGCTACGGGCGCCTCGACGCCGTGGTCAACACCGTGGGCGGGACGCGGTACCAGGGGTCGCCCCGTGACATCGACCGCGCCGCGTACCTGAAGACGGTCGAGCTGAACACGTGGGGCACCATCGCGCTGGTCCAGGAGGCGCTGCGGGGCGGCCTGGCGGACGGAGGCGGTGCGGTCGTGAACGTGTCGAGCGGCACCGTCAACAAGACGACCCCGTCGATGATCGCGTACGCCGCCGCCAAGGCGGCGCTCAACGCCGTGACCCGCACGTTGGCGCGTGATCTCGGTCCGTTGGGCGTACGGGTGAACGCCGTGGCGCCCGGGCTGACCAAGACCTCGGGGACCCGCTCGATGTGGGAATCCGACGGCGGCGCCGCCGCCGGGCGAAACCTCGTCTTGGGCCGGCTGACGACGGCCGAGGACATCGCCAGTGCCTGCGCGTTCCTGCTGTCCGACGAGGCGGCCTCGATCACCGGGGTGGTGATCGACGTCGACGGCGGCAACCACCTGCAGGGCGGTGGCTGGACGCCGATGGCCTGAGCCACGATTCAGCGGATTCGACCTCGGTGAGGGTCGATTCCGCCGGTTGGCACATTGCTGGTCGTCCCGTCGGTGCTTCATTCATGATCCGCGGAGTCGACCCTCAGTCCGACGCCGGTAGGGGCTTTGCTTCCTTGACCTGGAGGGGCTCGTCACCTACCGAGAGCGACCCGTCGCCAGGCTTGGTGCACAGCACCTCCAGCGTTTGGTCGGAGTCGACGTAGCGCTTGCCCAGCAGGGTGCCAGCGGCGTGATCTGACGAGGGCGTCGCCTCGGTCCCGCCGTCCGAGCCCAGTGGCACCATCGGATGGCCTCCGCAGCGCAGGTCGACGGGCTCCGCCGGCGGTTTCACCACGACCACCTCGGTGGCATCGACGGCGCTGCGCAGCCGCGAGCCGGGACGCAGCTCCAACTGATCCATCACCCACTCTCCTCCTTGGAACGTTCGGTGGTCGGCCTCGAGGACGGCATCGTGTTGCGGCGCACCTCGCGGAACGCCACGTCGCGATCGGCGGCGTACTCGCGGGGCATGCCCAGGATGCGCTCGCTGATGATGTTGCGGGCCATCTCCGTGCTGCCGCCCCCGAGGGAGGTCGACTGGCGCTTGATGTAGGCGATGCCGAAGCGGCCGTCGGCGTCTCCGTCCCAGACGACTGCCTCGTCGCCGGCGATCTCCAGCGCGATGTTGGTTCGCTCGACCGTCGCGGTCCCGGCGTAGAGCCGCACCAGCGATCCGGCGGGGCCCGGGAAGTGGCCCGTCTCCAGCCCGGTGCGCACGCGTTGGGCGAGCTGGCCCTGCACGATCGAAAGCGCCTCGACCTGGCCGATCAAGCGCCGGACCAGGGGATCGTGGGCCTTCCCGCGCGCCTTGGCCAGACCCACGAGGTCGTCACCGATGGTCTCGGCGCGGCCGGCCGACCGGCCGCTGGTGTACGGCGAGGCACCGCCCACCGCGGCTCGCTCGTGGAACAGCAGGCGGGTCGCCACCGTCCACCCGTCGTCGACCTGGCCGAGGACGTTCTCGGCGGGGATGGCGGCGTCGTCGAAGAACTCCTGGCAGAACTCCTCGGTGCCGTCCACCATCATGATCTGCTTGACCGTGATGCCGGGGTGGCGGATCGGGACGATGAACATGGTCAGGCCCCGGTGCTTGGGCACGTCCCAGTTGGTGCGGGCCAGGCACAGCGCGAAGTCGGAGCGGTAGGCGTACGTGCTCCAGATCTTCGAGCCGTTGAGCAGGAAGACGTCACCGTCACGGGTTGCCCTGGTCAGGGCGCCGGCCATGTCGGACCCACCCGACGGCTCGGACATGAACTGGACCCACAGCTCGTCGCCGCGGATGAAGGCCGGGATGTAGCGCTGCTTCTGCGCCTCGGTCCCGAACTCGAGGACCGTGGGGCCGCAGATCGACAGCGTGGGCACGCTGAACAGCGCAGGCAGCTCGTAGCCCATCGACTCCTGGTCGAACGCCCGCTGATACTCGATGGGCAGGCCTTGGCCGCCGTACTCCCGGGGATAGCAGATGCCGGCGAACCCGCCGTCGAAGAGCCGACGCTGAAGCTCGCGGGCCCGGCTGGCGCGATCGTCATCGTCATGCAGGGGGTCCCAGTCCACTCCCGGGTCCAGCTTGGGCATGTTGTCCGCGAGCCACGCCCGCAGCCGCTCGCGGTACGCGTCGAGGTCCTCTCGCCCTGCGGTGGCGGTGGCGGCAGTGATGTCGACCATCGGGCTCCCTCGTCCTCGTCCTACAGCCCAGCCGCCACGGCCAGGCGCTCGCGGTGGTCGTCAGGCGTGCCGTAGAGGGCCCGCCCGAGCGTCACTCGCCGCAGGTACAGGTGGATGTCGTGCTCCCAGGTCAGCGCGATGCCCCCGTGGATCTGCACGCAGTCCTGGACGAGCTCGGGGACCCGATCGCCGACGTACACCTTGGCCGCGCTGACCAGCCGAGCGGCGCCACCGAGGCGTCCGGCGGCGCCGGTGCCGTTCCCCCCACCGGCGGCGCCGTCGACTGCCCGGGCCGCTCCCGAAACGGTGGCGTGCGTGGCCTCCAGCCACAGCTTCATGTCGGCGAAGCGATGCTTCAGGGCCTGGTAGGACGCCAGCTGGCGGCCGAACGAGTAGCGATCGAGTGCGTACGCGGCCGTGAACTCCAGGACCCGGTCCGCGGCGCCCGCCATCTGCGCGCATTCGAGGGTGGCGCCGATCTGCAGCTGCCGCTCGACGTCGGCCGTCGCATCGCCGTCGCCGACCCGCGCCGTGCCGGGCACGGCCACGTCGTCGAACCGGACCTGCCCGAATCGCCGCACGAGGTCGAGGCCGCGCATCGGGGCCACGGTCAGGCCGCGAACGTCTCGCGGCACGAGGAACTGGACGAGCCCGCCGTCGCCATCGTTCGCGCGGGCGGTGACCAGGAACCAGTCGGCCTCGCCCGCGGCCTCGACCATCGCCTTGGTCCCGGTGAGCACGAACCCGTCGCCGCTGCGATGGGCCGCGAGCTCCACGTCGCTCGGCCGCCAACCGCGACCTGGTTCGATGAAGCACCAGGTGGCGACCAGGTCGCCGCTCACGATGCCGGGCAGCACTTCGGCCCGCTGCTCGGGGGATGCCGAGGCGGCGAGGGCCCCGGCCACGATGTTGGTGGGGTGGAGCGGACCCGGCGACACCATGCGCCCGAACTCCTCGGCGACGATCGCGAGATCGGCCAGACCCCCGCCCGACAGCGTGCCGCCGCCATGCTCCTCGGGAACCAGGAACGCCGTCCAGCCCAGCTCCGCGCCCCGTCGCCACCAGCCACGGTCGAAGCCCGCCGGGTCGTCGGCCAGCTCCCGCACCCTGGTCAGCGGTGCCTCGCCCTCCAGAAACCGCCGGGTCGTCTCCTGGAAGAAGCTCTGGTCAGGGCTGAGCGTCAGGTCCAAGGTCTCGCCCCTCCGCGGGGAGCCATGGTCTCGATCACGTCGGCGCCGAAGGCGGCCAGCGTCTCCGGGTCGGCGAAGTCCGAGAACCAGGTGTAGAAGCGTTCGACGCCACGATCATGCAGCGCCGTGAAGTGATCGACCAGTTGGGCGGCGTCACCGATGATCAGCCCGTCGCCGTACACCCCGAAGCGCCGCTGCGCGAGGTTGGTCACCCGGGCGCGGTCTGCCTCGCTGGGCACGAACGCCACGAGCTGCTGGACCGACACGCGGGCGCCGCCCGCCGCCGGGCGGAGCTCCTCCAGCCGCTCGAGTGCGTAGATCGGGAGGTTCCACCAGTCCGCGTACCGGGCGACCAGCGCCAGGGTCCGGCGCCCCGCGCCGCCGATGAGGACCGGGATCTTGCCCAGCGGCGCCGGTTGCTGGCGACCACCCTTGACGCGGTGGAACTCGCCCTCGAAGTCGACGGACTCGCCGCTCCACAGCGCCGTCATGACCTCGAGGCTCTCGGCCAGCCGGCGCACCCGGCTGCTCGGGGCGGTCTCGCCGACTCCGAAGGCGTCGAGCTCGTCGGGCACCGAGCCCCAGCCGATGCCGAGCTCGAAGCGCCCGCCGGAGGCGTGGTCGATCGTCACCGCCTGCTTCGCGAGCACCGCCGGGTGGCGGAGCGAATCGCACAGCACGAGGTGTCCGACGCTCAACGTCCCGGTGTGCGCGGCCAGCCAGGCGGCGGTGATCATCGCCTCGTGCATCGGATGGTCCTCGGCCATCGGCGGCGCCAGGTGGTCCATGAGGGCGATGCCGCCGAACCCGGCGGCCTCGGCAGCGCGGGCCCTGTCCACCATCACGTCGAGGTCCATCCGCATCTGGGGGAGGAAGACGTGGAACTCCGGGCGGCTTCCCGTCACCAGGGCAGCTCCTCGGCGATGGCCGGCCAGTCAGGCGTGCGCTTGTCTCTGAACGCGGCGATGCCCTCCCGGACGTCCGGCCTGTCGGCGAGCCACCGAAAGGCATCCAGCTCGTCCTTGCGGGCCGCCATCCGATCGGACCCCTCGAGCTGGCGGTAGAACAGGCGCTTGGTCAGCGCCACCGCGGTCGGCGACGTGTTCGCGGCGATGTCGACGGCGAGGTCCAGCGTGGTGTCGACCACGGCTCCCGCAGGAACCGCCCGGCTGACGACGCCCAGGTGCTCCGCCTCCTCGCCGCTGAAGAGGCGGCCGGTCAAGAGCAGCTCGAGCGCCCGGGACGCCCCGATCAGCCGCGCCAGCAACCACAGCGAGCTGCCCTCGGGGAGCAGGCCGCGCCGCGTGAACACCAGGCCCATCTGGGCGTCTTCGGCCGCGATCCGGATGTCCCACATGAGGGGGTAGGTGAGGCCCATGCCCAGGGCGGCGCCGTTGATGGCGGCCAGGATGGGCGTCCCCATCTCCCAGGGCCGCATGTCGATCACCGACGGTGGCGGCGCCGCTCCGTCGGGGCCGCGCTCGCCCGTCCGCCCCCCGAAGCCGTCATCGAGATCGGCGCCGGCGCAGAAAGCCCGGCCCGCCCCGGTGACGACCACCGCGCGCACCGAGTCGTCGGCCTCGAAGGCCGACAGCGCGTCGAAGAGGTCGCCCCTCATCCGCCGGTCGAGGGCGTTGAGCCTGGCGGGCCGGTTCAGCGTGACCAGGGCGACGCCTCGGTCGACCTCGACCAGCAGGGTCTCGTAGGACGTGCGGGCCGCCGACATCACCCCCCTCTCACCCTGGTCTCGGTGTCAGTCGCATCGCCCTGTGTATCTGACAACCATGTCTCTCGAAGCTGGCGCCTGGATACTACAGGTCTTGGACTGTGACCAAGTTCTGCGATCGGCGGCGGCGCCGCCCACCAGCGCGGCGATCCGCAGAACGGGCTGGTCAGGCAGCTGCCGATGGCGCAGACTGGAGCGGGAGACCCCGAGCCCCAGGGAGCGTCTCATGTTCCGTTCCGGCCCTCGAGTCCCAGAGCTCATCCCGGAGCTTTCCCGCGGCAAGCACCGGTCGCCGCGCAAGGGCGCGTGCTTCATGGAGATGGCGTCGTACCTCGCCGGGGAGCCCTGGAGCGACCACCCGGCGTGCACGCACCCGCTGCTCGGCGCGCTCGCCCGGCTGGTCAACGACCACACCACCGATGCCGGCCGTCGCAACCTGATCGAGCTGGTCCCGTCGGTCATCGGGCTGACCAGCGCCGACCCGCGCGTCGACGTACGGATCGCACTGCGCGCCGCCACCATGGCGCTGCCGGTCGTCTCCGAGGAGCGGCAACGGATCCTCGCCGTGGCCGTGCTTGCGGCCGAACGGGTGTTGTCCGACCTCGACGGGCGACCGGCAACTGAGCTCGGCGAGCGCAGCCGCAGGGCGCTGGCGCAGGCTCCCGACGCGGCGCGCTGGGCCGAGACCTTCAACCGCGACATGAGGACGACCACCAAGGGGTTCCACCGTCACGGCGCACCCAACACGGTCCGCCATGCAGTCGTGGGCATCGCGCACGCCTGCATCCCGGACCCCGACGCCATGCTGCGCGATCTGCTCGTGGGAGCCATCGGGGACTGTGCGCGCAGCCGCCCACCGGAGCGGCCGCGGCGCCCACAGCCGGGCCCGGACCGGATCCCGGTCCCAGCGACCCGGACGGCGTACCCACCCGCCTGACGGTCAGCCGACTCAGCTGACGAGGTGGGGCCTCGCCGTCGACGGACCGCGACCGGCGGTCGCGGCCTCGCTCGTGTAGTGGCGCTCGACGAAGCGCGGCCACGGCACCATCGAGATGACCGCCAGCCCGGCGCCGGCGACCGCCACCGCAACGAACCACCATCGCTCCGCGGCCAGCTGCTCGCCGGCGAGGCCGGGTTCGACGGCGACCACCCCCGCAGCCATCGCCACGGAGATGCAGACGAACGCCGCCAGGCCGGGGGCGCCGGCGAGGCCCGCGACCACCAGCAGCAGGCCCACACCGGCCTCGATCGCCGCCAGCAGGGGCGTGTGATGGATGCCCACCACGTCGTGGACGGGCCGGAACCACGTCTCGTCGACGCCGGTGCGGGCAAGTGCCACGCCGCCAAGAACCGCGAGCGCGGCACCCGTCAGCAGCACCAGGGTGCTGCCGAGGTTCCAGCGGCTCTGGACGCGGTCCCAGCGTTCGAACGTCGGTGGCTGCTCGAGCGGCTCCGGCCTCGCCGTGTCGCCGCGAGCCCGGAGGGCGGCAAGGAGCTCGGCCTCCTCGGCTGTCCGTTTCCTCAGGTGGTGGGGACGAGCGTCGTCCCCAGTCTCCGCGCCCCGGCCGTGCGACCAACGCATGAGGGCACCTCCCCAGATCGGCATCCTGTCTGGCCGGTGCTACCCGGCGCCGACAGGGCCAAACGTGCTGGTTGGCGCGACGGGGGCGCTACGGCCGGGCAGCCCCGCCCCCGCTCCGGACCAGCCGGCCGGGCAAAGCGCCGGTGGGCTCGCCGCTGCGGTACGTGACCTCGCCGCCGACGATGGTGGCGACGTAACCGTCGGCCCGCTGGACCAGCCGCCGGCCGCCCGCCGGCAGATCGTGGACCACCTCCGGCGTGCGCAGCCGCAGCTCCCCGAAGTCGATGACATTGAGGTCGGCGCGCCGACCCACCTGGACCCGGCCACGATCGCGTAGGCCATAGGCGGCCGCGGTGTCGGCCGTCTGCGCCCTGACCAGCCACGGCAGTTCCAGGCGGGGACCGCGGACGCGGTCGCGGCCCCAGTGGGCGAGCAGGGTGGTGGGGAAGCTGCCGTCGCAGATCGTCCCGACGTGGGCACCGCCGTCGGCGAGGCCGATGATCGTGTGCGGGTGGGTGATCAGCTCGCGCTGCGCCTCGAGGTCGCCGGCGTCGTAGTTGAAGATCGGGAAGTAGACGAAGCCCGTGCCACCGTCGACGGCCATCAGGTCGCAGAGCACTTCGATCGGGTGCAGGCCCTGCCGCTCGGCGATCGCGGCCACGCTCGCCTCGGGGGCGGGCTCGTAGTCGGGCGGGTCGCCGAGCGGGAAGAAGCACTCGTAGCCACCGAACACGTGGCGCGGCTCGCGGGCCGCCTCGATCAGCCGGGCGCGGACGTCGGGATCCGCGAGCGCCGCCAGGCGTGCGGCCCGGTCGCCGCCGCGGTACGGCCCCCACACGGGGTTGAGGACGAACGGATCCAGCGTGGTGTCGAGCCCGAACAGGACGCCGATCGGGCGGACGGCGACCTGGGCCTGCATGGGCAGCCCGCGGCCGGCGGCGTCGGCGATGCGGTCGAGCACCTTGCGGTACCCGCCCCGCTTGTTCTGGTTGAGCGAGATGAACGTGCGGGTGCCGGTCTCGGCCGCCACGCGGGCGAACACGTCGAACTCGGCGTCGAGGTCGTCGAAGTCGGAGACCACCTCGAACGCGCCCCGGCCGGTCTCGCGCATGGCCGCGGCGATCCCGATCAGCTCGTCACCGGCGGCGCCGAACGTCGGCGTGCGGTCGCCGCTGCTGGTGCGGTGGTTCAGCGTCCTCGACGTCGAGAACCCGAACGCACCGGCGGCGACCCCGTCCCGAACGAGGCGGCCCATCTCCCCGATCTCGTCGGGCGTGGCGGCGTCGCGGGCCGCGCCGCGCTCCCCCATGACGTACAGCCGCACGGCGCCGTGCGGCACGAGCGCACAGACGTCGACGTCGCGCGCCTGCCGGTCGAGCGCCTCGAGGTATTCCTCGAAGCTCTCCCACTCCCAGCTGATGCCCTCGTGCAGCGCAGCGCCCGGGATGTCCTCGACGCCCTCCATCAGCTGGATCAGCCGCTCGTGGTCGGTGGCCTTGACCGGCGCGAAGCCCACGCCGCAGTTGCCCATGACCACGGTCGTGACGCCGTGCCACGACGAGGGTGCGAGCTGGGTGTCCCACGTCGCCTGGCCGTCGTAGTGGGCGTGGACGTCCACGAATCCGGGCGTGACCAGCGCCCCGTCGGCGTCGACCTCCCGTGCCGCCCGGCCGCCGACCCGGCCGACCTCGGTGATCACGCCCGCGTCGACGGCCACGTCGCCGGCGAACGGCTCGTCCCCGGACCCGTCGACGATCGTTCCTCCCCTGACGACCAGGTCGTGCATGGGACCATCGTCGCGCAGGCCCTGCCGGCGCCGCCCCGCCACTGCAGCCTGCCAACCGTTTGACAGTTACGCTGCGGGCATGCCCCGGCGGTCTCGCCGGCGGACCGTTGGATCCAGCCAAGGAGGAGCGGTGACCTCCCGCAGGGTGAACTTCCCCATCTTCGACGCCGACAACCACCTCTACGAGACGCGGGACGCGCTCACGAAGTACCTCCCCGGGCCCCAGAAGGGCGCCGTCGACTACGTCGACGTCCATGGGCGGACGAAGATCGTCGTGCGCGGCCAGATCAGCGACTACATCCCCAACCCGACGTTCGACCGCGTCGGCCGTCCGGGCGCGCAGGAGGAGTACTTCAAGGAGGGCAACCCCGACGGAAGGTCACAGCGCGAGATCATCGGGCGGGGCATCGACTGCCCGCCCGGGTTCCGTGAGGCGCCGGCACGGCTCGAGATCATGAACCAGCAGGGCGTCGACTACGCGCTGATGCTGCCAACGCTCGCCAGCCTGGTCGAGGAGCGGATGAAGGACGACCCCGAGCTCTGCGCCGACGCCATCCACGCGCTCAACCAGTGGATGACCGAGGCGTGGCCCTTCGTCTTCGAGGGTCGCATCTTCTCCACCCCGATCGTGACGCCCGGGCTCCTCGACCGGGCCCTCGACGAGCTCGAGTGGCTCCTCGAGCGGGGCGCCCGCGTGGTGCTGATGCGTCCTGCCCCCGCGTGGGGCTACCAGGGGCCCAGGTCGTTCGCCCTGCCCGAGTTCGACCCCTACTGGGAGCGGATCCAGGAGACCGGCACGCTGGTCGTGCTCCACGCATCCGACACCGGCTACGTGCGCTACGCCAACGAGTGGGAGGGTGTGCACACCGAGGCGCAGGCGTTCGCACAGCCGTCGCCGTTCGCGCACACCGTGCAGACGCGCCACCGCGACATCGAGGACGCGGTCACGTCGCTGATCTGCCACGGGGTGTTCTGGCGGTTCCCCGACGTCCGGGTGGCGCTCATCGAGAACGGCGCCGGCTGGGTGCCGAACCTGCTCGAGCACCTGGACCACTGCTATCGACAGATGCCGCAGGCGTACGAGGCGATGCCGTCCGACACGTTCAAGCGGAACGTCTGGATGCACCCCTTCCACGAGGAGGACCCCCGCGGGCTGGTCCAGCTGTTGGGCGCCGACCACGTGATCTTCGGGTCGGACTTCCCTCACGTCGAGGGCCTGGCCGATCCCCTCTCCTACCTCGACGAGCTCGAGGGGCTGACCGACGAGGATCTGCGCAAGATCATGGGTGGCAACATGATGGGCCTGCTCGGCGTCGAGGAGAAGGTCGCGGTCTAGCTGGGCGAGGGGGACATGAACGCCGCACCCATCCCCTATGGGTCACGCATTCGGCAGCTGGGCGAGGAGCGTCCGGACAAGACCGCCATCGTCTTCGTCTCCGACGGCGGTGCAGAACGCCTGGTCCCGTGGTCCGAGCTCGACGCACGCTCGACCCAGATAGCCCGCGCGCTGGCCGCCCGCGGGCTCGGCGAGGGCGACCGCCTGGGGATCAAGCTCCACAACTGCCCGGAGCACATCTTCACGACCTTCGCCGGGTGGAAGCTCGGGGCCGTCGTGGTGCCGGTCCGCTGGGACCTGCCCGCGTGGGAGCTCGAGCGCGTGCGCGCCGTCCTTGACCCGAAGCTCATGGTCGAGCCCGACGACACCGAGCTGCTGGAGGGCAGCATGTCGGCGTCGACGGATCCGCTCCCGGAGGTCACGGCGCCGCAGTCGTCGGGCATCCTGAGCTCGGGGTCGACGGGCACGCCCAAGGTCATCCTCCGCAAGAGCCCGGGCGTCTACAACCCGGAGGGCTCGCCCAACGCCCTGCTGGAGGCATACGGGCGGCTGTCGGACCCCCAGCTCGTCCTCGTGCCGGCGCCGCTGTACCACAACAACGGCTTCATGCACACCGCCAACCTGTTGGCGGGCGATCGCCTGCTGCTCCTGCAGCGGTTCAACGCCGCCCGGCTCCTCGACGCCATCGAGCGGCACCGAGTGACCGGCTTCGTGGCCACCACGATCATGCTGCAGCGCATCGCGCGCGAGCCCGGTGCCGGCGAGCGCGACCTGTCGAGCATCGAGTGGGTCATGCATGGGGCCGCCCCGCTGCCCGAATGGCTGGCCTGCGCGTGGATCGACCTCGTCGGGCCCACGCACTTCTTCGTCTGCTACGGCTCGAGCGAGGGCGCCGGTGCCACGTTCGCGCGCGGTGACGAGTACCTGGATCACCCCGGAACGGTCGGAAGGGGTGCGATCGGCACCGAGCTGCGCATCCTCGACGACGACGGCACC
>Ga0081455_10004512_pt1 | contig 15562 bp, 12 predicted proteins | sample TabmetS3T2R1_FD_70207 | JGI IMG/M metagenome (GOLD analysis project Ga0081455, IMG submission 70207) | Tabebuia heterophylla rhizosphere microbial communities from the University of Puerto Rico - S3T2R1 | ecosystem: Host-associated > Plants > Roots > Rhizosphere ... | reverse complement strand
CTCAACCTGCGCGACACCCTGGTGACGGATGAGGGGCTCAAATATCTGAGCGGCCTGACGCAATTGCAGGAACTCGATCTCAGCGGCGTGAAGGTCACGGACGCCGGCTTGGCGTGGTTGCGTAATCTGACCGCGATGCGAAAGCTGAACCTGTTGGGCGCGGTGATCACCGACGCGTCGGTAGACGCGCTTGCCGGAATGGCGCATTTGCAAGAGCTGAATCTTTACCGAAGCCGGATCACCAACGCTGGACTGGCAAAGCTCGGAAGCTTGAAAGAATTGATCAGCCTCGACCTGCGCTATAGTCGAGTGACTGGTACAGGAATAGACGCGTTTCGCGCCGCCGCCCCGAACTGCAAGATCAATTTCGTGAACGCGCTGGCCGCCGGGGCAAAGAGTGTGGCGACTGACCGTCCGTCAGGAACCAGCGCCGAAGCCATCGCCGCGTGGGTGAAGTCCCTCGGTGGGAAGGCGGAGATTTCGGGGGCCAGATTGCGGACGGTTTCACTTGCCGCGACCGGAATCAGCGACGCGCAACTCGCGCATCTATCTTCGTTGACTGAGCTTGAATCGCTCGACCTTGAAGCGACGGAGATTGGTGACCTGGGATTGGCTGCGATCAAAGGGCTGACAGGTTTGAAGTCGCTGAACCTCAGCAATACGACCGTGTCCGACAATGGGCTGGCTCATCTGGCGGGTCTTCAACAGCTTCAGGAGCTGCGATTGGCTGGAACATTGACGCGCGGCCCGGGATTGGTAAACCTGAAAGGGCTGCCGGCGCTCGTCAGGCTGGATCTTTCGGGAGCGCCGATCGGCGCAGAAGGGCTGCGACAGATCGCCGAGATTCCGACTATAGAACACCTGTCGTTGAGTTCGACCGATATAAGCAATGACGGATTGAAACACCTCAGTAAACTCGCGCGATTGCAGACGCTCGACCTGGACAGCACTGATATTGGCAACGAGGGATTGCAACACCTGGGAACGCTCACAGGTTTAAAGGAGCTTTCGCTCAACTATACACGATTTACTGACAAAGGCCTTGATCATCTTCGAACGTTAGTCAATCTGGAACGGCTGGAACTATTCCGTACCCGCACAGGGGCCGCAGGCGCCGCGGTCATCGCGTCGCTCAAAAATCTCACTCGTCTCAATCTCGACTACACTTCGGTCGACGACAAGGCGCTCGAACTTTTGAAGGCGCTTCCACGCTTGCAGGAATTGCGGCTCGATACTACAGACGTCACCGACGCCGGCGTCGCAGCGCTTCAGACAATGGCGCATCTCAGGTCGCTGAGCCTCTATCACACGATGGTTACGGAAAAGGGGTACGAACAGTTGAAAGCCGCGTTGCCCGCCTGCCAGATTGTCTTCGACCGCGATTCGTCCCTGCCGAATCGTAGGAAGAGCTTCAGAGTTCAAGGAAGTAGTTGGGCGAGAAACAGCGTTGCGGCGCCGCTGTACCGTAGAATTCCTGGACTGCGGCTGACTTCCTCCACTCTGAAATTGCCGAACACGAGGGGGCTCGAACCGAGGCGCGCTTTGTTTTTGAAGGTTGTGAATAACCATGACAGCCACGCGCTGAACAATCTACGGCGAATATCATTCGACCACGACTGGATCACTGAGGCCGGCGGCGTGGTTACGCGAGACCGTGCGGGACGCGTGACGGGCGTTGACCTGCGAGCCAGTTGGGTTACTGATTCCGACCTGCCGCGGCTTGCCGATCTGCCCTATCTTACGCATCTGGATCTGTCGCTGACTCGAATTACGGATCACGGCCTGCAGCAATTGAAAAACGCGCCCGGCATCGTGGACTTGAATCTCTACTACGCCGAGCAGATCACCGACGAGGGCATGGCGGCGTTGAAAAACTGGAAGCGGTTGAAGCGATTGAACCTGCGCGGAACGAAGATCACCGACACGACATTGGAGCACCTCGCGAACGTGACGACGCTCGAATCACTGGACGCCGGCTTTGCGCAGATCACGGATGTCGGCCTTGATCGTCTCACCCCACTCCAGAATCTCAAGGAGTTGATAATCGGCGGCAACAAACTCACTGACACCGGACTGCAATCCTTGCGGCAATTTCCCGGGCTGACTTCATTGAGCCTGGGCGGATCGCAGCGCACCGATTCAGGCTTATGGACGATCAGCCTGACCGAATCGGGACTCGATGCGATTACGACGCTGAAAGAATTGCGCGAGCTTCGGCTGGACGGGGCGCCGGTCTCCGCGCGCTGGTTGGAGAAGCTGAAGACGCTCACCAAGCTTGAGAGACTGAGTCTGCAAGGATGCAAACGGCTGGGCGACGATGTTGCGCCGCTTCTGGCTTCCTGGCCATCATTGCTTATTCTGGATTTGAGTGGAACCGCGATGACGGAGAAGGGAATTGACGATCTACGACGGGGAAAGCCGAATGCCCGAATTTTCCATTGATCCACAGTCATTGCGGCGCACAGAGCTTTTGCCCCGACTGCTCCTGAACCGCGATCTTCATGGGTTGCTTGCGCCAGTAAGTCAACGAACGCCAGACCCATTCCATCGGCCCGAAGCGGAAATGACGCAGCCAGATGGGGCTCGCGATCAGCAGGAACAGCCATACGGAAAAGACCACGTAAAGCAGTTGATACCGTTGCAATTTTGCAAACAGTCCAAAGCCATAGCCCTCGAAGATCGTCGTGCAGATCAGGCTCGTCGCCAGATAACAGGTCAAAGTCATCTGTCCGACCGCGGCCAGCCGGGAAGTCAACCGCTTCAGCCAGCCGGATTTGACGATCAGCATGACCAGCCCGATATGGCCGCCCGCGACCAGTAGCACGCTGGGGAAATCAGCGAGGACCCACGCCAGACTTTCTTTTCCCAGATCGAAGCCGCGGCGCGCGAAATAATATCCAGTAATCGCATTGATGGTTCCGCCTATGCCGTAACCGATTAGCATCATCAAGAGATAAAACTTTCTGTCCCGCTCGGCTGTTATGACCCCCAGCTTGAGCATCGCCATCCCGATCAGCATCATTCCGGGCGAGTCCATAACCAGGAAAGACACGATGGGTAAAAGCAGGAAGGCCTGTATTTCCAGGACTTCTTTTGCCCGCCATTTGAATAGCTCCCAATAGCCGCCGCGATGCCGATTGATCTCTTTTGCGAGTTCAGCCGGGTTGGGTCTGATGTCCTTCGAATCCTCTTCCCACTCCTTCTGCGCCGCGCGCTGCTCTTCGGTCGGCTGCCCTCCCGCCGCGACCAGACGATCGACCGCCAGCGCCTGGTCGCGAGTCCGTATCTGGTTGTAATGCGCCAGGGTCGTTACGCCGCAGACTATCATCAGCAACAGCGCGCCGATGGCGAGCAGCGTCGATGGCCGAAGCTTGCGAAGTGGAAAGAGCGCAAGTCCGACGACGCCGTAGAGATAAAGGATGTCGCATATCCAGATGAAATAATCGTGCAAAAGCCCGAAGACGACCAGCCAGAGCGTGCGGCGATAGTAAATGCCCCGCGCCTTGAGGCCGCCGCGTTCTTCCGCGCGCTGCGTTATTAACACTACGCCCGCGCCGAAAAGCATCGAAAAGAGCGCGCGCATCTTATTTTCAAAGAAGATTTGATTGGCGTACCAGAAGACCAGATTCAAACCGGTATGACCCCCAGCGGTTATCGGAACGCTTAATGCGCTCTCCGGCAGTCCGAGGAGAAGGATGTTAATCAGCAGAATGCCGAGCAGCGCCACTCCGCGCAGCGTGTCAATTGATAAGATCCGCTCCGGATTCGCGACCGGGGCAAAGGCCGTCGGCGGCTCAGCCTCTTTATTGTTTAAGCTGTCCTGGTCAATCGGCTCCATCATCTTTTTCATCCCTGGAGGCGCCAACTTGAGTGGGTTTTTCGGTTCCCACAGCGCCAACCAGGGGGAATCCGAGTAATACGGCTCCGAGCTGACTATTGAGCTGTAAGATCTTGCATCCCAGCTCGTTCGCAGCTCCCCGGAGCGCCTGGGTCTTTAGCGGAACGCCAGTTTCCATAAGCACGAGTTGTTCCGTCTCAACCGTGGGTGAGCAGTCAGTGAGTTTAAACGCGTGGAACTTAACGCCCCACTCTTCTCCCTTTTGGCTAATGCGATCCAAGAGCGCCTTACCGATTTTTTCATGGTCAGCAAGGTCTTTGTGGCTGTGCGAGCCTAACTCCTCCCGCAAGATAGCCTGCCCGAGCGTTTCCACCGCATCGTTCAAGCCATCGATTTCGAACATCGCCTTGAACACGTCCGTAACGGTGAGCAGAAGCATTGCGCTCACCTGAAAAATCATGCCGTCTTTAAACATGATTTTTTGGTAGTCCAAACGGATGGTTTCCTGCCGAACATGGCGACGTTGCAACTTCTCTATAAATGGGATCATAAACACGAACCCAGGGTCAACGATTTTAGGCTGGCCGGCGTTTTTCCCAGTTCGATAACGTACTGCCTTTCCGAATCGAAGCTTGACGCCTCTTTGTCCTTCCTGGACAAAAGCGATGCTTTTGAACACTGTCACCAATGCCGATCCGAGAAATACAAGCGCCTGGTACGGTATCTGCTCTAACAGGCTTGTCATTGCAATGCATCCTCCTCTGCGCTATCGATTGTTGTAGCTGAACAGCGTCAGGCGCCATATCAGGCGACCTGGGCGCCCTGCGTTGTAAGCCAAGTTAAGATCGGCGCCGTTGTGTGCTTTAACCAACGCTGCGGACTTGGACAGGAGCTGAGCTTCAGAGGTGTTGTTTCATTCTTTTGCCATATACCAATTCATACGGAAGTCGCGAAAACGCAGTTCCCAAAATCGGAATCGGCTCATTCGTTTTTACCGTCAGTCGAGAATGCAGGAGAGTTGCGGCGCGCCGCTTCCGGAGTCGGCGCCATTTGAACGATGCGAGGAGGTGGCGAACGCAGGTTTCCCCGTCTACAAACAACTGATGCGGTTGCCTGCGGACGGAGAGCTCTTTCACAAGGTTACGCCAGTAACGCGCCCAGCTTCTTTGTCGCCGTCGGGAACTTGCCAAGGCCTGCGTTCATTACGTCATCGGCCAGAGTCAAATACAGATCGCCGAAAGTCCCCGTCATCCTGGAATGCAAGCCCGTCGCCAGCCGTCCAGCATGACCCGCGACAATCAGTCCAAGACCATGATTCTTGTGCGGATTGGCCTCGGCATGTTCGTGCACGTAGACCAGGCAGCAGTGATCGAGCAGCGATCCTTCGCCTTCGGGAATGGATTTCAGCCTGGCCAGCAGGTAGGAGAATTCCTCGACGTGCCAGCGGCAGATGTCTCTCAGCACGCGCTGGCCGTCCGCGCCGTCCGCGCCCGGAGCTTTGCCGTCCGCGTGCGTGTAATCGTGATGACGCGCCGCCGTGTAGCCGAGCCACGGGAACCGGGTCAGCCCCTGGCACTTCGTAAGCATGTAAGAGGCGACGCGCGTCTGCCCGCTCGCGAAGGCCTGTACCAACAGGTCGCTCTGGAGCTTGGCGATGCGCGGCCAATCCTTCATATCGCCGTCGAAATCGGGCGGATCGACTCGACGGTATTCGGGCGGCAGTCCGGCGATCGCGCGCTCCAGGTCGCGGATGCTCGCCAGGTGTTCTTCCACTCGGGTCTGGTCGTCTAATGGCAATCGCTTCTTCAAAGTCGCGGCGTCTTCACGGACCGCGTCCAGGATGCTGCGCTTGCGGTTGACCCAGCCTTCTTCACGTCGGCCGAAGAGGCGGTCGAAGAGTTTGTGCGGAATCATCTCCGGCGGCAAGGCGCGCTCGTAACCTGCCCAACTCATGTTTCGCTGGATGCTTTCGCCGAATGACTCCTGCGAGACGCCGATCTGCAAAGACCGGAAACGCGACTCGCCCTCGAGCTTCGCCGCGATGGCCTGATCTATGGACGGACCGGCCGCGCCGCGTCCGGTGAAAGGCGTGCAACTCATCAGCCCGCTCATGGATTTGTGATGTCCGTTGCCCGGGCCGGGCGTTGCGGCGGCGGCGTTATCCAATCCACTGATTACATGAATGTCGCGTCGGAAGGGGGCCAGCGGCGCAAGGCAGGGCGTCATTCGATAGTCCGGCCCGGTTTCGGCGGGGATCCAATACCGCTCCGGAATCCCGTTGCCGTTGAACCACAGGAGGAAGCGGGTTTCGATAGCCCTTTCGCGCTCGTGAGCGGCGCCAGCGTAGGCCGCGCCGTGCGCGTTGAACATCGAGATGAGTGGCGGCAGTCCGACGCTTACGCTCGTACCAGTCAGCGTAACCCCTTTTAAAAATGTGCGGCGAGACAATCTTCCTAGTTTGGTATTGATGTTAGACACGGGCAGGCCTCCATTTGAAGTCCTTGTCATTGCTCACATGTATGACGCGCTCCTAGCCCGCATCCGCGGGCTGAACAGTTTAGCCGTCTTTTTCATAACGGTAGATTGCGGCGCTTTTGTTTAATTGCTTGAAAATTCCCTCGAACGAACCAGTGAAATAATAAGCTCTTTGAATCGGAATTGCGAATTTCTGAAATCCTCTGACACCTGACGGATCAATGGCCTGTCGGCCCGTGTTTCCATTCTCCCGGATGTGTAGCGGAAATACTGTTTGACCAGACACTCCTGGCATTGCGGCGAACGGGCCAGCACGGCGCCAAGTTCGCGTGGAGATGAGAATTTCGAGTCCGGAATGCCGGCGACATAACCAACAGTATCCATCTCAAGCTCGAGCGTCTTGGGTTTCGCGCGACGGTCGCCTTCCTCGTCGGCGGGGAAAAACAAGAGCTTGAATTTATTCCGCCGGGCTCCAATGGCGTCGAACTTCTCGAACCCGAAGCCGATCGGGTCAATCAGATTGTGACAGGTCGAACAACTCGGATTGGTAACGTGCTCGCGCATTCGCTCTCGGTTCGTCTGCGGTTTGGCTTCGGTGATCTCCGGCAGGTTCGTGTTCACGCCCGGCGGCGGCTCGGAGACATGCTGGCAGAGAAATTGCTCGCGGATGAAGAGTCCCCGCGCTGTGGGAGACGTATCATCGGGTTTTGCGGTCAGCGCCAGGAAGAGGCTTTGCCCAAGCAGGCCGCCCCGTTCTGACTCCGTGGGAAACTTGACGCGGTCGAACTCCCTGGCCGGAGCAGGCACGCCGTAGATCGCCGCCAGATCGGCGTTGATGAAGCTGTAATCGGCGGTGAAGACGTCCATAAAGTCACGGTCGTTCCAGACCAGGTCGGAGATAAAGCTGCGCGTCTCCTCGGCCATGGCGGCGGCGGTTTCGCGGTTGAAATCGGGATAGCGGCGGCGATCTTTGCTGGCGGTCAGTAGACGATCGAAGCGCATCCATTGGGAGACGAATTCATCGAGTGACCGGCGCGCGCGCGGGTCGGCGAGCATCCTGCGGGCTGTCGTCTCGACGCCCTGTGGCGTTGAAAGCGCGCCGCGCGCCGCGCTCTCGAACAACGCCGCATCCGGCATACTGTCCCAAAGCGCGTAAGAGAGCCGGCTGGCCGTGACATATGGTTTCAACTTCGGATCGGACGTTTCCTCGAGGCGGAACAGAAAGCTCGGCGATTGGAGCATGGCTTCGACCGCGAGTTGCGCGCCTTTGAAGAAATCAGCTTCGCGCCGAAATAACTCCTCGTATCGTTTCCGCTCGTCAATCTCCAGCGGACGTCGAAAAGCTTTCAATCCAAATTCACGCACGAATCGCGCGCGGCACGCGGGCGAAGCTTTGCATGGAATTAGCCCGCGACGGTCGCCTCCCTGGAACGCGTTGCGCGCCAGGCGCTCCGCCGCCGCGCTGTAAGCCTCGACGAGCAGCGGCGATAGATTCTGCGACTGGTATTGGTTCTTGAACCCGTTGACGAAATCTTCGGGAGGAAACTGGTTTGCGGGAGCGCTCTGGTCGCCGAGAAGGTCGCGGACGGTGTTGTTGTACTGGCTGTGAGTCAGCCGTCGCAGCGCCGATGTGGGCCGCGCAGTACCGGCGCCTGCAGCTCTCTCTTCGTGGAGCTTCAGCGCGCCGGCTACTTCGCCATCAGACATTTTGGCCAGGCGCTGAATCCAGCCTTTTAGTATTTCCTCCTCTTCACCGCCGGGTTTAATCCGCTGGCCTCCGGCGTGCGGGACGCGATTTGTGGGTTTCTTCAGGAGCAGCGATTCTTCCGGCTTGTTGCGGTCAACCAGCGCGACCAGCGATCTGCCGAAGGCCTCGATCTGATCGGCGTTTGCGTCTGGTTCGGGGAATTGCAATCTCGTCACCGACGCCACGCCGTCCGGGCTATGGCACGACCGGCAAGCCGCCTTCTCCAGAACCGGGTAAAGCGTCCTCGCGAAAGAGCTTTCCTGAGCCGGAGAGAAACCTTCCTGAGCCCAGATCGAGAAGAGAGCAAGAACTAGAAAAGCCTTGAACCCACCTGGTTTTCTTATGCTTTTGCCAAACATGTGAAGCAGATGTTTCAGTTATCGCAGCTACTTGAAATTGGAAATCAAAAATTGCACGCGGAAATACATAACCCTGCGCAGTATATTTAACGAATACAACACTCGCAAACTTTATCACGCGCGGCGGCGTACATTTTGCGATTCCAGGCCGACATAAAGAAAGACAAGCGCAGGTCGTTGAAACCGCGACCCATTTGTCGCGCCAACGAATCCCGCTGTTGTCCTTGTTGTTATTCCTATTCTCAAAGACCGCTCATGTCGCGCATGGCGCATTCCACAATGCCGAGTCGGCATATCAATTGCTCCATTATCCATTGATGCGCGGATGATGATTGTTGCACGGATGATGATGCGCGGAGACATCTTCCCCGATGGTTCGGCGGATGATGAAAGAGGTAGAAGTGGAAAAGAACAATAAAGACAAAAGTTTCGTCGTTTTCGCTCTTTTTGCTTACCCCGGCTTTCATCATTGAGAGGCCTATCTTTGCAGATGTATCCCGGCATCAGCCCAACTTAAGAGATAAATGACCTGTGGAAGCGGGAGCTATGTTCAATTTGATGACTCAAAACTGGTGGGCTATGGCGCTGCGCGGATATGCCGCCGTGCTGTTTGGAATCGCCGCGTTTATGTGGCCTGGCATCACGTTATGGGTGTTGGCGCCGCTCTTCGGCGCGTATGCGATTATCAATGGAGTCTTTGCGGTAATCGAGGCCTTCAGGCGCGATGTCAGCCGAGAGCGTTGGCGCCCGCTGCTGTTTGAAGGCGCCGTCAGCATCGTGGTAGGCGTCATGACACTCGCGTGGCCGGGGCTGACCGCAATGGGGCTGCTCTTCCTGATCGCGTTCTGGGCGATTATGACCGGCGTGTTCGAAATTATCACCGCCATCAGGTTGCGCCACGAAATCAGGGGTGAGTGGATTATGGCGCTGATCGCCATTCTTTCAATGGCGTTCGGATTATTGCTATTGGCGTTCCCGGCGCCTGGCGTGTTTTCGGTAATCTTGCTAATCAGGGCGTTCGTTTTCGCCATAGGCGCGCTGATGATCGCGCTTGCGTTCAAACTGCGGTCGCTGAGGCGTCCGGGCGGAGAGATCCCACATGTTGGACACGCCGCGCCGAGTCACTGAAATGAAAATCCAATTCTCCGTAATGAAACTATGTCAGGTCTCCTGCCGCTTGAGCCCCGGCGAGAGCCAAAAAGATCAGGCCGCGTCCGCCGCGGCGCGCACAAGCCTCTCGCGATCCGCTGGTTCGGCATGACGGCTCTGGCAGGCCACCTGCGTCATCCTTGATTGATCTTTCTTCCGAGGTGATGTGAAGGATTGCGTTTTTCGAGACAGGCTTAGGCAAATAATCATTTAAGGAGGATGTATAAGTTATGACAACTCTATCAGTATTGGAATTCAACAGCCCTGACGGCGCTGACCAGGCGCTCCGGGTTCTGCAACGGCTGCAGCAACAACAACTGATCAAATTGGTGGACGCGGCTGTGGTCACTTGGCCGCAGGGAAGCAAAGGGCCGAAGACAAGGCAGACGGCTAGCACAGCGCGCGCAGGCGCTCTTGGCGGCGCATTCTGGGGTTTCCTCTTCGGCTTGATCTTCTTTGTCCCGCTGCTGGGTCTCGCGATTGGCGCAGCGACCGGGGCAATAAGCGGCGCGCTTACCGACTACGGCATTGACGACAACTTCATCAAGCAGATACGCGACAAAGTTAAGCCGGGGACGTCGGCGCTCTTCCTCATGACGGCGCATGCCGTCGTGGACAGGGTGGTTGCTGAACTCAAGAGCTTGAACCCTGAGCTAATCTCATCGAACCTTTCCGACGAACAGGAATCCCGACTTCGTGAACTCTTTGCTGAAGGTCAGGACGCTGAAGCTCAGACCACGGCATAAGGCCGGGATCGGAGCCGCCGACTGTGTTTGATCGCCCCGGCCCCTGCAGGGGCCGAGGCGCTGTCATTTTTGGTCCCTACATCTGATCAGCCTGTAACCGGCTATGATCTGGTGAAAATTGAGTGGATGTTGTTATTCTCGATCGCCCGCGCGGCCTCAAGCACGGGGGTTCCGGTGTTGAGCGCAACGAGACGCGGCCTTTAGCGCCATTTGAGAGACATTTCAGGACTCCTTGCTTGATTTAGTCAATGGAACAGGCGCCATTGGCGGCCGTTTCCTGATAGGTTTGCCGCGTACGCGTTGCAAAGTCCGACGCACGGCTCGCTCGGCGCCCGCAAGAGCGCCGCCAAACGCGGTATCCAGAGAGACGTCTTGCTTCTCGTAAACAACACTCGGGAGATTTCTAAGGACCACTTTTATCCGGCACACATGATCGACGCCGCCACGGGGGCCATTCACATCTTTCAGACGCACGCTCATGCGCTCGATGGATCTCGCAAATTTCCTAAACTTCCTGTCGAGCTTTCGCCGTATTGACGTCCGGGTGTTCTCGTTGAGATAGATTCCCAAAGCTCGGATGTGAGCTTGGACCTGCGGCTCATGCGTCCGCGCGGGGTTTCGCCCGGGCGCCTTCGGGGATCGGCCTGCGAAGACGTCTGCTTCTTTACCGCCCTGCAGGCGTGCGCGCCCGCGCCGGGTCTTGGCGCTTCTGTTCACCCTGGATGGTCTGATTCGGGCTCTGGTAGTCATGATCTTGCGACCTCGCTTGACGCTGCGCCTTTCAGAAGTTGCAACTCCGCATCTAAATTCTCGACATCGGCCCTGGCGTGCGCCGGATGGCGCGAGCTCACATCAAAGCTGTCGCCACTGCTGAGTACGTGAAGCTTGACGCCGAAGACCGACATGGCGCGGCTGAATGACGCCTCCGAGAAGTTCGTGTAACTGAGTTCATGGCCGTCGACGACGTAGACCGCGCCTGATCCGAGCGCGTGAAAGGTCCCGTCCCCCTCGATCACGATCGCCGTGTCCTCGTCAACGCCTATTCCGAGCATGCGGGGGTTCTCGGCGACGGCGCCGAGCAATCGTCTGATCCGTCCGCGTTCGGAGAAGTGCTGGTCAATGATCATGTTCTTCGCCAGCCCGAGTCCAGGCGTCATCCTTACGTCGCGGAGCTTGCAGATTCCCTCGACAGGACTGCCGACCAGCATCATCTCGCCGAGCGCCGTCGCGCCCGCCGAGGTTCCGGCGATGATTCCGCCCTGCCTGTAAATCTCCTCGATGCGTTCGGAGAGCGGCGTGCCTCCCAAGCGGGTCGTGATCCTGAGTTGATCGCCGCCGGTGAAGAAAACCGCGGTCGCATCGGCAAGAACCTCCAGTCGAGGGTCTTCCGGCGATTCGTCGCGGTGGTCCATGCACAGATGCTTGACGCGCTTCACGCCCATCGAGGTGAAGAGCGCGCGGTAGATTTCCCACACCTCATCGGCGTATCCGGACGCCAGCGTCGAGATCACCAGCGCGCCGGAACCGATCCGTTCGGCCAAGCTGCCCAAAATGATTTTCGTGTCCTCTCTGTCTTCGGCCCCGCCGATGGCGATCAGGGAGCCGGCGGGCGCCGCGTTTCCTCCATTCACCCTTTGGCTCTCCCCGCGCCCGTTATTTTTCGCGCCTTCCCGTTCAGCCGGGCTACCCCGGCCATTCTTTGCCTTCCGTCGGTCGTTATGATTTCCCGCCATAAAGCGAAATTCTCCTGTCGCTGTGTGTCAGAAATTTTTCCGTAAAGACAAGCCCTCCGTCGCGAACCACCGGTTTTCCCAACGCGAAGACATGCGCGATCTCGAGCGTGTCATGGCGCAGGACCGGCGCGTCGGCGTCGCAGCCCCGTTCCAGTCTTCCCTTTCGATCGGGTTTCAAAACGCGCGCGGTATTCGCGATCGCGAGCGGCGACACGCGTTCGAGCGCGAAGCCGTGTTCGGCCACGAACGCGCGCATCAAACAGCCTCAATTGGCTGAGCAATCACGGCGCCAACTGGGATTGCGCCGGCGGGGCCACGGAGTGGGACAGACTTATGGTCTTTGAAAAAGGGCGCAACCACGCTCGGCTAGTGGCGCCTTTCGATTTGTTTAATCGCGCGTCCCCGCGGCCGAGGCGGCGCGAATAAACAAATCGCGCCGCACTTGTTGTTACACCTATTCTCAAAGACCGCTCATGTCGCGTATGGCGCATCCCACAATGCCGAGTCGGCATATCAATTGCCCCATCATCCATTGGAAGTAGGAGCTATGTTCAATTTGATGACTCAAAACTGGTGGGCGATTGCGTTGCGCGGACTGGTCGCCGCGCTGTTCGGAATCGCCACGTTTATGTGGCCCGGCATCACTTTATGGGTGTTGGTGGCGCTCTTCGGCGCGTATGCGCTGATCAATGGAATCTTTGCGGTGGTCGAGGCCTTCAGGCGCGATGTCAGCCGCGAGCGTTGGCCCCCGCTGCTGTTTGAAGGCGCCGTCAGCATAGTGATAGGCGTCGTGACACTCACCTGGCCGGGGCTGACCGCCATGGGGCTGCTCTACCTGATCGCGTTCTGGGCGATTGTGACCGGCGTGTTTGAAATTACAACCGCCATCAGGTTGCGCCACGAAATCAGGGGTGAGTGGATGATGGCGCTGATCGCTATTCTTTCAATGGCGTTCGGATTTTTGCTGGTGGCGTTCCCGGCGACGGGCGCGCTTTCTGTAATCCTGATAATCGGGGCGTTCGCTTTCGCCACAGGAGCGTTGATGATCGCGCTCGCGTTCAAACTGCGGTCGCTGAGGCGTCCGGGCGGAGAGGTCCCGCCTGTTCCACACGCTGCGCCGAGCCACTGAAATGAAAATCCCATTCTCCGTAATGAAGCTATGTTAGATCTCCTGTTGCTCGAGCCCCGGCGAGAGCCAAAAAGATTAGGCCGCTTCCGCCGCGGCGCGCACAAGCCCCTCGCGATCCGCTGGTTCGGCATGACGGCTCTGGCCGGCCACCTGCGACATCTTCTGGCGGTTGCCGCGGCGAGCAACCAACTCGACCTGCGCGATTGGATGCGGCCGGAAGACCCGGCCAGACTCCTCAACCGGGTGTGCCAGGTCCTGGGCGCTTCGGCGTCCGGAGGCAACCTGGCCGAGCGACTGGGTCGTGAAGTCTGGATCGACTTCGTGGCCGACACTGGTGACGACCACGACGTGAGCCTGGCAGTGGGGCGCATGCTCTTCGCCGAGTATGCGCTTTCGGGAGACAAACCCCGGCGACTGCCGCGGGGGGATATTCTCGTGTTCGGAGGCGACGTCGCCTACCCGGCGTCAACCGCGTATGAACTCGAGCGCCGTCTGCTCCGACCATGGAATCACGTCTTACTTGGAAAGGCGGAGGACGGTCGCCGCCGTGTTGTGCTCGGAATCCCTGGCAATCACGACTGGTACGACGGCCTCGACGGCTTCGGGCGTCTCTTCCGAAGGAGCGCTCTCGAAGATTTCGCCGAGCCGATAACCGAGAGAGAGGAATCGGCCGCGACATCCGGTGATTCGTTCTCCGAGCGCATCGAAGGGGCTGTCCAGCGCCTACTGCACCTCGATGAGTTTGACGAGTCTCTGCACATGGTTGAGGAGGCGGCCGAGTCCCTGGCCGCCATCCTGCTCCGCTCCACGATTCGGCGTCCGAGCAGGCTGGCTCTCGCGGGGTACACCGCAGTTCAAGAGGCCTCCTACTGGGCGCTGGCTCTCGCGCCAGGCATGGATCTCTGGGGTGTTGACCGACAGCTCCGCGCCACCGACTTCAGACAGCGCGTATTTTTCGCGCAGCGCCGCGCCGAAGCGCAGCCGCATAAGTTCGTCCTCGTTGCGCCTGATCCGGCGCTGGCCTACGGCGAGCATAACGAGCCTGGCATGAAGATCCTGGAGTCCTGCCATTTTTCGCTTTCCTCGGACAAACTGCTCTACTTGACCGGAGACGCCCATCACTACGAGCGGCAAGCGGTGGGAGACTCGATGCATGTTATCGCCGGCGGCGGTGGCGCTTTCGTCCACGGAACCCGCATAGCTCGGGATTCGAACGCCGCTCCTCCCCAATGTGTTTATCCAGATCGGAGGACCAGTTTTAGGCTGGCCTTGGGGATGCCGTTGCGACTCGCCGCGGGGACGGCCGGCTTCCTGCCCCATGGTGTATTCGCCCTGCTCGCTATCATTGAGATCGTCGCCTTCAGGCATGGGCCGATTACCGGCGGCTTGACCATGGCGGCAGTCATCCTCATTGCCACTTTCAGTTTAAGCTTTGCTATACGCGCTCGTCTCGAGCGCCCCGTGGCGACGTGGGCGGTTGCTATTCTTTTCGGTCTTATACTGAGTCTGACTCCATTGGGACTACGCTTCGCGCTGTCGGGCGCACTGCCCTGGCTGGGGGACTTACTGGCAGTCGCATTGGGAAACGCCGTGCTAGGGAGTCTGACCCTGGGCGTATTCCTGCTCGTGTTGATACTCACAGGCCTCGAGCATCAGCAGGGATTTGCCGCGCTCGGTCATCCTGGCTTTCGCCATTTCGTCCGTCTGTGCGTACATCCCGGAGGCAAGGTCGAGGGATTCGTAATCGGCATGGACGACCCGGTAGGAGAGGGGGCGCCCGTCCTCATTGACCGGTTCGTATGGGACTGACTGGACGCATTTACCAACTACGGCGCTATCTAAGCAAAGGGAGATTTAGCATGGCAACCTTTAATCCCAAGGAATCACTCTCCTACGGCGTTCACTCGGAAGTCGGCCAGTTGCGCAAAGTCATGGTCTGCGCGCCGGGCCTGGCCCATACGCGGCTGACCCCGACCAACTGTGACGCGCTGTTGTTCGACGACGTCCTGTGGGTAGAAAACGCCAAGCGCGATCACTTTGACTTCTGCGCCAAAATGCGCGATCGCGGAGTCGAAGTAGTCGAGATGCACGATCTGCTGGCCGAGACGCTGGATAACCCTGAAGCGAAAAAATGGATCCTCGACCAGCAAATCACGCCGAACGAAGTGGGAGTAGAGCTGATCGACGAGGTCCGGTCGTTCCTGGAGAGCCTGCCTTCCCGCAAGCTCGCGGAGACGCTCCTCGGCGGCCTTTCGACCTACGACCTGCCCGAGTCCTATGGCGGCGAAGCGCTGAAGCTGATTCGGGAAGCCGCCGGCGTTACTGAATATCTGCTGCCCCCGCTGCCGAACATGCTCTACACGCGCGACACGACCTGCTGGATCTA
>Ga0081455_10004511_pt1 | contig 15565 bp, 16 predicted proteins | sample TabmetS3T2R1_FD_70207 | JGI IMG/M metagenome (GOLD analysis project Ga0081455, IMG submission 70207) | Tabebuia heterophylla rhizosphere microbial communities from the University of Puerto Rico - S3T2R1 | ecosystem: Host-associated > Plants > Roots > Rhizosphere ... | reverse complement strand
GTTCCACCGGTGGCGAGCGCCAGTAGCGGAACCGGCGCGACGACACCCGCGAACGCATCTCGAACCGCTCGGGTGACGGCCGAGAGCCCCGCCGGCCCGGGCGGGTCGGCCCTTAGGTAGCGCTCGGTCAGACGAAGCGAGCCGACGTCGAGCGATCGGAACCACACGGGACCGCTCGGCGGCCCGACCATCAGCTGGGTCGATCCGCCGCCGATGTCGCAGACGGCCACGCTCTCGGGCGGTGACTTGCAGGCGGCGACCGCACCGACGTAGGCCAGGCGGCCCTCGTCCTCGGCCGAGAGCTGCCGAACGGGAGCGCCCGAGGACTCGCCGAGCACGCGGTGCAGGAGCCCCGCGTTCGAGCTCTGACGGCCGGGCGCCGTCACCAGCACCTCGAGCCGCTCCACGCCGCGGCTCCGGGCGATGGCGGCATATCGCCCCACGAGCTCGGCGGCCTGGAAGATCTTTCGCTCGAGCAGGCGACCGTCGCGCTCGATGTCGGCGCCCAAGCCGAGATGGGTGCGTTCGCTGAGAATCGTGTTCAACCCGCGACGGCTGGGAGCCGCCACGAGGAGGCGCACGGTGTTCGACCCGACGTCGATCACGCCTGCCCGCATGAAGGGCATTCTGGAAGCGGCCTCGGTCGGCATCAGCGGGTCGTTGCCGATTCGCGCGTGGACCTAACATCGGGGGACGCGTCGGCCATTACTTGTGCAGCGGCTCGAGCTTGTAGCCGACGCCGTAGCGCGTGTGCAGGAACGCGTAGTTCTCCGAGCGGGCGTCGATCTTCTCGCGGAGCTTCCGCACGAAGACGTCGACCGTCCGGTCGCGGCGCGTGAGCCGTCGGCCCCAGATCTTCTGCAGCAGCTCCTCGCGGCTGACGACGCGCGGGCTCTCGGCCGCCAGCGCATAGAGCAGCCGGAACTCGGTCGGGGTCAGGTGCGCGCTGCGCCCGTCGAGGTAGGCCTCGACGCTGACCGGGTCGATCCTCAGTCCGTCGAACTCGAGCACATCGGCGCGGGCGGGCGGCTGGTCGCGCACGCCGCGGCGGGCGGCCGCTCGAACGCGGGCCACGAGCTCGCGCATCGAGAACGGCTTGACCACGTAGTCGTCGGCGCCGAGCTCGAGGGTCTGCACCCGATCGTCCTCGCTGCCCCGCGCGCTGACGACGATCACCGGCGTGCCGATCCCGTGCGCCCGCGCCGTCTCGATCAGCTCCCAGCCGTCGAGGGCGGGGAGCATCAGGTCGACGACGCAGACGTCAGGCCGCTCGTACCGCAGGCGCGCGAGCCCGGCGACGCCGTTCGTGACCCAGGTCGGCTGGAACCCGGCCGCGGAGAGATGGCTCGCCATGCTCTTCCCGATCACCTCGTCGTCCTCGATGATCAGCACGCTCGACATCGCTATTGATCTTGGCTTTCCGTCTCGAGCCGCTGGGTACTCGCGTGGTGAAAGGCCGGTATCGGACCGGTGAACGATCAACGCCTATGCGGCTTCGCGGCCGCGGAGCTCCTCTCGGAGCCCCCACGGGACGACGTACGCGCGGCCGCTCGAGCGGAGGTACTCGACGACGGCGTCGTCGTGCTTCCGACAGGGCAGGAGCGTCTTCCAGCTCATCAGCTGGTCCGCGCGGTGGAAGTCGCCGACCGCGACCGCGGGGAGCCCGGCGGAGGCGACCCAGCCGAAGGTGCGATCGCGGTTGAAGAGCTCGAGGCGGTCGACGAGCCCGTTCAGGCGTCCCTGGTTTCGCCAGAACCAGCGCGTCGTGCGCCGCGGCTTCGAATCCTGGTCTCGCCCGTGCGGGTGCGCCGCGACGATTGCGGCGCCGAGCCGGCGTGCCTCGCGGGCCGCCTCCTCGAACCCGGCCGCGAGCGGCTCGAACGAGCGCAGCCCGATCGCGAGGGCGTGCGCGGCCTCGTCGGGATTGGGGTCGTCGTACGTGAGCTCCAGGCCCGGGATCACGAGCAGGCCGTACTGCTCCCGCGCCCGCCGGGCCTCGCACGTGATCGCCCTCAGGTACTGGGCGTGCGTTCGCCGCTCCAGGCGAAGCGGCCGGGTCCGCCTCGGCGCACTGTCGGGCAACGCGTGGTCGGTGACGCAGAGGACGTCGAAGCCGTGCCGGCCGTAGACGTCGACAAGCTCGGTCAACGTGAGCGCGCCGTCGCTCCAGGTCGTGTGCGCGTGGAGCTCGCAGAGGAGCAACCGAGTCTCCATGACCGAAGCGTCGCTGCCCGTGCTCGGTGGGTGGGAAGCAAAGCGGTGAAGGAGCAGGGAAAAAGCGGAGAACGACGGACGGCCCCTATCCGGGGCCGCCCGTCGGTGGCGCTACGTGAGGATCCTGGTCAGTCGTCGTCTTTCCCCTTGTTCTTGACGGGGTAGTACAGGGCGGAGAGCTGGCCCTTCTCGACGAGCTTCGTGCGGTCGGCCGCGTTCGGGAACACCGACTCGTGGATCTGCGAGTCGAGGAGGTACCAACCCTTGCCGAGGATGTCGTCGGCCGGGATGATCCCGGAGGTCTCCTCGTCGTTGGTCGTATAGGTCGTGTAGGCCGCGTTCGGCTCCGGCCCGTGCGCCTGCTCCTGGCTCGTGAGTTGCGTCAGCGAGTCGGAGGCGATGTCGTAGCCCCAGATCCGCGACTCGAGCGGGTTGTTGCCCGGGTCCTCGTTGATGAGGACGCGGCCGTACCGGTCGACCGTCATGTTGTCGAGCATCTCCTGGCCCTCGGTGCCGTCGAGGAGCATGTCGATCGTTCCCGCGACCTGGCCGGAACCGACGTTTCCGAGGTTCCGGAAGTTGAAGCGCCACAGGCGGCTGGCGCCTCCGGCCGTGGTCGCCCGGTCCGTCGTGACCCAGTAGAACTCGTCTTCGTCGTCCGGATTCCAGGAGCCGTCCTCCGGGCGGTTGAAGTCGGTCACGCCGTTCGCGCGGCTCTCGCTGTCGATCGTGGTGCCTGCCTTCGTCTGGGCGTTCGGGATCTCGACCAGCTCGAACGGGGTCCCCGACGGGATCCCTGCGGCGGGCTCGGTCGGGAAGCCGACGACCTTGACGCCGTAGAGCTTTCCGCCGACGAGGCCTGCGCGCTCGACGGGATTGCCGAACCTGCGCTTCTCGCCCACGTAGACGTAGACCTGACCCGGAGTGCTGTCGTCCATGCCGACGACGACGGTCTGGTCGCGCGTCCCCGCGTTGGCGAGGATGTTCTCCCAGCTCATCTTGCCGAGGAACGGCAGCTCGTAGCTCGTGCCGTCGAAGGTGTGCGCGAACCCGCGACCCTCGTTGCCGACCTCCTCACCGCTCAGGAACAGCGGCCCGGCGTAGCCGCGACGGCTCCGCTTGTCGTAGAAGGCGGAGCGCTTGGCGAGGTCGCCCGAGCAGAGGCGTCCGAGCACGACGCCCTTCTGCGGGGCGCCGTACACGCCGCCCGGCGCGAGCACGACCTGCTTGATCAGGTCCTCGCCGGCCAGGACACGCAAGGTCTTGCGGTCGATCGTCCACTTCGAGACGAACGCGCCGGTCGCGCCATGATCACGAACGACCCCGCTCGTCTGCGGGAGCTCGTGGTTCATGACCACCGTGAACGTCCGACCATGCCCACGGCCGCGGACCGCGCCGAGCCCGTCCGGGATGCCGACCATCTGGTAGCCAGGGCCGTCGGCGTCGGTTCCGGGGACGTTGTCCCCGACGGTCAGGATCGAGACGACATCCACGTCCGATCTCGCGGGCAACACGTACGGCGAGTGGCTGCTGGACGGACCGGTCTGGGTGGCCGCGAAGGCCGCGACCGTGACAGCCGCCGCGACGACGAGCACGAGCAGGACCGCAGTGAGCCGCTTCTTCCTCTCTCTCATCGAATCCCCCTGTGGTGAACCACGGAAACGGGCGCCAGTGTGGTCGGAGCCGCCGGTCGGATGGGCTACAGGCTGGTTAAGACTCTGTATCGATCAGGCGACCGCCGCCGCCGGCTCGCCTGCCCGGAGGAGCTCGTCGAGCGTCCGGGCGAAGACGTCGCCGCCGTCCAGCGCGTACTCGTGGTTGAACTCGACTGCGCCGTTGAGCTCGAGCACGACGAAGCCGCTGTCCGGCGTGGGGAGGAGGTCGATGCCGACGAGGTCGCCTTCGATGGCCTGGGCGGCCGCGACGGCGAGGGCGCAGGCCTCCGGTGGTGGCGACACCGGCTCGCGGGTTGCGCCGAGCGCGACGTTCGTGCGCCACTGGCCCGCCGCGGCGATTCGTCTCACCGCGCCGACGACCGAGCCGCCTGCGACGACCAGGCGCAGGTCTTGTCCCTGCGGCGGAACGACCTGCTGGACGAGCGCGCCGTGCGTCTTGAACCAGGGTCGCTGCGCAAGCTCGGCCAGGCAGCGCCGAAGCTCGGCGGCATCCCGGCAGAGCACGACGTCGCGCCCCCAGCTTCCGAACCGCGGCTTGACGACGACGGGCGGTGGAATCGGCGCGCCGCCCGACGGCGCCGTGACCTGCACGGTAGTGGGGTGCGGGAGACCGGCCGTAGCCAGCGCTCTCGCCGTTGCCAGCTTGTCGTGGGCGGCGACGAGCGCCCCGGGCCGGTTGAGGACGCGGACGCCCGATCCTTCGAGCCGGGCGAGCTCCCAGAGCCCGAGCTGGATCCCGTCGAGCCGGTCGGAGACATCCAGCCGGCCGATGGCGACGTCGCCCTCGGCCAACGTGTGGAGAGCTCGAGCGGGGGTGAGCACCTCCACATCCGGACAGGCGGCGAGCGCGACGTTCGTCGGCGTTCGGCGGTGGGCGACGAGGGCGACGGCCATCGAGCCGCAAATTGTGCGGTGCGATCAGGCCTCGGTCCGGCCGGCCTCCACTTTTTCACCAGCTCGACCGAGGTCGTTCACCAGGCCGATCACGCGGCGATCGATCTCGTCACGAACCGTCCGGACCTCGTCGAGCGGCAGACCTGCCGGGTCCGCAAGCTCCCAGTCCACGTAGCGCTTGCCGGGGAGCACGGGGCAGGCGTCGCCGCAGCCCATCGTCACGACGAGCTGGGCCCACTCGACGTCGGAGGTGTCCAGCGCCCTCGGGGCCCGCGCCTCCAGGTCGACGCCCAGCTCTCGCATGACGGCGACGACCTCCGGATGGACACGCTCGGCGGGTGCCGAGCCCGCGGAGCGGGCCTGGTGCTGCGCGCCGGCCGCGCGGCGGAAGAGCGCCTCGGCCATCTGGGATCGGCCCGCGTTCTGCACGCAGACGAAGAGGACGTTCACTTCTGCTGCGCTTCGAGCTTGTAGCCGACGCCATAGCGCGTCTGGATGAAGCTGTGGTCCTTCGCTTTGCGGTCGATCTTCTCCCGCAGCTTGCGGACGAAGACGTCGACCGTCCGGTCGCGGTGCGTCTCCCGGCGGCCCCACACCCGCTGGAGCAGCTCGTCCCGCGTGACCACGCGGCCGTTCTCCAGTGCCAAGGCGTAGAGAAGGCGGAACTCGGTCGGCGTCAAGCCGGCGCTCTCGCCGTGGACGAACGCCTGCACCTCGCGCGGATCGATTCGCAGCTCCTCGACCTCGATCGCCTCGCCGCGCTCCATCTGCTCGGCGCGCGGGCCCCGCCGCGCGTTGGCCTGCACGCGGGCGACGAGCTCCTTCATCGAGAACGGCTTGACGAGGTAGTCGTCCGCACCGATCTCGAGCGCGTGCACCCGGTCGTGCTCGGTGCCGCGTGCAGAGACAACGACGATCGGCGTTCCGATCCCCTCGCTGCGCGCGCTCTCGATCAGCCGCCAGCCGTCGGTCCCGGGCAGCATCAGGTCGACGATGCAGACGTCCGGGTGTTCGTAGCGCAGGCGGGCGAGCCCCTGAGTTCCGTTCGTGACCCGGATCGGCTCGAAGCCGGCCTCGGAGAGGTAACGCGCCATGCCCTCGGCGATGACTTCGTCATCCTCGACGATCAGGACCTTCGCCATACTCGGAGTCGATTATGAAGTGGCCGTTCTCGCGCCGGACTGAGGCTCCGATCGAGGCCGATCGAGCTCTCCGCATCGAGGCTGAGCGGGCCCGGAATCTCGTCGAGGAGAGCCTCGAGATGATGCTCGTGCTGGACGCCGACGACCGGGTGATCGCCGCCAGCCGGCGGGCCCGCGAGGGTCTCGACGGCATCGCCGAGGGGAGTCCAGTTCCGCCCGAGGTGCTCGAGCGTGAGGGCCGGCATGAGCCCGTGCGTGTTCCCTACGAGGTGGACGGGCGCGCTGAGACGATCCTCTACCTGAGCCCGCCCGGCGAGCTCGCCGCCTACGAGGAGCTGAGAGCCGGGTTCACGGCCTCGGTCTCGCACGAGCTCCGCACGCCGCTCGCCCGTCTGCTCGCGCTCCTGGAGACGGCGGCACTGCCAGGTGAGGACCCGGCTCCGCTGGTCGACCGGGCACGGACCGAGGTCGAGCAGATTCGGGAGCTCATCGATGACGTGCTCTTCCTCAGCGAGCTCGAGACCGGGCGTGCCGTGGTAGCACTCGGCACGACGAGGGCGCTGCCGGTCGTCGACCGCGTCTTCGCCGATCTTCGCGACACCGCGGACCGAGCCGACGTCACGCTTCACGCCAAGGGGTCGCCCTACGTCGAGCTGCCGCTGCGCCCGCGGATGCTCGCCGTGCTCGTCGAGAACCTGGCGCTGAACGCGATCCGCTATGCCGGCCCCGGCTCGTCGTTCACGGTCACGGTGACGCCCGGGGAGCTCCAGGCCTCCGACACGGGCCGCGGCGTCTCCGCAGACGATCTCCCCCGACTCTTCGAGCGCTTCTACCGCTCGGACCGCGCCCGCGGCTCGCGGGGGACGGGTCTGGGCCTCGCCGTCGTCAAGCACATCACGGCCGCGGCCGACGGGACGGTCGAGGCGACGCAGACGCCCGGCCACGGCCTCACGATCACTGCGCGCTTTCCGCTGAGCCACTAGCCGAACCGGCCGGTGACGTAGTCCTCCGTTCGCTTGTCGCTCGGGTTCGTGAAGATCTTCTCGGTGTTGTCGTACTCGACGAGGACGCCGTGGCGCGAATCGTCCTCGCCGCTCGAGATGCTGAAGAACGCCGTCATGTCCGCGACGCGCGCCGCCTGCTGCATGTTGTGCGTCACGATCACGATCGTGTAGTCCTCCTTCAGCTCGTGCATCAGGTCCTCGATGCTCGACGTCGCGATCGGGTCGAGCGCCGAGGCCGGCTCGTCGAGCAGGATCACGTCCGGCTCGATCGCGATCGCGCGGGCGATGCAGAGACGCTGCTGCTGGCCGCCGGAGAGGGCGAGCGCGCTCTCCTTGAGCCGGTCGTGCACCTCGTCCCACAGGGCCGCTCGGCGGAGTGCATGCTCGACGCGGCCCTTCAGGTCGTCCTTCTTGCCGAGGATTCGGAGCCCGTAGGCGACGTTGTCGAAGATCGACTTCGGGAACGGGTTCGGGCGCTGGAAGACCATGCCGATGCGGCGGCGAACGGAAACTGCGTCGACGTCCTTGCCCTGGAGGTCGATCCCGTGGAACAGGATCTTCCCGTCGGCGCGGAAGCTCGGGATGACGTCGTTCATGCGGTTCAGACACCGGATGAACGTGCTCTTCCCGCAGCCCGAGGGGCCGATGATCGCGGTCACGCTCCGCTCGCGGATGCCGAACGTGATGTCCTTGATCGCCGTGGCCTTGCCGTAGTGGGCGGCGAGGCCCTGGATCTCGAACACCGTCTCCTTCGCCACCTCGCGCTGAGACGGATGCTCGGCGTGAAGCTTCGCCGGATCGATCGTCCGCGGAAGTCCCTCGGTGTCCTCGTGCACTCGGCTCGAAACGTAGCTCACTACCGGCCTCCCGTCAGACGACGCCGGCTCCTGACGCTCAGGGCTCGCGCGAGCAGGCTCGCGGCGAGGACGAACGTGATCAGGACGAGTGCCGCGCCCCAGGCCTGGGCCTGCAGCGCTGGATCGGCTTGCTCGGCCGACGTGAAGATGAACATCGGAATCGAGGACAGCGCCTCGGTCGGATTCCAGTCGACCGTGTTTCCCGCCAGCGACGTCGTGAAGAGCAGCGGAGCGGTCTCGCCGGCCACGCGCGCAGTCGCCAGGGTCGCGCCGGTGACGATGCCGCCGACTGCCATCGGCAAGACCACGTTCAACGTCGTGCGCCAGCGCGGCGCGCCGAGCGCGAGGCTCGCTTCGCGGACGGCGTTGGGAACGAGCGCCAGGATCTCCTGTGTCGATCGGGCCACGAGCGGCAGCATCAGGATCGCGAGCGCGAACGAGCCTTTGACGGCCGCCTGTCCGTGGCCTTGAACGAGGAAGACGAAAACGAAGATCCCGATCACGATCGCGGGGACTCCGTTGAGGACGTCGAGGGCGGTCGTGAGCGCCGTGGCGACCCGCTTCGGGGCGAACTCGTTCAGGTAGATCGCGGCCAGGACCCCTACCGGCAAGGCCATCAGCACCGCGAGGCCGACGATCACGAACGTGCCGACGATCGCGTTCGCGATTCCCGTCTCAAGCTCGCCGAAGCTGAAGAAGACCGGCGTCTTGGTGAAGAAGTCGACGCTGATCGCGTCCGCCCCACGCCTTGCGACCGATCCGACGACCAGCGCAAGCAATGCAACGGCACTGAGCGCCGCGAGCGTGGCCACGGCCTCCGCGGCGAGGTTGATCGCCCGCCGCCGCCTGCGGTGCTCGCTCGTCAGGCTCTTCGCGGTCAGGCTCGGCGCGCTCACGCGTGCCCTCCATGGCGCCTGGCGACGCGGTGCACGACCACCTGCGCGGCGATGTTCACGAGCAGCGAGAACGCAAGGAGGATGACCCCGAGGTAGACGAGGCTGGAGACCTGCATGCTCGTCGTCGCACCCTGGTACAGGCTCGCGATCCTGCTCGCCAGGGTGTCACCCGGCTCGAAGAGGTTCCAGGTGATCGCTTCGTTGTTCCCGATCACCTGCGTGACGGCGATGGCCTCGCCGACGGCTCGTCCGAGCCCGAGGATCATCGCCGCTGCGATGCCCGCCTTCGCGTAGGGGAAGATCACGCCTTTGACGACCTCCCAACGGGTCGCACCCAGGGCGAGGGCGCCTTCTTTGAGCTCTCGAGGCACGCTGAGGAAGAGCTCGCGGCAGATGCTCGAGATGATCGGGATCATCATGATCGTGAGGATCAAGATCGCCGAGAGGATGCTGGGGCCCGTTACCGGCTCGGTCTTGAAGAACGGCGTCCAGCCCAGCGTGCGATGTAGGAACGGCCCGACGTGATCGACGATCCACGGGCCCATGACCAGGATGCCCCAGAGGCCGAGGACCACGCTCGGCACCGCGGCCAGCATCTCCACGAGCGCGCCGATCGGGCCCCGGATGTAGGGCGGAGCGAGCTCGGTCAGGAAGAGCGCGATCGCAATCGACAGCGGCGCGGCCAGCAGGAGTGCTGCGAATGATGTGAGCGCCGTTCCGAAGATGAATGTCGCGGCGCCGTAGACGTCCTCCGCCGGGTTCCAGGTCCGAGAGGTCAGGAAGCCGAGGCCGAACTCCTTCATCGCCGGCCACGCGTCGGCCAACATCTCCCGCGCGAGCAGGACGAGGAGCACGAGCGCGGACAGCGCCGCCGCCAGGGTCACGCCGTAGAGGACGGCATCCCCGGGGTTGATGCGACCCCGCCGCTTGAGGGCGGCGGGGTCGGCAATCGATCGTGTCGCCACGGCGGAGGGTGTGCTCAGCGAACCCTGTTCAGCTGAGCCCTGACCCGGGTCACGACGTACCGCGGCAGGGGCTCGAAGATGAGCGGCGGGCCGAAGCGCTGGCCGGTCGTGACGGCCCAGGTGATGAAGCGCTTCAGCTCGGCGGCCTTCGGGCTCTGGAGCGGGACGATGACGTAGGAGTAGGTGCTGATCGGATAGGCGATCCGGTACTTCTTGCCCTTCGGCGGGTTGACGATGGAGAGCTCGTTCGTCGCCGAGAACTTGATGTCGGCGGCTGCGGCGGCCCGGATGGCGCGAAGGCCCGGCGTCGCCCACTTGCCCGACTTGTTCTGGACGGCTGCGAACTTGACCTTGTTCTTCAGGGCGTAAGCGATGTCGGCATAGCCGATCGCGCCCTCGGTCCGGGTCACGACGCCGGCGAGGCCGGAGCTCCCGCGGGCGCCCACACCGGTCGGCCAGTTCACTGTCGTGCTCGCGCGCCCGAGCCTGCTCCTGAAGCTCGGGCTCACGGATGAGAGGTAGTCGGTGAAGTTGTAGGTCGTTCCGCTCGCGTCACTCCGGTACACAGGGGTGATCCGGCGGTCGGGGAGGTTCACGCCCGGATTGAGCCGGCGGATTCGCTGGTCGTTCCAGTTCGTGATCTGACCGAGGTAAATCCCGGCGATGGCCGCGCCGTTCAGGTGAAGCGCGTTCTTGACCCCGTCGAGGTTGTACATCAGCGCCGTCGCCGAGAGCACCCAAGGCAGCTGGATGCAGCCGCGACAGGCGGAGAACTGATCGCGCGTCAGCGGCGCATCACTGGCACCGAAGTCGACGGTGCGGTTCGTGATCGCGGCGATGCCGCCGCCGCTGCCGATGCCGTTGTAGTTGACCTGGTCGCGCGTGTACCGCTGCTGCCAGATGGCGATCAGCGGCTGCGGGAACGTCGCGCCCGCACCGTTCAGCGTGGCGAAGGAGCGCTGCTTCGCCTGCGGGCCCGCACTCGCGCCCGCTGCGATCGCAGCGACGGCCAGGAGCCCGACTACGGCGACGATCATCGTCGCCTTCAAAGTGCGACTGAGCCTCATCTGTTGAGCCTCCCCTTCCTCGTCAGGACGGCGTGTTTTTCGAACCGCGTGCTCGGTCCGGATGCTAGGGCGGTGCCGTCCGAGCCTGGGAAACCGGCTTGTGAACGAACGGTGACGGTGTGGTGAACGCGCTTCCTGGGCGACTTGGGTCGCGCAAAGTCCTTGCTCGCGGGGTCACAATCTGAGGACGTGAGACCCTCGACCGACAAACGGACCGAGGATTACATTACGGGGAGATTTGGCTAGAAGCGTTCGTGTGAGGCTGTCGTTTCAAGAGGAGTTGGACCGCCTCCAGGCGAACCTTCAGGAGGAGGCCGAGCTCGTCCTCCGCTCGTTGCGAGGGGCCCTGAACGCGCTCCAGCAGCAGGACGCCGAGCTCGCCGACGAGGTGGTCGCCTTCGACGACGAGATCGACGACCGCTACCTGGCGATCGGCCAGGGGATCGAGCAGCTCCTGGCCCGCCAGACGCCGGTGGCGGTCGACCTTCGGCTCGTGCTCGCCGTCCTGCACATCAATCTCGGGCTCGAGCGCATGGCCGACCTGTGCGTGACGATCGCCAAGCTGACCAAGCTCAGCGCCGAGCTCGACCCCGATCCGGCGCTCGTCGAAGCCTTCGACGAGATGGGCACCCGCGGCGAGGAGATGATTCGAGTGGCGATGAGCTCGTTCGCCGAGCGCGACCTGGCCGGCGCCGAGAGCCTCGTCGACCTTGACGAGCTGATCGACCGCGCCAACCGGAGAGTCGTCGAGCGCATCCTCGACCTCGGCGCTGATCGGGAGCTTCGCGAGTGGGGCCTGCGGATGATCGTGGTCTCCCGCTGCCTGGAACGAATCGGCGACCACGCCGTCGACATCGGGGAGCAGACCGCGTACCTCGTCACCGGCGAGTTCCGCGAGTTCACGGACGCCTCGCATCCGGACCAATAACACCCGCGGACCGCGCTAGGGTTCCGCCGTCGTGAGGCTCTCGTTCGTCCCGAAGACCACGGAGTTCTACGACCTGTTCACAGCTGCAGGCGAGAACGTGCTCACCGCTGCCCGGCTCGCCGAGCAGCGTTTCCGGACCTATCCCGAGACGCGGATCAGCCAGGATGAGGTCAAGCGGGTCGAGAACGCGGGCGACGACTTGACCCGTCAGATCATCGAGCTGCTGAACACCCAGTACATCACCCCGTTCGACCGCGAGGACATCTACGAGCTGGCCAAGGAGATCGACGACGTCGTCGACTTCATCGAGCACGCCTCCGACCTGCTCGACCTCTACGGGACCGGGCGGCCGTTGGACGAGACGCTCGAGCAGTGCCGGATCCTCGTCGCCGCCGCCGAGAACGTGGCCAAGGCGCTCGCCGAGCTGCGTGGCCTGCGCAGCGTCGAGCGCTACGTCCGTGAGATCAAGCGGCTCGAGGACGACGGGGACCGGGTCGCCCGCGAGGCGATCGCCGGACTGTTCGCGAACCACATCGATCCGGTAGAGGTCATCCGCTGGAAGGACATCCTCGAGGCGCTCGAAGACGCGATCGACGCCTGCGAGACGGTCTCGGACGTGGTCGGCAACATCGTCGTCAAGAACTTGTAGTGCCCCTCCAGGCGATACACGCCGGCTTCTGGGTCGCGATCACGCGGCGGCAGCATCACCTGAAGGGGCACTAGTGGGCGTCGAGCTCACGCTCGCCGTCGTCATCGCCGTCGCTCTCTTCTTCGACTTCACGAACGGCTTCCACGACACGGCGAACTCGATCGCGACCTCGGTCTCGACGCACGCGCTCTCGCCGCGCGCCGCCGTGATCAGCGCCGCCTTCCTCAACTTCGCCGGCGCTTTCGTTTCCTTCGAGGTCGCGGCAACGATCGCGAAAGGGATCGTCGACCAGGAGGTCATCACCCTCGACGTCGTCCTGGCCGGGCTCGTCGGGGCGATCACTTGGAACCTGATCACCTGGTACCTCGGCATCCCCTCCAGCTCGAGTCACGCCTTGATCGGGGGCATGATCGGTTCGGCCGTGGCCGCGCAGGGCTGGGACGTGGTCAACTGGAGCGGCCTCGAGGAGAACGTGCTGATCCCGTCGCTCTTCGCCCCGGCCATGGGCGCGATCCTCGCGGCGGCGTTGATGATCGGCGTGCTCTGGATCATCCGGCGCCGGGCCCCCAGCAAGGTGAACAGGGTCTTCCGGCGCCTCCAGCTCGTGTCCGGAGGGTTCGTCGCCTTCACACACGGGACGAACGACGCGCAGAAGACGATGGGGATCATGGCGCTCGCCCTCGTCGCCTCGGGCCATCTCTCGCCTGACTTCACCCGTCCGCCGCTCTGGGTGATCGTCAGTGCGGCAACCGCGATGGCGCTCGGCACGTACGCCGGCGGCTGGCGGATCATCAAGACGCTCGGCACGCGGATCGCCAAGATCAGGCCGCCCGAGGGGTTCGCCGCCCAGACGGCCTGCGCCAGCATTCTCTGGACGACGGCGCACTACGGGTTCCCCGTCTCGACGACGCAAGTGATCAGCGGATCGGTGCTCGGCGCGGGCGCGTCCTCCGGCCTCTCGGGCGTGCGTTGGAACGTTGCGGGCAACATCCTGCTCGCCTGGGTGCTGACGATCCCGTGCGCCGGCCTCGTCGGTGCACTGATGGAGTCGATCACCGAGCTGCCCGGCGGGGTCGTGCTCGTCACCGTGCTGACGGCGGCGGTGGCCGCCGCCGCGTTCGTCGGCCGAAGCATCGAAGGCCGACGGCTGCGGGCGGCGGCCGCCGAGGCCTAGCGTCAGCTCGCCGCCAAGCCGACCGCACTCGTGGGCAACCCGCCGGCGACCCCAAGGGGGTCAAGGCTGCCGTCGGAGTTGACGGAGTAGCCACCGATCTCGGCCACTCCCGAGCTCAGCTCGTAGAGGAACTGGCTCGAGCGCGACAGCGCTGCGTCGATCGGCGTCGCTCCGGTGTCTGCGGTCTTGCCGTCAGCATCGAGGAGCGTGAGGCTTCCGTCACCGCCGATCGCGTACCCGGAGATCGAGTTGCTCCCCGTGTTCGTCGTGTAGGTGAACCGTCCGTTCTTCGTCACGACGACCCAGCACGCGGCCGTCTCGGTCGTGCCGACGTTCGGGTCGATCACCGAGATCGCGCCGCTGCGGCTCACCTCGTAGGACGAGAGGACGCTCGCGTCCGGCGCTCCGCCGAACGCCTCGGAGACGATGAGACGTCCCTGTTGGTCGAAGGCGAAGCCGAACGGCGTCTGGCCCGCAGACGGCTGCGCGAGCGGGCCGCTCGCGAAGCCGAAAAGCACCCGGTAGGTCGTGATGCGATTGGTCGCCTTCTCGGTGACGACCAGCACACGGCCGTCCGGAGTGAACTCGATCTGCGCCGGGTCGGGCGCCGCTGTGCTGAGGGGCCGACTCGAGCCCGGGAGCGGGATCAGCTCGCCACGGAAGACCAAGAAGCCGGCGATGTTCGCCGGCGTCGTCGCGTTGCCGGCGTTCAGCACGTAGAGGATGCGGCCGTGGACGGTGAGGCTGATCGGCCGCACGCCGCCCGAGGGGGCGACGTCCTGTAGCTCGACCTCGTCGCCGTGGTCAACCTCGAGCGACGAGATCGTGTTGCTCCCGGCGTTGACAGCGAAGAGCCGGTCCTGGTCGAGGACGAGCGCGCCCTGCGACCCGAGACCTGCGCCCGTTCCGAGTCCGCCGGTCGGGACCGTGCCCTCGGGCGTGAGCGTTCCGTCCGCGGCCCGGTCGAAAACGGCGACGGCGTTCCCGGCGGCCGCGTTCGTCAGCGTGTACACCGCGCCCGGCCCCCGATCGCCTTGGGCCGACGCCGACGCGGCGAGGCTTAGAGCCGCGACCACGAGCACGACGGTCAGCGCCAGTTGTCTGGCTCGATACATCCGACAGCTCCTTTCGTTGGAGGGGGCGGACGCTAGGAGGCAGACCTTGCGCCGGGATTACGGCGTTCTTAACAGGCGCTGAATTCGCGATTTAACCGCTGCGCAATGGTCGGACACCCAGAATTGAGCGGATGACCACCGTCCTCGTCGTGGACGACGAGCCCATCGTGCGTGAAGTCGTGGCGCGCTATCTGAAGCGCGAGGGCTATCGCACGCTCGAGGCGGCCGATGGCCACCGAGCGCGCGAGCTCGTCGAGCGCGAGGAGCCGAACCTCGTCGTCCTCGACCTGATGATCCCGGGGACGGACGGCCTTGCGCTGTGCCGCTGGATCAGGTCGAGCTCCCGGCTGCCCGTGATCATGCTCACCGCCCGCGGCGAGGAGGCGGACCGCATCGTCGGGCTCGAGCTCGGCGCCGACGACTACGTGACGAAGCCGTTCTCGCCGAGGGAGCTGGTCGCCCGTGTCCGAAGCGTGCTCCGTCGGGCGGAGCCCGCCGTCCCGCCGGTCGAGCGGATGTCCTTCGGCGATCTCGAGCTTGTTTCCGGCACGCGGGAGGTCCGGAAGGCAGGTCGCCCGCTCCAGCTGACCGCGAAGGAGTTCGACCTGCTCTCGTTCCTCGCGAGCCACCCCCGCCACGTCTTCTCGCGCGACCAGCTCATGAGCCGCGTCTGGGGCTACTCGACTGCGCTCGACACCGGCACGGTTACGGTGCACATCAGGCGCTTGCGGGAGAAGATCGAAGACGATCCGTCCCACCCGCGGTTCCTCCAGACGGTCTGGGGCGTCGGCTACCGCTTCGTCTCGTGATCCTCTTCGCCCTTCTCGTCGCGGTGCTCACGCTCGGCGCAGGCCTGGCCGTGACGCTGTTGCTGCGCGCGCTGCCGACGCTCCGTCTCCAGCTCGTCGGCCTTGCGCTCCTCGCCGTCCTGCTGCCGCTTGCAGCCGTCGTCCTCTCAGGCGTGGTGATGTTCGAGTCGGGTCA
>Ga0081455_10004510_pt1 | contig 15565 bp, 11 predicted proteins | sample TabmetS3T2R1_FD_70207 | JGI IMG/M metagenome (GOLD analysis project Ga0081455, IMG submission 70207) | Tabebuia heterophylla rhizosphere microbial communities from the University of Puerto Rico - S3T2R1 | ecosystem: Host-associated > Plants > Roots > Rhizosphere ... | reverse complement strand
TCCTCGCCGCGCTCTACGCGGGCCGAAAATCCTTCGAACCGGGAAGCTGCGTCACCGCGAGCCTCAAGCCCCGTCCCCATTTCCTGGAAATGGGAGTGTCCCCAATTACTGGGCGACGGTGACGGAGGCTCCTTTGTATTGAACGGACGTGTCGGCTGGGGCGGCGGCGTCTGCGGCCGCTTTCGAGCCGTCCTTGATCCAGCGGACTTTGAACGTGCGCTCTTCGACGAGGCCGGGGAAGCTGCCTTGGCGTTCGCCGATCGTGAGTGTGCGCTTGGTGGCGTCGTAGGTCAGCGGGATGCGGGAGTACTGGCCTTTTTCGTAGCCGTAGCTCACGCCGTCGTCTTCGTAGAAATCGAAGCTGCCGTCGGCGCCGGTGAACACGAGCAGCGTGATCGGTGCATCGGGCTTCTCGGCGCTGTACTGGACGTCGACGCCCGTGGGCACGATCGAACCGGCGCGCACGAAGAGCGGCATGCGATCGAGCGGCGCGGCCGCGTCGACGGTGGTGCCGCCCTTCACGAGGCCGCCGGCGTTGAAGTCGTACCAGTCGGCGCCCTTCGGTAGATAGACCGATCGCGAGCGCGCCTGGTACTTCGTCACGGGCGCGACGAGGAACGCCTTGCCGAACAGGTACTCGTCCTTGAGATTGCGCGCATCGACGTCGTCCATGAAGTCGAACGAGACACCGCGCATGATGGTGGCGTCCTTGTGATAGAGATCGGCCGCGAGCGTGTAGATGTAGGGCAGCAGCCGGTATCGCAGCTTGTCTGCCGACACCATCGCCTCGAACTCGGGCGATCCCGCCGGCGCGAGATTGAAGATCTCGCGGAACGGGTACTCGCCATGCAGGCGCATCAGCGGTACGAAGCCGGCGAATTCGAACCACCGCGTGTTCTGCTCGCGCCACTCCGCGAGATCCGCCGGCGCCACTTTCTGCCCGTTCCACTTGTTCTCGACCGCGTAGCCGCCGCTGTCGAACGTCCAGTTCGCGAGGCCGGAGTACCCGGTGCTCACGCCGGCGGAGATCTGGTTGTACATGTCGTCCCAGCGCGCGGTGATGTCGCCGCTCCACACCGCGGCGGCATGGCGCTGGATGCCCGCCGTGCCCGAGCGCGTGAGGATGAACACGCGTTCGTCCGGCCTGCTCTTGCGCAGGCCGTCGTACACCGCGCCGCTGTGCACGAGCGCGTACGAATTGAAGTACTCGTCGATGGGACCGATCTTCGTCGGGCCGATGCGCTCCTTGAGCGTCGCGATGTCGAGGTTCGAGTGCGGATCGGGCTCGGTCGCGTCCATCCACCAGCCGTCGATGCCGAGCGGCCCGAGCTTGTCTTCGACCTGGCGCCAGTACATGTCGCGCGCCTCTTTCGAATACGGATCGTAGAACGAGCTCTTGTAGCCCGGCCCGACCCAGTCGAGCGCGCCCACCTCGACGTTCTTGCGGTACATGAAGCCCGCGGCGTCGAGCTCCTTGTAGTTGGCCGTGCTCGCGTAGAGCTTCGGCCACACCGAGATCATGAGGTGCACGTTCTCGCCGTGCACCTTGTCGATCATGCCCTTCGGATCGGGGAAGCGCTCCTTGTCGAACTCGTGCGAGCCCCACGAATCCATCTTCCAGTACATCCAGTCCTGCACGATGTTGTCGAGCGGGATCTTGCGCTTGCGGTATTCGGCGACGACGTCGAGCAGCGCCTTCTGCGTTTCGTAGCGCTGGCGGCTCTGCCAGAGGCCATAGGCCCACTTCGGCAGCATCACGGACTTGCCCGTGAGCGCGCGATAGCCCGCGATCACGTCATCCTGCGACGCGCCGGCGGTCACGTAGTAATCGATCGCACGGCCCGCGTCCGACGTGAACGTCAGCGAATGCAGCTCGGCATCGGGTTGCGGATCGTTGTGCAGGAACGCGATGTAGCCGTCGTTCGGGATCCACTCGATGCGGATCTTCGCGGGCTTCCCCGCCTCGAGCGTCGCCGTGAAGTTGTGGTACCACGGGTTCCAGTTCTGGCGCCAGCGGTCGAGCTTGAGCTCGCCATCGACCCACAGCTTGAAGTAGTTGGACGCGTACAGCTGGAACTTGTGTACGCCGGCCTGCGGCGATTCGATCGTGCCTTCGTAGACCACCGTCTGGTCGGGCAGGATGTTCGGCGGCGAACCGGTCGGCGGCCCCTTGCCCGTGAGCAGCTCCTTCGGCCAGTTGAAGCGGTCCTTGATGTACTGGTAGTCGATGTCCTTCTCGACGCGCTCGAGCTTGAGCTCGCCCTTGATCGAGTAGCGCGCCGTGAAGCCGCCTTCATTGCCCGACGCATCGCGGATCTTGAGGTCGCGCGAGGCGAGGCCGTACGGTTTCGGATTGCCGAAGCGCGAGATGGCCGTGTTGTCCCAGAGCAGCCCGTAGTTGCGGCTCGATACGACGAACGGCACCGCGATGTCCATGTTGTGCTGCGAGAGCTCGACGTCCTCGCCGTTCATGTTGAGCTGCGCGTTCTGGTGCTGGCCGAGGCCGTAGAACGCCTCGTCGGTGCCGGGATTGAAGCGTTGCGACACGCCGTTGCCGAACACGCGCGCGGGCGATTCTTCCGTGAGCGTCTTGCCCGCCGCATCGGTCACCTTGACCACGCCGTTCGCGAGCGACACGTGCGCGATCACCGCGGCCGCGGTCACGACGACCTCGCCGTCCTTCTTCTCGGCTTTGAACTCCGCGTGTTCCTCCGAGGGCACCACCATGAGGCTCGCGGGCAGCGTGAGGTTCTCATCGGGCACGGCCGTGACGCGCACGGTGTGCGAATTCACGACGTTGACGCGTACGCGTTTCGCGGCGCACGAGGCGGGCGTGACCACGACGCCCGCGGCGTCCTGCGAAAAGCTCCCCTCGGACGTCTTCGCCGAGCACCCCGCCAGCAGGGCGGCGTACAACAGCACGGTCATCAGCTTCTTCATGCGGCTCTCGTTTTGGACTCTGGATTGGCCGGCGCGCATCAAAGCGCCTATGGCCGGGAAATTCAATGCGGGGATCGATGGCGCGTGCGGGTTCGAATCGCCGACCCACGAAAATGGATAGCTGGCGAACGAGAGCAACGCTTTTTTCTCGAATGAAAGTACAATGCTCTAATGAAAAGCCAGGATCAAGGGATTTCGAGCCCGCCTTCTCCCGGGCACAATCCGGCTCCGGTCAAGACAACAACCACAACAACAATGGCCACAAAAACGGGCGGCGCTTCGAAAGGGGCACAGGAAGCGCAGTCCAAATCCACGCGGTATCGCGCGCCCGCGCTCGAGAAGGGTCTCGACGTCATCGAGCTGCTCGCGGCCGAGAAACTGCCGCTGAATCTTTCAGCGATCTCGCAGCGCCTCGGACGCTCATCGGGCGAGTTGTTCCGCATGCTCCAGGTGCTCGAGTTCAAGGGCTTCATCACGACGTCGGACAACGGCGCGGGCTACGTCCTCACGAACAAGTTGTTCGCGCTCGCGATGGCGCAGGCGCCCGTGCGGTCGCTCGTCGAGACCGCGCTGCCGCTCATGCGCAAGCTCACGCAGGACATCGGGCAGTCGTGCCACATCGCGGTGGCCTCCGAGGACCAGATCGTCGTGATCGCGCGTATCGAACGGCCGGGCGACCTCGGCTTCTCCGTGCGCGTGGGCTATCGCCGCGAGATCGCGCGCGCGACCTCGGGCCTCGTGCTGTTCGCCTACCAGACCGAAGACGTGCGCCGCACGTGGCTCAAGCGCTGCCGACTCAAGGGCGAAGCCGCGGATTCGTTCGTCGAACGCGCGGATGCCGTGCGTGCGCACGGTCATCACGAGGCCGCGTCGGATTTCGTGCGCGGCATCGTCGATCTGTCCGCGCCCATCCTGCGCGGCGACACCGCGGTCGCGGCGCTCACGATCCCGTTCGTGCACAGCAATCCGCTCGTCGTGGAAATGGACCAGGCCGTCGAATACGTGCGCGAGACGGCCCGGCAAATTTCGGCCGAAATTGCGCACGGAGATCTTCCATGACCCCGACCCATCGCGAGTTCATCACGCCCGGCTTCCTCGGCGCCACGGTGCTCGTCGTGGCGCTGTTCGCGTTCTGGGGCATGAGCAACAGCTTGAACGACGTGCTGATCCCGCAGTTCCGCAAGACGTTCCTGCTCGGCGACTTCGCGACGAGCTTCGTGCAGTTCGCGACGTTCATCGGCTATTTCGTGTTCGCGATCCCGGCGTCGCTGTTCATGCGACGTTTCGGCTACCGCGCCGCCGTCGTCATGGGACTCGTGTTGTTCGGTACCGGCGCGCTGCTGTTCTACCCTTCCGCGAAATTCGGCGAGTATCACTTCTTCCTCATCGCGCTGTTCGTCGTGGCGAGCGGCCTGTCGTTCCTCGAGACGTCGGCGAACCCGATGATCGCCGCCATGGGCCCGGCCGAGAGCGCGGACCAGCGGCTCAATTTCGCGCAGATGTTCAATCCGCTCGGCACGATCTGCGGAGTGTTCCTCGGCAAGGAGCTGATCCTCTCGGACAGCCACCTCGACGCCGACCAGATTCGCGCGATGGAGCCGGCGGCGCAGGCCGCGTGGCGCGCGGCCGAGCTCGCGGCCGTCAAACTACCGTATCTCGGCATCGCGGGCGTCGTGCTGCTCTGGGCGGTGCTCGTGGCCGTCGCGAAGTTCCCGCCGCTCGCGCAGCGCGTCGCGGTCGATGCGCAGGCGGAGGCCGGCGGGTTCAGCGGCCTCAAGGCATTCCCGCGCTACTGGTTCGGCGTGCTGGCGCAGTTCGCGTACGTCGGCGCACAGGTGGGCGTGTGGAGCTTCGTCATCCGCTACACGCAGTTCAATTCGCCGGGCACCGCCGAAAAGCTGGCCGCGAACAACCTGCTCATCACGCTCGTGCTGTTCTTCGCGGGCCGTTTCGTCGGCACGCTGCTGATGTCGAAGTTCCGCCCCGCGCTGCTGCTCGGCCTGTTCGCGGCGGCCGACGTCGCGCTGTGTGCCGCCGCAGCGCTTGCGGGCGGCGATTTCGGCCTGAAAGCGCTCATGGCCACGAGTTTCTTCATGTCGATCCAGTTCCCGACGATCTTCACCACGAGCCTGCGCGGCCTTGGTCACCACACGAAGGCGGGCTCCTCGTTCCTCGTCATGGCCATCGTAGGCGGCGCGGTCGTGCCGCCCGTCATGGGTCTCGTCTCCGATGCGAGCTCGATCAATACCGCCATGCTGGTGCCCGCGATCTGCTTCGCGGTCGTGATGTCGTTCGGCTTCACGACGCGCAGCGCGGTGCCGGCGTCCGCATGACCGCGGCGCTCGCGCGCCGCGAGATCGGCCGCACCGGCCTCTCGGTGAGCGCGCTCGGGTTCGGCAGCGCGGGGCTCGGCAATCTCTTCCGCGAGATCTCGGACGACGACGCGCGCGCGGCCGTGCTCGAATCGTACGCGTCGGGTGTGCGCTATTTCGACACGGCGCCGTTCTACGGATTCGGCCTGAGCGAGTTGCGCATCGGCGCGGCGCTGCACGGGGCCGGAGCGCCGCCGGTATTGTCCACGAAGGTAGGCAGGCGTCTCGTGCCGACGGGCCCGCAGGATCCGCGCGTGGGACGCGAGGGTTATTTCTCGCCGCGGCCGTTCGTGCCGGTGTTCGACTACGGCTACGACTCCGTCATGCGCTCGCATGCCGAAAGCCTCGAGCGGCTCGGCGTCGCGCGCGTCGACATCCTGCTGTGCCACGACATCGGCGCGCTCACGCATGGAGCGCAGCACGACGAGCGCGTGCGGGAATTCCTCGACGGCGGTTATCGCGCGATGCGCGAGCTCCGGGAGTCGGGCGCGGTGCGCGCCATCGGTCTCGGCGTCAACGAGTGGGAGATCTGCGTCGAGCTGCTCGAGCACTGCGAGCTCGACTGCATCCTGCTCGCGGGCCGCTACACGCTGCTCGAGCAGCCGTCGCTCGACGTGCTGTTGCCGCTCTGCGAGCAGCGGAACGTTTCGATCCTGTGTGGCGGGCCGTTCAATTCCGGCATCCTCGCGGCCGGCTCGCGCGCCGCGGCGCAGTCCCACTACAACTACGGACCGCCGCCCGCAGACGTTCTGGCACGCGTGCGCGCGCTCGAGGCCGTCTGCGACGAATTCGGCGTGCCGCTGCAGGCCGCGGCGCTGCAGTTTCCGCTGGGCCACCCGGCCATCGCGAGCGTGGTCGCGGGCTGCGCGAACGGCGCGGAAGCACGCAACGTCTCCGCGATGTTCCGGCATCCCATCCCGCGCGAGTTCTGGCGCGCATTGCGCGACCGCGGGCTCGTGAATCCGCGCGCGCCGCTGCCCGCATGAAGCGCATCGACGCGCACCAGCATTTCTGGCGCCGCGATCGCGGCGACTACGGCTGGCTGCAGCCGCATCTCACGCCCATCTACCGCGACTATCTGCCCGCCGATCTCGCGCCGCAGATCGCCGCGGCCGGTGTCGACGCGACGATCGCGGTGCAGGCCGCGCCCACGGTCGCGGAGACGCGCTACCTGCTCGGGCTCGCGCGGGAGAACGCCTTCATCGCAGGCGTCGTCGGCTGGGTGGATTTCGCGGCGGCAGATGCGGCGGACGTCATCGCCTCGCTCGCATCCGACGACAAGCTCGTCGGGTTGCGGCCGATGATCCAGGACATCGCCGATCCCGAATGGATGCTGCTCCCCGACCTCGCGCCCGCGTTCGAGGCGATGATCGATCACGGCCTCGTGTTCGACGCGCTCGTGCTGCCGAAGCATCTGCCGAACCTGCGCGAGCTCGTCGCGCGCTATCCGGATCTCACGATGGTGCTCGATCACGGCGCGAAGCCGCCGATCGCCGCGGGCGACATCGGCGCGTGGCAGCGCGAGATCCGCGAGCTCGCTTCGGCCTCCGGGATCGTCTGCAAGCTCTCCGGGCTCGTCACCGAAGCGGGCAGCGCGGACCCGGCGGTGCTTGCCGACGCGGTCAATCATCTGCTCGACTGCTTCGGGCCGCGGCGCCTGCTGTGGGGCAGCGACTGGCCGGTGTGCGAGCTCGTGTGTTCCTATGCGGACTGGGATCGCGCAAGCACGGCGCTGCTCGCGCGGCTGCCGCCCGCGGAACGCGCGCTCATCCAATTCGAGAATGCACGGAAGACCTATGGCATCTGAACGATTGAAGGGGAAGACCGCGATCGTCACCGCGGCAGCGTCGGGCATCGGGCGCGCGAGCGCGGAAGCATTTCGCGACGCAGGCGCGCGCGTGATCGGTGTCGACATCGATGCGGCTGCGTTGAAGACGCTGCAGGGTTGTGAGGGCGTGGTGGTCGACGTGCGCAAGCCCGAGGCGATCGCTGCGTTCGCGGGTAGCGTGGGCCGCGTCGACGTGCTGTTCAACTGCGCGGGCATGGTGCCGAGCGGCACCGTGCTCGAGATCGATTTCGCGGCGTGGCAGACGGCGTTCGATCTCAACGTAAATTCGATGTTCCACATGATCCGCGCGTTCCTGCCGGGCATGGTCGCGGCGAAGTCGGGATCGATCATCAACATGTCGTCGGTTGCGAGCTCGATCACGGGCGTGCCGAATCGCTGCGGGTACGGCGCGACGAAAGCCGCGGTGATCGGGCTCACCAAGTCGGTGGCGGCGGATTTCGTGGCGCAGGGTGTGAGATGCAACGCGATCTGCCCGGGGACGGTGGATACGCCGTCGCTGCAGGCGCGGTTGCGCGCGATGGGAGACTACGCGAAGGCGCGCGCGGAGTTCGAAGCCCGGCAACCGATCGGTCGGCTGGGCAAGGCCGAAGAGATCGCCGCGCTGGCGCTGCATCTTGCGAGCGATGAGTCGGGCTTCACGACGGGCCAGATCCACGTCATCGACGGCGGCTGGATGATCTGAAAAAGGGGACAGATTTATTTTTCGGGAAATGGGGACATTCACCGTTTCCTAGCAAAAGGGGACACACCTCGAAGAGGTGCGTCCCCTTGTGCCCGCGACGCGGGGAAACGGTGAACGTCCCCATTTCCCGAAAAATAAATCTGTCCCCTTTTTTCAGTACGTCGCGAGGCGGACTCTCAGCCAGACCGGTTCTTCCGTGAGATTCAAGCCGTAGTCCGTCTGGTCGCCGTTCAACACGCGCGAGCGCGTCCACTTGCCGCCGCGATATTCGCCCTCTTCCACCGACGCATAGATCACGCCGTTCGCCTTCCGTCCACCGGCCACGTCGAAATACACGCGCACGCGCGCACCCGTCAGTAGATAGTCATCCGGACCCAGCTGCGCGATCAGCACGCCGCCCGACGGCTTGCCGGCCCACGCCGGCACATCCTTCACGTTCGGAAACCATTCCTTCTGCCCGAACTGCCGCTCGCCGAACGACAGCGTCACCTTCCAGCGCCCGAGATCGAGCTCGCGTTTCGAATGATCGTCCGGCTCGCCCGCGCCCCATACCTTCCCCTCGTACGCCAACCGGGCCCACTCCCGCTGTACGGGCGCCAGCAGCTCGTAGCTGCCGCGAAAGGCCGCGATCGCCTCATCCATGTCCCTCGCGCCGAGCGGGTAGTTCGAATACCCCGTGTAGTCGATGCCGAAAGGCACGACGCCGATCGCACCCGCGCCGATCACATCGAACACGTACCGCGCGAACACCGGATCGTTGCCGATCTCCGGCACGAGCAGCGGCCCGCCGGCCTTGTACAGCTCGATCACCTTCGCGACCTTCGGCGATTCCTTGATGTAGATATCCGGCGCGACGATGTCGATCGCCGGCGCCGCCGCGCGATAGATGCCGATCACGTTGTCAGTCGGCCCGCCGCTTTCGTAGTTGCTCGCCTTGCCCGGGTTGATCGGATCCCGCAATGATGCATTCACGTACATCGGCAGCGGATATTCCTTCTTTCCCGCGGCGGCGACGGCGCCGATGTAGCTGGCGATCGACCACGCATGGAAAAACTCGTCCGCGTTCTCGCCAAACACTTCCTTCCATTTGCCCGGCTTCGACTTCATCGCCTTCACGAGCGTCGCGGGCACCGCGCCGTCGAACAGCTGCTGCGCGGCAGGGCCGAAATCGCGCACCGACCCGTACGTCCCCGCCTCGTTCTGCACCTGCACGAGGATCACCGTGCGCTGCGCGTCGTTCTCGCGCAGGTGCCGCATGAGCGCGGCAAACGCCTTCGTGTCCGCCGCGAGCGTGGCCGCCGAGTGCGGCGACAGCGAATTCAGCATCTTCCCCTTCGCATCCACGAGTCGCGGGAAGCGTCCATTGTCGAGCTTCACCCACTCCGGCGCGTAGTTAGGGCCGTTGTTCTTCCACGTCGCGAACCACAGCAGCACGAGGTGCACGTCGTGCTCGCGCGCCTGCGTCAGCAGCGTGTCGACGAACGAGAAATCGAATTTGCCCTCCGCGGGCTCGACTTGCTCCCACGACACCGGCACGCTCAACGTGTTCGCGCCGAGCTTGCCCACTGCGGGCCACACCTTCGGCAACGCCGCCGGCCAGTTGCTCGAGTTGTTCACCTGCGCACCGAGCACGAGGTACGGCGCACCGTCGACCATGAGCGCGGCGTGCCCGTCCCGGCTCACGACGGCCGGTATGGGTGCGGCAGCATTGCCGACCGCTGCGCAGGCCACCAGGATGACGATCAGGATCGGGTTACGAATCGAAGGCATCGAAGTCTCCGGTGACGCGCGCTCATCGATAGTATAAATACACCCCCATGGTAAACACGACTCGCCGCACCGTCCTCAAGAGCGCGGCAGCGCTCGCAGGACTCACAACTCTTCCGGTCTCGGGCGCGTCGGCGCGCCGCGCGCATCTCTCGATTCGCGCGCAGGATCCGCTCAACGACCTGCCGGCGTCGTACAACGGCTTCAGCATCGAGACCGCGACACTCGAGAATCCGCAGGTCTATCACGCCGCGAACCGCTCGCTCGTCGCGTTGTTCCGGCGCCTGACGCCGAACGGCGTGCTGCGCCTCGGCGGCAACAGCAGCGAGTTCTGCTGGTGGAAGGCCGACGACAATACGCCGCGTCCGGAAATCCACGTCGAGGGTCAGGGTCGTACCGACAACTGGATGCCGCAGAAATTCCACGCGATCACGCCGCTCGCGGTCGACAACCTGCGCAGTTTCCTCGACGCCTGCGGCTGGACCTGCATCTACGGCCTCAACTTCGGTACCGGCTCGCCGGAGCGCGACGCGCGTGAAGCGGCCTACGTCGCGCGCGCACTCGGCCCGCGGCTGCGTTACTTCCAGATTGGCAACGAGCCCGATTTCTATCGCGCCGAGAACAACCTGCTGCGGCCGCGGGGCTGGGACTTCGACGACTATCTACGCGAGTGGTTGGCCATCGCGCACGCGGTCATCGACGCCGTGCCCGACGCGCGGTTCGGCGGGCCGGACGTCGGCTCGTCCGCCGACTGGGTGGTGCGCTTCGGCAACCAGGCGCCCGCGGCGCTCGGTGAACGACTGCTCGAGCTCACGGGCCACTATTACGCGGAGGGTCCGCCCGACAGCCCCGACGCCAACATCACGAACCTGCTGAAGGCCGACCCACGCATCGCCGAGCGCATGAACGCGATCATGCCGGTGGCGCGCGCGCAGAAGCTCGGCTTCCGCATGGCCGAGGGCAACAGCTGCTATCGCGGCGGCAAGGCGGGCATGAGCAACGCGCTCGCGGGCGCGCTCTGGGGCCTCGACTACATGCTCGACATGGGCGCACGCGGCTGTCGCGGCATCAACTTCCACGGCGGCGGCGGCAGCGTGATCTCTAGCGCGCTCGGCGACAAACTACCGGGCGCCCGCGACGCGCGCGATCTCGAGATCGCGCGCCTCGGCACGTTCTATTCACCGATCGCCGGCAATCCGGCCGAGGGCTACACCGCACGGCCCCTGTTCCTGGCGATGCAGATGGTCGAGGAATTCGCGGGCACGCAGCTCGTGGCGACGGAGCTCGATGCGGGCGGCGCGAATGTCACCGCCTACGCAGCGCACGGCGCTCACGGCTGGCGCATCGCGCTCGTGAACAAGGATGCAAGCGCCGATCTCGGCGTGAGCGTTCGGCTGCCCGCCGGAACCGGACGCGTCACGGGTGCGAAGGCGCTCACCGGCCCGGCACTCGATGCCGTCGACGGCATCGCGCTCAGCCCGCGAAAGATCGCCGTGCGTGGCGGCAAGCTCGAGTGCGAGCTGCCGCACGCGAGCGCGCTCGTGATCTCGTTGGCGTAATGGCGGGCGCGATGCAGAGGCTGTGCGGTGCGGTCGCCGCAGTGCTCCTGGCTCTCCCGGGCCCGGCGTTGCCCGCAGATTCTCCCGCGCGCAAGGACGTCCTGAAAATCGCCGCGCGCGTCGCCGACTGGCAGCTCGCCCACCTCGACGGCGAGCACATCACCACGCACATGAGCGAGGAATCGCGCCAGCCGCGCAGCTGGCAGCAAGGCGCATTCTGGGTGGGCATGACGCATCTCGCGGATGTGAGCGGCGACCCGCGCCTTGCCGAGTCCGTGATGAAGATGGGCCGCGCGAATCAATGGACTCCCGGCCCGCGGCTCACGCACGCCGACGACCACGTGATCGCGCAGAGCTATCTCTGGGCGGCGCGTCACGATGCGGGCGCCGAGGCTCTAGCGTCGATTCGAAAAACGTTCGATGCCATCCTCGCCAACCCACCCGTCACGCATCTCAGCTTCTACTCATCGCCTTCGGGCTACGGCGACTCGCAGTGTCTCAAGCGCTGGTGCTGGTGCGACGCCATCTTCATGGCGCCGCCGGCCTGGCTCGAGCTTGCCGCCCAGACGGGTGATGCGCGATATGCCGACTACGCGTTGAGCGAGTTCTGGGCAACGACCGACTTCCTCTACGACCCCGCGGAGCAGCTCTACTTCCGCGACAGCCGCTTCTTCGAGCGCCGCGACGAGCAAGGCCGCAAGCTCTTCTGGAGCCGCGGCAACGGCTGGGTATTCGCGGGTATCGCGAACATGCTCGATGCGTTGCCGCGGGATCATCCCGGGCGCGCGCGGCTCGAGGCGCTGTTCAAGGCGATGGCCGGGCGCTTGCGCACGCTGCAGAAGCCCGACGGCTACTGGGCACCCTCCCTGCTCGCGCCGGAAAACTCGCCCACGGAAACCTCGGGCACCGGTTTCTACGTGTACGGCTTCGCGTGGGGCGTCAACCGCGGCTTGTTAGACGCCGACTTCCGCGAGCCCGCGACGCTCGGCTGGTCCGCGCTCACGCGCGCGGTGGCAAAGGACGGCCGGCTCGGCTGGGTGCAGCAGGTGAGCGACCGGCCCGAGAACGTCAACGAGTCCGACACACAATTCTATGGCGTCGGTGCATTCTTGCTCGCTGCGAGCGAGATCGCGAAACTGGCACCGGAGAAGAAATGAGCAGGCTGCGCGTGATGTGTTTCGGTTACACGCTCGACGGGTTCAGCGCCGGGCCCGACCAGAGTCTCGAAAATCCGCTCGGCGTGAACGGTTTCGAGATGATGAACTGGTTCACCGCGACGAACGTGTGGCAATCGATGCAGGGGAACCCGGGCGGCGGTGAGAGCGGCGTCGACAACCGCATGGCCGAGCGCAGCTTCGAGAACATGGGCGCCTGGATCCTGGGCCGCAACATGTTCGGCCCGATCCGCGGCCCGTGGCCCGACTCGAACTGGAAAGGCTGGTGGGGCGACGAGCCGCCCTATCACGTGCCGGTGTTCGTGCTCACGCATCACGCGCGCGAGCCGCTCGTCATGAAGGGCGGCACGACGTTCCACTTCGTCACCGGCGGCATCCACGAGGCGCTCGAGAAGGCGCGCGCGGCCGCGGGCAACAAGGACATCCGCATCGGCGGTGGCGTGGCGACGGTGCGGCAGTACCTGCAGGCGAAGCTCATCGACGAGATCCACCTCGCGGTGCGCCCGGTGTTGTTGGGACGCGGCGAGAGCCTGTTCCGCGATCTCGATGTACGCGCGCTGGGTTACGCGGTGGCGGAGACGCTCGCGGGCGAGCGCGCGACGCACATGATCATGCGGCGGAAGCCGGCTTAGGCGCCAATCGCGCGCGAATCGCACGATTCGCCGGCTCCGACACGTACCTCGCCACGAGCATTGCCGCGAGCGCCGAGGCGGCGATGAACAGCGCAAACCACGGCGTCCACATCGCCGCCGGAAGTGTTTTCTTGTCCCACACGTTGCGCATCAGCGCGAGCACCACGATGTGGAACAGGTAGAGCTCGTAACTGTGCCTGCCGAACCAGCGCACGAACCCCGTCGCGCGCGCGGTCGCGAGGAAGCTGCGCTCGTCGCGCACGGAACACGCGATGTAGATGGCCGTGCAGACCGCGATGCCCGAGAAACCCCACACCTCGTGCGTGCCGATGCCGCGCAGGTAGAACACGACGATGCCGAGCCCCGCCGCGGTGCGCAGCACGCGTGCCTTCGCGCCATCGATCCTGACTCGCGCCACGAACATCGCCGTCAGGCAGCCCAGCGCGATCGCGTCGAAGCACGCGAGATAGCCGCATTCGTAGAACAGCTCCTCGTCGGTGTGCAGGCTGCGGTAGTAGGGCCCGATCGCGACGAGCACGAGGCACGCGACGACCACGAGCCAGCGGCGCCGCAGCGCGAGGAACACGAACGGCAGCGCGAGGTAGAACACCTCCTCCACCGACAGCGACCAGTAGATGTTGAGGCAGTAGTTGAACCACCCCGCCGACTGCATGAGCACGTTGTGCCAGAACGTGAGAACGGAGCCGACGGCGATCACGAAGTACGAATCCGGCAGCGGCTCCCCGGCGTGCCTGCTCTGGAAGAACGGCACGTCGGCGAGCCCGAGCGGCACGATGATCGCGAGCACGAGCAGCAGGCTCGGCATGATGCGCGCGAAGCGGAACGTGTAGAACGCGCGCATCTCGAGCGCGCCCGGCTCGCCCCAGCGCGCGAGCGACATCGACGTGATGAGGAAGCCCGAGACGACGAAGAACATCGTCACGCCGTAGTTGCCGTTGAATGACGCGGCGGCGACCGCGTCCTTGCCGATCAAAGGCGTCAGCGGATTGTTCGCGAGGCCATACGCCAGCGAGTAGTGAAGCAGCAGGACGAGAATGATGGCAATACCGCGTACGAAATCGATGTGCGCGTTGCGGGATTTGGCCAACAAGTCAGATGCGTCCGGCCTTCATTTGCTCGACAGCATAACCCGCCGCGCGCGCGGTCAGCGCCATGTACGTGAGCGACGGATTCTGCGTCGGGCACGAGACCATGCAACTGCCATCCGTCACGAACACGTTCGGCACCGCGTGCAACTGGTTGTGCGCATTGAGCACCGAGGTCTTCGGATCGCGTCCCATGCGCGCCGTGCCCATCTCGTGGATCACGCTGCCCGGCGTCACCGGGTGATTGAAGCCCTGCACGTTTTCGAGCTTCGCGGACCGCAGGATTTCCACCGCGTCGTCCATCATCTGCTGCGCCATCACGTGCTCGTTCTCGCGATATTCCATCGCCACGTGGATCTTCGGCATGCCGTGCGAGTCGAGATCGTGCTCGTCGATCCACGCGCGGTTGTCGTGGTACGGCAGCGTCTCGCCGTAGCCTTCCATGTAGAGCTGCCACTGCCCCGGGCGCGTGATCTCGTTCTTGAAGTCCGCGCCGAACTCGGCGGTGTTCGCGCCGCGCGTCCAGTTCTCGCGGCCGCTGTACACCTCGTAGCCATAGCCGCGCTTGAAGTTCTCTTCCTTCTTCGTGACGTTGCGGAATCGCGGGATGTACATGCTCGTGGCGCGGCGGCCGCGGTAGTAGCGGTCGAGAAGTCCCGAGTAGCTCGCCGTCGCGCCGCCGCCGTTGTGATGGTCCATGAGATTGTGGCCGAGCTCGCCCGAATCGTTGCCGAACCCGTTCGGGAACCGCTTGCTCCTGCTGTTGAGCAGCAGCGCCGTGGTGTTGAGCGTCGATGCGCAGAGGAAAATCACTTTCGAGAAGTATTCCGTGGTCTTCTTCGTCTGCACGTCGATCACGCGCACGCCGCGCACGCGGTTCGTCTTCTCGTCGTAGATGAGCGAGTGCGCGATGGCATCCTGCTGCAGCGTGAGATTGCCCGTGGCCGCGGCGGCGGGCAGCGTGACGCCGTTCGACGAGAAATAAGCGCTGAACGGACAGCCGCGATGACATTGATTGCGGCCCTGGCACGGCCCACGGCCGTTGAGCTCGCGCGAGAGCACGGCGATCGAGCTGCAGATGAGGCGGCGGTCGTCGAATGCCTTCTCCATCGACCCGCGCAAGTGCTTCTCGAACGCCGTCATCTCGAAAGGCGGCTGCAGGATCTGCTCGGGAAGCTGCGGTAGTTTGGGATTGTCGCCGCTCGCGCCGATGAACCGCTCGATGTGCTCGTACCAGGGCTTGATGTCCGAATAGCGGATCGGCCAGTCGATGCCGACGCCCTCGCGCGCGTTCGCTTCGAAGTCGAGGTCGCTGTAACGGAACACGTGACGCGACCAGAGCAGCGAGCGGCCGCCGGTCTGATAGCCGCGGTACCACGTGAAGGGCTTGTCGGCGACGTACGGATTCGCCTGGTCGTCGACGAGGAATTGTTTGACGGACTGGTCGTAGAGATAGAGCCTGGACTGGATCGGCTGCTGCGCC
>Ga0081455_10004509_pt1 | contig 15566 bp, 13 predicted proteins | sample TabmetS3T2R1_FD_70207 | JGI IMG/M metagenome (GOLD analysis project Ga0081455, IMG submission 70207) | Tabebuia heterophylla rhizosphere microbial communities from the University of Puerto Rico - S3T2R1 | ecosystem: Host-associated > Plants > Roots > Rhizosphere ... | reverse complement strand
TCGAAGCGGCTCAGGCGATGAGCCCTACAGCCGTGGGCAATGGGACACAGCCTTGAGGGCCACCCCGCAATCCCCTGGGGTGATGATTCGTGTGATCGATGCCTGCGAGCGACCTGCACGCTCAGGTGCCCACGGCTTCCGGTCTCACCGCCCTCGCTCACTGCTCACTTTGCGTGAGTTTTGTCGGATTAGGGTTAATTGCAGATCATGAGATGGCAGTCGCGCGGCAGCCTTTTCATGAGCCCTTTCACCACGTGACCCCGCAGCATGTGGTAAAAAGCCGAGCGGCGCGTTGCGCCGATGATGACGGCATCGACATTGAGCTCTTTGGCCGCGTTCGCGATCGCCTCGGCGGCATTGTGTGATACGGTCCAAATCGGGATGATTTCAATCTCCTTTCCCCGAACTTCGCGGACCGCTGCCGTGAGTGTCTCGACACCTTGTTCATTAGGCACGTGAGGAGTATTTCCCGCAAACAGCCCCGGCCATTCCTCCACATAAATGCAATACACTGCGGCTTCGCCTCTGCCTTTGGCGCGGGTGACGCCTTCTTGAATGAGTCGAGGACTTTCATCGCGGAGCGCCAACAACGTCGAGGATGGATACAACGCGCTGACCTCAACCGCCTCCGCAAGCGTAACCAGTCCCTTGAGCTCGTCCTCCGCCCAATCCTCGGACGCGCGGTAAGCGCGGGCCTGGAGCCGCTGAACAAACGGAATCTGAACCAGCATGTCGACGAACCAGGCGCGGCGTACCCCAATCGCCGTGACCATGCCGATGATGGTGACCAGGCCTCCGAAATAAGTCGCGAGATGTTTCTCGACGAGGTTGATGCCCCAAGCGACCATGACCATCAAGGTCGTCAGGACTCCTACCCAAAAGCCAAAATCTCGACGTCCCAGTCTCCAGCGAATCGCATCCAGGCTGAGGGAAGAGAAGAAAAACGCGCCTAGCAGACCGAACGCATACATATCGCCGAGAAGGAGTAGCTGGCCTTCGGTCAGTAGAATCAGCAGCGCGGGAACAGATGTGGTAATCAAAATCGCAATGTGGGGAGTGTTGAAGGCGCGATTACGCAGCTCCAGGATCTTCGGCAAAAAACCTTGCCGGGCGAGAGCCAGAAAAACGTGATACGAGCCAATGATTGCCGTGTTGGATGCGAACAAGAGGAGGCTGGAGGCCGTCAGCACCACAGCCAGTTTTAGACCGAAGCCACCGATGATCCCTCCCAGCTCGGAGATAAAACGCTCGCTTTGGGTTGCCTTGATCTGATCCGGCAACAGTCCTACGGACAACGCGGTGAGGACCGGCGAGGTCATGATGATCGTGATGATGACCGCGGTCATGGCATAGCGCGTCGTACGACGCAGCGGAAAGCGCATGGCGGGACTCAATTGGCTGATACTTTCGAGGCCCGAGAAAGCCAGCCAAGCGGCGCCAAAGCCGACGGCAAGCTCGTAGGAAGAAACTTCTTTTCTTATGCTGAGATGATTGACGACGGTCTGCCATTGTTCGGCGTTCATAGTTGAAAATGCGGCGCCGATAACGACGAGATTGACTACAAACGCAGCCAATGCCATGACGAGGGCCACGGTGGCGCTTTCCCTGATCCCAATGATGTTCAGGAAGGCTAGAATGCCCACCCCTATACAGGAGAGGATGAGGATGTAGTTGTCGAGAAAAGGAAAGGCGCTGCCAATATATTGGAAACCCGAAACTGCGGAGATGGCGGTGGTAAGAAAGTAATCCACCGTAATGAGCATTCCACCCAAGCAGCCCCACATCGGGCCGAACGCCTTGGTCGTAATAGTTACCACTCCTCCGCCTTCGGGGTTGCGCCACGAGATTTCGATGTATTTGAGGGCGAGCAGAATGAACCCGCCAGTCGTCAGTAGGACGAAAAACGGAGTTGCGTTTTTTACATGGCCGTAGAGAATGCCGGGAACGTAATAGACGGAAGTCCCGATGTCACAGAAAACAACGGCCCATGCCAGGAACCAAGTAAGCTGGCGCGTATCTCTCGTTGGTCGCATCTAGTTGGGGCTTTGAAGTGACGTTACGGCTCGGGGCATGTTAGCATGTTGTCGTCTAAGACTCTTGCAATCACCTGAAGGTTCGACTTATCATGTTAGGACGCGCTTAGTCTAATATGTCGCTCCTCCCACAATACTTTCAGAAGCTCGTCGAGAGTTGTCCAGACATCATCATCGCGGTCGATAAGCAAGGAACCATTATATTCTATAACGACGGTGCCAGACAGAATCTTGGTTTTTCGCCGGAAGAGGTCCTGGGAAAGAAAGTCCTGGAGATTTATCCCAGTCTCGACGAAGCTCGCAAGGTGATGGCAGCGATGCGAGCCGATGAAGCCGAAGGTAAAGGCCGGGTAAGTAATTTTGAAACCATTTTTAAAACCAAAAAAGGAGAGCGGATCCCCGTCGCAATCTCCGCATCAATAATCTACGACGACGTGGGCAACGAGGCCGGCTCCATCGGGTTCGCCAAAGATATACGTGAGCTCCGCCGACGCGACCAGCTCGCCACGCTCTGTGAATTTGCCATCGGACTGTCTCACGAAATCAACAATTCATTGGAAGTCCTCGTCAATCAGGTCGAGATGCTGCAGAAATACGTTGGACGGGTCGCGACGGACGAGGACTATATCGTTGAAGCGGAACGGCTCGAGTGCGTCGCCTCTCAGCTAAAAAAGATCCAGGACATCACGGGTCGCATCGGGCAGATGGCCGACGAGGGAGAATACGGTACCAGGGAATACCTCGATGGTAGGATGATGACGGATCTTCATATAGAGGGCGCAAAAAAATGTCCTGAGCGCTCGAAGCCGGATGCTCGTTATCCGCTGAGCGGCCTGCGAATTCTGGTGGTCGATGACGATGCTGGGATCTGTCAATCCCTCAAAGACCTTCTCGAAGAGGAAAGATGTAACATTGAGACTGCGGCATCGGGGGTTTTCGCCGTGGAGTGGCTGGGCCGGCAGGATTTTGATGCCGTCCTGAGCGACGTCGTTATGCCGGATATGGACGGCTATGAATTGTATCAAACGGTAAAGAAGAAAACGCCCCAACTTCCGGTCGTACTGATGACGGCGTTTAACTATGACAAAAATCATATTATTAAAAGAAGCTGTCTTGAAGGACTCCAGGGTGTGATCTTCAAAAAGCCGGTCAATCCCGTTCTCCTTAAGAAACTTCTGCTCCAGCAATGTCGACCTGAGCAAGCCAATCCTAAGCCATCGATTCCCACTAAAAACGTCATCGAACCAACCGAGAATCCCAAACTCAATTAAGCAGGAACTGTGAGCAAGGAAGATCACTACAACGCGGGGATGGAGCTTTTTACCCAGGACAAGTTGGACGAAGCAGTCGCGGCTTACCAGCGAGCGCTGCAGGAAGATCCCAACTATGTCGACGCCCTGCACGCTTTGGCGATGACCTACGCGCACCAACAGAAACTGGACGAGGCGATTGAAGTGGGCAAGAAGCTCATTGAGATTGCGCCCGACGATGAGCTAGCGTACACGAGCTTGTCCATTTTTTACCAACAGAAGGGAATGGTCGCCGAAGCTGAACATGTTGCAGCTCAGGCGAGAACCCTGGGTTGGAAGCGACAACTGAACGAGAAGAAAAACTCTGGGAACGATTAGATCGTCGCTCTCTTTGTGTGTCTCGTTCGTTCGACTTAACTACTCCTGCAAATGCGTGCATCCCTCAGGAGCCGCAACCCATTTCCCACCTAAATGCAACGTAACCGCCTTAAAAAGCTAGCCGCAACCCCTGCTCGCTAGCATTGGTTAGTAGAGACGTAAAGTGTGATCGAGAGTGAATAGCTCTTGGCGTGTCCGACGCGGCGGAGCGTCGACTGCAACCAGTCGATTTTTTGGTCTGCCGATGACTCATGTGCGCCCGCGGTCTTTTGCGCTTGACCGTGCCGCTGTGATCGTGCTTATTAAGGAGTTCATTGGTTAGTAGACATAGAGAACTAAGGGGCGAGTCGTGGAGAGCGCGGGCACCGAAACCTAAAGGAAGCGTTCAGGCCCGGGCCGTGGGAATAACCGCTCTTGGAGCGGATCGGGTGGCGGCCGACAAGGCTCAGACCCATTGCCCGCGCTCGGAAGGACTCGTCGCTGGTTTCTGAGATGATGTCTAGATACTCATGAACTCCTTAATGGTTTCGGGAATGGACAGCAAAGGCGTTACGTTCAGAGGAGGTGAAAGATGACGAGCTCGTGGGAAACCTTGAAAGTGGATGGGAGCAACATGCCGCTATATGCAAGTTTGCCGGAATCCGGCGGCCCGGTTCCGGGTATCGTCGTCGTCCACGGCCAATCGGGGCTGGAAAACTTCATCAAGGACACGACTCACATGCTCGCCCTTCAGGGCTACGCCGCGGTTGCTCCGAACCTCTACCACCGCGACGGTCCGGACTGTAAAGACGACAATCCTACGAGGAAAGGAAGACTGCGCGATAATATGATCATCAACGATATAATCGCGGCGACGCAGTTTCTGAAAAATCACCGGCGGGTCGATGGCGCTCGATTGGGCATCGTCGGCTTTTGCATGGGTGGAAGAATCGTCTATCTCATGTCAGCGGCGAGTCGAGATCTCAAAGCCGGTGTGATGTTTTACGGTGGGGGCACGATGGTGAGCTTCGGGGAGGGTCCAACGCCGTTTGACCGAACGCGGGAGATTAGCTGCCCGATTCAAGGACATTTTGGTGCGGAGGATCAAAACCCGTCGCCCGAAGATATGCGTAAACTCGACGCTGAACTTTCTCGCTGGGACAAGGCTCACGAATTCCACACATACGCAGGTGCGGCTCACGCTTTTGCCAATACCGGTTCCGCCAACTATCGGCCCCACGCAGCGGCCTTGGCATGGCCCAAAGCCACGGAATTCTTCAGTCGGCATCTGGTTGGAGAGAGCGCACGAGGGGAACGCGCTAAGATTGTCGCTTGATTACGGTCTATTGCTGCAGCTTGGAAACTTTACGCGCCAATCCAAAAACGATTGTGTTTACGGAACCCATATTAGTACCGGGATGTAGAGTCACATGCGCTTCACTGTTGGAGTCTGCGTTGCAGCCTCCGTGGGCAGGCGGATTCTTGAAATCGGTCTTCACGTGTGAGCTAATTTAAATGTCTGCTGATCACTCAACGAGGAATGCACATGCTGCTGTTAAAAGATGATGATGTACAAAAGGTTTTGACGATGCCCATGACTCTCGAGGCTCTCGACGAGACGCAGAAGGAGATCGTCAAGGGTAATGCGGCGACCATGGGAAGAATCGATGTCTATTTGCCTTGCGAAACACCCGAGAGTTACTACCGTTGGGCGCTGATGACCGGAGGAGCGAAGCGCGATGGCTTTGTCGTGGCGCGGATGCTTTCGGACATCGTCAGCTGGCCGGGAGAGAAGGGCAATCAGCGGGAGAATAAACATTGCATTCAGCCCGGGACTTACTTCGGCATGCTGATCATGTTCAGCGCGCGCGACGGGATGCCGGCGGCTTTTATCAATGATGGCTTTCTCCAGCACATGCGGGTCGCGGGCGGTGCCGGGTTGGGCGTGAAATATTTGGCGCGCCAGGACAGTCACGTGGTGGGAATGATTGGTTCGGGAGGTATGGCGCGAACTTATTTGGAAGCTTTTGCGGCCGTGCGTAGGATCACCAAAGTCAAAGTCTATAGCCCCAGTCAAGCCAACGCCAAGCTCTATGCCGACGAGATGAGTGAGAAGTTCAAAATTGAAGTCGCGCCGGCCGGGTCGGCCCGCGAAGCTGTAAAAAATGTCGATATCGTGTCTTGCTGTACGTCGTCTATCGATCCGGTTTTTCAGACCGCTTGGCTTGAGCCGGGAATGCACGTGACCGATGTGACATGGGATGAAACCGAAGCGGGCTTTACCAAGGCAGTCGATGTGGCCGTGAAAATGGGCGAAAGCACACCCCACATCGAGAATCCTCCATCGGGAGCCTTCTACGCCGCCCATGGTTTTTTAGGATACGTCGCGGGCCAGCCGGAAGAGAAGGCGATTATTCCCAAGCGGCCTCCGCGCGGAGAGATTCTCCACATGCCGACCCTCGCAGACTTGATCAGCGGTAAAATTAAAGGCCGAACGAACGACCAACAGACCTCCTGGTTTCTCAATCTCGGCGTGATGGGTGTCCAGTTCGCGGCAGTTTGCGCGATTGTCTACAATGAGGCCAAGAAAAAGGGTATCGGAAGAGAGATTCCTACGGAATGGTTCACGCAGTCAATCAGAGATTGAGTTTTCAGGATTAAACGAGATATGGAGAATATGATGGAGGCATCCATATGGCTACGCAAGTTATAGATACCGACGGGCACATTTTTGAAAGAGACGAGATCATGTTCGAGTATCTTGAGCCGCCCTATCGCGGACGAAAAGAAGTTTTGTTGTATCCCTTCTTCCCGCCGCCGGATGGTTTTCACCGCATGGCTCGACGCATCGTCGACAAGAGACCCTACGTGGTTGGAGAAGATGATCCCAAGACTTGGGCAGAAGTTTTGGACCGCGAGGGCATCGATCGCACGGTGATTTATCCGACTGCAGCTCTGGGAGTTGGATACATTCAAGATCCGGATTGGGCGATTGTCGCCTGCCGCGCCTACAACGACATGATGGCGGACCGATATATTCAATTCGATCGTCGACTCGGCGCCGTCGCGGTCCTGCCGATTCAAGACATCGAGGAAGCGGCAAAAGAACTTCGCCGGGCAGTAAAAGATCTACACATGGCTGGAGGAGTTCTCGCCCCCGCCGGATTTCCTAAACCGCTCGGCGACACCTACTTCGATCCATTGTATCGGGAGGCGGAGAAGCTCGGCTGTCCTTTGGCTATCCATGGCGCACCGTCCAAGGGTCTAGGGTTTGATTTTTTTCAAAGCCTGATCGAGGCCCGCACGTTGTCCCATCCGTTTTTGCAGATGATCCAACTCACGAGCATTGTCTTGGAGGGTGTTCTAGAGCGTTTTCCCAAAATCACATTCGCGGCTCTGGAGGCGGGCTGTCAATGGATTCCGTTTCTGCTGGACCGTATGGATATGGAGTTCGGCCATCGCTCTCCCCAGGCTCCACTGCTAAAGAAAAAACCCAGCGAGTACATGAAGAGCGGCCGCATCTACTATCATGCGGAGCTGTGGGAAGCCATGCTGCCTTACGTCATCGAGCGGGTCGGGGAGGATCTGATCATTTACGCCAGCGACTACCCGCACGAACCGGATCTTGCAGAGGCAATCAGGCAGTTTGAGGATCGCAAAGATCTCTCGGATTCCGCCAAGAGAAAGATTCTCTCGGATAACGGCAAGCGTTTTTATAACATGGAAAATTAGGAATCTTTGCGCACTCGCGCTGGCGCGATGAGAAAAAAATCTTGCAAGATTGCTTTTATTGCAGTGACTTTACCGCCTCGACGATGCGCTCGGCCGTGGGAGTTACATAGTCTTCCAGCGATACCGCGAAGGGCACCGGCACATGGGGGATCGTCACGCGCTTGATCGGGGCGCGGAGACTCCCGAATGCCTCATCTGCAATGATCGCTGCTAGTCCGGCGGCGACACTGCAGTTATCGTGACTTTCGTCGGTGACCACCACCCGGCCGGTCTTTTTTACCGAGCCGAGCAAAGTATCTTTATCCAGCGGCTCTAAGGTCCGCGGATCGACGACCTCCGCGGAGATTCCTTGCATGGCCAAAGTATCGGCGGCAGACAGGGCCCGTGGCACTTGGACACCGGTGGCGATGATGGTGACATCCCGGCCTTCACGTTTGACCGCGGCCTGACCAAAGGGAATTTCATGGTTGCCGTCGGGAACCGGGCCACGCTGGTCCATGAGTCTCTCGTGTGCGAAGAAGAGCGTCGGGTTCTGGCTTTTTAAGAGAGCCGTCCGCAACAATCCGTTGGCGTCCGCCGGGCTGGACGGCATCGCTACCTGCAACCCCGGTGTGTTCCAGTACCACGGCTGTGGGCTCCCCGAATGTTGCACGCCGCCGCCACCGCGAATCCCATAGCGCATGAAATAGGTCACCGGTACGTTGGTTTGGCCGCCGGAGTTTGAGTAGGCAATGGCCGCCTCGTTGACGATCTGCGGAATCGCTTCGTAAGAAAAGGTCGCCGTGCCGATATCGACGAGAGGCCGGAGCCCGGCCATCGCCGCTCCCGCAGCTATCCCGCAGAAGCCAAGCTCAGCGATGGGCGGAGACTTGATGCGGCTCGAATGCTTCTGTCGCAAGCGCGCGAATCGTGCCTGACCCGGTCCCGAGCTTACCAACCCGCCGCCTATCAGTACCACGCGTTGGTCTTGTTCCATCACTTCTTCCAGCGTCTTAACCAGCGACTCTCCAAAAGTCATTTCTTGCGCCATGGCTTAATTACCTCTTCCTGCGTAAGCAAAGTTGAGTGCGGCTTTTGGATCCGGGAGCGGGCTTTCCAGGGCGAAACGCGCCGCGGCATCGGCTTCCGTACGAACCGCCTCGTCCAGGCGCTCGATCTCCTCGCGACTGAAGCCCCCGCTTTTGACCAGCTCGCGCGCGAAGATAAGCACGGGATCGCCTTCCGCGTACCAAGAACGCACCGCCTCCGGTACGCCGCCCGTATCCCAAGCCCAGCCGATATTGGTCAAACCGGCAACGAGCTTGGGATGCGCGCCGTCGTTGCCCGGCCAGGGATGCGTACGGGCCTCGACAAAAAATGGTCCCTCACCGGCGCGCGTACGTCGGACCAACTCCGACGTAGTCTTGTACGTGGCGCCGACATCGCCACCGTCGACGATCGTGGTTTCGACGTCGAGAGCTCGAGGAACGTTCGAGAGCTCCTTCGCGCTATGGCTCGAACCGCTGCGCCCGGCGCGGCGATAATTGTTTTCCATCAAGAAGATGAGCGGCAATTGCCAGAGCTTGGCCATATTCAACGCCTCGTAGAAAACTCCTTCCTCCATGGCGCCGTCGCCAAAGAAAACCAGAGAGACCGCGCGGGATTTCTGTACCTGAGAGGCGAAGGCCGCTCCGGCAGCAAGTGCGAGACAGCCCCCAACGATGGCCGAGGTGTGAATGATTCCCAGCTCGGGAGCGGCCACGTGAAAGGTCCCGGCCCGCCCGCGGCAGTACCCGGTTTCGCGTCCGATAATCTCGGCCAGCACTTTCCCCGGATCGCCGTCTTTGGCGATGACATGGCCATGGTTTCGGTGCGTGCTGAAAACATAGTCCCCCGACGTCAAGGCTTCGCAGACGGCAACACCCGTGGCCTCCTGTCCGATGTAAACGTGAAAGTGGCCGCGGATGAGACCCTCGTGCTCCTCGTTGAAACGGATGACGTGCTCCTCGGCACGCCGGATCATCAGCATCTTGCGCAAGATGCCAAGCTGCTTTTCTCGCGAAAGGTCGGGCAACATTTTTTCCTCCAGAAAATTTATCTTGGACAGAACAATAAAAAGCCACGCCAGGTAGACAAACGGAATCTACTGCGTGATGGGTGGAGTTGTAAAGGGGCCACAATTAGCTACGTAGCTCCACGTATTCTTGCACGGGGTACAACAACGAGAAGCTTCACGTGTTTGGTTCAAAACGTTCAAGTCGTTCAAGCCGTTCAATTCAACCCCCACCTGTGTCCTCCCCCGCGACGGGGGAGGAATAAAAGGAGGGGGTGGAACTAGTTGAACCGCCCTTCTGCTGTAAAGTCGCTTACAGTTTCCCTGATGTGGCAATAAACCGGGTTAACCGTCGAGCTCAGGATAATGGCGAAAGATGCCTTCTTGGTTGAAAGCCAAGCGCCTCGGCGACGACAAGTAGGCGGCAAGCCGCGGGCGTGCCGCAACTCTATCGTGGAGCGCGACGATCCGCGGATACTTGGGTTCCAGCATTGCCATCCTGCGCGGAAAGGCGTAGCGCAATCCGGCGATCGTCTGGAACATCGATAGATCGACGTAAGAGACCGACTTGCCGAGGAGATAACCGCTCCCTTTCGGAGCGAGCTTGAGGATTCCCTCAAAGTAGTCCAGAAACTTCGACAGGCGCTCAGCAGTGAACTCGCCGGCACGACGCTTGGCTTCACGCTTCTGGTCTTCGTAGTAGAGGCCGCCAGAAATCGGATGATGAGTGTCGTGCACTTCGCCGACCCAATCCGCGATCGTGAGCTGCAGCTGATGCGCCCACAGCCGGGTCGCTTCATTCCTCGGCACGAGCCTGAGGCGTGGCCCAAGATAGAGAAGGATATTGGCAGTTTGTGCGATCACCAGCTTGCCGGCTTTCAGAAAAGGCGGCGCAAACGGCGGGTGCTCAACCGAGCGGCTTTCCATAAAACGCATCATTGCCGCCATGCCGCGCTTGGGGAGCCGGGCGACGTCTACGTAGTCGGCGCCCGAATCTTCCAGCGCCAGCCGGACGAACTCGCCGCGGCCCTGTATTTCAGGCCAGTAGTACAGCTCGTAACGCATAGAGGTTCTCCTTCGTTGAGAGTACCTAAGCTGCTCAGCCCTATTTCGCTCCGTACACTTTTTTGAAGAATCCTTCGTCGTCGAGCTTCTTCAGCCAGCTCAGGTCGATGACGTCCTCAGCCTTGACGGAAGCAACTTTGGGATTTTGCTCTGCCACGTACTTTATGACGGTTTGGGTGCCTTCTAAGGTCGGATAGGGTTTGCGATCGAGCTCTTCCTGAGCCTCAAGATAAAAATCCTCGGCGGCATCGGCATTAGGGAGCCTCAGGTTCTTGGCGATGACTTCTTTGACCGCCTGTTTGTTCTCTTTATTAAAAACGTAAGCGTAGCCTTCCACAACGGCTCGGGTAAAACTCTCAAAGGATTTCGCATTGCTCGCCATGTAGTCTCTGCGCGAGGCCAGGACCGTGTTCTGATAAGGGATCTTCGCCTGATTGAGATTCAGAAGCTCGGTGTATCCCTTGGCCAACATGGTTTTGGTTGCCAGCCGCTGCAGCATCGCTGCATCGAGGCCTTTCTGTTCGAGAGCCGCCATGCGTTCCGGATCCAGGCCGGTTTGCAACAGTATAATTTTGTCGCGTTTTGGATCGAGCTTCAGATAATCCAGCGCGATCAAAGCCGAGACGTGGGAAGATCCGCCGAAGCGTGCGGTGCCGAGGCGTTTTCCCTTGAGATCGGCTGCGGCCTTGATGTTCGGTTGGCTGATCAGAGTGAAAGGCGAGGTATTGCTGATACCGATAAACATCGCAATTTTTTCACCCCCGGCGACCAAACTGAGCAACGCGGCGGGCGCGTTGGCGGCGATCTGGATCTCGCCCGCGGCCAACATCTGGCTTACCAGCGCCCCCCCCATGACAAAAATCAACTGAACGTCGAGCCCATACTTGTCGAAAATCTTCTTGTCCTTGGCAACCCACAACGGGGTATTGTGTGGCGTTGCGGTCGAGACGGCGAGCCTGAGCCGCTGAGGTTTCGAGGATTGGGCGGGCGCGGATCCAGGCGGGGACAGCGCGAGCAGCAGAGCAATAAAGAATCCAGCGAGCAACCAAGTTCTAGTCATTTGTCTTTCTCCTCCATTGTGTCTCTATCAGATTGTCGCAAGATTGCAGACTTTAGCAATCGCGATGGCGACGACGGTATCATGCGTACAACTGATCTCTGGATACGGCGTAGGAATTAAGTTTGACACAATCCGCTATCACTGGATAGTGTCCAAATGAGGCCGCGGTTGATATTGATTTATCTCGGTCTCCCGGGCCGCGAAAATTTTTTTGGAGGATTCATGCACATTGCACTTGGTCTACCCAGCCGAATCGTCGGAATCTCGGGTGAATTGATGCTCGAATGGGCCACGCGAGCGGATCGCGGTCCGTTTTCCAGCCTGGTCGTAACAGATCGAGTCGTTTCCAGATCCCTGGAGCCCCTTGCGGTCCTTGCGATCGCCGCCGGAGCCACCAAACGCATTCGCCTCATGGCGAGCGTCGTGATCGGCCCAACCCGAGAGACGACCTTGTTGGCTAGACAAACAGCCACGATTGACGCACTCTCCGGCGGACGGCTCAGCTTGGGTGTGGGAATCGGGGTGCGCGAGAACGATTATTTGGCGACCGGGTTCGAGTTTCATCGGCGGGGCCGCCGAGTGGATGAACAGTTGCCAATCCTCCGCCGCCTGTGGGCAGGCGAACCCTTGTCGAAGGAAGTCGGAGCCATCGGTCCGCCATCGGCGCGTTCGCGAGGACCGGAGCTGCTCATCGGCGGTTATGTGCCGGCGGTGGCGCGGCGCATCGCAGCCTGGGGTGATGGTTATATGGCGCCCGGCGGCGGTGAGCCGGAAAGCATGTTGGAGCTATGGCGACAGACCTTCAAGCTCTGGAAGGAGATGGGTCGCCAGGGACAACCGCGTTGGGTCGGTGCAAGTTATTTTGCGCTAGGGCCGAAAGCGTCTGAACAGGCGTCCGTCTATATCAATGCTAACTACGGATCCAATCCGGAGCTCGCGGCGCGGCGCTTGCGCAGCCTTCCAACCACGGCTGAAGCCGTTGAAGAAGCGATCAAGCGTCAGGCTGATATGGGCGTCGACGAGTTCATCCTGAGACCTTGCGCGGAAGAGTTGGACCAGATGGAGCGTCTGGCCGAGCTCGCCGAGAGAATAGGTGCGACGAAGTGATCATCGCACGGATGAATAACTAGCGATGGGCGCCGAGGCTTGAAGATTGTCGAATTCCTGGATATGAGGACAAAGATTGAATGTAAATCAAAAGGACGGATCATGAAGCGCTTTTTGCTCAGCATTGTCATTCTACTCTGGACGACTCCTCTGGAAGCGGCCGATCGAATCAGGATTGGCTACAGCTCCATTAGCGGCGCCTACATCGGTCTTTGGGTGGCTCATGATGGCGGTTATTTTGCCAAAGAAGGACTCGACGACCAGATGATCCTGATTCCAAGCGGCACTCAGCTCGCGCAGGTGACGGTGGCCGGAGAAGTAGACATAGGATTGTTGAATGGCAGCTCCGCCATGGCGGCCGCTCTGCAAGGCGCCGATCTGAAGGTCATCGGCAATGCGGGCAACAAAATGATCTTCTCTCTCTACGTTCGACCCGAGATCAAAACTATCGAGGCTCTCAAGGGAAAAAAAATCGGTATCACCCGCTATGGATCGGCACCGGATATCTCGATTCGCTATGCGCTGAAAAAATACAACCTCAATCCGGAGAAGGATCTGACTCTTATTCAGTTGGGTTTCATGGCGACTGTGGCCGGAGGGCTGAACGGTGGTTCCATCGACGGCGGCGTGGTTTCTCCGCCGACACAATTCGCCGTGGAGAAACTGGGATTTAAAGAGCTGATAAATATCACCGACATGGATTTTGCTTTTCCCAACCCGTCCTTGGTAGCCGTGGGAACGATTCTCAAAAATAAACCGGAGGTTATTAACCGATTTATGCGCGCCTATGCTCGGGGCATTCAGCGAGCGAGAAACGACAAAGAATTTACGTACAAGTCGATGGCGACCTACTCGAAAATTCAGGACCCGGCAGTTCTCCAAAAGTCCTATGATCTCTATGTCGGAAAGGTTTTGGAGAAAGCGCCCTATATAAATATGGCAGGCATGCAGAACGCGCTGGAGGATCTGGCGAAGACCGTTCCCGCCGCGAAGAGCGCAAAACCCGAACAGTTTATCGATCATCGCTTTCTCGACAACCTTGACAAGAGCGGTCTCCTGAGAGAGCTCTATCCCTAGCAAGCTGGGGTCTTAACGATGGATTTGACAAAAGCCGCAGCCTATTCCGCCAAGACTCCATACGACCTGTGGCAGGAGGCGGAAGGGATCCCCATCGTGCGCGGTCACTGTGTGGAGAATCTCAGCTCGATTCCGGTGGCTTTTTGGAGCCGTGCCGGCATCTTCGGTTCCTTTGTTCAGCTGGTCGGAGCCGGCCGCACTTGCAGTGCCTATGTTTGCGAGATCTCTCCCGGAGGGGAGAGCAAACCGCAACGCTATGTATTTGAGCAGCTGATCTATGTTCTCAAAGGCCGCGGAGCAACCACGGTGTGGAACGAACGAACTCAAAAGCAAACCTTTGAGTGGCAGGAGGGAAGCCTCTTCTCGCCGCCGCTCAACGCGTGGCATCAGCACTTCAATGTTACGGGAAGCGAGACGGTACGCTACGTTGCGTTGACAGATGCGCCGCAAATGATCAACCGCTTCCGCAATCTGGACTTTATCTTCGACAATCAGTTTTCTTTTATGGATAGATTCAGCGGCGAAGACGGCTATTACAGCGGCAACGGTAGGGAGGTCGCCAGCCACCGAACTTGGGAATCCAATTTCATTCCAGATGTCAGGGACTTCAAATTGAGCGACCGCAGTCTCAGAGGTCAGGGCGCCACAGGAATTCGGCTGCATCTTGCCGCCAACACCATGAGCGCCCATCTCGAGCAGTACCCGTCGGGGACTTACCCGAAGGCTCACCGCCACGGACCCGGCGCCCACATCGTGATTCTTTCCGGCGAAGGCTACTCGTTTCTCTGGGAAGAAGGGCAGCCGCGCATCCGTATCGACTGGGGTCCGGGAAGTTTGTTCGTACCGCCGGCCAATTGGTTTCATCAGCATTTCAATCCGGATACAAAGCCGGTCCGTTATCTGGCGCTAAAGCCCTGGGGTTTTACCTACAAAGTGGAAGATCTCTCCAAGACCGACCAGGACATCAAGTCCGGGGGAACGCAGATAGCGTATCAAGACCAGGACCCTGAGATTCACGCCACCTTTCTCTCGGAATGCGGTAAACGAGGAACCGAGATGAAGATCGCAATCTGAAGGGGTGCGGCTCAGATGCCAAATCAGAAATCTGGAGCATACATGAACAGTGCCGAGGCAAAGAGCTTCGTCGACGACTTTTACAAGAAAGTCGCTGCCAGATGGAAAGAGCGGGTGACGAACGGCGCTTTTATGGAGAAGCTGAGAGCGGGGACTTTGCCGCGCGCCGCGTTGAGGCTGTTTTTTAAGAACTGGGGCGCCTATACCATCGAGATCAATACACTGGAGGCAGCCTCCTATCACAAGCACATCCACTTTTTCAGAAAGCACCGCGATCTAATGGCGCCCATGGCGCAGAAGCTCGCCGATGAGCTGATCCATCCCCAACCGCCGGGTCATGTTCACGTGGTACTGGAGACGGCCAAGGCCCTGGGAATTACCGAGGATGAAATTTTCGTTTCGCCGATGCTGGCCGAATTCCGCGCCAAGATCGATTTTAAGAGATCGATCCTTTGGGAGGGAACCGTCGCCGAGTTCTATGCTGCTGGAGCCACCGAGGAGCAAACCGGCTATTGGTCCGCGGACTGTTTCAGGGCATTGACGACTCATTACGGTCTCACCGCGCAGCAGGCGGTTTACTTTTCAACTCACGAGGAAGCCGATCTCAAAGAACACGCCGATGGAGTCATGGGGCATGGCAGCTTCAGGCGCCTTGTCTTGCGCCGACTTCTGGAAGATGGGATGGTGGATGTGAGGCCGGGGTATGGTCTAGAATATTGTGGGTTGACCGCCGTCGACCTGCACGGGCTAATACTTCAGGCCGCGCTGAACTGTGCAGC
>Ga0081455_10004508_pt1 | contig 15569 bp, 14 predicted proteins | sample TabmetS3T2R1_FD_70207 | JGI IMG/M metagenome (GOLD analysis project Ga0081455, IMG submission 70207) | Tabebuia heterophylla rhizosphere microbial communities from the University of Puerto Rico - S3T2R1 | ecosystem: Host-associated > Plants > Roots > Rhizosphere ... | reverse complement strand
GAGCGCGGTGCTGCTCCTGGCGGTGAACAGTCAGATCGGCGATGTCGGATACACGTTGGTGGTCGAAGAGATCTTCTACATTTTCTTCGGACTATGCCTGATGGCGATATTGGCGGGCTACGGACATGAGAAACTTCGGGGCGCCGGGCGAAAGAGCCTCGCCATTGTCTTGGATCACGTAACGCAGGTCATCTATGTCGCAACGGTGCTCGCTGTCATCGTCGTGTTCTACCGGCGTTATGCCGCGTGAGGCCAGCGTAACAATGACGAAGAAGCGCAAAATCACCTGTCGGCGCTGACGAACTTTCGGGTCCGGCACAATCAAGATCAACAAGATCGCGCCCATCCGTGTCGACCGACTCGGCAAGGGGGAAACCGTAGGTGGGCTCAGATCGAGAGCCAAGGACACCTTCCGTTCAAGCCGCGAAGACCTACGAAGGCGTCCCTGGTCGTTCAGTGCTCGTCAAGGCGTGAGTACAAGCTTGCCTGTCGTCCTGCGTTTTTCCAGGGCCCGGTGCGCATCCGCTGCCTGCGCAAGCGGATAGATCGCCCCGATGGTGATCTTGATCTTCGCGCTCGTCGCGAGATCGAATAGCTCAGTCAGTCCCGCCCTCGCACCTTCTGGCGTCAGCAGGGTCGGCAGCGCAAACCCGGTCAACGATTGGTTCTTGAAAATAAGTCCAATCAGCTCCGGTATGCCGAAATCGAATTTCTGAATGTTGAGCGCGCCGTAGATCACGAGCTCACCACCGGGGGCCAATGCGGACAGACAACCTGTTGTGACGCTTCCGCCCGCGGATTCATAAATCAGGTCCGGGCCTGCACCGCCGCTCGCCGTGCGCACGGCTTCGACCCAATCTGACTTCGTGTAGTCCACGCCAGCATCGGCGCCCAGCGAGCGCGCAAATTCGAGCTTATCTGCCGAGCTCGCAGCTGCGATGACCATCTTGGCGCCCGCACGCTTGGCGAGCTGAACGAGTAGTGAGCCAACGCCTCCCGCCGCAGCGTTGACGAGCACTACCTTGCCTTGCGGCGAGATCTGCTTGGTGAGATAGAGGGCAGTCAATCCCTGGATCAGCAATGCGGTCGAAGCTTCAAAGGACAAGCTATCCGGAATAGGCACGACGAGGCCCGCATCGACGACGACATGGTCTGCATAGCCGCCCACCACGGCGCCCGTAAGAAAAAGGGGCACAGCGACGCGCGCACCAGGCGTCAATCCGCTGACCTCCTTGCCAACGAGCTCCACCGTTCCAGCGACTTCAACACCGGGCACGGCCGGCAGGTCGGGCGTGACCGCGTACTTGTCCTGCCGCATCAGCGTTTCGGCGAAATTAACGCCGATCGCCTGGACACGAACAAGAACCTGCTTGTCGCCAGGTTTGGGTGTGGGCCTCTCGACGAGCTCAAGCACATCGGGATCGCCGAAGCTCTGGAATTGCACCTGTTTCATGGTTACCTCGCAATATGGGTGGCATTGCGAGGGGTGTAGCTGTAGGGTTTCTCGAACGACTACACACCAATTTGTCCGTTACTGACCGGATGGTGACCATGACAAGTCCAATGAAGCGCTTGCCCGAACTGCCGGCAGAACGGGCGCTCAAGGTGATTTCAGGGCGCTGGAAGGCCGTCATCCTTTATCATCTCTTCGCCGGCCCCAAGCGGCTTTCCGAATTGATGCGCTTGATACCGAACGCAAGCCAGAAGGTTCTTATCCAGCAACTGCGCGAAATGGAGGAACACGGCCTCATCAAGCGCGAGGTCTTCAGGCAAGTCCCTCCCCGGGTCGATTATATTGCGACCGAGCTCGGCCTCAGCCTCGAACCGGTCATCATGTCGCTGTGTGAGTGGGGACGTCGGCACGCAACCGAACTGAACGAGCTTGATGCTGTCGCAGAATGTCAGGTTGGCCAACCTGCGCGCAGATACGTCGGCTCCCACAAGGATACCGAGCGCAAGAGATCCAAGGGGAAAGACGTCTTGGCCGAGGCTTGGCGCGGGCGTACGCGGGCACTGTCGTAAGCTACGATGGTTATCCCTTCGAAAGTGAAGCAATCATGGGCAGCAAGCCCTACAACTTGGGGCCGCGGATCGCATGATCGAGCAAATCGGTGAATTGCGCCGCGATTTCCTTGCCGCTGAACTGTCCATCGGGACGGAACCAGCGGTTAAGCCAGTTCACGGCACCCATGAAGAAGAAGACCGTAAGCTTCGCGCTCACCTCACGTATGCTGCCGTCGGCAACACCCTCGTCGACCAGCGCACGGAAGTCTTTCTCAAACGCGTCACGCCGACGCCGGATCAGCTTGCGATGCTCCGAACTCAAAGCATCGACCTCCGTCAGTACCGCGCACGCGCCCATCTCGCCGGTGAGCAACTCAAGATATGTCCTCGCAAGAAGAACGACGCGTTCGCGGCCGGTCTTGCCATGCTCCCTGGCGTAGGCGACCGCCTGATCTCCCAGGCGATGGGACAGCAAATGGCACTCGTAGAGAATTTCTTCCTTGCTCTTCACGTAGTAGTAGAGAGCCGATTTGGTCACGTTGAGGGTCTTGGCGACGTCCACGAGTGACGTGTCGTGGTAGCCCTTGGCGTTAAAGGCCCGGGCGGCCTCGCGCAGCAGCGCGACGCGCTTCAAGTCGAACTGCTCGTCCATGGTCAGGACGACGTTCTTCCAGGCTCCCGTATGACGACCACGCGCCATCGACCCCGTCCGTAGCGGCTGCGCATTCCGATCCGGCGCCCGATCCGACGAAGCGCCCTTCACAGCAACATATCAGGGATAGACCGGAACGCGGTCAACCCCGATGCGCCGACCAAGGCGGCGCCATCCACTATCGCTCGACCAAAGGAATCTCCAGGCAAGGGAAACTCCCGCCAAAGCGGCTCATTTCTTGACAAACCGTTATTTGACCTATAGGTCAATTATCTGTCCAGCGAGATAATGTCAAATCTTTTGGATTCGGGACGAGGTACGGATGGCGCGCTTTTCCGGTCTTTTCCATCAAGCGGGCAAGCAGCTCAGGAGGAAACATGATTCGACCTGAAGAACTCCCTATCTCACGGCGGAACCTGCTGGCGCTTGGCGCCGCAATGTCAGCGCCGGTGTTGTCGGCTCCGGCCTTGTTGGGCTTTTCAACCAGCCCGGCCCGCGCTGCTGCGCCGACGATCGGCAAACAGGCCCCGTATTTCTATCGGTTCAAGCTCGGCAGCTTTGAGGCCACTGTGATCTCCGATGGGCCCCTCAATCTGCCGTTGGATGCCTTTGTCGGGGTCACAAAGGACGTTGTGCAGGGACTGCTCACCAACCATTTTCTGCCAAAGGACGAGGTCTCTCTCGAGCAGAACATTCTTGTCCTCAACACCGGGACAAAACTGATCATGTTCGATACCGGTCTTGGCAGCACAAAGCTGTTCGGACCGAATTCGGGCCGGCTCCTCAACAGCCTGCGAGAGGCCGGAATCGATCCAAAGAGCATTGACGCGCTGGTGATCTCGCATGCGCATCCCGATCACTTGTGGGGGATCATGGCCGATGATGGCAAGCCGAACTATCCCAACGCACAGATCTACCTCAACCAGGCCGACTTTGATTTCTGGACTGACCTCAAGAACCCGCTCTTCAATGATCCGAATTGGAAGCCCTTGATCGAGGGGGCACGCAAACATCTTCTGCCGAACCGGGAGCGCATCGTCTTCATCAAGGATGGACAGGAGTTCTTGCCGGGCGTCCAGGCGATTGCGGCGCCGGGTCACACGGTCGGCCATACCGCATTCATGATCACGTCGGGCGGAAAATCCCTGGCCTTCCTGGCCGACACGACGCACCATCCTGTCTTGCTGTTCGAGAATCCGCGCATCGAATTTGTCTACGATACGGACGCCAAGCTTTCCGCGAAATCGCGAACCCGGCTTCTGGACATGCTGGCGACCAGCCGTGTTCCTCTGCTGGGCTATCACTTCCCGTGGCCCGGAATCGGCTATGCGGCAAAGGCAGGCGAAGGGTTCCGCTACTATCCGATGCAGCAGCAGATGATCCTCTAATTTGACCTGACTTTCGAATTGCGATGGCCGCTACCGGCGGCCATCGCTGCGAGGCCCTTCAGCGCACCGCCGAGTAACCGCCATCGGCAACGAAAATCTGGCCGGTCACGTAGCTCGACGCCTCGCTTGCCAGGTAAGTGACAAGATCGACCAGTTCGGCGGGTTGCGCGAAGCGACCAAGCGGTATCTTGGCCGCGATTGAGTCGTATATTCCCTTGTTTTGGCGCATCGCGGCCGTCAAATCCGTTTCGACATAGCCCGGAGCAACCGCGTTGATGCGAATATTATGCTGGCTCCAATCTGCCGCCAACGTCTGCGTCATTGCGTGAAGGCCCGCCTTCGCCGCCGTATAGGGCAACCCCCTCGCAGTACCAGTCAAACCTGTGACCGAAGTGATGCTTACAATGCGTCCGGAGCGCTGCGAGATCATTTGCTTGCCCACCTCGCGGCAGGTAAAAAATGCACCCTTGAGATTGACGCCCATAATCGAATCCCAGTCTGCTTCGTCGACGTTTTCGGGTCGCTTCCAGATCGGGTTGATGCCGGCATTATTGATGAGAACGTCGATGCGCCCCCATTTCGCGGTGGCCGTCTGGACGAATCGGACAACGTCCTCAAGGCGACCGACGTCGGCGGCGATACCGATCGCCTCTCCTCCCATTGAGTGAATGTCGGAACAAGCGTTGGAAACGCTCTGCTGAGATCGCGAGACGATGGCCACGCGAGCGCCCTGATCGACGAGCGCCTCGGCAATGGCGCGGCCAATGCCCCGCGATCCGCCGACAACCAACGCCACCTGTCCCTCCAACGACCAGCGCGCCAGGGCGGAAGCCATTGCTTTTTCTCCTATCTGCGAATGGTGTAGCCGGATTTTTCCAAGTCCCAGCATCCTGTGATGCCGGACTTGCGAAGCTCATGCCGCATCACCTTGCCGTTCGCCGTCTTGGGCAATTCATCCCTGAATTCGACAAAGCGCGGTACCATGAAGTAGGGCAACCGTGGTTCGCTCCATTGGATGAGGTCGAGAGGTTCAACCTCTGCATCCGGCTTCAACGAAATCACGATCTTTATTTCGTCCTCGTTCAGCTCGGAAGGAACGGCGACGGCAGCACATTCGAATACTGCCGGATGATCGTCGAACACCTTCTCCACTTCATAGGACGAGACGTTCTCGCCGCGCCTGCGCAAGGCGTCCTTCTTGCGATCCACGAAGAAAAGGAAACCGTCCTCGTCCAGGTATCCAAAGTCACCGGAGTGGAACCAGAAGTTACGACGCGATTCGACTGTCGCTTCTGCATTGTTGTGGTAGCCGAGCGACATGACGTACGGGTCCTTGCTGCGATAGACGATCTCACCCGTGACGCCGGCTGGCTGTGGCTCGTCACCGTCATCGACGATTGCCAATTCGAAACCGTCAATCACCTTCCCGCAGGAGCCAGGCCGGACCTCATCCAGTGGCGTATACGTCGCAATCTGTCCGTCGGTCGCCCCGTAAGCCTCGACAAACCGTGTTGCAAAACGTTCCTCGAATTGCCGGTAGATCGCCGCGGGCGCCGGGACCGCGTAGATCGTGCGCAGGCGGTGATCTCTGTCGGCCGGATCCGGAGGCTGCTTGAAGAGTATTTGCGCAATTGAACCGGTGATTGATGTGTACTCGGCACCGGTTGCCTTGATCTCCTGCCAAAAGCGCGAGGCGCTGAAACGCTTGCTCACCGCCACGGAGGCTCCCATGGATAGCGCACCATGGGCACTCAACACCAATGCGATCGCATGAAACAGGGGAAGACTCGTGTGACACACCGTGTCGCTACGGATGCCGCAGTAATGCGTATGGTTTCTGACGAAAGTCAGAAGGCCACGATGGCATAGCAGGGCTCCCTTGGATGGACCCGTCGTCCCGGAGGTATAAAGCACGGCCGCAACCGAGCGATCATCGCGACTTTCGGGAGAAATCGCCTTTCCGCTTAGCAAATCATTTAACCGCAATGCGCGAAAACGCGTCACTCCGATTTCAACCCCCGTCGCACCTACGATCACGATGTAACGCAGATGAAGGAGGCTCCTCTCTATCAGCAACAGCCGCTCGACAAGTCCTGCTTCGACAATGAGGACGCTTGCGCCCGAATCGTTCAAAACATGCGCAAGCAGGTCGCCGCGGGCGGCGGTATTGATGGGAACGGCAACGCCACCGAGGTGGTGGATGCCGAACCACGCCTGAAAAAACGGAATCCCGTTATCAAGCATCATGCAGACGCGGTCGCCGGCTGCCACGCCAAGCTCGCGCAAGCCGCCGCCGACATACGCCGCGTACTGGCCCGTCGCTGCGTAGGTCAACTCTCCATCTTCGCACGTCGCAAATGTGCGATCACCCCATTTGTCGGCGAGTTCGCTGACATGCAGTCCAACCGATTGGCACTCCGCCTTCTGCGCCATCACCCCCTCGCTTGAGCTCCGTCCAGGAGATTACGAGCGATAACCAGCTGCTGGATTGTCGGCGTGCCTTCCTCTAGCCAGTTGAGCCGCGCATCCCTGTAAAGCCGTTCAATCGGATATTTCTGCGTATAGCCAATTCCACCATGGATCAGAAGCGCGCGATCGGTTACACGGCCAACCGCCTCGAGCCCGAAAAGCTTGCACATGGAAGCCTCGGCAGGAATGCGTTCACCCCGATCAGCCTTGGCCGCGGCGTCCATGATCATGTTGCGCAGGGCGTAGATGTCCGTTCCCATCTCCGCGAGGTAGATTTGAATGGCCTGGCGCTCGGCGAGCGTCTTGCCGAATGTCACACGCTTCTTGGCATACTGAAGCGAGAGCTCAAGTGAGCGCTCTGCAGTCCCAAGCGATGTTGCAGCAATCAGCAGGCGGCTCACCTCGAGGGCAACCGTCATTTGATGCAGCCCCTCGCCTTCTGTACCAAGGAGATTGCCCGTCGGCACACGACAGCCCTGGAATGTCACCAAACCATGCTCGCCGCCGCGGCATCCCATCGTTGGCGGTAAAGGTTCGATTGTCAGGCCGTTCGTTTCACGCGGTACCAGCAAGGCAGAGATTCCACCTCCATCATTGTCACCACGGGTGCGGCAAAACACCATGAAATGGGTGGCAATATCGGAGTTCGTGATGAGCCATTTGCGGCCCGTCATCACAAACTCGTCGTTCTCCCGTTCGGCGCGGGTCTTCAGATCCTTGCCGGTGCCGGCGTCGGGCTCGGTCAGGGTAAACGCGACAGAATACTCTCCGGTCGCGATCTTGGGCAGAAGTTCAGACTTCCACCGATCCGACCCGAGTGTGGTGATTGCCTTTGCGGTGGTATTGTGAACATGCACGAGGACGCGGATTCCGCCGTGGATCTTCGAGAACTCTGCAAGCACCTCGATGTACTGGGAGATTGAAAGACCCACGCCGCCATACTCGCGCGGCGTGACAAGGCCGAAGCAGTTCATGCGCTTCAGCTTAGGAAGGATCTCCCGCGGCACCTTGTCGGTGCGCTCGATTTCACCCTCATAAGGATCTAGCTCTGACCAGATGAAGTCGAAGAGCTGTTTCTTGAATTTGGTGAACTCTTGGGCAGAAAGAGACATAGGTTGGCTCCAGACAACGGCATTACTTCTTCATGAGCGGGCAGTCGCTCTCCGCGGCCGAGCGGAAGGCGTCCTCGGCCGATATCCGGCCGATCGGCTCGTAGTAATCCCAGGGCGCCTTCGACTCGGCGGGCGATTTCACCCGAAAAATGTAAACGTCGCGCATGACCCGGCCGTCTGCTCGAATCCGTACATCCTTTATCAACGCATCGTTGACCGGCAGCTCGCGCATCATCTTGCTCACGGTCCTGCCATCATCCGTTGCTGCCTTCTGCATCGACTTCAGGTAATGGGTGACTGAATTGTAGACGCCGGCCTGTATCATGTTGGCAGGTGCATTGTGACGGCTCATAAAACGCTTGTTCCAGGCACGCGTCTCGTCGTTCAAGTCCCAGTAGAACGTCTCGGAGAGAATTGCATTGTGAGCTGTCTTCAGACCTACTGCGTGGACGTCGTTGATCAGGAAAATCAAACCGACCAGCTTGATTCCGCTGTCTGGCAGACCAAATTCGCCAGCCTGCTTGATTGAGTTCACGGTATCGGCGCCGGCATTGGCGAGCGCGATCGCCTTGGCGCCGCTCTGCTGGGCTTGCAGCAGGAATGACGAGAAGTCGGGTGTGTTGAGGGGATGGTGGACGTTACCAACAACGGTTCCTCCACCTTCCTTGATTGCGCGCGCACCAATCGCCTCGATCGCACGTCCGCCGGTGGCATCGAGCGCAAGGAAGAACCAAGTCTTGATCCCTTGCTGAAGCAGTAGCTTAACGCTGCCATTGACCAGGGAATAGGTGTCGTAAGCCCAATGAGTCGTAGTCTCCGTACATGCCTTACCTGTCAGGTCCGCCGTGGACGGACCGGAAAACGCGACAACGCGACCACGTTCGCGCGCCAATTCGACCACTGCCAGGGACACCGCCGAGTTCGTTAGGTCAAAGATGGCACTAACGCCGTCGGCGTCGAACCATTTCCGCGCGATCGATGCACCCACGTCGGGCTTGTTCAAGTGGTCGGCGGAGATTACCTTGATCGGCTTTCCGAGCACCTTGCCGCCGAAATCCTCAACCGCCATCTGCGCTGCAATGATCGACCCGTTGCCCGCGATCGACCCGTACGGTCCCGAAATATCGGTCAATACACCGATCGTGATTTCATCTGGTCCGGCCTGCGACGTGACCGGAAAGAGCGTCATCACCATCGATACGCAGGCGAGAGCTGTTATTGCCAGCCTTGTGAGATACATCGATTTCCCCTCCTCAATAAATCAGTTCAAGAATTTCCATGACGTCCCGCACCGTCTCGATTGGACGCGGGTTTCCCGACGTCGCGGCCTGCGCCAGCATGACGAGCGACTTCTCGGCGAGATCCTGAAAATGGCTGCGCTCGACATTCAGTTGGCGTAGCCGCAAGGGCATGCCGAGGTCGGCGATCAGCCTGCCGACAGCCTCAAAGGGGCGCGCGTCGCGATCACCCATCGCCTCCGGTATCCAGGCCTGCCGACCGTCGTCGGCCGGCTCGTTCCAGTGCAGCACGCCGGGCAAGAGGACACACGATGTGTGGCCGTGCAGCACACCGAGCGCTCCACCGATGACGCGACCAATCCCGTGACTCGCCCCGACGGGCACGCCTCCAACAAACCCGGTGATGGATAGCCACGTCCCGAGCTGGCACTCCAACCGCGCATCAAGATCCTTTGGATCGGCATGGATACGACGCAAGCTGCGAGACAAGAGCGAGAGCCCCTCGCGCGCCGTAGCATCACCGATGACGCTCGGCTTGCTCGAGCACATCGTTTCGACACAGTGGTCGACGGCTCTGATTCCCGACGCCAGAAAGAGCGCGTCCGGAACTCCGATGGTCGCCGTTGGATCGAGCACCACGCTGTCGAAATAGAGGCAGTTCGCCTGGAAGATTTCCTTTACCCCCCGCGCGGTGTCGGTAATGCCGGCCACATTTGTAAACTCAGCGCCGGACAGCGTAGTCGGAACCGCAATGGAGTTTACTCTGCGCAGCGCAATTTGCCGGCGCAGCGTCTCCGATCCGGAAAGGCGATCGACGGAGGCCAGATCGAAACGGAGCAACGCTTGTACTGCCTTGGTCGTGTCGATCACTGAGCCGCCGCCGATGCCGATCAACAGATCGGCTTCCAAATCACGCGCGGCGCGGGCGGCCCGATTGACATCCTCGCGGGGCGAATGCGGCAGACAGGATCTGAAGCTTCCAGCGTAACGAGGTCCGATCGCCTCCATGACCTCGCGATAAAGTACGCTTCGCGCAACCGACGGGCTGGCGATGACAAATACCCTCGAGGACCCCAGCGACTCGGTTTCGCTTGCGATCACCTTCGCTGCCGGCAGACCATAAACAACCGCAACCTGGCGCGGGAACGTGTATTTGCCGGGCCGGACGGCCATCGCCAGTTTCCTCCTCATCCGTCGCCGACTCTCTCGGCTCGGGTCGGCTAACTTCGATTTCGATAACCTCTGCGCCGCAGCACGACGCATCATCGTGTCGAAATGCGAACTCCCCCGTCGAGACTTATTGTCGTCGCGTTGAGGTAGCTGTTCTCGATGATATGTGCGGCAAGAGCCGCAAACTCGTTCGGCTCTCCCATGCGATTTGGAAACAGGATCATTCGCTCGACGATCGTGTCCAGGACCTTCTGCGGAAGTCCTGAGGCCATCGCTGTATTGAACATTCCCGGCGCAATCGATACGACCCGAATGCCGACGCCGGCCAGATCCCGCGCGACAGGCAAAGTCATGCCCATGACGCCCGCCTTGCTGGCGCTATAGGCTGCCTGACCGACCTGCCCCTGCCACGCTGCCCCGGAGGCGGTGTTGACGATGACGCCGCGCTCGCCGCTTGCAGGCTCTGGCTCATTTCGGCTCATCACAAGCGAACCGAACCGAATGAGATTGAATGTTCCGGTCAGGTTGATGCCAATGACCTTGTTCCAGGTAGCCAGCGGAAACGGCTCTCCCTTCGAGATGGTCTTTGCCGCGTCAACGACGCCGGCACAATTGACGACGGCATGAACTGCACCGAAGGCGTCGACCACTTTGGAAATGGCCGCGGCGACGTTTGCCTCATCCGCAACGTCGACCGCCTCGAACATGTAGTTTCTGTTGACCTCACCGGGAGCCTCGCCCGGCGGCTCCTTCAGATCGAAAGCCGCGACTCTCGCGCCTTTGGTCAGCAGCTTCACACAGGTTGCGCGGCCAAGCCCCGAGGCGGCACCTGTGACGATCGCGATCTTGTTTGCAATTTCCATGACGCGGCCCAAGACCCGTTTACCGTTAGTTGCCGAGGATGGTGATGCAGGCGACCGCCTCTTCGATCCCGCACAAGCCGCCGCCATTTTCCGCGAGAGCAAGCCGTGCGTTCTGAACCTGACGCGCGCCAGCTTCTCCCCGCAGCTGCGTCACCAGTTCGTGAATCTGCCCCAGCCCCGTGGCGCCGACCGGATGACCTTTCGATTCCAGTCCACCGGAAGGGTTGACCGGGATCCGGCCACCGATACTTGTTTCTCCGCGCTCGCTGATCACGCCGCCGTCGCCGAACTTGCAGAAGCCGAGGTTCTCGATCTGGGTGATCTCACCCATGGCCGTTGCATCATGCACTTCAGCGACGGAGATATCGTCCGGGCCAAGGCCCGCTTTCTCGTACGCGCGTCGCGCCGCAAGCGCGCTGCAATGCTTTTCAACTTCGGACGGCTGCCGGTCGCTGCCGGTCTGAATCACCGAAGCGCGGACACGAATGGCGCGCCGTTGATCAATGCCGAGCCGGCACAGCCCGGCCTTCGTGGTCAAGATGGCAGCTGCCGCCCCATCTGAAATGGGAGAGCACATAGGAAGGGTCAGCGGATAGGTGATGGGCGGGGCGGCAAGGACCTCCTCCACCGAATAGGGCTGCTGAAACTGCGCCAACGGATTGTGGACCGAATGGCGATGGTTTTTTGCCGACACTGCTGCCAGCTGGCGCTGCGTCGTACCAAAGCGCTTCATGTGGTAGCGGGAGAACGCGGCATAGACGTCCATGAACACACTATAGGGCTTGTCCGACGTCGTGCCGGCCGGAACCTCCACTCCCTCGCCGAGAGCGATGAGGCGATCGCGGTTTTCGCGCTCAGTGCTGACATCCCAGGCGCTGTCGAACGACGAGAACATGAGCGCGCGATCGGGCGAGATCAGCTTTTCGGCACCGATCGCCAGCACGACGTCGGCCTCACCCGCTCTCAGTGCATTGACGGCAAGATTGAAGGCCGTGCTTCCGCTTGCGCAAGCATTCTCGACGTTGACAACCGGAATGCCCGAGAAGCCCGCCTGCCGCAAGGCAATCTCGCCACGAACCATATGCTGGCGCTCCATATGGCCCTGCGCAGCGTTCGCGAAGAATCCAATTTCAACGGCACTTCTTTCGATGCCGGCATCCAGCAATGCTGCGTCGATCGCGCCCTTGGCCAATGACTTGATCGTTGCCTCGGGCATTCTCCCAAAGGGCGTCGTGCCTACGCCTGCAACGTAAACCTCGATCATCAAACTTCTCCAGGCCGCTCGAAACGGTAGACGCCTTGACTTATTTGACTCATGAGACAATAATTTGTCTTCACTGTCAACCAATTTTTGAAGAGCGGGCAAGCGGCATGGCCGAAGCAAGAAAAGCGGAAGAGGTCGTTTCAGTCGTCGATGCTGGTGCACTCCGGATCAAGCTGAACCGGCCGAACGCAATGAACGCGCTGACCCCCGGAATCGTCTTCAAGATCACGGAGTTGTTGCGAACAAACGTCAGCAATTCTGCCGTTAAGGCTGTGGTGCTGACCGGCGCGGGTGGAGCGTTCTGCGCCGGTGCCGATCTCAAGGTCGTCCGTGGTCGGGCCGCCGAAAATGCCAACACGTTGTCGGATTTCCTCGCCTCCGTATCTTCCATGATGGCGGCGCTCGAGGCCTTTCCCTGTCCGGTGATCGCGGCGGTGAACGGAATAGCGGTCGCGGGTGGTCTTGAACTCGTGTTGTGCTGCGATCTCGTGGTCGCCGCGCGATCAGCCAAGTTCGGTGACGCACATGCCAATTATGGATTGCTTCCGGGCGGAGGAGCCTCCGTTCGACTGCCCCGCAAGATCGGCGTGACGCGCGCAAAGTACCTGTTCTATACCGGCGACTTCTTGCCGGCTGCGGATCTTCTCGCCACTGGCCTCGTCAACGAGGTCGTCGAGGATACTGAACTCGCGGCCGCCACCGATCGCATCGTCGCCAAGCTTGCAAAAAAGAGCCCGCTCGGACTACGCCGGATGAAGACGCTCGTCGACGATGGGTTGGAGCAGCCGCAGAGCGTCGCACTGCGGGCGGAGCTGCTCGCAAGTGAGGTGCACTCGCACAGTTTCGATATGAAAGAAGGGCTGGCTGCTTTCGAGGAAAAGCGGACGCCTCAGTTCCTTGGCCGATAATCGGATTTATCGCCCGAACCATGAAAGCAAATGCTGCGAGGTCTTCATGCACAGCTATGATGACGTCGAATCCGGAAAGCCGTCGAAGCGTTTGGACCGTGAAAAGCCTCAGCCCTCGGGTGCAGAGGTGCTATTGCACGTCTTGGCTGTGTGAGTGTCACAGCGACGTTGATATCTGGGAGGGACAGTGACAGTAGCACAGCGCTTCCCGGTCAATTCCCTACTCCGACTAACAGGGAAATTTCCCACCCTAATGGGACATTAGGCATTGTGCAGTTCGGGTGGACGGCGCCCATCCTAGCTGACGGACAGGGGATCTCCAACAGATCACTCCTTCCGTTGCCTCATCGATCATCATACAATTCGGATCATGGAGTGGCGAACGCCACATCCTAGGGGCACTGAGCCTTTCGTTGAATACCGAGTAGACACGCCTCAAGCGTGGCATTGGCGAGGTGACAATTTGAGACTCGCAGTCGTGCTCTTTCTTTGCACCTTTCCCTGGACAAAGGCACGGGCGACGGATGCAATATTGCTCTCATTTCCGGTCAGATGTGAACTGGGTACGACCTGCTTCGTGCAGAATTACGTAGATCACCACTACGGCGACCTGAACCGCGATTATCAATGCGGGTCGCGCACCTACGACGGTCACGACGGAACGGACATCCGGCTGCTAGATCTCGCGGCCCAGCGGGCGGGCGTTGACGTTCTGGCCGCCGCCAGCGGCCGCGTCGTTGGCGTGCGGGACGACATGGCAGATACTTCCGTTCGCGTCGTCGGAAGGGCAGCGGTAGCGGGCAAGGAATGCGGCAACGGCGTTGCACTCGAGCACGAGAACGGCTGGCGTACCCAGTATTGCCACATGGCCAAGGGTAGCGTGCGCGTCAAACCGGGCGACCAGGTCGCGCGCGGCCAGACAATCGGATTGGTAGGCCTCTCCGGCGACACCGAATTTCCCCACCTTCATATCACGGTCAGGAAAGCCGGCATCATCGTCGATCCCTTTGCTTTCGGCGCCTCGCTCGACGCCTGCAAGGAGGGCCGTCCGATCTGGACCGGCGTGCCGGATGCGCAATTGCAGTACAGGCTGCGCGAGATCATCAATTACGGATTTTCCGCGGTAGCACCGACGATGGAGCTGATCGAATCTGGCGACGTGAAGAACCATCCGCCCAACGGCCAATCGTATGCGCTTGCCGCTTATGTCCGCGCCATCGGACTGCAACAGGGCGACGAGCAGATCCTGTCGATCGCAGGTCCGGATGGCAGCGTCTTCTCTGAACACGCGCCAGCCCCGCTCGAGCGCAACAAGGCGCAGTATTTCATTTCCTCGGGTAGGAATCGCAAGACATCTGCCTGGCCCAAGGGGACGTACACGGCGACCTACCGCGTGACGAGGAACGGCGTCGAGCACCTGCGCAAATCATTCGACGTAAGGCTCGACTAGCCTGTCTATCGATGCATCCCATCAGGCCACGCCGGCGCGAATAGAAGATGATCGTCTGGCGTTTCGCCCAAAGGCAGAACACTTGGCGAGTTGGTCGGACTGGATTGAATACCCTCTCATACGATGTGGAAGTCTGACTGGTGAAGACTAGTCAGGGAGACGTTCTGCAGCAGCACACTGTTACTGGCATCGATGGTAATGAGCGTGTTGTTGCCGGAGGTGGTCGCCGCTGCCAGCGCGGCTGCCGCGTCGGCGAATATGCCGTCGCGGAATTCGAGAATATCCGCACCGGGCGTGAAGTCGGTGATGACGTCCTGCCCGGGACCGGTGCGGAAAACGAAGGTATCACTTCCAGCCGCGCCCGACATCGTGTCGTTGCCGGCGCCGCCGGCGATGGTGTCGTTCCATGACGAGCCCGAGATGGTGTCGTTGCCCGAAGTCCCCCGGTACCAGGCATTGGCATTGATGGTCTGCAGGTTCCACGAACTGCCATCGGCGAATTCGAGCTTCTCGATGCCCCAGTTGCCGCTCTGGGAATAGAATTGGTAGTCAACCTTGATCGACGCACCGGTCGCGTTCAGCGCGATGAGGAGATGGTCTCCCGACCGGCTCAGCGTGACGTCGTTAGCGTTCAGATCCGTGAGCTTGAGCGTATCGATTTCGGTTACCGAGTCTGATTCGTCGTCGATCTCGTCATTGCCCTGACCCGTCGTATAGACATAGGTGTCAGAGCCGCCGTTGCCCCTGAGATAGTCGTTGCCTTGCCCGCCCGCGAAGGTCTCGTTCCACGATGAACCGGTGATCGAGTCATTTCCGGACGTTCCACGATACCAGGCATTGGCGTTGATGGTCTGCAGATTCCAGCTGCTGCCATCGGCAAACTCGAACTTTTCGATGCCCCAGTTACCGGTCTGACTATAGAACTGGTAGTCGATCTTGACCGTTTCGCCAGTCGCATTGATCCCGACAAGGATATGCTGGCCGCTGCGGCTCAATGTGATGTCGTTGGCGTTCAGATTTGTGAACTTCAACGTGTCGATGTCGGCTGTCG
>Ga0081455_10004507_pt1 | contig 15570 bp, 16 predicted proteins | sample TabmetS3T2R1_FD_70207 | JGI IMG/M metagenome (GOLD analysis project Ga0081455, IMG submission 70207) | Tabebuia heterophylla rhizosphere microbial communities from the University of Puerto Rico - S3T2R1 | ecosystem: Host-associated > Plants > Roots > Rhizosphere ... | reverse complement strand
GAGCGCGTCTACGTCTGGGCGGACGGGGATGCGACGAACGAGCCACAGCTGTTCGACGCGCACATGGAGGAGGTCCGGTCGGGCCACGACGAGGAGCCCGCGGCCGAGCACGCCCCGACCGAGGGCGGTCAGATGGTCTGGGACGAGCGCATGGACGAGCTAGGCAGTCGCTACCCGCAGGCGGTGCTGTCGCTGGTGGCGCCCGACGGCTTCCCGTTCAACGTGCGGCTGCCGATCTCGGTTGACCGCGGCGCGCGACGCATCCGCCTCGGCGCAGGTGTCCTCGGCATGCCCGTACAGGCCGGGCTCGCCTGCCTGACGGCCCACGATCACCATCCGGACTTCCTCTGGCAGCGCAACTTCCAGGTGCGCGGCGACCTCGTCGAGGAGGACGGCGGCTGGGCGCTGATCCCGCACCGGCTGATCGGCGGCTTCGAGCTGCCGCCGAGCTCGACGATCGCGAAGTACCGGCTCAACGCCGGCAAGATGATGCGCTACCGCAAGAAGGCGAAGCAGGAGCTTCGCGCGCGCGGCGCCGGTAGGGGTCAGGTCTGAAAATCGAGCACCGCGCGATGGGGGTCAAGTCTAGGAATCGCGCACGCGGTGCTCGATTTTCAGACCTGACCCCAACAAAGACGAGACGCGAACTTCGCGCTTGAGGTCCGCTCCCCGGGGCCGAAGCTCCGGTTCTGCGGGGCGAGCCTTACAACCTCTCGGCTTCGCTCTTTGCGCTCCGTTCGCGTCTCTGCGGTGCAGCTAACCAGCGCACCAAATACCGGTCAAGACCGCCCCACACGAGTTCCCCGCTCTTTACGGGGAAAGATCGCTGCGAGTTCCTACTTCTTTCGTCCCTTGACCTTGATCGTCGCGGTCATGTCGACGGGGTGGAGGCCGCAGAAGAGCTGGTAGGTGCCGGGGACGGTCAGCTTCTTCCGATAGATCCGCCCGTCCGACAGGTTCTTCGACGAGAACCCACGCGGGCCGTTGGCGAGCGTGATGTTGTGGAGCGTCGGTCCGTCGAAGCGCCAGGTCACGGTCCCGCCCGCGCGCAGGGAGATGTTGGGGCGCTTGAAGAACAGGTCGCCGACCTCCACGGTCCCGCCCTTGCCGAGCGACACTCGCCGGCCGGGCGGCGCGGCGATGTTGACGGCCTTGCCGCCCTTCCTCCCGACGATCGGCACGCGGAAGGGCGGCGGCTTCGAGCGGCCCTTCGGCTTCTTCAGCGACACGAAGTCGTTCGGCAGCGCCCCGCAAGGCTGCGTCACGGACTGGTCGGGTGCGAGGAAGACGACCATGATCCCCATCACGCGCGTGTGCGGGCGGCTCGCGTCGTAGTCGGCCTCGAGCACGACCTTCTCGCCCGCCGCGAGCGGTACGCCGCGTGGCGAGTAGAACCCGGTCATGTGGATCGGGCCCGGCTCATGCAGCACCGGTCTGACCTTGTAGAAGGGGTGGTTCTTGCTGCCCCAGATCGGGCGCGAGGTGTAGATCGAGCCGTTCGGGCACGCCGGCCGCCGCAGCTTCAGCGCCATGCCGCCGCCGTGCACGTGGCCGCCGCCGGCCACGAGCCGGCCCGCTTTCGGCAGCGTCCAGACCATCTTGCGCTTGTTGACGGTGCCGCTCTTGCCTCCGCCCGGAACGTCGTAGACGGGGTCCACCTTGCAGTTCTCGACGTCGAGCCAGTAGGGCTCGACCTTGGTCAGATCGGGCCGCGTGTCGACGGTGAGGTTGTACTCGACGTAGGCCGAGTCGACGACCGAGCGGTGGTTCATGAACATGTAGGTCATGAGCCAGGTCTCGCGCTTCGAGATCGGATAGCCGTAGCCCTCCGGCAGCTGCATCTCGGCGCGCTCCTCGCCGGCGGCATAGAAGCGCTCCGCGAGGTTCGGGATCGTCGTCATCGTGTTCCAGGCCTCGAAGCCGGTCCCGCAGGTGGGATCGCGCTTCTCGCCGATCTCCTTGCCCAGGTTGGAGAACACGATGTGGTGGAGCATCAGCCGGCTGATCGGCACCGGCTTCCCGTTCGCGTCGACGACGTCCACGTTCATGCTCGTCACGTAGCCGTCGACGTCGGGCTTCGGGATACCGAAGATGAGCTCCTTGGTCAGCACCTGGAAGGGCCCGACCGTGACGGGCCCGAGCCGGCAGCGGTAGTCGTGCTTCGTGCCCTGTACGCCCACCTCGACACACGAGCCCGCGTTGTCCTGAGCCGAGGCGGCCCCGGGCGCGAGTGCGAGCACAAGGCAGGGGAGGACGACGGCGAGGAGGCCCGACCGGAATCGCATCACGCGGCGGCAGTATAGGGAGCTTCTTGCAGTCCGGCTGCAGGGAACTAGACTGGACCGATGAGCCCGCAGACCACCGGCGCGAAGGATGGGCGAACCGTCCGCGCCGAGCGCACGCGGCAGGCGCTCGTCGACGCGCTCTTCGCGCTGCTCGACGAGGGCGAGCTTCGCCCCACCGCCGAGCGCATCGCCAAGCGCGCCGGCGTCTCCGAGCGCTCCGTCTTCCAGCACTTCCCCGATCGTGAGGCGCTCTTCGAGGCGGTCGCGCGCCAGCAGTACGAGCGCGTCTTCTCCGGTCTCGAGCCGGTCGACAGCTCGCGTCCCCTGCCCGAGCGCCTCGACGCCTTCGTCGCCCAGCGGGCCCGCCTGCTCGAGGAGAGCAGCTCGCTGCGCCAGGCCGCGATTCTGCTCGAGCACGACTCGGAGGTGGTGGCGGGCTGGCTCGAGTCGTGGCGCCGCGCAGCCGCCACCGAGGTCGAGCGCGTGTTCAGGCGCGAGCTCGAGGGTCAGGAGCGCGGCGAGCGGACGGTGCTGCTCGGAGCGCTCGTGTCGGCGGCGTCGGGCCCCGTCTGGGAGGGCTATCGCCTGCACCAGCGCATGGGCGCCGAGCGGGCCCGCGCCGCGATGCGGCTAACGCTGGCCGCGCTACTCGGCGAGCGCTGACTCGATCTCCGGGATCGCCTGCTCGGCATCCACGAAGCGCACGGCCGTCATGCCGAGCGCCCGCGCCGCATCGCAGTTGAGCTCGAGGTCGTCGACGAACACGCAGTCACTCGCCCGCACGCCGCCGCCGAGCCGCTCGAGCGTCAGCTCGTAGATCGCCGGGTCCGGCTTGCGCAGCCCGACGAACGCGGAGTCCACGACCACCTCGAACAGCTCGTCCACCTCGGGCAGCTTCGACCGCCAGATCGGCTCCCACTCGCGCACGTTGTTGGTGAGCAGCGCGGTGCGCGTGCCGCGCCTGCGCAGCCCGGCTATGAAGTCGATCATCCGGCGGTTGGTCGTGAGCCGCTCGAAGTACAGCGAGCGCAGCCGCGTGAGGTCGAAGCCGGACTCGAGATGCGCCTCGATGCGCTCGCGGAACTCGAGCTCGGTGATCTCGCCGCGCTCGAGCACGAAGAGCGGATGGTCACCGTGCTGCTCGGTCGCCTTCGCCATGGCGATCCCGAGCTCCTCGAGCGAGACGCCCGACTCCTCCTGATATGCGAGGAAGCCTTCCTGCAGCGGCGAGGTCAGCACCCCGCCGAAGTCGCTGATCAGCGCGCGCGTCATGCGGCTGCGGGCGGCTCGCTGCGCGACATCAGCTCGTAGCCGCCGATGCCGTCACGCCCGTCGAGGCGCCAGCGGAAGACGGCGGCGTGCACCTCGACCTCCTCGAGCTGCAACGACGAGCCGGCCACCACGACGCCGGACCCCCGCCGCGGGTACTCCTCCCCGTGCAGCCACAGCTCGAGGCCGGCGCTGCGCTGGCGACCGTCGCCGTCGTAGACGGTCGACAGGCGCGCCTCGTCGACCGACAGGAAGCGTCCGTCGTCCACGAGCACGGCGCTGATCTCCTCGTCGCCGTGGCCGAGCGCGCCGCGCGGGCGGCGGGCGAGCGCCAGCAGCGCGTGCTCCTCGTCCACGATCGCCGACACGGTGCGCAGGGCGTCGAGGTCCTCCCAGCGCGGCGCCGACTGGGTCTCGGCGAGCGTGCCCAGGCAGTCGACGCGTCGGCCCGCGGCGTCACCGTTCACGCGTACCAGTCGCACGCTCACACCGCCCAGGTCGACCGCGTCCGAGGACACCTCGACGCCGAGCGCGAGCTCCCCCTCCAGCTCGCAGCGCCAGCCGCCCTGTCCCGAGGCCTCGATCGACGCGCCGTCGAGCGCCCGCGGGCGGCGGCCCTCGAACAGGATCGATGCGCCGGCTCGGGCCGTCCCGTAGGTCTCGTGGGCGGGGTCGAAGAATGAGAGCGCGAGCGCGGGCGCGCTCACCCCTCGAGCCTCCTGGGCGGGGCGTCGTACTCCGTCGCGGTGCCCTCGACGTCGAAGTCATGGCCGTTCTGGGCCGGCCGTTGCCGGCGCCGCCGGTCAGCGTCCACGACGCCGACAGTCACCCGGCGTCCGAGCCGCCGCACGACCAGCCGGCGGATCAGCGAGCGCGTGGGCGGGATCAGCAGCAGCAGCCCGACGATGTCGGTGAGGAACCCGGGCGTGATCAGGAAGGCGCCGCCGAAGACGACGAGCACACCGTCGATCACCTCGCGGTGCGGCATGCGACCCTCCGCGAGCGCCGCGTTGAAGCGCCCCCAGACCGTCCGGCCCTGGTTTCGCAGCAGCAGAGAGCCGAGCAGCGAATCCGCCGCGAGCAGAAGAATCGTCCAGACCGCGCCGATCGCCTCGCCCACCTGCAGGATCACGTACAGCTCCGCGAGCGGAACCACGATGAAGAGCACGATGAGCGCCGCCAGGGGCATGGTTTGACCCTACTATCCTCGTGCCATGGCGACCTTGACAGTCGACGAAGTGCAGGAGGCTCTGACGAACGTCATCGATCCCGAGCTCGGGCTCGATTTCGTCGAGCTCGGGCTGATCTATGACGTGGAGATCGAGGGCAGCGACGTCTTCGTGAGCTTCACGCTGACGTCGCCGGGTTGCCCGATCGGCCCCCAGGTCTCGGAGCAGATCGAGGAGTTCGTGAGCGAGCTGGACGGGGTCGACGCGGTCTACCCGAAGATGACCTTCACACCCGCCTGGACGCCGGACATGATGAGCGAAGAGGCCAAGTTCGCGCTCGGCTATTAGCCGGGTGAGCGCACTCCGGCTGCTTCGCGACTCCTTCGAGGACGATCCGGCGCTCGACACCGCCGTCTCGCGCGCCGTGATGCTGCGCGTCGCGGCGGGCGAGCTCCCCGAGACGCTGCGCATCGCACGGCCGGGCGCCTTCGTGGCCTTCGCCAAGCGCGACGCAATCGCGCCGGGCTACGACGAGGCGGTGGCGGCCGCGCGGGAGAGCGGCTTCGACGCCGTGCTGCGGCTCGCCGGCGGGCGCGCGGCGATCTTCCACGAGGGAACGATCGAGATCGGGCACGCTCGCCCCGACCCCGACCCGCGGGCCCACATCCATCAGCGCTTCTTGGACACCGCCGGCCGCATTGCCGCCGCGCTGCGCTCGCTCGGCGTGGACGCGCGCGTGGGGGAGGTCCCCGGCGAGTACTGCCCGGGGCGCTACAGCGTCAACGCCCGCGCCGCCGTCAAGCTCGCCGGCATCGGCCAGCGCGTCGTCGCGGGCGGTTCGCACACGGGTGTCGTGCTCGTGGTGAACGGCGAGGAGCGCATCCGGGAGGTGCTCGAGCCGGTCTACGACGCGCTCGGCCTCGAGTGGCGCCCCGAGGCGACGGGCTCGGTGCAGGGGGAGGACCCCGCACTCGGCTGGGACCGGGTGGCCGGCGCGCTCATCGAGGAGTACGCGCGTCACTACGAGCTCGTCGACGCGGAGCTGGACGACGAGACGCTCGCGCTCGCCCGCTCGCTGGCGCCGGAGCACCGGCCGCTCGTCCGCTAGGCGGCGGGGGCGGCGGCGCGCTCGCTGTTCTTGGCGAGCGCCTCGTGGAGCTTCGGCCACACCTCGCGCGGCATGTCGTGGCCCATACCGGGGATCGCTACGAGCTCCGCATCGGGTACGGCCCGGGCGGTGGCGACGCCACCGCGGAACGGAATCAGCGGGTCGTCGGTCCCGTGGATGACCGTGGTCGGGACCTGCAGCTGCTGCAGCGCTCGCGTCCGGTCGCCCGACGCCAGGATCGCCGCCAGTTGGCGGGCGGTCCCCGCCGGGTTGTGGGCGCGGTCGAACGTGGCCGCGGCCAGCTCGCGCACGCGCGGCTCGTCCTGGGGGAAGCCGGGCGAGCCGATGATGCGGAACATGCGGACGAAGTAGTCCTGGAAGGCTTGGCGGTCGCCCGGCGCCCGCCGCATCAGGACGCTCCAGACGCGCAGCTTCGGCATGCCCGCTCGGCGTTCGCCGGTGGTCGACATGATCGACGTGAGCGACAGCACACGCTCAGGGCGGGTGATCGCCATCGTTTGGCCGATCATGCCGCCCATCGATACGCCCATCACGTGGGCGCGCTCGATGCCGAGCCCGTCGAGCAGGCCGAAGCTGTCGTCGGCCATGTCGGTGAGCAGGTACGGCGAGTCGATGTGGAAGCCCGCCATCGCCCGCACGATCGGCGGTACCGGGGCGTCGATCTGCGTCGACAGCCCGGCGTCGCGGTTGTCGAAGCGGATCACGTAGTGCCCGTTCTCGGCGAGCTCCTCGCACAACTCGAGGTCCCAGTGGATCAGCTGCATCCCCAGGCCCATGACGAGCAGGAGCGGCGGGTCGGCCGGATCGCCGAGCGTCTGGTAGGCGATCTCGACCCCGTTCGTGTTGAGGCGTCCCTCGTTCACTGTTGGCCAGGCAGCTCCACGCTGAGCTTGGAGGCCCTCACGGTGAAGGCGAAGTTACTCGGTCGCATGAAATTCGGGTCGCTCCCCACCAGCTCGAGCTTGGCCTGGTGCCCGCGGGCGAAGCGCCAGCCGTTGCCGAACAGCTGGAAGACGATCCGGCCCTTCTGGTTGTCGTCAAGGCGGTAGATGCCGCGCGCGACGAGCGTCTGGCTGCCGTTCGCGACGTCCCACAGGCGCGCGGCGATCATGCCGCCGCGGCCGCGCGTCTTGATCGAGGCACGAACGGTCGGGAAGCCGAGCAGCGTGAACGGCTTCGTCACGTTGCGTCGCACGACCGCGGTGCCGGCCCCGCGTGCGGCCGGCACAGACGCGCACGCACCTTCGCCGCCGATCGGGTCGATGGCCGCGGCGACGGCGGGGTCGCCGCCGCCCGAGCGGATCGTCTGCCCTGCGCGCGCGCCCAGGCGCAGGCTGCGCGGATGGAGGGCGTCCCAGTTGCGAGCCCTGAACGGGCCGCCCGCGGTGGCGGTGGAGGGACACGTCTGCGTGTAGGCCACGACGCTCCCGTCGCGCGGCGCCTTGCCCTGGCGCTTCAGGACGGCCGCGAAGAAGCGGGCGCCCTGCTCCTGCAGCGCGCGGTCGACCGCCGGCTTGTTCTGGCCGCGCGGGTGGCCGAGGTCGGCGACCTGCAGCGCGACGTAGGTGCCCTCCTGGCCCTCCAGCGCGCGGTAGGCGCGCACGCCCTCGGTGGCCGGGAAGAGGTCGTCGGTCCAGCCGTTCTGGATCAGCATCGGGGCGCTCTTGCCGCCCGTGATGCCGGCGAAGCTGTGGTAGCCGGTGAGCTCGCGCCCGACGGCCAGCGTCTGGCGGCGAGCCGGCTCACCGAGGTCGGTGAGCTCCTTCCACTTCGTGATGTCGGAGCTGAACGCGCCGCCGGTCGGCGCGTAGTAGCCGGACAGGTTCCCGGTCAGGTAGAGGCCGTCGACGTAGCTCTTCTTCATCACGCCGCCGGGCGCGATGCTCTGGCCGACCCGGTACGGCTTGAAGTCGAGATAACGGCCGTTCGGCTGCAGCGCGTAGGCCATGTCGGAGCCACCCCAGCGCGGGTAGGCGGCCGCGATTCGCATCGCCTTGCCGCGCGGGCTCTTCCAGGGCCGGTAGCGGCCGTTCTCGAGCCGGATCCGATCACGCAGGCGGCCGAGCGAGAGGCTCTGGATGCCGCCGTAGGAGATGCCGGTCACGCCGATCGCCTGCGGCCTGATCACGCCCTCGTCGGCCAGCCGTCCCAGGAGGTACTGGGTGTCGCGGACCTCGTAGCGCTGGTCGGCGAGATGGATCCAGCCGCGGTCGCAGGCCGGCGACGTGCGCGAGTCGCGGGCGCCGCACGAGCGGCCGAAGCCGCGCGCGCTGGGGGTGATCACCGCATAGCCCTGCCGCGCGAAGTAGACGTTGTTGTAGTGGAAGTCCGCGCCGCCGCCCGCCTCGGGCGTCGTCGCCTCGAAGGAGCGCTTGTTGCCGCCCCAGCCGTGCATCATCACGATCGCCGGGAACGGTCCGTCCCCGCTCGGTGGGAGCGTCACGTCGACGTCCATCGGCACGCCGTCGAAGCTGGGCACGCGGTCGGCGTCGCTCGCGGTCGGGCAGAACAGCACACCGTTCTGGGGCGTGCACGCGTGTCCGAAGGGGTTGGGCGGGGCCGCCTGGGCGGCGCTCGGGACGGCCAAGAGCGCTACGGCGGCGATCAGAAGCTTCTTCATGAGGCGCGGGAGACTAGCTGGCGTCAGCCCGTCTCCGGCGCGGGTGCCTTGGAGGCTTTCGAGGCCCTCCCGGGCGTGCCCTTCTTCGATCCGTTGGCGCGGGCCGCGGACGCGCTCTGCTTCCGCGCCGCCTTCAGGAGCTCGGCCAGCGACTCCTCGAGATAGCCGCCGATCGCCTCGAGATCGGGCATCGCGTCGTAGTCGGCGAGCAGGCCGAAGTCGACCTTGCCGTTGTAGCTCATGATCGCGATCGCGAGCGCGTGATCCTCCGGCAGGAACGCGATCGGGACGATCCGGTCCATCTCGCGGCCGAGCAGGTAGAGCGGGAACTGCGGGCCCGGCACGTTGGTCACGATCAGGTTGAACAGCCGCGTCGAGAAGTTGAGCCGCGACGCCTGCGCGAGCAGCGTTGGCGGCGCGAAGTCCTGCAGCCCCGCGATCACCTCGGCGCCCAGCGCCTGCTTCGACTCCTTCAGGCTGCCCATCGACTCGCGCACGGTCGCGAGCCGCTCCACCGGGTCGCTGACGTAGACCGGCAGCGGCCCGCGCATCGCCGCTATCCGGTTGCCGAGCTCGCCCCGCTCCTGGTCGGAGCGGATCGACACCGGCACGAGCGCGCGCAGCTCGAGCCCCTCCGTGCGCACGCCGCGGTCGCGCAGCCAGCTGCCGAGCGCGCCGGCCACCACCGCCAGCACGGCGTCGTTGACCGTGCCGCCGAGCGCGTTCTTGATCTCCTTGAAGTGGTCGAGCCGGCTCTCGACCCACCAGACGCGGCGGTGCGGCCCGATGCCGACGTTGAGCGGCACGTCCGGCGCCGGGTTGAGCCCGGCCCAGACGACCTCGCCGAGGCCCTCGGCCGCCTCGCGTACATGCTCGGCTGTCCGCAGCGGATGCTGGGCGGCGCCGACCGCCTGGCCGGCGAGATCGAACGGCGTGCGCAGCAGGCCCTTGACCCCCTCGGCGACGAGATCGGTGTCGGACGGCTCCGGCTCGGCGGCCCAGGCGTCGTCCTCGGGCAGCTCGGCCGGGACGGGGGAGAGGTCGAACAGCACCGTCGCGATGTCGACGCCCGACACCCCGTCGACCAGTGCGTGGTGGGTCTTCGAGATGAGCGCGAAGCGGCCGTCCTCGAGGCCCTGGACCACCCACAGCTCCCAGAGGGGCTTGGAGCGATCCAGCCGCTGGGAGAAGATCCGCCCGACGAGGTGGCGGAGCTGCTCCTCGCTGCCGGGGCTCGGCAGCGCGGTGTGGCGCACGTGGTAGTCGAGGTTGAAGTTCGGGTCGTCGACCCAGAACGGACGACCCATCTCGAAGCGCGGGAAGGCGAGCTTCTGGCGGTAGCGCGGAACGAGCCTGAGGCGCGACTCGAGGTGGGCGCGGAAATCCTCGCGCGGCGGGACCGGTCCCTCGAACACGACGAGTGCGCCGACGTGCATGTGGGAGGCCTCCTTCTCCTGGTGAAGGAAGGAGGCATCGATCGCGCTCAGGCGGTCCTTGTGGCCCTGCGGCGTCACCGTGCCAGCCTACCCGGGGTGATCTGCCGTGTGAACCCGGAAGAATCGCGTCTGTGAAGCTGTTGGTGATCGTGCTTGTCGTTCAGGCCGTGATCGGCCTCACCCTGATTGCGCTGGTCGCCACCGACAATCTCCCGTTCACCGACGGCGAGGCAGACGGCGCTGCCCGCAGGGCCCCGGCGCCCGCGGTCGACCGCTTCGACGGGTCGGCGGCATGGGACCTGCTCGTGGAGCAGGTCGAGATGGGGCCGCGACCGGCCGGCTCGGAGACGTCCAAGCAGCTCGCCGCCCGGCTGCGCGAGCTTGTCCCGAACGGGCGCTACCAGCCCGTCCCGGGCGGGCTCAAGAACGTGATCGGCACGGTCCGCGGGCGCGAGCCCGGCTACATCGTGGTGGGCGCCCACTACGACACGAAGGAGCTGCCGCGCTTCGTCGGCGCGAATGACGGCGCCTCCGGCACCGCCATCGTCGCGGAGCTCGCGCGCACGGTCAAGCGGCCCAAGCACACGATCCACTTCATCTTCTTCGACGGCGAGGAGGCGCCGCCGGGCGCCTCGGACGCCGAGTTCGAGCGCTACGGGCTGCGCGGCTCGAAGGTCGCCGCGCGCCGCTTCGACAAGGCACGCGCGATGGTGCTGCTCGACTTCGTCGGTGACAGGCGGCTGCGGATCCCGCGCGAGGCGAACTCCAGTGCAGGTCTCTGGCGCCGGCTGCGTGCCGCGGCCAAGCGCGTCGGCGCGCAGCGGATCTTCCCGAACGTGACCGAGGGCGCCGTCTCCGACGACCACGTCCCGTTCCTGCGCCGCGGCGTCCCCTCGATCGACCTGATCGATTTCGACTTCCCCTGCTGGCATCGGCCCTGCGACGACCTGGACGTGGTCTCGGAGCGCAGCGTCGACGCGGTCGGCGAGACGATTCTCGATCTAATTCGCCGCCTGTAGGCCGCTAGCCTTGCCCGCGATGGCGTCTTCCCCAGACCGGCTGCTCCTCGCGGCCCCGCGCGGCTACTGCGCGGGCGTCGACCGTGCCGTCCAGACGGTCGAGCGCGCGCTCGAGCTGTACGGCGCGCCTGTCTACGTGCGCAAGGAGATCGTCCACAACAAGCACGTCGTCGAGCAGCTGCGTGAGCGCGGTGCGATCTTCGTCGAGGAGGAGACCGAGGTGCCCGAGGGCGAGACCGTGGTCTTCTCCGCCCACGGTGTGTCTCCGGCGGTGCACGCCAACGCCGAGGCGCGCGACCTGAAGACGATCGACGCCACCTGTCCGCTCGTGACGAAGGTGCACGTGGAGGCGAAGAAGTTCGCCGCCGAGGGCTACACGATCGTGCTGATCGGGCACGAGGGCCACGAGGAGGTCGAAGGCACGATGGGCGAGGCGCCCGGCCACTTCGTCCTCGTCGAGACCGAGGAGGACGTCGACGCGCTCGAGCTCGACGACCCGGAGCGCGTCGCCTACCTGACGCAGACGACGCTCAGCGTCGACGAGACCGACCGGATCATCCGGCGCCTCCGCGAGCGCTTCCCGAACATCACCGGCCCGAAGTCGGATGACATCTGTTACGCCACCACCAACCGCCAGATGGCGGTCCGCCAGATGGCACGCGAGTGCGACCTCGTGCTCGTGATCGGCTCGCGCAACTCCTCGAACTCGAACCGGCTCGTCGAGGTCGCGCGCGACCACGGCGCCGACTCGTACCTGATCGACAACGAGACGCAGGTCGAGGAGGAGTGGCTCGAGGGAAAGCGCGTCGTGGGGATCTCGTCCGGCGCGAGCGCCCCCGAGGAGCTCGTCCAGCGGCTCGTCGAGTTCTTCCGCGAGCGCGGCACGAGCGACGTCTCCGAGTTCGAGGTGGTCCAGGAGGACGTGCGCTTCATGCTCCCCAGGGAGATCCGCCGGGCACTGGCGGCCAGGCCGCTGCCTACCGCGGGCTGAGCGCCGCCGCCGCCGCGACAAGCTCGCCGTTGCCGGCCGCGAGGCGGCCGTCCGGCAGCACCGGCGTGTCCTCGAGGCCCGTGCGGATGCCGTGGCCGCGCGCCGCGCCGCGGGCGTTCACGGCCCAGCAGGCGATCCCGTCGCCGTGGTGCACCTGCTCGAGCCGGATGCCGCCCTCGGCGAGCGCCGCCTCCATCGCCGCCGCGTGCGCGGTGGCCTGCTCGGGTGCGGCGTCGAGCGGCTCGATCATCGCGCGCGTGCAGCGCGGCGCCAGCCCGGAGGCGACGAATGCGTGGGCGTCGTCCAGCGACAGCAGGCCTGCCTCGACGCCGATGCCTCGTTCGAACAGCAGCTCGCACAGCTCGGCGATGCCCCGCTCGCCCTGGTTGGCCGTCACGAGCTCGGGCAACTCGATCCACGCGGCCACGAGCGCGTGGCGGCGCTCGGGGTCGGGCTCGATGTCGGCAGAGGTGCTGACCGAGATCGGCGTTCGGGGGCGCGCGGCCCGCACGGCCGCCCGTCGTCGTCGTACGGATGCAGATGCAGGACGAGCGCCCCGGCATCGACAGAGGCGCGGCCGTCGGCGGCGAGCTCGGCCGCGGTGCGCGGGAGCGCCGGATGCTCGCGGTCGCCGTTGAGGGCGGCCTGGAGCATCACGGGTCGCTCGGCCCCCCGGGCGTGAACTGGACACCATGGAGGCGGAGGCCGGGCGCCTCGGCTTCGACTGTGCCGTCGGTCTCGTAGAGGCCCGGCACGAGACCGGCTCCCGACAGCACGGCGTAGGCGCCGCCCGCGCTGAACGAGAAGCTCGCGGCGGCGCCGGCGTCGGCCGCCTCGATCCAGTCTTCGCCGTCGGTCCAGTCACGGACCAGCTCCAGCCGCCCGCGGTCAGCGGGTAGCCCGATGTCCGCCGTCTGCGGGCTGAACAGCCGCCCCGGCTCGTCCTCGGGCCGCACCGGATCCATCGGCTCCACGTCGATGCCGAGGCACTCGCCGATCGCGAGCTCGGTGTCGACGTACTCGCCCTCGCCGTAGTGGACGAACGCGAGCCTGCCGGTCTTGTCGAACAGGTAACGGCCGGGCCAGCCCTTGTTGCCGTACAGGTGCCAGACCTCGAGGGCGGGGTCGAGCAGCACGGCGTAGGGGACCTCGAGCCGCGCGACCGCCTCGGCGACGGTGTCGCGATCGCGCCCGAACGAGTAGCCCGGCGAATGGATGCCGATCACGCGCAGGCCCTCGTCGGCATAGCGGGCGTGCCAGCCCTTCAGGTAGGGCATCGTGCGCAGCGAGTTGACGCGCGCGAAGTCCCAGAACTCCACGAGCACCGCGCCCCGCCCCATCAGCGTGTTCATGCGCAGGAAGGCGACGTTCAACCAGTCCATCCCGGGCGGGAATTCAGGCGCGTAGATCTCGGCTTCCGGGGGCGGCCGCACCGGCCAAGAATGCCGTATCGAACGCTTGCAATAACCGCAACTACCGCGGCCAAAGGTGTTATAGGGTGGTCCCGGCTCGCTCGGACCTCAGATGCGGAGGTCCGGTCGACGAGTTCCGAGCAGTCGGTCTTCTACCCGTACCACCCTCAGGAGGAGGAATGCGAAAGCGTTTGATCGCCGCGCTTACTGTCGTGGCGGTTCTGAGTTTCGGCGGAGTGGCGTTCGCCGAGAACATCTATGAGGTCCACATCGCGAAGTCATCGCCGAAGGGGAAGGGCACTCCGAGCAAGCCGCTGCCGGTCAAGCTGGACTTCGGCTACACGGTTGGTGACACCGAGGGCCTGCGCCCGACGGTCATCGAGCAGTACAGGATCGCGCCGGAGGGTCTTGTCACCTTCCCGAAGGCGTTCAAGTCGTGCAAGTACAGCCAGGCGAATGCTCCGCAGGTGGCGAGCGCGTGCAAGAAGGCGGTCGTAGGCTCGGGTCTCGTCCGTAACGAGGCCGGTCCGGGCACCGACCGTTCGGTCAAGCTCGTCTGCAACCTCAAGCTGACGCTCTACAACATCTCCGACGCCGGCAAGAACGGCGGCATGGCGATCCGGCTGGACGGCGACCCGCCGCCCGCCGCGCCGGGCAGCAAGGACGTCGGTTGCGCGATCAGCGTGCACACCGCCATCAAGGCGCCCTTCTTCAACGTGAAGCTCGAGGGCCTGAAGACGAGCGAGCTGCGCTTCACGGTCCCGGTCCAGCTCCAGGAGCCGGCGCCGGGCGTGCAGAACGCCGTGGTCGAGGCGATCTCGAAGGTCAACAAGAAGACGGCCAAGGCCAAGGTCAAGGGGAAGACCCGCACCGTCGGCTTCTACTCCGAGATCGGCTGCAAGGGCAAGGACCGCACCACGCGCGTCACCTTCGTCGACACGCAGGCGCGTAAGTTCACCGCCAACAGGAAGTCGCCCTGCTGATCAGGGGGGTCTGAAAGCAGCAAGCGAACGGGGCGGCCTGCGGGCCGCCCCGTCTGCTTTCTAGGACGAGATCGCGACCAGCAGGTGCGGCGACACCCAGGTCTCGACGGCCGCGGCTGCGAGCAGCACCGGTACCGCGATCGCCACCGTGACGAAGGTGGCCGCGAGCAGGTCCTGCCAATCGCCGCGGCGGCTCGCGAGCATCCACGCCGCCAGCGGCAGGAACAGCGCGATCAGCTCGGGCAGCGCGTGCGGCGCGAGCGCGAGCAGGAGCGTCCCGGGCGCGACGCCGAGCTGGCCCGCGATCGAGGACGCCGTGCCGCCGATGATGTACGCCTGCGTGGTCAGCGAGAAGAGCGTGGCGCAGACGACGAAGCCGATCGCTAGCGGCCCGGCCTTCTCGTGGACCCAGCGCGAGAGGCCGCTGCGGTGCGCCGCCGCGAGTGGCAGCGAGCTGCCTGCCATGAAGCCCGCGACGCAGGCGAGCGCGTGCAGCGCCAGCACCAGCGAGTTGCGGTAGAGCACGTGCAGGTAGTCGTCGAGGCCCGCCGGCGAGTTGTAGCCGGGGATGTCGAACTCGGTCAGGTCGGGCTGAGACAGGAGAGCGATAACCCAGATGCTGAAGAGCAGCCCGAGGGCGATCAGCACGCTCAGGCGCAGCCACGGAAGGAGCACCCCGGCGGGCTCGCGGTTCCAGCGGGTGAGCGCCAGGCGGGTGTCCTTCATGCCCTGTACGAGCACGAGATCGTTGACGCTCATCCCTACGTAGGTCGGCAGGCCGCGACCCTTCGTTTAGCGGCCTCGACATATTTAGTGGTCGCTTAGGTCTGCGGGGTATACCTTTTGCCGTTGCGCAGGAGCGCGAGGCCTTCGGCCCGCGTGCAGTAAGTCCTTGGCTCTGGATAAATGGAGGAGTTCCGATGCGGAAGAAGACCCTCGCGGCCGTGCTGACCGGCGCGTTCGCGTTCTCGATGGTCGGTGTGGCTTACGCCGACATCAACGACACGACGTTCGACCTGTCCCAGTTCTCGGCTTCACCCACGAAGAGCGGCACGTCGAAGAAGCCGAAGCCGACCACGCTCAAGCTCGGCGTCAAGGGAGGTACGAAGAGCGGCACCGGCCAGCCGTCGACGTCGAAGACGCTGAAGATCACCCTCCCGAAGGGCATCAAGTGGAATGGCAAGGCGTGGGCTCAGGGCAAGCGCTGCTCGGTGTCCAAGGCCACGCAGCGGCAGAGCGACAGCGTCTGTCCAAAGG
>Ga0081455_10004506_pt1 | contig 15570 bp, 11 predicted proteins | sample TabmetS3T2R1_FD_70207 | JGI IMG/M metagenome (GOLD analysis project Ga0081455, IMG submission 70207) | Tabebuia heterophylla rhizosphere microbial communities from the University of Puerto Rico - S3T2R1 | ecosystem: Host-associated > Plants > Roots > Rhizosphere ... | reverse complement strand
GATCATCGCCTGTGCTCCGCCCTCGTGCGCCCAGGGGGGGATACACGCGGTGAGTCCGGTGCCGCAGAAGTCGTACGGATAGACGTCCGCCGTGACGGCGTGGCCGTCGACACGCGCCGCCTCGATCAGGTCGATCGCCGCGCCCAATCGGTCCCAGTGCTCGCGACCCGCCGCTTTGAGGTGATAGACCTCCGCCCTCACACCCGCGCCGCGCGCGATCTCGATGAGCTCGCGCAGGGCCTCGAGCAGGGCCGTGCCCTCGCTCCGCATGTGGGACGCGTACGAACCTCCATGCTCGGCGGCGACCCGGGCGAGCGAGATCAGCTCGGCGGTGTCGGCGTAGGACGACGGCGGGTAGATCAGCGCCGATGCGACGCCGAGCGCGCCGTGTTCCATCTCATCGCCGAGCACGACGCCCATGCGGCCGAGCTCGTCGGGGGTGGCGGGACGGTCGTCGAATCCCACCTCGTGCATGCGGAGTGTGCCCGCGCCGACGAACGAGGCGACGTTCGTGGAGATGCCCCGGTCCTCGAGCCATCCCAGGTAGCCACAGAGCGTCGTCCACTCGACGGGATAGCGGAACCGGTCCGGGGCGTTCGAGAGCCCTCGTTCTTCGAGGTGCGCGCGCATCTCCGGGGTGAGCGGACCCATCGAGAAGCCCTCTCCCATGACCTCGAGCGTGACGCCCTGGCGGACGTCGCTCATGGATCGCCCGTCTTCGATGAGCGATTCCACCGCCCAGCTCATCATGTTGATGAACCCCGGCGCGACCGCGAGGCCCTCCGCGTCCAGCTCGATCGATCCCCGCTGGTGTGGAACGTCGCCCACGGCGACGATCCGGTCCCCACGGACCGCGACGTCGGCGATCCTGGGCTCACCGCCGTCGCCGTCGTAGATCGTGCCGCGGCGCACGACCAGGTCGACGTCGTTCGCGATGCCCGGGTCGCGGTGGCCCATGGCGTGGCAGCCTACGCTGTGGTCGGGATCCACGCGGCTCGAGCGTCGGATCGGAGGGAGCGTCGTGGCGCGGGTGCGATCGATCGAACTTCGCTTGGTCGGGCTGCCGCTCGTGCGACCGTTCCGGACGAGCTTCGGTACCGAGACCGAGAAGGTGTGCATCCTCGCCAGGGTCGAGACCGACGACGCCGAAGGGTGGGGAGAATGCGTGGCCGGGATCGACCCCGGCTACAGCGAGGAGTTCAACGCCGAGGCCTGGCTGACGATGGGCGAGTTCCTCGGACCAGCACTGCTCGATGCCGGCGAGGTCGGCCTGGACGAGATCGAAGCCGTCTTCGAGCCGTTCCGTGGGCATCCGATGGCGAAGGCGACCCTCGTCGATGCCGTCGTCGATGCCGAGCTGCGAGCGATGGGGATCTCCATGGCCTCCTACCTCGGCGCGGAGCGTTCGCGCGTGGAGTGCGGAGTCTCGATCGGGATCACGTCCTCGACGCCGGAACTGTTGGACCAGGTCGCGTCCTACCTGGAGCAGGGGTACCGACGGATCAAGTTGAAGATCGAACCTGGGCTCGACGTCGAGCGGGTGGAGGCGGTGCGGGTCGCCCACCCCGACATCGCGTTGTCCGTCGACGCCAACGCTGCGTACCGGCCGGCGGACATCGAGACGTTCCGACGGTTGGACGCGTCGGACCTGGTCATGGTCGAGCAACCTCTGCGCTTCGACGACCTGCTCGATCACGCGGAGCTGCAACGAGGGATCCGCACCGATATCTGCCTCGATGAATCGATCCGCTCGGCGGCGCACGCGGCGGCGGGGCTGGATCTCGGGGCGTGTCGCATCATCAACATCAAGCAGGGGCGTGTGGGTGGCGTGCTCGAGGCTCGACGGATCCACGACCTCGCCCGAGCACGGGGCGTGCCGGTCTGGTGTGGAGGCATGCTCGAAACCGGGATCGGCCGCGCACTCAACCTCGCGCTCGCCGCGATGCCCGGCTTCACGTTGCCGGGCGATACGAGCGCGTCGCGTCGGTACTTCGACGAGGACATCACCTCTGCGTTCGAGATGGGCGCCGACGGGACGATGGAGGTTCCCGACGATCCCGGGATCGGCGTGTCCCCCCTGCCCGAGCGGTTGGAGTCCTGCACGATCCGAACCGAGGTCGTGCGGCGGTGAAACCGCTGCGTCGCGGCTCACGTTCGGTAGCGTGAGGCACCATGGACCGACCGCCGCCCGAGCTGACCCCGGACGAGGAGCGGACGAAGGCGATGCTCCCCGTGCTCACGGCGGCGGCGGGCTCGCTGGGGCGGCGCAGGCGCATGGGGACGGCGAGGGTCCACGAGGACCTCGAGCAATCGGGCGGCGCCCAATCCGGCACGTTCCGCGCGGCGATCTTCGGGGTCTCCGACGGCCTCGTGTCGAACGTGTCGTTGATCATGGGCGTGGCCGGTGCCGGCGTCGAGAACCGGTTCATCCTGGTGGCCGGCCTCGCAGGACTCCTGGCGGGCGCGTTCTCGATGGCCGCGGGGGAGTACGTCTCGATGCGCGCGCAGCGCGAGGTGTTCGAGCGCCTGATCAGCCTCGAGCGACACGAACTCGAGCTGTTCCCCGACGAGGAGCTCAAGGAGCTCGCCGTGATCTACCAGGAGAAGGGCATCCCGCACGACCTCGCGCTGGCCGTGGCCACCGCCGTCGCCCAGGATCCCGACGTGGCGCTGGACACGCATGCTCGTGAGGAGCTGGGGATCGACCCGGAGGAAGGACTGGGCTCTCCGTGGGGGGCCGCCGCCGCGTCGTTCCTGATGTTCGCGTTCGGGGCGGCGGTCCCGCTCGTGCCGTTCATGATCGGCTCCGGAACGGCAGCCGTCCTGGTGTCCGCGGTCGTGAGCGCCGTCGTGCTCTTCGCGGTGGGGGCTGCGATCTCGGTCCTGACGGGGCGTTCGGCGGTCGTCTCGGGGCTACGTCAGGTCGGCGTGGGCGCTCTCGCGGCCGTGATCACGTACTCGGTGGGGTCGCTGCTGGACGTCGCGACCGGTTGACGGCATCCATCGTCAGGCATCGCCCGTGACTCGCGCCCTCGCTGCCTCGACGGTCGGATCGAGCAAGAGCACGGGCTCGGTGCCGGAGATCGTGAGCACCTTGCGCGCTCGGGAATCCTCCGGAGCCACGACGCGGAGCGTCTGCTGCCGCCAATCGAGCCGCCGGGCGAGCTCGGCCAACATCCGGATGCCGGCGCTGTCGAGGTAGGAGAGCCCGGACAGATCCACGACGACCCCGGCCACCTCGTTGGGGGCGGCCGCAACGATCGCGGCCGTGACCTCCGCGGCGTTGGAGAGATCCACCTCTCCGGTGATCGAGACCACGACGACGTCGGCGTCGCCGTCGAACACCAACTTGGCGAGTTCGTTCATGCCGTCACGGACCCTCGAACCGGCTTGCGCATGATCACCGTGGTCCCTCCTCCGTCGCGGTCGATCGTGACCTCGGAGGTCACCCCCTCGATGATCGCGAGGCCCCGCCCGCCCAGTTGACCCCGCGATGGCCGCCAGCGGCCGAAGTCCCGCACGACGATCTCGACCGACCCATCGCGGATCGTCCCGCGGATCTGGACCGACCCGTCGGCGGGCCCGTAGGCATGCTTGATCGCGTTCGAGCATGCCTCACCGGCCGCAAGGACGAGGTCATCGGCATCGTCGGGCGGGATCCCGGCGGTGCGGAGCCATCGCGTCAAGGCGCGGCGCACCGAGGCGAGCTCCCGAGGCTCGGCGAGGACGCGCATCGAGAACGCCTTCGCGTCGACCGGGAGCGCCTGCATCGCGATCAGGGCGACGTCGTCGGACACCTCGCTCGGCTCGAGGACGTCGGCGAGGCGCTGGACGAGCCGCTCGGGTGGGTCGAGGTGTCCGGTGCGAGCGGCCTCCAGCAGCCGTCGCATCCCCTCATCGATGGGTACGCCGCGGCGGTCGATCAGGCCGTCGGTGTACAGGACGATCGTCGATTCAGGATCGAGCGGGACCTCCTGCGGAACGTAGGTCCAGTGCTCCGACATCCCCAGTGGTGGCGCCGGCGTGAGCTCGAGGTAGCGGGCCCCATCGTGGCCCACGATCAGCGGCGGAGGATGTCCCGCGCTCACCATCGTTGCGTGGCGGCCGTCGTCCTCGATCTCGGCGTACAGCATCGTGGCCAGATCATCGGGCGCCACCGAATGCAGGAGATCGTCCGATCGGCCGACCACCTGCTCGGGGGAACCGCCCTCGAGCGCGTAGGCACGCACCGCCATCCGCAGCTGCCCCATAACACTGGCGGCGGCGAGCCCGTGGCCGGCGACGTCACCGATCACGAGTGCGGTTCGACCTTCGGCCACGGGGATGACGTCGTACCAATCGCCTCCTGCGCGGAAGCCGGACTCGGCCGGGATGTACCGCGATGCCAGGGCGAACCCGTGGATCGAGGGGAGGTCGTGGGGGAGGAGGGCGTGCTGCAGGGTCTCGGCGATCATGTGCTGTCGGTCGAACTCACGCCGCTCGGTGATGTCCTGCACCACCCCGACCATGCGCGTCGGCGTGCCGTCGTCGGCGAAGGACATCCGTCCGCTCCCCACGAGGATCCGCTCGTCTCCGTCGGGCCGGACGATCCGGTATTCGAGTTCGGGCAGCGTCTCACGCCGCTCGGCCAGCGCCTCCGCGACGGCCCGGTCGATCCGGCGGCGGTCGACGTCGGAGACCTGCTCGATCGAGCGGTCGAACGTGACGGGGAACGCGTCCGGCTGGAACCCGTGGATCCGGTACATCTGCGCGGACCAGATCACGACGTCGGTGGTGAGGTCCCACTCCCATCGGCCGATGCGCGCGACGTCCTGGGCCTCGGCGAGCTCCCGCTCGCTCCGACGGAGCTCCGCGGTCCGTCGCTGGACGCGCTCCTCCAGCTCGTCGGCGGCGTGCTCGAGCGCCTCGCGGGATCGCATCCGCTCCGAGACGAGCGCCGACAGGAAGAAGGCGGTGAACGCGATCGTCGCGTTGAAGAGCTGCAGCGTGAGCATGCTCGTGAACAGCGAGAGATCCTGGAACCACCCCGTGGCGTGGACCGCCGCCCACGTGACGATCGCGGAGGCCACGAGCACCGCCGGCGCGGCGCCCCGGAGCTGGAACCGCCACGCGACCCACCCCACCAGCGGGGGGAGCACGAACAGGATCGGCCCGGCGCCGGTCACCGAGAGGACCGACGCGATCACCAGCGTCGCGAACAGGACGATCGCCTCGGGGAGGTTCCTCCAACCGAGCCTCGGCGCGACGTCGTGCCAGGTCACGATCGCCAGCAGGAACGGCGCCACGACGAGGATCCCCATCGCGTCGCCGGCCCACCACACGGACCAGGCCGCCCAGAACGTGTCCGCCTCGATCGCGGACGACGCGAGCAGGGCGAGGCTCCCGATCGTGGCGCTCACGGTCATGCTGGCGAGCGCGGCAAGCCCCACGAGCGCGGCGACGTCGCGGACGCGGTCGATCGTGTGGCGGAACCCGACGCGATCCAGGAGCCAGGAGGCGAGCATCGGCGCTGCCGTATTGCCCACGGCGGTCACGGCGGCGACGGTGACCGAGCTGATCGGCAGGTTGACGAGGAACGCTCCCACCGCGACCCCCGGCCAGAGCCGCCGCCCGTATCGTAAGAAGGCGACCAGTGCGATCCCGGTCGGCGGCCACAGCGGCGTGATGTTCCGCTCCACGAGCGACAGACGCAGCCCGAGCCGCGCCGCGACGAGGTAGACGACGGCGAGGACCGCCATGTCGAGGGCGTCTCGCGCGCTCCACACCGATGAGGCGCTCGACCGTCCCCTCCGAGCCCAGGTCCGCACAGCCATCACCCGCGGCCAGCTTGGCGCAGAAGATGTTCGAGCGCCACCCCACCGATCGTCGTCGGTGAACTCGGTCGATGACGCCCGCTCGGATGCATGCGTCGGGAGACCCGAACCGATACCCTGCGCCGGACGGTCTGGTGCGCGGGGGATGGCGGATGTCGCAGGCGACGGGGGCAACGGTTCGACGAGCGACCGGCTCCGTGCTCATCACGCTCGCATCCGCACAGTTCCTGATGACGCTCGACAGCTCGGTGATGAACGTGTCGATCGCGACCGTCGCCGAGGATGTCGGAACCACCGTCACCGGCGTCCAGACCGCTATCACGCTCTACACGCTCGTGATGGCCATGTGCATGGTGACCGGCGGCAAGATCGGGTCGATCATCGGCCGCAAGCGCGCGTTCTCGATCGGGTGCGTGATCTACGGGCTCGGATCCGGGACGACCGCGATCGCGCCGAACCTGACGATCCTGATCATCGGGTGGTCGGTGCTCGAGGGGATCGGGGCGGCGTTGATCCTCCCGGCGATCGTGGCGCTCGTGGCGGGAAACTTCCCTCAAGCTGGACGACCACGCGCGTACGGCCTGGTGATGGCGGCCGGGGCGATCGCGATCGCGATCGGGCCACTGCTCGGCGGGCTGGCCACGACGTATGCAACCTGGCGACTGGTGTTCGCCGGCGAGGTGTTGGTGGTCATCGCGATCCTGTTCCTGGCGAGGCGCCTGGACGACCCGCCGGTCGATGTCCGTGAACACCTCGATCTGATCGGCGCCGTGCTGTCCGCCGTGGGGCTCGGCGCGATCGTCTTGGGCATCCTCCGCGCGTCGACGTGGGGGCTGTTCTTGCCGAAGGCGGGCGCGCCGGAGATCTTCGGGCTCTCGCCGGTCGTGTGGCTGGAGCTCGGTGGCTTGCTCGTGCTGTGGATCTTCATGACGTGGGAGCGACACCTGGAGACGAGCGAGCGCGAGCCTCTGATCCGGCCGGCGATGTTCTCGAACCGGCAGCTCACCGGTGGCCTGGTGATGTTCTTCTTCCAGTACCTGATCCAGATGGGCGTGTTCTTCGTGATCCCCTTGTTCCTCTCGGTCGCCCTGGGTCTGTCGGCGATCGGCACGGGGGTGCGCATCACGCCGCTGTCGATCACGCTGCTGCTGGCGGCCGCCGGGGTCCCGAAGTTCTTCCCGTCGGCCTCCCCACGGTTCGTCGTGCAGGCCGGTCTGCTCGCCATGCTGGCGGGGACGATCTCACTGTTCGCCGCCTTGGATGTCGGCGCGGGTGCCGAGATCGTCACCGTCCCGCTGCTGTTCATCGGCGCGGGGATCGGGGCGCTCGCGTCCCAGCTCGGGAGCGTTGCGGTCTCGGCGGTACCCGACGACGAGGCCCCGAGCGTCGGCGGCCTGCAGAACACCGCCACGAACCTCGGTGCCTCGGTCGGGACGGCCCTCGCCGGCTCCGTCATGATCATCGTGCTCACCACGTCGTTCCTCCAGGGCGCGTCAGCAGACCCGAGGATCTCCGACGAGCTGGAACGCCAGGCGACCGCGGAGTTGGGTTCGGGCATACCGTTCCTGTCCGATGCCCAGGTCGAGCAGGCGGCGGCGGACGCCGGGGTCGCCCCCGAGGTGACGGCGGCGGCGATCGACGCGAACGAGGCCGCGCGGATCGCCGGACTGCGCGCCGCCCTCGCGGTCCTGGCGGCGATCGGGATGGTGGCGTTGTTCTTCACGCGCCGGATCCCGGCGACGCAGCCCGGGCAGGACCCAGCGGACACGGACGAGCTGGTGACGTGATGATCGGCGAAACACATCGATCCGAGCCCCCGATCTCGCAGGGTTGCGGTGGGCTATCGTTCAACGCCGTGAGAGGAACAGCTTGAGCGTTCCATCGTCGTCGGGAACGTCGCCGGACGAAACATCGGCCGCCCCCCCGCGGGCCGGCCTCGTCTTGATCGCGCTCATCCTGGTGGCGGCCGTCGCGAACCTGAACCTCGCTGTGGCGAACGTCGCCTTGCCCTCGATCGGGCAGGCGTTCGATTCGTCCCAGACGACGCTGAACCTGATCGCCGTCGGCTATTCGCTCGGCCTGGCCGCGTCCGTGCTCTACTTCGGCGCGATCGGCGACCGCTACGGCCGCAAGATGATGCTGCTCGGCGGCACGGCGCTCGCAGTGCCGTTCAGCCTGCTGGCTGCCTGGGCACCGTCCGACACGGTGCTGTTCATCGCCCGGGTGGGGGGTGGCCTGAGCGCCGGGATGGCCTTCCCAACGACCCTGGCGCTGATCACGGCGCTCTGGTCGGGAGCCGGACGGACGAGGTCGATCGCGCTCTGGTCGGGGATCGGAGCGGCGATCGCAGCCTTGGGCCCGCTGCTGTCGGGCCTGTTGCTCGAGCACTTCTGGTGGGGATCCGTCTTCTTGATCACGCTGCCGCTCGCGGCCGTGGCCCTGTACCTGGCCACGATGGTGCCCGCCCACGTGAACGAGGGCACCGAGCCCGTCGACAACCTCGGTGGGGTCCTGTCGGTGCTGATGGTGGGTGCGCTGATCCTGGGGATCAACTTCGTGCCGGTCCCGGACTCGAACGCGATCGTGGGCACGATGACCGCGATCGTCCTCGCCGCGGGCGTGGGGTTCGTGATCCGCCAACGTCGGGCATCCAACCCGCTCTACGACCTCAAGGTGGCGGCCCGTCGACCGTTCTGGGTCGCGGCATGTGCCGGGATCATCATCTTCGGTTCGCTCATGGGCGCCATGTTCATCGGACAGCAGTTCCTGCAGAACGTGCTGGGCTACGACACGCTGGGGGCGGGGGCCGCGATCCTTCCGGGCGCGATCTGCATGGTCCTGGTGGCGCCGCGATCCGCGAAGCTCGTCGAGAAGCAGGGCGCCCGCCTGACGATGCTGACCGGATACGTCTTCGTGCTCCTCGGCTTCCTCGCGATGCTGCTGCTGTGGCGGGAGGACAGCCACTATTGGGTGATCGGCCTCGCGTACGCGCTCGTGGGGATCGGGGTGGGGTTCGCCGGGACGCCTGCGTCGCACTCACTCACCGGCTCGGTCCCGATCCGGCGGGTGGGCATGGCCTCCGGCACGGCGGACCTGCAGCGTGACCTGGGCGGCGCGATCATGCAGTCGATCCTGGGCGCGCTACTGGCGGCCGGGTACGCATCGGCTGCCGCAGCCGCGATCGCCGGGGCGCCGAAAGGCTCGCAGGTCTCCGACAGCGTGCAGTCGCAGCTGACGAAGTCCTTCGACGGGGCCGTCGCGATCGCGAAGGAGCCGCAGTTCTCGCAGTACTCGAAGCAGATCATCGCCGGCGCCAGATCAGCGTTCCTCCAAGGTGACCAATGGGCCTATACCGCCGGTATCGTCGCGGTGCTGTTGGGCGCCGCACTCGTGTTCTTCGCGTTCCCCAGGCACGAGGACGAGGTCGCGATGCTGGCGACGTTCCAGCGAGAGGACGCCGTCGCCCGCAGTTGATGCGGCGGTTCGGGTGTTCTCGGATCGATGGCGATGACCGCTGACCCACCCGCCCAGCCGGAAGCGTCCCGAGCGCGTCCGATCCGGCGCATCGTTCGGGCGTTGATCTCCCCCAACAGCTTCGGGTCGGTGCTGGTCCTGATCCTGATCACCTACCTCCTCTCGGTGTCCCTGAGCCAGGAATGGCAGCGGTCGGTTGTCCTGTTCGTCCAGGTAGCGACCGTCTGGTTGGCCTTGCGCGTGTCGGGTGCCCGCCGGGGCGTCCGGCTGCTGGCGAGCGTCGTGCTCGTGCTCGCGATCGTGATCGGGGTCTTGAACCTCACTGGCGTCCGAGGCACGTCGATCACCGCGATCATCTTCCTGACGAGCAGCGTGCTGTACTTGATCGCGCCGATGTCGATCTTGCGAGCCATCGTGTTGAAACGCGAGGTCGACCAGGAGACGGTGCTCGGCGCGATCGACGCCTACCTGCTCCTCGGCATGTTCTTCGCATTCGTGTACCAGGCGCTCGGTGCGCTCCAGCCGCCGTTCTTCGAAGGTGGTGTCCACGGGACGGTCGCCCAGTCGTTGTTCTTCAGCTTCACCACCCTCACCACGACCGGGTACGGGAACCTCGTCCCCGCCGCGAACCCCGGGCAGTCGATCGCGGTGATGGAGATGCTGATCGGACAGCTCTTCCTCGTGACCGCCGTCGCGAAGGTGATCAACGCATGGCGACCCGCACGGTGGGCGGCGGTGCAGAACGATGAGCCGTCGACCCTTGACCAGCCCGGATAGACGATGCGAAGAAGCCGGGCTTCCACCCGGCTCCTTCGCGTGCACGGCTGATCGTGTCGAGTTCGATCAGGACAGGTTGGGGAACCTCCGGACCAGGGCCGTGCGCTGCCACCGGTGCCCGAAGCCCAGGTACCGTCCGGCGTTCGCCAGGTACGGCCCGATCAGGACGACGAACATGATCACGTGGTCGTCCACGAACGGGTGTGCAGCTGAGCGCCGGCCACCGCCGGATATGCTCCCCGGCATGACGATCCCGGAGCACCTGGCCAACCGCGAGCTGTCCGACGACGTGCTCGCGCCGGTCGCGGACCTGCCGGATCGCGCGCGCGTCGTGATCGTCGGGGCCGGCATCATCGGCTCGTCGATCGCCTACCACCTCACCCGTGCCGGGGAGACCGACGTGGTGATGATCGAACGGGGCACCATCTCGAACGGCACGTCGTGGCACGCGGCCGGGCTCGTGTCGCAGGTGCGTGGCACGCACGCGCTGACCGCACTCAGCCGCGTCAACGCCGAGACCTATGCGCGCCTCCCCGCCGAGACCGGCATCGAGACGGGGCTCCGCCGGCACGGGGCGGTCACGGTCGCGCGCACACGCCAACGCATGCAGGAGATCTTGTACGGCGTCGCGATGGCCAAGGACGTGGGCGTCGAGGTCGAGGTGCTCGACGCGGCGAGCGTGAAGGACCTGTGGCCCGGAGCGGTCGTGGACGACCTGGAAGGGGCGGTCCTGTTCCCCACCGACGGCACCGTGAACCCCGGCGACGCTACGCTCGCGTTCGCCAAGGGTGCCGTCGACCGCGGTGCGCGCTACGTCCCGCACACCGAGGTCACCGGGTTCGAGCTCGACGGGTCTGACGCCGTGCGCGGACTCCGAACCTCGCGAGGCACGATCGAGGCGGAGATCGTGGTCCTCGCGGCAGGGTTGTGGACGTCCGAGCTGGCCCGCGCCGCCGGGGGGAGCGTGGCGCTGTATCCGGCCGAGCACGTCTGGGTGATGACCGAGCCGGCCCAGGGCGCCAGCGAGGATGCCCCGTTCCTGCGCGACCTCGACGGCTTCCTGTACATCCGCCACTACCGCGGGCGCTACCTGGTCGGTGCGTTCGAACCCAACGGGCGGCCGAAGGAGCCGGGGGACGTCCCCGTCGGCGGCTTCGCGGAGTTCGGTCCCGATTGGGACCACTTCGCGCCGGTGCTCGCCGCGGCCCGTGAACGCGTGCCGGAACTGGAGACGATCGCGTTCGAGCACTATCTGCGCGCGCCCGAGAGCTTCACGCCCGACTCGAACTTCCAGCTCGGCTTCCTCCCGGAGATCCCGGGGGTGTTCGTGGCGGCGGGCTTCAACTCGCAGGGCATCATCTTCGGGCCCGGCGCGGGTATGGCTGCGGCCGGATGGATCGTCGCAGGACACCCGACGATGGATCTCGTCGAGGTCGACGTCGCGCGCAGCGGCCGGTGGGCCAACCAGCGCGCGTGGCTGCACGAGCGCACGGTCGAATCCCTCGGGGGCCTGTACGAGATGCATTGGCCGGGGAAGCAGCCCATCACCGCGCGCGGCGTCCGCCGTGTCCCCCTCTCCGCCCAGCTCCGCGACGCCGGGGCCGCGTTCGGACAGGCCGCTGGGTGGGAACGGGCGAACTGGTTCGAGCCGGGCAGCACCGACCCCGAGGTCCACTATGACTTCGAAGAACCCTCGTGGTTCCCCGCACTCCGCGAGGAGGTTCGGGCGACCCGCGACGGTGTCGCCCTGTACGACCTCTCGACGTACACGAAGTTCGAGGTGCGCGGGCCGGGCGCGATGTCCGGTCTCCAGCGCCTCTGCGTGACGAACGTCGACGTCCCGGTCGGCCGCGTGCTGTACACGCTCCTGTGCAACGAGCGCGGTGGGATCGAGATGGATCCGACGGTCACGCGTCTGGACGACGATCGGTTCCTCGTCCTGGCCCCGACGCTCACGCAACGCCGCACCGAGATGCTCCTCCGCCGCGGCCTGCCCGCGGATGCCACCGTCACCGACGTCACCAGCGGGTGGGCCACGCTGCACGTGGCTGGCCCGCGTTCACGGGAGTTGCTCGCGCGACTCACCGATCAGGACCTGTCGAGCGACGCGTTCCCTTTCATGACCGCGCGCGAGATCGACGTAGCCCGGGCGCGGGCGTGGGCGTTCCGACTGTCGTTCACCGGCGAGCTCGGCTGGGAGCTCGCGGTGCCGACCGAGTTCGTCGCGGACCTCTACGAGCGGGTCGTGCGGGTGGGAGCCGATCTGGGGTTGCGCCTCGCCGGGGCGTTCGCGTTCGATGCCGCGCGGATCGAGCGGGGGTTCCGGTCGTGGGGCCACGACATGGGCCCGCTCGACGATCCGTTCGCCGTCGGGCTCGGGTTCCTCGTGCCGAGGGCCCCCGGAGCGGAGTTCGTGGGCCGGGAGGCGTTGGATGGGCTCCGCGAGACCCCTCGGATGCGAACGCTCATGTCGGTCCACGTCCCAGACGCGGTGGTGTGGCACGGCGAGTCGGTGGTGCGCGGCGAAGAGCGACGGGGCCACGTGACCTCGGCGGCGATCTCGCCGACCCTCGGCGGATCCGCCGGCCTCGCGTGGGTCGATGGTGACCCGAGCGGCGGTGGCTGGGGCGTGGAGATCCGCGGCGAGGTGGTTCCCGCCGTCGTGCAGGAGGAGCCCTTCTACGATCCTCGGGGCGAGCGACTGCGCAGCTGAGGGATCAGTACTTCGCGATCTCGCCGTCGTGCCACTCGGGCTCTGCCTCCATGAGTGGCCGGTACTGCAGGTACACCTGGTGCTGGGCCGGATCGTCGGCGTTCTTCTCGTACGCGGCGCGATCCTCGAAGATCGCGAACAGCCACGCGACGTCGCTGTCGTTCTCCGTCAAGACGTACGACGTCACGTAGCCCGGGATCTCCCGGCGCCCTTCGGCGTCCATCACCGCACGGAGCTTGTCGCGATTCTCCGGCTTGACGATGGTCTTCGCGCAGGTTCCATACATGACGACCCACCTCCTGGATCACAACGAGCGGCTGGTGAACCCCAGAGCCTACGACGGCTCGGATTCGACGATCTCGTCGGGGGTGTGGTGGACGGCGGGGATCGTGCCGAGTCGTCCGGCCCGGTAGTCCTCGAAGGCCGTCACCAGCTCGTCCCGCGTGTTCATCACGAAAGGCCCGTACCAGGCGACCGGCTCCCGGATCGGTCGCCCTCCCAGGAGCAGGACCTCGAGCTCGGGCGCGCGCGTTTCCTGGGAGCGTGACGCCTCGATCCGCACGTGATCGCCGGGCCCGAAGACGGCGAGCTGGCCGGTCGTGACGGGCCGGCCTTCCCCGCCGACCGAGCCGCTGCCCGCGAGCACGTACGCGAGGGCGTTGTACGACGGTTCCCAGGACAGATCCAGCCGTGCGCCCGGCGACACCGTCACGTGCGCCATCGTCATCGGCGTGTACGTGGTGCCCGGACCGCGATGCCCCGCGAGCTCACCGGCGATCACACGGACCAGCGCGCCGCCATCGTCGGACGCGAGCAGCGCGACCTCGCCCGCCCGCAGGTCCTGGTAACGGGGTGGGGCCCATTTCTCGGCCTTGGGCAGGTTCACCCACAGCTGCGTGCCGTGGAACAGCCCCCCCGTGGCGACGAGTCGCTCCGGTGGTTGCTCGATATGGAGGATCCCCGAGCCGGCGGTCATCCACTGTGTGTCGCCGTTCGTGATCGTTCCGCCCCCGCCGTTCGAATCCTGATGCTCGAAGACGCCGTCGATCATGTAGGTCACGGTCTCGAACCCGCGATGCGGATGCCAGGGCGTGCCCTTCGGCTCGCCGGGCGCGTATTCGACCTCGCCCATCTGGTCGAGATGGACGAAGGGATCGAGATCGGCCAGATCCACCCCGGCGAACGCCCGACGGACCGGGAAGCCTTCGCCCTCGAGCGCGCTCGGAGCCGTCGTCACCGTGCGGACCGGTCGCGCCGCCGATCCCTCGCCGGGACGCGGGATCCGTTCGAGCGTCGTGATGTCATCCACCGTCATCGCGGGCATGTCGATCCTCCAGCCTCCTCAGGGGCTCACCGTGCCATCGTTCCGCTCGCGAAGAACGACGCCGGGCTCGAGCCTATTCCGTCCGCGCGATCGTGACGTCCGCCACCTCGGCCCCGAGCGCCGAGACCAGGTCGTCGCCTCGGAGGTGGATGTTGACCCCGCGTCGGCCACCGCCGACCGCCGCGACCTCGAGACCGGCGACGGAGCGGTCGGCCACGACCGGCCACGCCGTCGCCGCACCGAACGGCGTGATCGCCCCCCGCTCGTAGCCGGTTGCGGCCTTCGCCTCCTGGGCATCCGGGAGGGAGAGCTTGCGCACGCCCAGATGCGAGCGGAGCTTCGGCCAGTCGATCTGTCGGCCCCCCGGGACGAGAACGAAGACGTAGTCGTCGGCCGCACGCCGCACGACGATCGTTCGGACGAGCTCGTGGAGGTCGATGTCCTGTCGATCCGCGCTCTCCTGGGCCGACGACGGTGGCTCGAACTCGAGCACGCGATACGGGAACCCGGCGTGAGCCACAGCGTCGGTCGCCGGGGTCGGTGGGAGGTCGACCATTCAGCCCTCGCGTGCCGACCGGAAGCCCGGCCGGATGACTTCATGGATCAGCGCGACGCGTTCATCGAACGGAAGGAAGGCCGACTTCATCGCGTTCACGGCGAGGCGTTCGAGCTCGTCCCACCCCCATCCGAACGCTCGGGCACATGCCGCCATCTCGCCCGAGACCGACGTCGCCGACATCAGGCGGTTGTCCGTGTTGATCGTGACCCGGAACCCGAGATCGGAGAGCATGCCGATCGGGTGGTCCGCGATCGAGGGCGCTGCGCCCGAGTGCACGTTCGAGGTGGGGCAGAGCTCGAGGGGGACCCGTCGGTCCCGCACCAGCGCGGCGAGCCGCCCGAGCGTCGGCCGCCCTCCGGGTTGGTTCGTGGAGATGTCGTCGACGATCCGCACGCCGTGGCCGAGGCGCTCCGTGCCGCAGAACTGGAGGGCCTCCCAGATCGAGGGGAGCCCGAACGCCTCGCCGGCGTGGATCGTGAGATGGAAGTCCTCGCGCATGACGTGGTGGAACGCGTCGAGGTGACGGGTCGGCGGGAAGCCCGCCTCCGCGCCCGCGATGTCGAACCCGCAGACCTCGCGATCCCGCCAGCGGACCGCCAGCTCGGCGATCTCGAGGCTCCTGGCGGCGGTGCGCATCGCCGTCAGGATCGTCCGAACCCGGATCCCACGATCCCGGCTGCCCTCCCGGAACCCGTCCTGCACCGCCGCGACGACGTCGTCGAGCGCCAGGCCGCGCTCGAGATGGAGCTCCGGGGCGAACCGCACCTCCGCGTACACGACCCCGTCCGCCGCGAGGTCCTCGGCGCACTCGCGGGCCACCCGGTGCAATGCCTCGGGCGTCTGCATCACCCCGACCGTGTGCGCGAACGTCTCGAGGTACAGCACCAGGTCCTTGCGGCTCGCGCCCCTG